>FWWM01000345.1_pt1 | contig 69139 bp, 88 predicted proteins | sample 2228351 | NCBI WGS metagenome assembly FWWM01 (sample SAMEA103939774, study PRJEB20133) | metagenome | reverse complement strand
AGTCATGGCCGCCCTTAAGGACTGGTACCGCAGATGTTTTAAGTGGCCCATCATGCCGGGGGAGGAGGGCAAGGTAGTGAGAAGGCTAGAGCTTTACTACGGAATGTGCGAAATGGCTAAGGCCGTAATCGCCGAATACGGCGAAAAATACGCAGAGCCTCTAATCAGCGAGTATGCCCTTAGGCGCGCATTTTGGTGGGAAGGGGAATGGAGGGGAAAGCCTATGTCGTGTTTCGTGACGGAGAAAAAGGCTGTGTGTAAAGTAGGCGACAAGATGGCCACATTTTACGTATTTGACACGCCGCAGGGAGTGTACCTAAGGCCAGAAATCAAGTTAATAGACGACTGGATTAAAGTGGCGTATAGGGGCGATGACAGTTAAGGCGGTTAAGGCGGCGTGTGTAAAAGTGGCGCTACCAGAGGCCTTTTCCTTACCGCGCAAATTCGGCGTCTCATGGGGGTGTTTCACGCAAGGGGCCTTCTACGGCGTTGACGCCGTTATTGCAGAAGGCGGGAGGAAGGGTATACGCTTTCGTTATGTATTGCCCTACGACACAATCGCTAAACGCTATATGGCTGAATACAAGCCAAAGAAGAGGTGGGAGGGCTATGGCATATCGCCTACGCTGGCGGAGGCCCTATACGAGCTGGCTGAAAATCACAAGATAGAAATTATGATAGAAAAAACGCGATACAAAACGTATTATTACGCCGTTGTAGACGGTGTGAGGATAGAGGGGAGTCTTTGCTATAGGGAAAGCCTTAGGGGCTGTATCAGCGAGGTGTTGAGGCGGGTTAAAGAGCAGAGGGAGTGGGAGGAGCAATTACGGAGGCAGAGAATTAGAGAGGAAGTGCTGAACGCCTTAACGGAGTGGTATTTCCGCTGTTTCGGCGAGACGCCAGCACACCCGCTGAAAGTGGCCAAGAGGCTTGAGGAATACCACGCGCTGTGTCAAATGCGTAGCGCCGCGAAGAGGGAATTCGGAATAGCGCCAATGGAAAGGGCCCTAAGAGGGGCCTTTTGGTGGGAGGGGGAATGGCGTGGCAAGTCCATGTCGTGTTTCGTGACGGAGAAAAGGGCTGTGTGTAAAGTGGGCGAAAAAATGGCCGCGTTTTACGTATTTGACACCCCCCACGGCGTGTACCTAAGGCCGGAGATAAAGCTTGTGGACGACTGGATTAAGGTGGCCCATAGGGGCGATGACAGTTAAGACGAGGTGCGCAAAAATCGCCCTATCGGAGGCCCTTGAGTTACAGAGGCGGTTTGGAGCCTCCTAATGCTGTCTTATACAGGAGGCTTATAACGGCGTTAACGCGGCTGAGGCAGGAGCTGAGGGGACACATATACGTTACGTACTGCCTTACGACGTTGAGGCGGGTTATTAGCGGCGTAAAGGCGCGGGGAGAAAAAGCGACAAGCTACCGCAGTACAATGTATTTTTACTGTTCCAGGGAGTATCTTTTCAGGAACTCTTCGAAAAGTCTCTTCGCCCTCTCCGCGACGGGGCCCACCCCTTCGACGCCTATTTCACTCACCCTTACTTTGTCGCCGATTAACACTACGTTTGTCTCCTCTATGTATTTCACCATACCAGGGAATATCTTTTCGGCTTGCTTGGCGAATTCCCTCATGTCTATTCGCCTCTCAGTACTGTCTATATGGACAATATACCTATACATAATGAATACTCTGTTAAACTTCTCCCCGGCCTTGTTACTTGCGTTTGCCAGCACAATGTTCAATTGGTTGTCTACCGCGTGTAATACGCCCTTATATACCTCGCCGTTGGACAACACCACTTGGACTTCTCTTCCGAGGAGGTTATTCAGCTCGGCCACAAACCGCTTGCTGGCCTCGGCCAGTGTAGACGCCATACGCGTAACGACCGTAGGACATTAAAAATTTATCACTATAAAATCCCCACGTAAATCTTTTCCCCGGCTTTTAACGGCAACTCCTTCATTATGTCAAGTTGTAAACCCCCAATAGAGATTCTAGTCATGCCATTACCGACGTAATAGACAATGCCCCATGCGTATACTTTGTACTTATTTAAGTCTTGGTCTTTCTCCTTTTGTAGAACTAATTTTAAGCGGTCGCCGACAGAAAATACTACTCCTAGCTTTTCTAGCGGCAACTCTATTGTCGCCTCTACGTCGCCCTTGAGCTTTATAACGTTAGGCATATCGTTAGTGACATCCACTACGGCAAGGGAAAACTCCATGTGGGCTCAAATCGAGGCTCTTTAAAAATTTTGAGGAGGCATTAGTGCTTTAAAAGTTTTAGAGAACTCTCTCTTTATAGAAAAAAATATAAGTTATTATTTTTAAAAATCGAAGTTTCCCAGGCTCATGAAATGTCCATATTGTCAGTCAATGAATATTACATTAGCAGATGGCGAGTATGTATGCCGAGACTGCGGGACTGTGTTAGGCCCAGAGGTCGTGCCCCCAAGGCCTAGGCAAGTGCTTCCAGTACCAGTAAGGCATAAATTAATAATGCTGGCTCTTGAACAAGAGAACAAAAAGAGTATTAAGAAGAAATACAGCGAGATGGTAAAAATGTATACTGGCAAAGTCGCTGAGGCCTTAGGCGTGCCTGAAGTTACGGTGGTGGCGCTTCAAATTTTCCAGCGTCTTGACAAGAGAATATATCAAGGTAAATCGCCTAGGGTAATCGCGGCTGCGGTAGCGTATTTAGCAGCAGAGCGGCTTGGAATATATATTCACAAACAGGTCATAGCAAAAATTCTCGGAGTAAGCAAATTCTCTATTAGAGACACGGCGTCACGGCTCAGAAAATATGTACCCAATATTAAAGAGACTACTTGAATGCGCTGAGTGCAAGTCTTCGTGCGTTGAGAAGGGGATTTGCGACTTCGCCAAAGAGGAACTCCCCTTAGTAATAAAGCTTTTGTCCAGAGTGTTTAAAAAATCCATTGACGAAACTCTAGACTTTAGATACGGCGTGTTGAGGAGAATAAATGAAAAAATGGCAATTAGAGGAGTTCTGGCAACAGTGGGCCTTGAGGAGCTCAGCCCTTTTTTAGAGGACAGAGAAGTAGAGGATATTGTTGTAATCCCGGGCAGGCCTATTTATATTACGCGTAAAAGCGGCAAGGAAAAGGCCGACGTTACAGCCGAGCTCAAGACCGTGAAGAGCCTGCTGAAAATTGCGTATTTAAAGGGGGTTGAGCTTACGACGTCTAACCCGTCCCTACGCTACGGCTTAAAACTGGGGGATTTACGCCTAAGAATATCGCTAGATCTCCCGCCCGTAGTCCCTGTGCCGCAGGCATACATAAGAATACACAGAGGGAAAATAGCCGTTGCTGACATGTTAAAATCGGGATTTATAACAGAGGAGCAACTTAAAACCGTATACGCTTGGGTTAAAGAGGGACGCCACATTGTAATAACGGGGCCTCCGGGCTCTGGAAAGACGACTCTACTGTCAGTAATTGACGACTTAATCCCAGGCCAGCTACAAAGAGTCTATATAGACGAGGCCGACGAGTTTGACGACGATCCTGATAAGAATCAGATAAAGATACGAAACGTCAATAAACTTAGAGAGGTCTACGCCTCGCTTAACCGCAATATAGACATAATAATCATAGGCGAGTTGCAGTACGAAGAGCATTTCAACGCTTTTAAAACAGCCGTCGAGATAGGGCTACAGACTCTGGCGACTATGCACGCTACAAGCGTAAAAGACGCATTAAAGAGATTAGAGAGGCGGGGAATAAGCCGTGAAAACCTGGCCATAATTCAGTTGGCGAAACGATACGACGAGGGAATAGAACGGAGAGTGGTCGAGCTTTATGCTAGCTGAATACGTTGCCCAGAGAGTAGCCTTAATACAGGAGAGGGCGTATCACAGGCTAGTGGTAATCCTCTCGGCGACTTCTATGTCGAGTGTAATGATGAGCGGCCTTGCGCTTTTCTTCGAACCCGCGTTTAAATATTTGTCACTGGCCTTGTTAGCACTAGGGGTGCTCCTCTCAAGAAGAGTCTTGAGAAACGCTGAGGAGAAAATCAGGAAGTTTATGGCCAATGTGGAGAGGGAGGCTATGGCCAGGAGGTACTTCGCCACGCTTAAGGAATATTACAACCCAATAGACTACCTCACTAAACTCTACGCAGAGCCCACAATTGAAGATCCCATAATTGCCGCTGAGAAAAAGAAGATAAGGGCGTCGACGTATCTGTTCAGCCAGAGCATTACAGCACTGAGGGCCAAAAATCGGCTTGTGATAACAATAACTGCACTAACAATATCAATTCCCCATTTAATTCTAAATAAAGATATTATAGCAATTGGGGTAATTCTGTTAATAGTAATATTATTCTTTAGAAAAAGAAGTTGGGTTTAGTCAAACTCTTCTTTCTTCTCTTCTTTCTTTTCTTCCTTCTCTTTTTCTAACTTAGAGGCAGCTATAATTTCGTCAATGCGAAGGATCATTGACGCGGCCTCAACGGCCACTTTTAAGGCGTTAATCTTCACCGTCAAAGGCTCTACTAAGCCCAGCGACACCATGTCCACCACTTTGCCTTGATAGACGTCGAGGCCGTACTTCCAGCCGTCTGTTTGCTCGTGCTTGTGCGTCAGCTCTGTGAGTATGTCAATTGGGTCAAGCCCGGCGTTCTCGGCCAGCGCTTTTGGAATAACCTCTAACGCCCTGGCAAAGGCCTCCACTGCGTATTGCTCCCTGCCCCCGACTTTTGGAGCAAAGGCTCTGACGGCCTTTGCGGCCTCTATCTCGGCGGCTCCTCCGGCGGGCAGTATGTAGGGATCCTCTACAACATCTGAGACTACCGATAGCGCGTCGTCTAAATTACGCTCGGCCTCGTCAACGAGCCTCTCAAAGCCGCCTCTTACTAAAATTGACACGGCCTTCGGGTTCTTGCACTGCTCCACAAATACCATTTTCTCATCGCCAACACGCCTCTCCTCCACAAGGCCGGCGAAGCCCAAGTCGGCCTCTGTCAAGTCCTCAATACTTGTCACTAGCCTTGCTCCTGTGGCCCTCACTAATTTCTCTATATCACTGCGCTTGACTCTCCTCACGGCGAGAATGCCGGCCTTAGCTAAATAGTACTGCGCAATGTCGTCAATGCCCTTAGTGGTGAAGAGGGCAGTAACTCCCAGCGACTTAAGTTTATCTACATAGCCCCTTAGTATCCTCTCCTCCTCCTCGAGGAACGCCCTCATTTGAGTCGGGTCATTTATTCTAATCTCGGCGTCTATCTCTGGCTTCTCCACCTCCAGCGGCGCGTCAAGCAAGGCGATTTTGGCGTTTACCACGCGCTTTGGCATCGCAGCGTGGACAACCTCCTTGTCCACGACAATACCGTATACCAGTTGCGTGTCTAACAGAGAGCCTCCGTGCTTTTTCACTATTTGTATATTGTCTAAATCTACGTACCACTTTCCGTTTCTCTCCTCAGCCACTTGCAACACGGCCTTTACAGCGAGGTCCGCGAAATACTCTTTAACAGTCTCAGAGATCTTCCCGCCCATAGACGTCATGGCTATTTTCCTCAAGGTATCGACGTCAGTACGATTCACTGGTATGGCCACTTTGCGCAAGTGCTCAGCAGCCACGTCGAGAGCCTTCTTAAACCCGCTTACAATGACCGTGGGGTGGATGTTCTTCTCAAGAAGCTTCTCAGCCTCCTCTAATAACGCGCCGGCGAGGACGACGGCAGTAGTGGTGCCATCGCCGGCCTCCTCCTCTTGAGACTTAGAGATCTCAACTAGTAATTTCGCAATTGGGTGCTGGACGTCCATTTCGTCTAAAATAGTTGCGCCGTCGTTGGTAATAGTTATGTCGCCAAGAGAGTCTATTAACATCTTATCCATGCCCTTGGGCCCCAGCGTCGTCCTCATTACCTCTGCTATTGCCCTGGCGATCATAATATTAAGCCTCAGCGCCTCTTTTCCAAAAGCCCTCTGCGTGCCCTCCTTAAGCACCAACACGGGCACGCCGCCTATTTGGGTCAATACCGCCTGACTCATGTCTTTGACAAAAATTGTGTCTATAAAAACTTTTCTCCCCTTAGAGTAGCTCTAATGTGCGGACAAGCGGTATAACCTCGTTCTCGCCCACATATACGGTGTCTTCAAACTGCGCCACGAAGCCCTTTGATCTCTCCACGAGCACCTCGTAGCCCTGGAGGACGCCGGCTTTGAGGGCCTCTCTTATTGCGTCATCAGTTAGCTGGGGGAACCACCTCGGCGTGAAGGGCAAGGGCCCCGCCTCGGCGCTTATAATATCAATTAAATGTTGATAATTCTTATGCCTCAACCTGGCGAGGCGGTATATGGTAATTTCGCCCCCGTCCACCACATACCCCTCGCCGTTTGTGGCAAAGGGCTCAATGGCGTATACATCGCCAGGCGCCAATGCTTGAGACGCCGTCTTGTCGGAGTAGTTAGGAATGACGTGACCGGCGTGTAGTAAATAGCGCTCAATTTTGTGGCCAGTGAGGTTGTAAATGGGGCTTAGCCCGAAGCTCTTAATAACTCTCTCCACGACTTCGCCTATTTGCCACGCCTTGATTCCCGGCTTTGCTGCGTTAATTGCAGATTCAAGGGCTGATTTTGCGGCTTTTTGCAAGTTGTTAAATACGGGGCCTAAGGTCACTGTCACGGCGGCGTCTACAATATACCCATCTCGTTGCGCTCCGACGTCTATTTTGACAAGCCCAGTTTTCGGGATTTTCAACGAGTCGCCGCGCTTTGCAGTATAATGCGCCGCCACTTCGTTTACGCTCACGTTAACGGGGAAGGCGGGCTTGGCGTCGTTAGCCCTAATAAAAGCCTCGACGCGTTCGCAAAGCTCTAACACAGGCATGTCCGGCTGTGTTAAGTCCAGGGCGTATTTAAGCGCCTTGTTGACCACGTCGCCTACTTGTCTTAATATTCTCAACATCGCCACCAGTGGAGTGACCAAGTTAAATATCTTAAAACAGAGAAATGCCGCCGAGAGCGCCATACGCCGGTTAACAAGTGAGTACTACCGGCTAGCTTGACACCCTCAGCGCGGAGGCTCTAATGCGTCTGGCCCAGCGGCGGAGGGCGCGGCCGCAACCGGAGAGGCGCTTGGCGCGTCTATAGAGAGAAGAGAGTTTATAAAGACACATAATAGAAGTAGGACATGGGCGCCTTAACAATCGTCGCTAAGTACATGATAGTGGCGCAGATAGAAGTAAACGGGAGCGTGGATAAATCAGACATAATAGGGGCATTGTTCTCCCAGACAGAGGGGTTGCTGGGCAAAGACATGGATTTAAGAGAATTACAAATGATGGGCCGCATAGGGAGGATAGAAGTAGACATATTTGAGAAAAACGGCAAAACAAAGGCGAAGATACACATACCTAGTAACCTCGATAGATATGAAACAGCCCTCGTCGCGGCGTTAATAGAAAGCATAGAAAGAGTCGGCCCATACCCCGCCGCCGTTAAAGTCGTTGAAATAAGAGATCTCAGAGAGGAGAAGAGGAAAAAAATAATAGAAAAGGCAAAGGAATTAGTCAAGCTGATAGAGGAGGAAATTCTGCCGGATACCAAGGAGATAATAGAAAAGTTAAAAGAAGACGTGGCAAAAGCCGAGATAATTGAATACGGCCCCGAGCGCCTCCCTGCAGGCCCGGACGTGGACAAGTCAGACTCTATAATAATTGTCGAGGGCAGGGCGGATGTGGTTAACCTAGTGAAACACGGCTATAGAAACGTCATAGCGCTAGAGGGCATAAGCAGAGGAGTGCCCCAGACGATAATAGAACTCAGCAAGAAAAAGAACGTCACTGTGTTTATCGACGGAGATAAAGGCGGCGAGTTAGTACTCAGAGAGTTGCTAAAAGTGGCACATGTGGACTATATAGCCAGGGCGCCACCGGGAAAAGAGGTTGAGCAACTCACAGCCAAGGAGATAGCCAAGGCGTTGAGGAATAAAATAACGCTGGAGGAGTGGCTAGCCCAGCAAAAAGCCGCCGGAGAAAAGGCCGAGACGCCACAACAGCCTCCTCCCCAACAGCCCGTCCCACAGCAAGAAGTGCGCGAGGAGGCGCAGAAACCGGCCTTCCCCTTCGACATAACTAAGAAAATTGACGAAATGCTGGGCACGTTAGAGGCAGAGATTTACGACGAGAACTGGACGTTGGTCAAAAGACTGCCAGTGAGAGAGCTACCCGATTTCCTGACCACCTCGGGCGACTCTATTTACGCAATTATACTAGACGGCATTACAACACAGCGTATTGTAGATCTAGCGGCGAAGAAAGGAGTCAAAATTATCGTCACTGCGCGCACCGGGCCGTTGACAAAAGTACCAGAAAATATGCAAATACTCACTTTTGATCAGTTAAAAAAAGTCGAGTAAGGATTGTGATGAGATCAAGGGTTATTTGCCTTTTTCCTTAAGCATTTCGAAATCAATAACGTGGCCTCATGATCTAATCCTACCTCCTTTTCCACGACCGCCTGTCAACACCGCGGCTTACGCCAGTAGCAATCGGCTAATCGGTATCAGACAGCAAATTGACAACTTAATCGCCTTTGTATTTCTGTGGGAATCGTAAGGCAATACATAGCGGAAATAGGCCTTTCTCCCTCCATTCGGCCATCACTGCATCTTGGACGTAAAAGGCGCCTTGCGCCAAACAGCCCTGCGACACTCCGAATCTGCGGAGCTGTTCAAAGGCCTTGGGCAATGGCGTCTGTCTACGCTTGGCCCCTCCTTAAGTCGTTTTTAAAAGGCGAATAAATACGTGGAGGAGGCTCTGAAATGTATTGCTGTGGTGGAAAAGGTGGTCAAGTCTGCTGTCATGGCCGCCGGCACTGCACAGGGGCGTCGGCTGGAAGTTGTTGAGGCGACGTGCTGAAGTGATAAGTTAGACAACTACGTCAACGCCTTTTTGCCCTACCGAAGCCGGTTAAAAAAAGTCAAGGAGAGTTCTTTCACTTCTCCCAGTCTTTAAATCGCCCTCCTTTATTCCAATCACTTCTGCTATTCTCAACGCCGCAGGGATGACTTGTCTCTCGACATAATAGTCAAGATCTATTTTCTTAATATCGTCAATAAATATATAGGGAACGGCCCGCTCCGACACCTTCTCGCCTCCCTTAACAACAACATATCCGATGGTAGTGCCCTTTCCCACTTTATACCCCCTCTTTTTTAAGAGCATTGCGGCGTGTACATGTGGAGGATATGCCTTATATTCGTCCAGCTCTTTGTCTAGCGTCTTCCATATAATTAAGTCGTCAAGGTCAACCTCGTAATTTCTCAGTTTATCAATAACGCCTCTCACGTACTTGACGACTTTCTGCCTCGCCTCTGAGACGTCGCGGGAGGTCAAAATGAGCTCAATCACTCTCAGTTGTACCTCCTTGGCCAGCTCGCTCCAGTCGCCTCTGACCACCTCAAAGCCCACAATGTCAATTCTCCCATCTCTCAACAGGCCTGCATATCGCTTCTTCGCCTCTGTGAAGAGCACGGTGGAATAGTCCTTGTCAATTTTGATATCTATACCGTATTTCTCCTCTACGTATTTAACGAGCTTTTCCACGTCGCCGCTTTTCTTAACAAAAAGGCTGTCAGTATCGCCGTATATCACAACAATCCCCGCCTTCCTCGCGTACTCAATGACGTCTTTTAGAATAGCCCTTGCAAACGCAGTTACAGACTCGGCCACCTCTTTTTTATACCACCTGGCCCCCACCCAGCCCGTGTAGCCGTACATGGCGTTGGCCATAATTTTCAACGCCCTCTGCCTCTCGTCTAATACTCTATACTCGGGGGAGTCTGGGGGATATTTTTTCAACTCCTCTCTAACTCTTTTCCTAAGCTCTATTAACTGCCTAAGCACTAGGGGGATAAAGCCGGGCGGCTCTCTCCTAAACCTATGCCCCACTTCGGGCGCGACGTATACTCCCCCGGGCGGATCGGGCTCTCCCCGCTCTAAATACGTGTCGGGGGAAAGGTTATACTTCATCATTATATTTGGATACATCGACGAGAAGTCCAGCGCTAACACGTCGCTGTACAAGCCCGGCCTCGGCTCTAACACTATGGCTCCCTTATAAGGCTCGTACTCCCTCTCCTCTCTATTAGGCGCGACCTCCCCGAGCCTATACGCATATCTCAAAAGCATCCACTCCACGCGGTTGCCCACGCTGGCGGCGGCCACTTGGTCAAGAGGCAGGCCAGAGACGGAGGATAGTTGTATGAGAAATGGGAGCAGTTTTTCCGCCAAGCCGTAAGTGGACTTCACGTCGTCTATTACGTACTGACGGAGGAGCGGCCTCTTCCCCTGGTCCCTCCAGTACTCGTAAATCTTATGCCCAGGCACCAACACCCTCTCCTCTCTCTTCATCACGCCGAAATACTCAGCCACTCTATCCAGCGTCTTCAACTTAATCTCAGGGAATTCGTCCACTATGTTGTACAAATCCACATTCGCCCTGCCGGTCACAGACCAGTGGCCGTACACGCTCTGTTGAGGAGCGCCGCCCACTCTGTCAACTTTTAAAGGAATTCCCAAGGCCCTGGCCCGCTCGGCGAGATAAGGCCAGTCAAACTGATTTGAGTTATAGCCTACAATTACATCTGGGTCAAACTCCCTAACGAAGTCAATAAAAGAGCGAAGTACAGACCTATCGTCGCGGCCAGAGGCCTCAAAAACCTCAACCCGGCCATCGCTGGCCTGGACGGCCAGTAAAATAACCGGATCCCTCAAGGGATCCGGAGTCCCCCTCTCGTTATACACCTCAATGTCAAAAGCCAACACCCTCAGAGGAGGGGGAAACCCCTCAGTCACGCCGCCCCACTCAGCCACTTTATAGACGGGGAGGTTGCCCAACTTCTCCCCAGTCGCCTCGGCGTCAACAGTATTCCAGCTACACGGCACGACGCCCATGTCGAGCATATACCTCATATAAAATCTAATATCCGCCTCATACACTCCCGAGACCCCGGGCAGGGCCGCCGCCGCCTCCCTCAGCTTCCTCACGTCCTCAGGAACTCTGGCTACTATTTTTAAAAAACTCCTAGGCCTCCCCAAATACCTCCTCTCCACGGCCACTACCTCCTCCACGGGCGCCACCCGCCCCAGCTGAGATCTTACCGACTCGGGATCGCAGGCGGGGCAGTCAGCATAGAAATAAGGCCTAAACCTCCTATCCACCACCACGACTCTATCGCCGCTTTCAGAAATGCCGAAAATCCTAACCTCAGGGACGCCTCCAACTACTGAATAAGTGGCGTCTAGAGGCCACAACTTAAACTTCATAAAATCTACAACACATATAAATAATTACTACATACAGCCGTTAAGTCGGTGAAAAATGTCTAGCTCTCTACAGGCTTTATCCAGTCGTCTATTAGCTTGATCTCTGGCTTTAGGTAGACGCTGTCGGGCGCGTCAAATACATAAAACGCGGCCATCTTATCGCCTATCTTGCATATCGCCTTTTTCTCCGTCACGAAACACGACATGGGCTTCCCCTTCCACTCCCCCTCCCACCAAAAGGCCCTCCTAAGGGCGTATTCGCTGATTAGCGGTTCGGCGTACTTCTCCCCGTACTCAGCGATTGTTATTTTCGCCATTTAGCACATTCCGTAGTAAAGCTCAAGCCTTCTCACTACCTTGCCCTCCTCCCCCGACAGGATTGGCCACTTAAAACATCTGCGATACCAGTCCTTAAGGGCGGCCATGACTTGGCTTTTCAGGTCAAGCCTCCTCCGCTCCTCCTCCGCCGTTCTAATACGCGGGGCCATTTGTTCAAGCCGCGGGGATGTTCACAACGGCGTGGACTGAGCTCTCGCGGCTGTGGAGCTTCGGCGTAGAGAATGGCCTATACGCCGACCACATTTTAATAAGCTAAATCACATTAGAAGGTACGTGGAGGAGTATGTGGAGAAGCTGAGGATTGAGTACACGCTGTACAGCCTCCCCGGCGTAGACACACGGGTAAAGGTTAGGTTCAAGGACGAGAGGGGGAATGAGGTAGCCCATATAAATATTAGATGGCATCGGAATGAGTTACGCGCCTTCTCTGCCAGCGTCAGAGAAAAGGCAGAGCGGCTGGCCTCAATACTGAACGCGCTGGGCGCCAGCGTAGAGGCGAAGGAGTATGGTGGGGAGTGGCGCATAGGGCTTACAACGGGCTCCATTAGTGGGAGCTTTTGAGATGGTATGTCGGGAAGACGAGAGAATGAGCAAGCAAGTCTGTGCAGTCCCAGAAACATAGAGATTGAAGGAATAATTGAGTGGAGCCCCGGCCGGGAGTTTCGGCGGCAAAGCCGCCTTCGAACCCGGGACCTCCCGCTTACAAGGCCTACACGGGGCTTTGCCCCTGGGCGCTCCGACCGGGCTGAGCTACCGGGGCTTCGCCCTATATTTTCCGTCGTGTTTTTAAGTTTTCTGCCTCAAAAGCCAGCGGACAGTTTCTGTCTCGTCAAGGTTTTAGAATAGTAATACCCTTAGGATTTTCCTCATGAGGGGTCTTTTCCATCGTATTAGGTAGAGGATTAGCGCGGCGGTGAATATTAAGTTTACGGCCCAGGAAGCAATTCTTAGGACTGTTACTAAAAGGGCGAGATCTATAGGCGGATTTAGAGTTGATGTGAGTATTTGTAATGCGGTTTCGTAGAGCAACGGTCCTCCCAGCGGCACTGTTGATATTGCCAACGCCAGAGAGAGCAATGCGCCTATCACGCCGTTCCACACTACTCCCTGCGGGTTGTCTGTGGCTGACAGAGTTAGGGCGATGGCATAAACGGCGGTTATTACGGCGAGGGAGGCGTAGAGCTTCATGGCTCCTCTAGTTTTTTCACGAGCCATTCTATTATGTAGCTGTGAGCTGTCCCCGGCCTTCTGGGTATCTCCTCTAGGCATTTTTTTAGCGTCTGCACTGCTGTATCTGGGAAATTATTTATATGTGTTGTAGGTTTTGTGAAACCCCCTCAATCAGTAGCTTGGAGACTTCCTTCTGCACGCTCCGACCGGGCTGAGCTACTGGGGCTTTACATTGTATTATAAACTAATGTACCTTGTTATGGTATTGTTGTTTAAAGAGAAATATGGCCGGGGAACCGCCGCTCATGGGGCCGCGGCGCGCGGCTCTCCGGCGGCACTCGTGATAATAGGTGCGAAGGGTTAAAATTATTGTGCGGCGACTTTTGCGAGTTTTTTCTCGTAGTATTCCACTATCTTCTTTTTGACTTCTTCAAAGTGCTCTGGTAGTTTTTCGGGCTCAAGCCCTCTCTGTAAATATCTCGAGAACCTCGCTTTATATGCCTCTGGGTTTTCCTCTTTCAGCTTCTCTGCGTACTCGGCCACGTGTTTGCCCTTTATCCTGTCTTCATCTGGCAATACCTCTTCTCCGTGGGGTATTTTAAGCCCGGCGTCTAGCGCCCCCTTCAATACGGCGAAAACCCTGGCCCCCGGCGCCGGCCTGTGCAAGCCGATGTCTAAAATAGCCTCCTCCACTCTGCGCGCTCTGGCCTTGTACCCCACGACTAGCCCCAGGAGATACGCCGCTGCAACGTTGTTCTCATCTCCCCTCCAACCGAATTTAGCCAGTATCCTCGTGTCGGCGCCAACTATTGTCACGTCGCCCTGGGGCTTGGCCACTACTATTTGCGCTATGATGTGTTTGTTTGTCTTCCTAACAACAAGTCTTGGCTTTTTAGACAGGAGGAGTTTTCTCCTTTTTCTGTAATTAGTTAGCCCCTCCCTTCTGCGCCTAAACGGGACTTTGTACCTGCCGCTTCGCGCCATATTATCTAACTGGCTCTTTGGCGAGTTTGTGCTCGTTTATATAAGTCTTTAAGTGGTCTAAGTCGCGGAAGTAATTGCCCTTGACCATTCTGTACAGCTGGCGCCACACGCGCGGCTCCAACTTGCCCTTTCTCTTGAGGGTATTGAGAAACCTCCTCATTGCCCGCACTTTCTCCTTCCACGCCTCCTCCTCGTCTGTCCTAGGCCCCTTTCTGCTGCCGTGTCCCCTCCTCCTGCCCTTCTTTTTCTTTATATGTCTCACGCGCCAGCGACCTCTGGAGACTCCCCTTTCGGGCTCTGCCCAAATAAGGCCTTGATCTATTAACGCCCTAACGTCGTCTTTAGTGACCACTTCCTCTAACCTCTCCGCGGCTTCGGGCGATATTTTTATCCTAGAGACGCCGACGCCGAGGATATCTGCCGCCAGTCTCTTAACGTCGACCATATCACTGCCCAGTCTGAGCAGTATTTAACTCTTTTTTCAACGCCTCCTCCACCCTCTTCCCAGGGTTTAACACGTAGAAGCCCATTTCCCTCGCCCTCTTTACTATCTCTATCCTCTTCCTAAGCCCCACCGTTCTGCCTATTCTAATCGCATGCGTCTTTGGATCGAGCTTGGCCAGCTCTTCCACGTTGTGTACTAATACTTCTACAAAGCCGCTGGGGTGGAGCCCGCGCACTGCGGCGGGCTTTCTATACCCCACCTCAACTGGCTTCGGCCACCCCTTCCACTTCCTCCGTATTTTATTATCAATAGAGCGCGTATTGCGCCAGCCGCTGTCCTCTATTCTCTTATACCTCCACTGGTCAATTCTCACGAACTCTGGCTTCTTCCTCTTTAACAATAGCCTTAGTTTTAACAACCTCTTGAGCGGCTGGGGGAGCTCTCTCCTTGGCCTAGACACGAAAGGGCAAAGACTTTAAGAATATTAAAACTTTAGTAGACGTAAGCCAGGAGGACTCCGCCTATTTTCCTCTCCTTTGCCTCTATGTGCGACATGACGCCCTGGCTCGTTGAGATAATTAAAATACCTATTTGCCTAGCAGGCAGGAACTTCTGCTCCCACTGCACTATCTCTCTGTATTTAACTGGGTATCGGGGCCTAATGGGGCCGATGTCGTTTATCTTGCCGAGCAACTGGACTATATACTTGCCCCCCCTGCCGTCGTCTATATATTCAATTTCGCCGACATAACCGTATCTCTGCAAGACGCGCAGAGTGTAGTAAGTTAATTTGTTCACTGGCCAAATCACCGCCTGCTTCTTCCCCACGATCTCCGCGTTTTTTATCTGAATCAAAGCGTTTGATAGTATGTCCAGCATTACCATAACCCACGACGAACCTCCGACTTTAAAAACATTTCTAGTAGTACTTCTTGAAGCCTAGTTGGGGGGCAACCTCCCTAAAACACCTTCTGCATAGATAGAGGCCGTATTTGCGTATCACTGCCTCGCGCGTGCCGCACCTTAGACACCTAATTTTGCTCTTCCCGTAGGGCCTCTCCTTAGGAGGTTTTGTAGAGGGCACGGCTAGGAAAAAGGGATCTCTATTTAAAATTTTACGACTGGAGGAACAGCTCGAAGTTCTTTTGCATTATCTGGTCCAGCTTCCCAGTCTGTATTAAGTTCTCAATCACTTGATTTACTACTAGTTTCAAATCCTGGGCGCATTTAGGCATTGCCACTGATATATAGCCCGCGGAGCCAGGTAGCTCAAACGCTATTTTTAAATCGGGGAATTTCCTCACCAGCGCAGTGGCGATAGATCTGTCGAGAATTATGGCGTCGACGTCCCCCCTCCTCAACACCTCAACCATATACGGGTATACCTTGTCGTATCTCCTAACCGACGCCTTGCCTGGTTTTTCTAAATTTGTCGCGGCCCACTCCTCGTGGGTAGTGCCTATCTGAACCCCGACGGTTTTTCCGTAGAGGTCCTCCACTTTATTTATATCAGTGCGGCTGGCCTTAGTGACTACCACAATAGACTCGAGGTAGTACGGCATGGAGAACTCCAACACTTTCTCCCTCTCCGTAGTCCACGTAATTGCGCTTATGGCGAGGTCTACGTCTCCATTTCTCACGGCCTCTAACAGCCCTGCGAACCTCATATCGCGTAACTCCAGCTGTACGCCGAGGGCGTTTGCTATTTCTCTTGCGATGTCTACGTCCCAGCCCACAATTTGATTGCCCATAACCCACTCCCAGGGAGGCCACGTGGCGTCTGTCCCCACGATGAGTTTGCCGCGCTTTTTAATGGCGTCTACAGACACCCGGCACTGGGGAGTCTGTGTCGTCTGGGGAGTGGTTGTTGTGGCGGCAGGCTGAGGTGTAGAGTATATTCCGAGGAAATAGCCTATTACAAGGCCGATGATTAGCGCTATTACTGTAAGCGCTAGGGATTTCATGTCAATATATTAAAACGCGTTTATAACATTTATTCATGATTATAGTAGTCGGAGGCGGGATTGTAGGCCTCTTCACTGCCTTTTTCTTAAAAAAAGAGGGGGCAGATGTGGTAATAATAGAACAGGGCAGGCCGGGGGATTGGTCCAGGGCCGCCGCGGGGATCTTGGAGTTCACGCGTTTTGTCATTAACCGCATAAACGTCCGCGCCTACCCCAGAAGGTATATCAGCATGATGCTCCGCGGAGACGCCAGAGTAAAGACTTGGGACTGGGGCTGGATTTCTACATATTTGAGGGTCTGGGGCAAGGAGCCGAGTCAAGAAATGTGGGAGGCCGTCAGGGCTTTAGGCGATTTCTCCCGGCGGCAGTACAGAGCGCTGGCGGAGGAGCGAAATGACTTCGACTACGCCGAGGAGCCGCTGTATGAAATCGGCATTGATGTGGGGAAGGCGCTTGAGGAGGCGAAGAGAGACCCGCTGTCGCCCAAAGTCGAGGCCGGGACGTGTTGCGGCAGAGAGGCCTTGGCCTATCTAGACGCCGCTAAGCTCTCCACAGATGCCTTTATTGAGAGAATGTTAAAAGAGCTAGAGGGGGTGGAGGTAGTGAACAAAAGAGTTGAGGAAGTGGCGGGGAGAGAGGTGTGGCTGGAAGGCGGCGGCGTAATTCATGGAGACGGCGTAGTTGTGGCTGCGGGGTACTGGGCCAGGAGGCTGGGGATCCCCGTGGCGCCGTTTAAAGGCTACGGGTTTAGGACTAACGCCAAGGCCGACAAGATGTTTGTAGAAATGGCAAAGGGGGTGGCGGTAGTCCCCCTGTCCAAGTGGACTAAAGTGACGGGGCGTTTCGATTTAGACGGCACCAGTGACCACGGCCCCTCGCAGAGGGTATTACAACGGGCCAGGGAGGTGTTGGGGGATTTCAACGTCATAGATATGGCCGTCGGCTACAGGCCGTGTACTCCAGACGGCTTTCCCGTCGTGGACAGAATAGGCTCTGTGGTCGTGGTAACCGGCGCATGCCGCCTGGGCTGGACGTACGGACCAGCCCTAGGCAAACTCGCCGCAGACCTCGCCCTGGGGAGACGCGGAGTAGATGCACTCTCGGCCAGTAGATTTAGGCGCTAAGGGCAGTGTAAGAGGGAATCGGCCGGAGAAGAGTTAGTTTAGAGGAACTCGATTCTTATATACCGAGGTATCCTAAGACTATATAGACAAAACCCCCATGATCGCGCCTATTTGCTCAATGATCTCTTGTATCAACTGGACAAGACGTATATATGTACGCCGATTTTAACGAAAGGCGTATTTTAATATGGCGGGGGCCGGATCATCTCGCGATTCACGTCGGGCGCTACCACCCTCATAAGGGAGACGGTCTCTAAAAGCACAGCGGCTCTGTGAGGCTTGACCCAAGGCGCCACGTAGTGCAATTTATCGAGCTGAAAAGGCCCAGGGAGTAGAGATTAGCAGAGAGCTGGCAGAGGAGTCGCTTAAAACGCGGAATTTTTAGAGAGGTCAAAATAGTAGTGATTGCATGCAGATATATCGCGCTACCTGAGATCTAGCTTATAGGCGGTGTGTCTACCCTGCCTGAGTATAGGGGCTTGGCTATGGGAAAATAGTCACGTCGGCTATTACAAGAGATGCCCTGGCCTCAGGCGCGGCGGCCTACTTACACGTCAATAGGGTAGCACTCTGTCTTTACAAGAGGCTGGGGTGTGTGGAGCTGAGGGAAAGGCCTTGGATTTTTATAAGGCGCTTTAATGGCCACACTCCTCGCAGAGATCGGCGTTTAGATGCAGACTCTGGCGTTGGGGAGGACAAAGGGGCCATATCTCTTGTAATGGCCTAGTTTATACGCCGTTGCCGTCAGCGCGGCCGCTATTGCGTCTATGAGATCTCTGTGCCTTACGCCGAATTTGCGGCGCAGGTCCTCCCGCGTCAAGCCCATTGCTTTAAGACTAGTGGCTGGGTGTATTTCAATTACCTCGGCGCTGAACATGCGGCTAATCCTAATCCCCCGCTCTGTGAGCGATTTCATTGGGCCGAGGAGCGGGGGGAGTAGCCTATAGCCCAGACTGCGGAGCTCTACCTCAACATCTCTAACCCACTTCCCCTCCTCTGGCAGTGTGAGAGGGGCGTCTATTGCCACTACTGAGGGCTTAAAGAGAGAGGTTGTGTAGACTATTTCCTCGTCGGTATCTGCAAGGCCTAAGTAGAGTAATTGACACTCCTCTAATACTGCAATGGCAGTGGGCTTTTTAACAGCGAGGTCAATTCCGGCGACAGTCACGTAAATAAATACAACTTATTTTACATATGCCCGTTGCCGTCGTCACGGGGGGCTCCACAGGTATTGGCGCCGCCGTGGTGAAAACGCTCGCCAAAAGGGGGTACGACGTTGCTTTTACTTATTTAAAAAGCGAAAGAGAGGCGGAGGCCGTGGCAAAGGAGGCGGAATCCCACGGCGTTAGGATTCTGTACAGGCGGGCCGACGCGACTTCTTGGGAGGAGATGAGGGCTTTTGCCGACGAAGTGCGCCGCGTTTTTGGCAAGGTAGACGCGTTGGTGGCCAATGCCGGCGGCCTACCCCAGCGGAGGAATCTTGATGAGTCCGACTTAGACTACTGGAAAACTCTAATAGATTTAAACCTCACTAGCGCGTACATCGCCACAAAGCTCTTCGTCCCTATGATGGAGAAAGGAGTCGTCGTATATGTAAGCTCAATTGCTGCGTATACTGGAGGGGGGCGCGGCGCCTTCGCGTACGCCGCGGCAAAAGCCGGTCTCTTGGGGCTAACGAGGGCGCTGGCTAAGGAGCTGGGGCCCAGGGGCATAAGAGTAGTTGCCGTTCTCCCCGGCCTAATAAACACGCCGTTTCACGAAAAGGCGCAGACGGGGGACATAGATGCGTGGGCTAGAAACATGGTATACATGAGGCGGGTTGGAAAGCCCGAAGAGGTGGCTGAGGTAATCGCTTTTCTTGTCAGCGACGGCGCATCTTATATAAACGGGGCCTTTATAGACGTAAATGGAGGCTGGTACGGTTAAATTTTCCACACGGCTGGAGGTAAGTGGAGTTGCGCTCCAGGGCTGAGGTAAAGGGTGTTTTGAAAATACGTATAGGAGATGTGGAGAAAGACGCAGAATTTAAAGAAGTGGTATACGGCGGCATGTGGAAAGGCCGCCCCTCTCTCGCAGTTGAGATTTCTCTTAAAGAGCTTGGGGATATTGCCAGGAGCAAGACCATCTGGCTTAACCAGTGGTTTGGCGACGTGGTGAGGATATCCCTCGAGGAGAGAACTGCGTGGTTCTTCGCGGCGTTTGCCGCTTTTGACAGATTTGTCTACCGCTTTAAGCTCGACATGGGGATTATAGTAGACAAGCCGGTTAGGGGGAGGGCGTCTGCTGGCTGTATATATGCCGACGTGGGATTGCCCTGGCAGATGTGGAGAGCCGCCTACGCGGCCCCTTCTGTGGTAGGCGGCGGTGGGACGATAACAGGGTCGCCCGGCTTCCAGTCTGCCGGCGTGGCGTAGCCGTATTTATATGAGAATTGAATTGCGTCGATAACTCTGAGGATCTCGTCGATATTACGGCCGTTGGTGTAGGGATAGGCCGCGAACCACGCGAGCTTTAAGTCTGGGTCTATCAACGCGACAGTTCTCACTGTGAGGTTTTGCCCCGGCGGCACGGCGTTGAAAATGCTGGCGACTTTCATATCCACATCTGCGATTATGGGGAAGGGCACTTTGACGCCGAATGCTTGCTCAATCTGCCTCTTCCACTCAATGTGGCTGTAGTTTGTATCAACGCTGAGGCCTAACAGCTCGACGCCTCTTTTCTTAAACTCCTCATATTTCCTGCTAAACGCCACGAACTCCGTGGTGCACACGGGGGTGAAGTCCGCCGGGTGGCTGAAAAGCAACAGCCACTTGACCTTATAGTCCTTAAAGCATTTCGGGCCGTGGTCGGTGTTGAAGCATAGATCTTCTGGTATTTTCATCCCCAGATACGGGCCTTTTACTTCAGACGTCTTTAGTACCTCTATATCATGTATTTTTAAGTATTTCTATTCCGAACCAATTTCGAATTATTACAAGAGGGGAATTCGCCTCATTCCTCTCCGCGCCTCTTTATCTCAATAAGCGGTTTTGCTTCCTCTGGGACTACCCCCCGGGGCATTGTCACAATTACTAACATGGCTAACGCGCCGAAGAGAATATAGCCTAGCCAAACAGGGTCAAAACCAACAACGTTGCCGACTTCATACTTGTATATATCGAGGAGGCGGTAGATCACAATAAATATAAATACGCCTTCTAAAACGCCGCGGTTGCTCCCCATGCCGCCCATTACCATTATAAGCCACGGATAGAAGGTGAAGTTAATTCTCTCAAAGCCCCTGGGGTGCACCGCGCCGACGTATAATGCATATAAAAGCCCTGCGACTGCAGACGCGGCCCCTCCAATTGCCATGGCCCACCCCCGTAGTGCCGCCGGGTCTCTCCCCAACATGGACACTAACTCGGGATCTTCCCTGTGGACTCTTAAAATTCTCCCAAATGGGGACTTGTCCAGCCTTGTAAACAAGGCGTATGTGGCCGTCGCCACAGATGCGGAGACCAAGGCGGCGCCCACGGCCCTCATGACGCCGCCTCCGAAAATGCCCTCGTAAATAGGAGGCGCTGAAACGCCTAGCGTTCCGCCTACGAGGGGCTCGTAGTTAAGACCTATGTAATATGCCACGTCGCCAAAGGCCAGTAGGGTAATCGCCAGATAATCCGCCGTCAGCCTCCTCGCGGGGAATGAGGACGCGACGCCAATAGCCGCGCCTACAATGCCCGCTAGAAACAACCCAGCTAATAACAGCAGGGCTGCCATTGGGGGCGTGAGAGTTTTAGACAGCGCAGATACCGCGGTTGGGTTATCGGCGACGTAATCGTAATTAAGCCCCAGCGCCCAGAGGGCTATTCTGCCCAGCACGCCCCCCGCGATATATGCGCCGAATGCCACTGTTAAAACTCTCCCGAAGTTGGGTATCCCGGCGATGCCCGCCTCTAAGTTTAGCGAAAGCGTTATGAGCACGTATATCGAAATGTCCACTGCGGTGGTGAGCATATAGCTATTCACATCACGGCCAGTAGCCCAGACCACTAAAACGCTGGCGATGTATGCCAGTACTCCCGCGTAACGCCTCATCGCCCCAACAGTCCTTTAGGGGATATGAGTAGAGTAATGGCTATTGCGAGCAACGGCACTAGAGGCCTGTAGGCGGTGACTTGGTACTGAGGCGTAGCGAAAAGGGCGTTTAAAAGCGCTGCGAATTGAATAGTGCCGAGCAGCTCCACAAAGCCCATTAAAACCCCTCCGGCCAACGCCCCGTAGATATTATTCAAACCCCCCACTATACTCGCCGCGAAGAAGCTCGCGAGGAGGAGCCACCCAACGTCAGGCGTAGCCTCTATGTACAAAGGCAGAAAAACCCCCGCAACGCCGGCGACGGCGCCCGATATTGCCCAGGCAATTGCGTACATCCTTTCAACGTTTATCCCCAAGGTCCTGGCCAGTTCCTCGTTCTCAACCGCGGCCCTCAGCGCAGTGCCGATTTTTGTTTTTAAAAAAAGGTAAAGGGCGAGGGAGATCGCGGAGGCCGTCAGTGGGGCTAATATGTAAACGCCGGCGGTGCCGAGTATTTCCACGTCGTAGGGCCTTAAGGTAATCCCCCTAGTGAAAATACCGGCAGCTCTCCCTATCCAATCCGCATACGCGTTTAAAACTCCTATAAAGACTATGTTATAAGCCATTGTGGCCATCATCATAACCTCCGGCGGGCTTTGCCTCTTATAAAGCGGGAGGAGGAAAAAATACAAGGCGAGTGAAGATGCAGTTGACAAGACCACGGCCAGGGGCAACGCCGCATAAGGAGATGTTTTATAAATCTGCGCCACTGTGAGGGCGGCCATCACGCCGAGGTTTATAAAAACTCCGTGCGCGAAGTTAGGCACTTTAGTGGTCTGGTAGGTTAATGTCAAGCCGACTGATGCGAGCACTAAAACTGAGGCGTATACTAACGCATCTGCGACTTCGCGCGGAAAATAAAAAGAAGATATTACAATCCAAGCGACAAGTACAATAAATACATACCATTTAGCCATAATGGCGAGATAAAAACACGTATTTAAATAAGCTTAAAAACACCAACTTACTGTACACTATGAACAAAACAGTGGGAATTGGGATAGCCCTCGTTATAATTGTGGCAGTTGTTGCGGCACTGTTATTCCTCTCTACACAACCTCAACAAACCCCAACGCCGACGAGGACAAGCCCCACGCAACCGCCGGCAACGACCTCTACGCCAACCCCCTCTGCCACTACAACTCAGACCACGACGACTGTAGCTCCGACGTATAAGTGGCAGTTAATAGGCATGTACATAGCCGCCGAGGACAAAGTAGTGAAAGGCCAGCCCCCGGTGCAACAGCCGCCGCCAGATTACTTAACGCCTGTCATAGTTGACGTCAAGCCAACGGAGGCGCCTACAGTAGTAGAAATAGGAGTCCTGCAACCCCTCAGCGGCAGACTTGCGTCGCTAGGCCAGTTGGCCGCGGCGGCGGCTACTCTGGCCGAACAAGATGTAAACGCCTACCTCACGAAGATAAACGCCACATTTAGAATTAGAGTTGTGACGGCTGACACGGCCGCCGATCCCACTAAGGCTCTCGATCAAATGAAGGCCTTACACAGCAGAGGGGTTAAGTTCTATATAGTGAGGACTTCCGGCGAAGTGCGCACCATGAAGCCATATGCAGACGAGAACAAGCTCATTGTGATTTCCGTGTCTTCAACAGCCCCCGCCCTCGCCATACCGGGGGACTACGTGTTTAGGCTCCCGCCAGACGACACAAAACAAGTTAAGGCGATATCTAAAATACTGCAAGACGCGGGCGTTAAGGCTGTTGTTGTAATTTGGCGTAATGACGACTGGGGCAACGGGCTGGTGAAAGGGCTTGAGGCCGTGGCCCAGTCCAGAGGGTTTGAGGTCATTAGGGCAGCTACTTACGACCCGCAGAAGGGAGAGTTCTCAACTGAAGTCAGCGTCTTGGCCCAAAAAGTCAGAGAGGCAATTGCCAAATACGGCGCGGATAAAGTGGCTGTGGCGGCCTTTGGATTCGCCGAGTTGCAGACTATTTTCATCACGGCGGCTAAATACGAGGAATTAAAACAAGTAAAGTGGTACGGAGCCGACGGCTCCACCGGCCTCTCAGAGCTCCTAGTGCCAGACGCCGCACAATTCGCAGTGCAAGTAGGCGGATTTGTAAGCCCTAAGTTCGCCCCAGCCAGAAGCCCCTACTACGACAGAGTGAGAGACTACATTCTCAAGAACTACAACAGAGAGCCCGACTCCTACGCCTATAACGCCTACGACGCAGTGTGGCTAATTGCGTACTCCATACTCCAAGCTGGGACGGCGGATAGCCAGAAGATACATGACACACTCCCAACAGTGGCGGCTAAATACTTCGGCGCCTCTGGCTACACTAAGCTGAACGAGGCCGGGGATAGGGAAAGCGTCGATTATGAAATCTGGGCCATTGTTAAGAGCTGAGGGACTCGTAAAGCGTTTCGGCGGGGTAAAGGCCCTTGACGGGGCCACCGTCGAGGTAAGGCCAGGTTTTTTCACCCTGCTGGCAGGGCCTAACGGATCTGGAAAGACCACGCTCATAAATGTAGTGACTGGGCTTTTGCAAGCAGACGGAGGGAGGATTATTTACGGCGGCAGAGACATAACGGACTTGCCCTCCTATGAGAGGAGAAGGCTGGGCATATTTAGAACCTTCCAGACGCCGCGCCTTGCCTTTAAACTCACAGTCCTCGACAACGTTATAGTGGGATATTTACAAAATGAGAAACCGGCGCTGGGGGGCTGGGAGAAGAGGGAGAGGGAGCTGGCGGACAGGGCGTTTCAGCTATTAAAAATCGTAGGCCTTGACCATATGTGGGACAGGCCTGCCGGGGAGTTAAGCGGCGGCCAAATGAAGCTTTTAGAACTGGCCAGGGCCGTCATGTCAGGCGCCGCAGTTCTGCTACTTGATGAGCCCGCCGCAGGCCTCAACCCAAGCCTCGCCCTGGACCTCTTCAAAAGGCTTAGGGACTTGGCAAAAACGGGCGTGGCACTACTAGTGGTGGAACACAGGCTGGACCTGGCGATAGACTTCGCAGACTATGCCTATTTTATGCACGAGGGAAAGGTGGTGTTGGAGGGACCGCCCGACCAAGTCTTTAAAAACCCCCTAGTGGCCCAGATCTACTTGGGAGAATGATATCAGCCAAGGCGCTTAACGCGGGATACGGGAAGCTTCAAGTCCTCTACGAAGTGGACTTCGAGGCGAGGCCGGGGGAGATAACGGCAGTGGTGGGGCCCAACGGCAGCGGTAAGTCAACGTTGTTAAAAGCAGTTGCGGGGATAGCTAGAATATTCTCAGGGAGTGTCTATATTGGAGGCCTCGACGTGACTAAAAAACCGCCTCACGAAAGGGCAAGGCTGGGCCTCGCCTACTTACAACAGACTAAAAACGTGTTCCAAAACCTCACAGTATACGAGAATTTGAGAATGGCGGGATATGGGCTGGAGGACGAAAAGTTCAAAGACAAGCTTGAGGAAGTCCTAGAGATAGTCCCCATAAAGCCATATTTGAAGAGACCGGCCTACGAGCTGAGCGGAGGGTGGAAACAAATGGTCGCGGTGGCAATGGCGCTTATAAGAGATGCCAAGTACTTTTTATTCGACGAACCCACAGCCCAGTTATCTCCGAAATTCGCAGCCGAAATTCTAACGCTAATCCAAAAACTAAAAGACATGGGCTACACTGTGGTCTTGGCCGAGCAAAACGCAAAAAAGGCGCTGGAAATCTCCGACAACGCCTACTTACTAGTCTCGGGACGGATAAACTATTTCGGACCAGCGAAGGAACTCTTAAACAATAAAGAACTCGGCCGGCTGTACCTAGGCCTAAGATAGGCGTTGGCAGGACGCCAAAAGAGGAAGTGGAAGAAAAAGTTATATACCCAAGTTCACCAGAACCTTGCCCCGGCAGGCTGGGGAGCCACGGTACGCCGACCGCTCTAGCCGGTAGTATAGCCCGGACTAGTATGCGGGCCTGTCGAGCCCGTGACCCGGGTTCAAATCCCGGCCGGGGCGCCAACCCTATTTTCATTCATTACGCGCAGAGGAAATGGAAAGAGGCCGTTCTGCTTAACATAACCAGTCAAAAACCCTAGGGAGTGTGGCCTTAGGTTGAGGGGGGGGGGGGGAAGGGGGGTTTTTGTTTTAGGAGATGTTTAACGTGTCCGTGCCGTTGTACCTCTGGTAGCCCTGCTGGCCGAAGGTCTTGACCACGGCGAGGTACTGGCCGTTGAAGTACCTAATAACCACGAGCTCTTTTCCAGTGTATACAGTCAGCGTGGCGCCCCGCGGCCCAACAGCTCCGTACACGCTCTTGGCGGTGTAAGTATTGCCGCCTAATTGCACCGTGCCTGTGCCGTATACTATTCTGCCGTAAGGCGACGTGGCGTTGGCGTTAACCACGTCGACATTAAGGGCGACGTTTATGCCGTCGCCCGTGATTGTGAGCTGCCTGCTTGTGGAGTATAGAGTTATATTGGCGGCTTTGCATTGGCCTGTAACTCCCCTCGGGGCCCACCCTTTGTGCCACTCAGGCCTCCATCCGGCCTTAGCCGCCGGCGTTTTCGTTGTCCCAGTGGCGTTTTGGGCGTAGGCCATTGCCACGGCTGCTACGATAAGCGCCACGGCCAGTATTGCTATTGTTATCCGCGCCTTCATATGTGCCTCTTGAGAGGTGGTTTATAAGAGAAACTCACAACAGGTGAGTGTTTTAAAGCGGTGTCTGTCTAAACGCGTGGAGATATACGTCGGCACTTCGGGGTGGCTTTACTCGTGGAATTTGGGTAAGTCTTTAAAGTGGTATGTGGAAAACTCCGGCTTAAACTCCGTTGAGCTGAACTCCAGCTTTTACAGAATGCCGAGCGAGAAACAAGTGAGGAGCTGGGCCGAGGCCGGGCGCGGGCTTAGGTGGGCTGTGAAGGTCTACAGGGGGGTGACACACTACAGAAAGCTCTCCGAGAGGGCTCTGGAGCTCTTGCGCCGTTTTCTCGCCCTATTTCGCCCCATGGAGGATTTGATAGACTTCTACCTATTTCAAATGCCCCCCTCTTTTAAGAAAACCGCAGAAAACATGTCTAGAATTGAAAAGATCGCGTTGCCACTCGGCGAGAGAGCCGCGTTTGAGTTCAGACACCCCAGTTGGTTTACAGAAGGGGTGGTTGAGTGGGCCGAGGGAATTGGCGCCGTCTTAGTCTCAGTGGACTCCCCCGAGACCTCTTGGATTGTCTCCACGAGGGGCGTTGTTTACTTGAGAATGCACGGCCGCACCTTTTGGTATTCCCATTTCTACGACGAAGAGGAGCTGAGGGAGGTGGCCGGGAGAATTTTGGCGCTGGGCCCCAAGAAAGTGTACGTATTTTTTAACAACAATCACGCCATGCTTGAAAACGCCAGGTCTATGCTGGCGTTGTTAAAACAATCCGCGCAGTAATTCTACGCCGAAGTAGACCAAGAGAATTGCTAGAGCTGTTAAAAATACGGCGTAGCCCCTTGTGGATAACAGCTTCGTGGCGGCGTTGCCAAGGGCCGCCATAAGCGTCAGCCAGAAGTAGTCCATCCACACGTGGGCGGCGTATACGACAATAAACACATAAAGCGGCTGATCGGCCAGGGCCACGACAACGGGGGAGGCCACTGTTATCCACCACACTAAGAAATAGGGGTTTAAAGCCGTGAGGGCAAAGCCGGCGGCCAGAGGATTTGCGAATTTCGATTTAGGGGCCGCGGGCGGGTTGCCGTGTATAATCCCCCATGCGTCTCTCAACAATAAATACGCAAAGTAGGCGATAAAGGCCGCGGCCGCAACGGCCAGAGGCGTTTTATAAACTCCGAGGTTTAGGCTCTTGGCGACGTAAACCAGCGCCGCCACATAGGGCAGTTCAAAGGCGGTGTGGCCAAGCGCCGTGTACAAACCGGCTTTCCACCCGCGGATAGATCCGTTGGCCACCGCCGAGGCCGTCAGCGGGCCCGGGGAGAAGGCCCCCGACGGAGTAATTGTCATTATTGTCATGGAGAGTGCGACCACCTCCATATTAGAGTTAACAGTAGACTTTAAAAAAGTTTAAAACGGCCTATCCCGCCCAGCGCCGCGTCTGAGCTGGGATTGCCTTCCAACAACTGGCGTGCTGAGCGTGTAAGGCCTCCGCGGGAGCGCGCGTTGGGATAAACAATATTAACTCGTGGTAATTAGGGTGTATGTTCAGGTTGGGCTTGGTGCAGAAATCCCCCGGCCCCCTCTCCGAGGTGGTGAAAATGGTTGCGGGGAGCAAGGCAGACTTGATACTACTCCCCGAGTACTCCCTCTTCGATCCCACTGGTTTAAAGCCTGAGGAAGTGTGGGAGCGGGCAACTGCGCTTGAGGACTTCGTCGAGGGTCTAGCTAAAATTGCCGCGGAGACGGGGGCGTATGTGGCAGGCGGGTTTTTAGAGAGGGGGCCGCGGCCTAAGGTGTTCAACACCACCGTGTTAGTAAGCCCCGCGGGCAAAGCCGTCGGGACATATCGCAAGACTCACCTCTTCGACGCCTATGGCTATAAGGAGTCCGAGGCGGTAGAGCCTGGCGGGGAGCTCTCGGGGATTTTCGACGTGAGGCAGATTAAAATCGGCTTTGCCGTGTGTTTTGAGCTGAGATTTCCAGAGGTATTCAGAGAACTCGCGCTGGGAGGGGCCCAGCTAGTGGCAGTCCCCGCCGCTTGGTACTCAGGGCCTTTAAAAGAAGAGATACTGCACGTCTTGGCGAGGGCCAGGGCTGTGGAAAACGGCGTATTCATAGCCGTTGCGGCGTTGTACAGCCAGCGCTTCACCGGCCGCTCGCTAGTAGTAAACCCCTTCGGCGTTGTGGAGGCGGATCTCGGCGTGGGGTCTAAATACCGCGTGGTGACCATAGATCCCTCTCTCGTAGACGAGGCCAGGAGGACAGTGCCGGCTTTAAATTTAAGGAGGCCTAGTCTATACAAAAGGCTCTGTACGTGATGAACGTGGGAACGGCGGATAGATGGCGAAGGCTTGATTGGCTGACGTCAGCTCCGCCGGATTGGTCATTAATCCGCGCAGCGAAGAGGTCATCACTGTTTTTTACAACTAATGTGTAAATAAAACTGTCCGCGTTTTTCAAAGCCAGGGCCCGGAGGCGTTAAATAAGCAGTGCAATCCGGCAACCCCGCCTCTATAAACGCCGCGTGGCGGTTTTTACAACTCTCACACGAGCCGCAGTGCGCCTCTCCCGATTTATAACACGACCACGTGTCGTAAATTAAATCGCCAACCTCTTGGTGGCACATTTTTAATAGTTGCGACTTCCTAAGCCCCTCTCTCGACGGGGTCCAAATCTCCACGCCTCTCTCCCCCCTGAAGTGGCAAATTCTAAAAGCAGTCTGCATGGCCTCTACGCATTCCGGCGAGCAGTCTGGGTATAGCGGCTCCCACGTGTCCTCTCTTGGCTTAATGTCGTCGTAGTGAGATCCCAGGATTACGTACGTTTTCGCCCCGGCGTTTCTCCCCACGGTGTACGCATATGCCGTGGCCACCGCCGCCATGACTACATTTCTAATCGGCACGACTACCGTGGGGGTGTAGCTCTGTTCCACGGAGACCGACGGGTCTGTCAGCTGAGTGCCCCGCCAGAGCTCTCCCAGCGACGACAAATCAACTACTCTGTGCTCCACTACGCGCCCCCACCCCCTCTCTGCCGCTATGCCGTCTAGCCTCCGCAATAAGAGTTGCGCCCTCTCCACCTCCACTACTGCCTTCTGGCCGTACAAAAAAGAGAGGGCGTGGACGTCGCACCCTCTCTTCAGCCACAGCGCCGTGTAGCAAGTGCTGTCGGGGCCTCCGGAGACTACTGCAACTACTCTACAGGGCTTTTCCACTATCACGGCGTGGCGGGCACCTCGGCGGTTGCCAGCTCCAGTAATATGGCTCTTTCAAAACAGAGATCTCGTATAGACAACACCCCCACTAGCTCTCCGTTTTTATTCACAACCACGACGTGCCTAATATTGTGCCGCCTCATTGTCTCCGCCGCTACGTGTACGGGGTCTGTGTCCAGCACCGTAATAGGCGAATTGGCAATTGACATTGCCGGCCCGTCGAGGTCAAGCCTCTGGGCCACCGCCCTGAGGATGTCCCTCTCAGAAACGACGGCAACTGGCCTTTTGGGATTATCCCTGGCGGTGAGCACCGCCAGCCCCACTCTGTTTTTAGCCAACTCGGCGGCCACTTCTCTTATCGTCGCAGTCTCAGGCAGGGAGACGGGGGGCCTTTTTAAAAGCTCTGAAGTTCTTATCATACTGAGGATTTACTACCCTGTATATATATTTATTCAATTGTGTAAAGCACGTCTACCGGAAAATCCGCCTCTATGCTGACCTCTCTGCGCGCCACTAATACAGAGGCGCCTACTATTCTCGCCCCGGCCTTTGAGGCGAGGTTTATTAGAGCTTTAAGGGTCTTCCCAGTCCTCGCTATGTCGTCAACAATAAACACCGTCTGTCCTTTCTTCAATTGCGCCGCGGGCACATACAGAGTCACAGGCCTCCCCTCCCTTAAGTATGTATATTCATAGTTCTCCACGCCAGGCTCTCTGTACTGTTTGGCCACAACTAGAGAGGCCTCAAACCTAGACGCGGCCGCCACGGCTAGGGGTATTCCGTCGGCGGCTGCTGTGAGCACCACGTCTACCCCTAGGCCGGGGAATCTCCGGGAGAGGTATATTTCATACAGCCGCCAGAATTCGGGCATATTTACAAAAGACATGTCGATATACGTGTCGTACATTTTGAACTTCGCCTTAATTACACTACTAATGTGGTACCTAGCCTCTAGCTTTTCCAACATTTCCCGCGCCGTCTCCACCGAGGGCAACATGTCGCCAGTCGCGTAGCGGGAAAGCACGCTCTCGGGGATGCCCAACACCGCGGCGAGCTCTTTATAAGTAATGCCGAGTAGTGCCTTGACAGATTTTAAGTAGCCGACTGCGTCAAGTTGCATCCTAATGCCCTCTATTCTCTTCACGTCTATGTGCTATATTATTACTTTTAAATATCAGCTGACGGCTAGACGAACTCTCTCCCTATGATGTTCCTGGCGATAATCAGCTTTAATATGTTCTCCGCGCCCTCGGCGCCTACGTAATAGGACAAAACCCCCAACAGCGACCTCGCCACGTTCGTCTCCTTGAAATACGACGCGCCGCCGAACCACTTCATTACTTCCAAAGCTATCTCCACCGCGAGACTTACGGCTAGGTATTTAGCCATGGCGCCAGCCGTGGCCACGTCTTGAAGCGTAAAGGCCGTGTCGCCGCTGTAGTGCCTATCGGCGACCCAGGCGGCTTTATAAACGGCGAGCTTTGCCGACTCAAGCCTGGCGTACAACTCAGCGAATTTAAAAGACACGGCTTGGTAAGAGGCAATGGGCCTCCCGAAGACTACCCTCTGCTTAATCCACTCCAGCGCCTTGTCCATGAGCCAGCGCGCCGCGCCTATAGAGGCCGCGCCGATAATAGTCCTCGCCAAGTTGAAGCCCTCCATGGCTATTTTAAACCCGCCGTTCAGCTCGCCCAACATAAACGCCTCTTCCACCGGCAAGCCCTCCAGCCTTAAGTAGCCGGTGGGAAGGCCGTGGCGGCCGATCTCCTCCCAGTCTCTGTGCGAAAAGCCCGGCGACACCCTCCCCCTCCTCTTCAAAAGGGCGAGAAAAACAGTTATCCCCCTGTGCCTGTCCTCAAGCTTGCCAGTTCTCGTGATGGCAATGACGCCGCCGCCGTAAGGCAGGTTTAAAATAGTAGTCACGCCCGTCACCATGTTCTTCTCGCCGTATAGCCTCCACACGTCCCCCTCCTTAACTGCCTTCGTCTGAAAGGACGCAACGTCGCTACCCCCCTGGGGCTCAGTAGAGCCTATGCCAATAAAAGCCCTGCCGGCCGTCACCTCCGGCAGCACCTCGCCCTTAACCTCCTCTCTGCCGTAGAGCTGGACCATATACGGCCACGCCGTTTCTAACAGCATATAGACAGGTGTAGCCAGAGAGGGATCCGCGTAGGCTAACTCCTCAGCGGCTAGAGCGGCTTGTAAAAACGTGCCGTCCTGCCCGCCGTATTTAGAGCTAAGCGGTATTCCAATAAGCCCCACCTCCGCCAGCCTCGCCGCCACTTCCTCAATAGGCCATTTCCTCTCGTCGATCTCCACCCAACGGGGCGCAATTACTCTCTCGGCAAAAGACTTAACGCTTTCTAAAAACAGCTTATCCTCTCTAGAAAGCCCGAAGTCCATAAAACCCACTACAAACATTATTTAAATGATAGTTTACCAGCTGTACCAAGAAGGGTTGGCCGTTTACTACAAAGGCCGCAGAATACCCACTGCGTTGCTCTACACAACTCCAGCCCTACATTATATACAATATGTCGCGCTGTATGTAGCAAAGAGGCTGGCCGATGCGGGGATAGCCCAGTTCCGCCACGGCGATCCCAAGGCGGCGAGGATAATAGAAACGGCGTGCGGCGGGCTGTGCAAATGGGCGCAAGACGGCGAGGATATAGACTGGTTGCTAGAAGAGGCGTTTTACAACCACCTAGCCGACAGAGTGCTGGCGTATACCACCTCCGCCGACGCCTTGATAATACCATGCGCCGACAAGCCCCTCGCCAAGGCCCTCGCGAGGAGGGCAAAGGAATACGCCCCAGATCTAACTCTAATAGCGTCGAGATACGGCGGCGAGTGCCCCCAGGCGGACTACGCGCACGACCCGCAACTAATTGACACGCCGTTGCCCTTGGGGCCGATTTCCCGCGCGGCGTTGCACACGGCCATTTGGGCAATAGACGAGGGGATAGCGGAGGCGCCCCTGACGCCGCTATTAGACGCCGAGTGTAAATAATGGCTACGCCCCTCAGCCCTCCAGGTGGCTATCACCCCTCTATAGTGTCCCGACGCCTTCATCACTATAAAAATGCCGCCGCCGGGATTTGAACCCGGGGCAACCCGGTTATGAGCCCTACGCGGGGCCTAGCCCCAGAGCGCTCTTCCAGGCTGAGCTACGGCGGCTGTAATCCTTCTAAAATTTTGCTTAAAAAGTTTCGTCTCCCCGAGCCCCCCGCGGCAATATCCACCTATCCAACAAAAAGGCGTTAATGAGAAAAAGACGTCCAATAGAAGGCGCACATGAATGTGAAAACGCTAAGGCAGACACTCGGCGATCCGGCGGAAAAAAACGTTACAATGACAAGCGTGGCACGGCGCACGCTTTGGCAGATGTACACTATGTACGTGGCTGTTAGGTGCGGAGAAGGTAACGTCAAAAACCGCGGGGGGTCAAGCAGTTAAGCTTAAATTCCTTCCATTATATGAAACAGGCGGGGGTGCCCGAGCCAGGTCAAAGGGGCAGGGCTTACGGTAATCCGGCCCACAGCTCCCTGTTGGTAGGCCTGCGTGGGAACAACGGCGGATATCCGCCCCAAAAAATCCCACCCCTAGTACCATCTTCCTGGCTACTCGCCGTGTTGGTGCCTCTCGGCCATCACCCCGGCGTACCACCTCAAAAGCCCCCAGCCGACGCCCTTAATGCTCGCCATGGCGAATAGGTGCTTGGCGGTAAGCGCCGCTACGCCCTTCCTCTCCTTCAACGACTTGTCTCCCGTCAGATCCGCCCAGATTAGGCAAGACCTGGAGAGATTTGGCATCAGGTAATGTTCGACAAGCTGAAAAGGCCTTTTCGAAATTCGCAGAGTCGGTCGTCAGCGCCGTAAAAGAGGAGTCCCTAGGCGAGAGGGACGTAGACGCCGCCATCTCAGACCTCTACTACGACCTAGTGGAAAACGACCTCGCCGTCAAAGTCGCCGACGCGGTGACGGAGGAGCTCGAGAAGAGGCTAATAGGAAGATGCCCCCGGTTTGGCGACAAGCAGGTCGTGGTGAAGAGGGCGATGGCCGATGCCCCCCTCGGCATACTCAGCGACGTCCCCCGACCTCGACTTCCACCAAGACTCGAAGAACAAGCTGGAGACGGCACGGCCACTCGTCATGATGTTCCCCTGCCCATACTGCTACCACAAGACCACCACCCTCGCAAAGCTCGCCTACCACCTTCAGGAAAGGGAGGTACAGGGTAATGGCGCCGCTGACACCTTCCGCGCGGGGGCCAGGGAGCAACTAGAGGGGCACGGCAGGCGCGTCGGCTTTAAGGTAATAGGCGGGCTCCACGACGCGGTCCAGCACGCGAGGGCCAAGGGATACCACTATGTCCTAATCGATACCGCTGGGAGGATGCACGCGGACAAAACCTAATGGAAGAGCTCTAGAAGACCCAGAAAGTCACGGAGCCCCACTACGCCGTATTCGTATTCGACGCCCGGCTCGGCAACGAGAGCCAAGTATCACTCGAAGTACATGAGGCTAGACAGCATGATAGCCGCCGAAGTCGACGCCTGCCCCAAATGCGGCCCCTTACTCACGTTCCTATACGCCTTGAGACGCCCCTTCTACTTCCTAGGCGTAGGCCAAGCCTACAAAGATCTCGCCCCCTTTCAAAGCAGGAGTACCAGCTCCTATCCTAGCCGCCGTGTGCGCCTTTCGTGTCTCGGCGGCTACATACACGACAGACGCCACTTTGATGTACAAACTCCTAAACCGCCTGAAAGGCCGTGTATGCAAGCGTCCGCGAGCCGCCGGCCACGACGGGGAAAGGTATTAAATCCAAACACGGAGTACACAGTGGCCATAGCAGACGCGTTGAGGTCGATTAACTGGGGACGTTGGGACGTGGAGTACGTAGTGCTCTTCGGCTCAGCCGCGCGTGGCGGGGCGTACGAAGACGTGGACTTGGCCGTGTACTTCGCCGGCGAGCCCGACCTAGCGGCCGTGGCAGAGATCGCGGACGCCGCCTCCAAGGCAACGGGGAACCCCCACGTGGACGTGGTGGTCTTGAACTGGGACGTGCCTTGCGCCCTTATGGAAGAGATCTACACAAAGGGAGTCTTAATATACGCCAAGTCCCGCGAGAGGTACATCGACGACCTCGCCAAGAGGCTAGCCATATGCTGGGATTTCGAGATCTCGTACCGCAAGCTCCACCTCCTAGAAACGGCCCTCCGCGCAGTTAAGTCGAGATGGCAGTCATAAAAAGGCTCTTTGAAGCGGCAGTAGACGTCACGGCCAGGCTGGACGAGGAGGTAGACAAGGGGGTCTCCACCGCCTGGGGCGACTTGATGAAGTACCTCCACGCCCTCCAGATACAAGCCAGGTGCTCATAGACATGGCGCTGAGAGCATCGGCGGCGCTGGGACACCCCCCAGCCACGCCGCTAGGTACTTGGCAGAAAAAGGAGTTTTCACCCAGGAGGAGGCCGCCTTCTTCAAAAAAGTCGTCGGGTTCAGGAACGTAATAGTACACCAATATCTGGCGGTGGACGTGGATTTAGTAAAGCGGGTGCTGGAGAGCCGGGAGTATAGAAAAGTGTTGAGCCTGGCCGAGAAGATATACAAAGCCGTCCAAGACCCTTGAGCCCGCGGCTTTTCCGGGGTCGGCCACCGCCTAGCGGCGACCTGTGGAGAAACTGCGCAGTTGTCCCCCCTTGGGCCACGGCAACGCGGGGACGAGGCGTTTACGAAGAGACAAGCCTGCGAAGCCCTCTAGACGCGCCCTGCTGAGAAACAATCGCGGTATTCAATGCATGTTGCGCTACCGTCTTTGCATCTCCTCAGACTTCTTTTCTAACTCCTCGAGGGCGAACAGGCGAGTTTTTCACCTTGAGGGCGTATTCAAAGGGGTTTACGGCTGGCTTCATGACGACGTTGCCCTCCTCCACTTCGATTATGTAGTCGTCCTCGGGTATTCCCAGCGCATCGGCGATCTCTGCGGGGGCGGACGTCGTCTTCTTCCTTCTCCTAGAGGCTCGGACCTTGCCTTTGACACGTGTCTAGAAATACGCGATTTAGCCTTACGGAGGGCTGATATAGATTTGCATATCGGCATTTAGGGAGAAGCCCTGTACTGCGCGGGGCCCGTCAGCCGCCGGCGGCTATTAAATGTTGAACTGAACCAGCTCCTTGATCTTATCCCAGATCTCGCCGAGTAGGGGCTTCGCACGTCCCCGAACTTCACCTTACTGCTGAAATTGCCCCGGGCGGCCCAAATTGGCAGATTGAACAAGAGATCTTGGAGCTTGCCCTGTTCGATCAGCCTATCAATAGCGCCTTCTTTAAGCACTTTTGTGCCGCTAGCACTAGGCCTTTCAATATCTATAGGCCTCTCCGAGATTATTAAGGCCGGCGATTCGCTAATCCCAAGAACATTTGCGATGTTTGCCACAATAATGAGACTTTGCATCAAGTTACAACAAGTACATACTTCTATTTTACCTCTTAGCTCAGCGATCTCATCTTTTCCACTTTACCCGGCAAGAACCTGTTGCGGATCATTACAGCCGCCGACACAGCCCTTGCTATAGCCGATACCTGGCCTTAAGGATTACCCTTTCAGCGCTTGCGTTAAAGCTCATAACTTTGGCCATTACGGAATTTACAAAGGATCCTCTGCTAATCGGTATTGTGACCTCTCGCCGCGCCGCATTCCGACTCACTAGATTTTCCTAGGCATTATTTTGAATTTTTAAGCTTCTTAGGTCTCACCCAGAGCTAGCCGCTATTCCTCCTTGGGCCCCTCGGCGTAGTTGGGGAGGAAGTGAGCAATGAGCCTAAGGGCGTGCTGAGCCGCCGCGGTGAACCTCCCAGGGCCCTCCCCCGGACAAGGCGTCCAGAGGCCCAGGTCGTAGCACAGCCCCCTGGCCTCCCCGGCGTTGCCCCACATATAAATCAAAGCTGGCGAGATACCTCTACCCACCGCACCCCTCTTTTAAGTTAGTTAGCCAATTGTACAAAAATATTACGTTAAAAAGCTAACAAAAACAAAAAAAGAGGTGATATGAGTGTGCCATGCCAAGAAAGTATATTTGGGTGTTGGTAGTGCTACTTGTGGCTACTACACTAGCGGCTGTGTACGAGTATTACAATGAGCAGTATAGATCAGAGTGTAGCCCATTACAGAGTTGCCGGGAGCAAAAGACATACACTAAAGTGTGGTACGATGCTGATAATGGCAAATTCGTCGGCGATGCCGGAAATCTTTGGTATAGATCAAGTGGTTATTGGGCTGCGCAAATAAAGATGTACGCCCACCCCTACGCCCGCAATTGTCTATACGACAGTGTGTTAAAGAAATACACCTTCTACCGGACGGATAGATTATGACAGAATTGACTGGGTGTTTTACACCCTTGTCAGCACATGGGAGACGATGAGTGGAGTAACAGTATATCCAAAAGTATGTTGAGGACTAGGTCAGTAGTAATAGCAACAGTTCTAGTAGCAGTTGTGGCGTTAGCGATTTTCGCAATGGCTGGAATGGGAACCGGGGCTGGCAATAAGAAAGAAATACCTAAGACCAACGGGACGTTTACGGCTGTTTATTACGCCAAGGTTCTCTGCGCATCCGAGACAGCGGGACCTCAAAGCAAAATAACGGGGCGGCTAACTTTAGTATATCGTAATAACAAGCTCGTGCACATCGAATTCAACAATAAAACTTTGCCGTTAGGGATACTTAAGTATCCGCATAACGTGGCTAGAGGCGGCGAGCTCCTACTAGATCTTGGAGCCATCACCAACCTAAGGAATGACACCAACAGTGGCGTTTCGGTGCAGAGGGCTAACCCCTCATCACACGAGGAAAGCCCCTACAAGGCCAAGTCGTCGCTGATAATAACGAGAAGAGCCGTTGTAAGTAACCTAACCGTGCCAGGCGCCGGAGTTATATACTTCGGCGAATTCAACGACATTATAGACTACGACGACGTAGCTAATGTGCCTTACCACTTCGCCATCTCAATAATGCACCCCGCCGCAACGGCGATGGGCTGCGCAGGTTCCTACGCCGCAATATTCGCCACGTTACAAGACATCAAATAACCCTTTTTTCTACCCTCATCCCCCCCTTCTCTGCGACAACCTGGAATTTGGCCGGGAGCCGCCAAGTTGGCACGTATAGGCGGGCAGTCGGCAACCTGGCAGATAAAGACACTACAATGATATACCAGCGCAAGAGCTCTTTAGACAGATGGCGCCGATCTGTCCCAGCGGGGGAGAGATCGGCCCGGGAGGCGGTAGGCCAAGGCGATAGGATGTGACTATAAAGGTGGTGCGGGGGGTGGGATTTGAACCCACGCAGGCCTACGCCACAGGGACCTGAACCCTGCCCCTTTGACCTGGCTCGGGCACCCCCGCCTGTAATATAATGAATGGGGGGTTTTAAGTTTTTATGCAGCGGTTATTGACGTGGTTCACGCTTTTGAGAGACGCAAAAGCCTTTCGTATGAAAATCTTTGCCAAGCCTGGAACAAGTGTGTCGACAAATTGCGAATTTAAATACGTGTTTAGTCGAGCGAAAAAATAGAAGTTAAACTCCATTTTGATATGGCCATGAGGCCGGCGTTATTCTTAACGGTCGTTTTAGTCGCCGTCTTAGCGGCGTTTGCATTGTGGGTCGGCGCTTCTCCTCAGGCGCGCGGGCCGGCGACGGGGTATGTGGAGCAGAGCCAAGCCTCCGCTTCATCAACTGCTCAGCAACAGCCCTCCACGACGGCGTCGTCTCCCCCGGCTGTTGAGGCGGGGCGTGCTTCGGAGCCGGGGCAGTCGCTAACGGAAACTGTGAGCCCCGGCGCCTCGGCGAAGGGATCTGAGGGCAATAAGTCTAAGGCCCGCGCGTGGGGGCCGCCGACTTTAATGAATTTGGAAATAGCCGTCTACGGCTTTGAGAAAATCTACGCGGCGTATAGGGCTGTGTAGATGGATTACTTCAAGAAGCCTAAGAGGAACGATACTGTCGTGAGAACATTCGGCGCGTTAGACGATGAGGCGCTTAAAGAGTTCAGGGGGCTGAAGTACAACTCCTCCGCTGGGGTTGTGGACTTTGTCCTTAAGAACCCGTTTACTGTAACTCCCGGCGAGTTCATGTCGTTTGTGGAGAGGCTGAAGAGGGAGGTGCCCGTCGGCGACGTGTACTTCGCCAGCCGCCTTGAATATTCTGTGTTAGTCGCCAGGAAAAACGCCACGACGGCTGAGGGACCTGCCGTAGAAATCCTCGTGCTAGACGACGGGGATTTCAGGAGGTTTACTAGAAAGTTCGTTGGGCACGAGATAGATCCCTGCGACAACTCCATAGTGCTTCCGAGCCGCCATAACGGCACTTTTGCTGAAGGCCAAGAGGTGGAGGCGTTTCTGCCCCTTGCTTGGTACGGCGTTAGCGTAAGCACGGCGAGGGCCTACTTCCACGTGAACCTCCTGCTGAAAGTCCACTTTATTAAAATCCGCTCGGAGGAGCCAGCTGGATATATAGGCAAGTGCTTCGCCGAGTATTTCGCCGACGTTCCGCCGTATAGGTCATATGCAGTAATTGAGGCGCCGACTGAGGCGTATTTATACGTCCACTGGAGGAATTGGGAATTTATCTACGAGTCGGCGCTTCAACGCCCTGAGAGGATGGAGTGGCTCAGCCGCTGGTACGGCGACGCAAACGCCACGCAGTACATGGACTGGGTGAGGGAGCGGCTGGCGGAGGCGAGGAGGAAAGCAGAGGAGCTGAGGGCTGGGCTGGGGGCTTAATTAAATTTTTCCCAGATCCGCCTCAAAAACTCAACTTTTTAATACAGGTTTATAATGTGGGCCTCCTCCTGAACGTAGACTATTCCGATCCGTTGGTGAGGGCGAGGGCCTTGAGGGCGTTGCGAGCCTCTGGCGTTAAGTCTGTGGGGATTGAGGAGGCCGCAGAGGCGTATTATGTTCACTACAGATCGCCCATCTTTGGCGGCCGCTCCTCCAGCCCAGTGTGGGAGAGGTTTTTGACTACTTACGTCAAGTCTCATTACACTACAGAGCAGTGGCGGGGGTGTGCAGGCTTAACCACAAGGCCTCTCTCGAGGCCGCGGCGAGGCTGTTGAGGGCGTTTGAGTCTTATTTAAAAAGCCTTGAAAACTACGGGAGGGCTTGGTTCGGGAGGGGGGCGCGGGAGGCGTGGGCGGAGGCGATGAGGCAGATTAGGCGCCATATGGGAGACCCGGCGGACGTCGCAGAGTTGCACCGGGTTTTTAAAAAACTCGGCGAGATCCTCGGCAGGGGGAGGTCGGGAGACCCGGCGGCTCTTGCGCTTTCCGTCGCCACAGATCCCCGCAGAGTCAGACTGGCCAGAGTTCTGGCGCGCGCCTTAGAGCTCGCCCCGAGGATGGGTTTGCTTTTCGACGGGAGGGGCCGCCCCGGGTTTATAGAATGGGAGAGGGCCTACGGCTCTCTGTCTAGAATCGGGAGGGCGGCTTTATACGCCAAGGCACTATCCGTGGGAGCCCCCCTTCTCTTTCTCCACAAGGCCGCGTGGGCGGAAATCCCCGTGTACAGGGCCAGGGGAGGCGGCGACAAGGGGGTTTACTTGTTAATTGACAAGTCAGGCTCTATGTATGGAGCTGTTAAAGGCGTGGAGAAAATAGCCGTGGCCGCGGCCTACGCCATCGCGGCGCTGAGGAGGTTTAAAAACGTGGTCGTCCGTTTTTTCGACGCGGAGGTTTACGAGCCTATCAGCGACGTGGAAAAGCTCGTGGACGTCTTGACGAGAGTTGTGGCCAGCGGCGGCACGGATATCACAAAGGCAGTTGAGGCCGCTACAGAGGACGCAAAGAGCCGGAGGCTGGAGGGCTACACCCTGGCCGTGGTCACAGACGGCGAAGACGACAAGTTAAACCCAGTAGTGCTAAAAGAGGCCAGGGCTGTTTTTAAAGAGGTGTGGTTTGTGTTAATAGGCGATTCAAAGCCTCCGCCGTATGTCCGCGTCGCGAGGCTATTTCTTGGCGAAGACAGGCTTGGGGTCAACGCGGTAGAAGGCCCTCCCCGCGCCGTGTAGGGGGATGTTCACTTTCTTGAAGTCAAAGCCCCACTGGTCGGCAACGCCGGGGGCGGTCCAGACGTCGAGAACTCTGAAAATGTAGAGCACCACCTCCCCCACCTCCACCTCTTTATACACCTCAGCCTCGTACGCGGCCAGGGCGCCGGACATCCTCGGCACATCTATTTTAGAAGAAGGCTCTAGCTTGACGCCGAATTGTGCCGCTTTGTCCACCTCCCTTCCGCTGGTCGTGCCCAGTTTGTAAATCAAATCGGCGGCGTCTATGGGCGGGACGTTGATAGTGGCGTATTTGTAGTGTCGCAGACACTGGTGGGTGTAAGACTCCTTGTCAACCGCCACCGCTATAGTTGGCGGCTCCTCCGAGACGGGAGTGTTCCAAGAGGCCGGCATGAGGTTAAAACGCCCGTTTGGGCACTTCGTCACAATGACGACAGTAGGCCTCGGGTGGAGCAGGCGGTAGAACTTTCCCTCATACATGTAGAGATAGGCGTCAATCTTTATAACACTAACGCCAGATATCTCAGTGTCTGAGTGGGTTGAGCTAATGGAGGAGGCTAGGGAGATTAGGCGTAGGGAGGCCGATTGGGACTTCATAAACAAGCTCCCTCCTAAATTGAAATACGCCCTAATATTCTACATAGAGACAGGCGATATTTACGTCGCATCGAGAATAGCGAATATGAAAGTGGAGGAGTTCGACGAGTTGAGGAGAAAGGCAAAGATACCAACGGTCTAATGGAGGCAATTGCCGATACTTCGTTTTTAATTGACTGGGCTCGTTATAGCAAACGCCACCTCTTACACGCCCTTTTTCAAGTAGTCAATATACCTGAGTCTGTTCTGGGCGAGATTTATAGTGAAAACACGCTGGGGTGGATTACTGAGGAGCTCGCCGCAGGTAGAATGGCGTTGTTTACTGAGACTGAAGACGTCATTACTTTAGCCAGACGTGTTATTTCTCTCTCCCGCTCGCTTCCCATGAGGGGAGTGGATCTGCCCGAGGCAATATGCCTCGTTGCAGGCCTTAAGTTTGGCTATGTTGTTTTGACTGAAAATGGAGGCGCGGCTATGGCGCCCAGCTTTATACAAGAGTTGAGCAACGTGAAGGTAATGCGCGCAATAGATGTGTTATATGAATTATCGCTACGCGGCGTATTGAACCTTAGGGAAGAAGTGGAGAGATATCAGCGGGAGACTGGGCATAGATTTGCAAAAAGAGATTTAAAGAGAATAGGCGTAGAGTAGTGTGGACAAGGAGTTCTGGCTTGCCTATATTGAAGAGGCTAGGGAGATTAGGCGTAGGGAGGCCGATTGGGACTTTATAGAGCGGCAGCCGGCGAGAATTAAATACGCATTGATATATTATATAAAGACGGGGGATTTCAGAACGGCAGCGAGGCTGGCCGGCGTGGGAGTTGAGGAGTTTTTAGAAAAGGCCAGAGAGGCCGGAATACCCCTTGTGTAATTACTTCTCTACCACTAGCGTGTAGGGTCCGCCCTCGTCTGCCTCTAGTATTTTCACGTCGTTTAACGCCATGAGCCTCCTAAGCATCATGTAGCAGACGTAATCGTCGGTGATTATTTTAAACCTCGCGCCGCTGGGGGCGTTGGCCAGAACAGATGCCACGTTTTTAAGGGGGTCGGGACACTGCTGTCCGCTCACGTCGATTATTTCCATGAAGCTCACTTCCTTATTGTCTTAAAAGCTTTTTACCAAGCCCCCTTAACGTTTTTAACTATAAATCGGTATTTGAGCTATGGAAGAGGAAAAAATAGCGTTTGAGACAAACCTTCCGCCCGAGAAGGCGAAGAAAATAGTAGAGGTCTTGAGGGAGGTGTACGACCCGGAGATTCCTATTAACGTTTACGACTTAGGGCTTATTAGAAAAGTAGTTTTAGAAAACGGTACTCTGAAAGTAGTTATGACTCTTACGGCCGTGGGCTGTCCAGTTGCCGGCAACGTCGCGCAGGAAGTGGGCTACGCGATACAAAGCGCAGTGCCCGAGGCGCAGGACGTGGAGGTAGAGGTGGATTTTGAAAGGCCCTGGGATCCCACTCAAATGACGCCGAGGGGCAGGGAGATGTTTAAAGCTATATATGGATACGACATTGTAGAACAGTATCTCGCGGCGCAACAGAGTTAGAGAGACAACACGCCTGCCAGTGATATTGAGGCCGCCACCCACAAGAGATATCTCTTCCACTCTATCTTTTCCCTCTTGGCGAATTTCTGCACAAGGGGGTGCCACCTCGCCGCTTCCTCCATAAAGAGCAGTACTACGTGGCATACCGCCGCGTAGAGGAGCGCCTGCCACGCGCCGAGCGCTAAAGCCACAGCGGCAGTCGCCGTGCCGTATAAGGCGGCTAAAAATAAAAGGGCTGGGTAGGAGAGGGCTGCGGCGAGAATGAATTGGGTAGCCGCCTGGGCAAATCTCTGTTCATACGGCATAGCCGCAGTCTCGTTTAATTCCCTTGCCACGTCCTCTGGCTTAATTAACTGAATGCCCGCGGCCCCCAGCATTAACGCCAACAGCGCCGCGGACCAGAACACCACGTAAGTGAAGTAGAGCCATCTCACAGATTTAAAAAAGACTTATTTTAAAACCTATGCTGGCAATAGAGGGAGGAAAGCCTGTTAGGGAAACGCCCATTGTGGCGAGGCCTGCGGTGTACAGCGAGGAGGTGTTGCAAGCCATTGCCGAGGTGTTGAAATCCGGCGTCTTAACTGCGCAACACGGCAAGTGGGTAAAGGCGTTTGAGGCCGAGCTGGCCTCTTACCTCGGGGTGAGGTATGCGGCGGCGGTTTCCAACGGCACTACTGCCCTACACACAGCGCTTAAAGCAATAGGCGTGGGGCCCGGGGACGAGGTGATAACAACGCCTTTTACCTTCGCCGCGTCTGCGACAGCGGTGTTACACGCCAACGCCGTGCCTGTATTCGCCGATATAGACAGGGAGACTCTAAACCTAGACCCCGCCTCGGTGGAGGAGAGGATTACTGACAAGACCAAGGCGGTGGTGGTCGTCCACCTCGCCGGGATGCCGGCTGAGATGGACCAGTTCATGAAGCTGGCGGAGAGGTACGGGGTTAAGATTATAGAAGACGCGGCCCAAGCCCTCGGCGCTGAGTACAGAGGAAGGAGGGCTGGCTCTATCGGCCACGTGTCTGCCTTCAGTTTCTACGCGACTAAACACATAACGTCGGGAGAAGGCGGCGCAGTCGCCACAGACATTGCCGCGTATGCAGAGAGGGCGAAGCTCATTAGGGCGCACGGCGAGGTGGGGAAGTACAGCTACGAACTCCTCGGCTATAACTACCGCATGACTGAAATCCAAGGCGTTTTGGCCTACTACCAGCTGAAACAGTTGCCGGAGATGGAGAGGCGTAGGGAGGCCTACGTTAAGGCGTTGTTAGAAGAGCTGGCGCCGCTCGAGGGGGACTTAATCACAGTGCCGAGGCCCAGGCCGTATATGAAACACGCCTGGCATTTAGTCCAAATACTACTCGCAGTGGAGAAGCTGAAAAAGCCCAGGGACTACGTGGTGGAGGCCCTAAGGGCTGAGGGGGTGGGAAACGCCTTTGTGGCCTACCCAGTCCCCCTCTACAAAACGCCCCTGTTCCAGAGGCAAGAGGGCCACGGCCTCGGCTGTCCCTGGACGTGTCCCTATTATAAAAGGAGAGTTGAGTACAAACCGCTTCCAAACGCCGAATGGGCCGCCGAGAGAGTAGTTTCGTTGCTGGTAATGCCCAATCTCACAGAACAAGACGCATTAGACACGGCGGCGGCGTTTAAAAAAGTCCTAAGCCACTTAAGGCGGTGAGAGTAAGAAGTCCAGTTGCAACTCCCTTAAAGTCTCCGGCCTCGGCCTCCCCTCTTCGTCCCAGCCCCTAAGCGCGTAGTAACTCCTTAAAGCCGCCTCCAACTCCCCCCGCGTTAAAACGTACTCCCTCTCCTCAAAACGGACTGGCTTGAAGAACCTCTCAGGCAAGCCGTCAGGCCCGGCGCCCATTTTTAAGTTCAAAACCCTGGTCAAGTTTATAATTCTAAGCGCCGCCTCTCGCAGAGATTTCGCAGACCAGTCCTCGCCAGTTACATATGTGAGGAGCTCTGCCGCTATTTCAAACCCCCTTCCGCCTGGATACATGTCGTAAACCCCCCTCCCGAATTTACACAAGACGAGGGAGTCAAAAACGGCGGAGGCCTCTTCCATATGGGCAACGGCGCGTACCTTCTCCTCCCCCAAGCTCTGCGGGCCGCCGGCGTAGCCGCCGATATCAATGGCGTAAGCCATAGTGGCTAAGTGATCAGCTCCTCTGTACCCAATGGCGTAGTTAAGCGCCATGCCCTTAAGGACGCGGGGGTCGTAGCCGGCGGGCTCGAGGCCTCTCACGTGAACCGCCGCCTCCCCAACGCCGAGTCTCTCCGCCGCTACCTTGACGCCGTCGGCGAGGATATCCCCAACGCCCCTCCTATACGCGATGTCCTCTATTAATTTAGCCAGGCCCCCGCAGCCCCACTCCGCCTCTAGCTTCAGCTTTCCCTCCTCAGCCGCCTCAATGGCGAAGGCCAAGACGCCCCCCAGCGAAATTGTGTCCATTCCCAGTCTGTCGGCCAAGTCGTTAAGCCTAATTAACTCGTCTGGGTCGGCGCAACCGGTGAGGCCCCCCAAGGCGAAAATAGTCTCGTACTCAATATCCACGTCAACGCTGTATTTCTTAGACCTCACAAGGCGGTGGCAAGCCGCGGGGCAGTGGAGACACGCGGCCGGCTTGACGAAATAATCCCTCCTCAACGCAGGCCATGCAATTCTCTCCCACCCGTCCATAGAGACGCGCCTCCAATTATACGTGGGGAAAAAGCCCATTTGGTTTGCGATTTCCACTAAACGCGGCGTTCCCCCCTCGAAAAGGGCCTTCACGCTCTTCTCCCCGACAAAATACGGTACAAACTTCTTGAGAAACTCGGCGAGTTTCTCAGGCATGGCCACGTCCACGCCCCTCCTCTCAGGCACGAAGACAACTGCCTTAAGCCTCTTCGCCCCCATCACTGCGCCTCCCCCAGTCCTCCCAAACTGCCTCCACAAATCGTGATTAATAGAGGCGAACCTCACTAAGTTCTCCCCCGCGGGGCCGATGGTCAAAACAGCGGAGTTGCGGCCGTGCTCTCTCAGCAAAACCTCCTCAGTCTCAATGGCGTCTCTCCCCCAGAGATGAGACGCGTCTCTAAACTCAACCCTCCCCTCTTGCACCACTAAATAAACAGGCCTCTCGGCCTTGCCCACCACGACGAGAACGTCAACGCCGGCGAAGCGCATCGCCGGGCCCAGCCTTCCCCCGAGGTTAGAGGCCCCGAGGATGCCCGTAAGAGGCGATCTGAACACCGCGGCGGCCCTGCCCGACATGGGAATCCCAGTCCCCGTGAGAGGCCCCGCGGCGAATATAAGAGGGCCCTCGCCCGAGAGGGGATCCGCCAAGTGCCCCCCGAATTTCCAAAAGAGATATGTGGCAACTCCTCGACCTCCAATAAAAAGCCTGGCCGCCTTACTGCCGTTTTCAAGAGATTTAATTGTGCGCTTAGATAAATCGATTACTAGGCCTCTTAGCGTTTGCATAATGATGCATTATCTATTATTTATATTTATGTTTTTCGCGTTTTCAGTATAATGTTTTTAATTACAATCTTATGATCCAACTAATGACCGGAATAAGAAAGACCCATAAAGCGGCTTTCTTTTACGAAATAGCAGGTCCGTTTAAAATAGACGAAGTGCCCACACCCGAAGAGGTGCCGCCTTACGGGCTACTAGTGAAGACAAGATCTGTGGGCATATGTCATTCTGATCTACACCTTTGGCAAGGCGATTATAAGTCAATAGGTCTTCCTAAAAGTTTGCCGTGGATTGTAGGACATGAGATAGTTGGTACTATTGCTAAAAAGGGTTCACTAGTTCCAGAGTCTCTGAGAGAAGGCACACCAGTATTGGTTTATGCTTGGCAACCTGCGGATGAAAACGATGAAATAGTTGCAGAAGGGTATACACAACTTGCGTCAAGGAGACGTAGATATGCATTTGACATAGAAGGAGGTCTCCAAGAGTATGTAGTGGTTCCTCACTATAAGTATGTAATACCATTAGAGGGTTTTGAAGAAATAGAAAGTATTGCACCACTTGGTTGCGCTGGACTAACTACATATAACGCCGTTAAGAAAATACGGAAGTATATAAGGCCTGATGATTATATTTTAATAGTAGGACTTGGAGGTTTAGGTATATACGCAGTGCAATGGGCCAAGGTACTCTTGCCAGAGGCCAATATCATCGCGGTAGACATTAGAGAAGAGGCTCTACAGTTTGCATCAAAGATCGTACGAGATGTAGTATATACTAAGGTAAACGCGAACACTATTGAAATTCTAAATGAGATAACCAAGGGGAGAGGTGTTAGAGCAGTAATAGACCTAGTTTCAAACAATAATACTGTGCCAATATACAGCAAAATACTTGCAACAAAAGGAGTTTACAACCTTGTCGGCTTAATGGGACATGAAGTAACAATACCTACGCAAATACTTATTAGAAAAGAAATAGCTTTAATAACTACATATACAGGATCGTTAGCTGATCAAATTAATGTAATTAAGCTAGCGAAATCTAATAAAATTAATTACAAAGAGATAATATCAGAAAGATTTAAATTTACAGAAGAAGATGTAAATAAAGCTTTTAATAAATTAAAAGAAGGAAAAATCCTAGGAAGAGGAATCATTGTTTTCTAATTATTTCTCCCCTATCTATAAAATATATATTGTCATACAAACCTTCTATATATACTGTTATGGATTCAGCTAAAATTACTGTTGTTTTCTTGTTATTTACTACATCTTTAATTATTTTTTAATTTCATCAGCTATTTTAGGTGCAATACCTTCAAAAATCTCATCTTTATCTCAATGGTCATATATGGAATTCTTGTAAAAATGTATTATTATACATGGGGTTCTGATGGAATTTCTATACCATCATTTACATTATTTGGTATGAGAGGTAATTTTAATATTTTATTTTTATTTTTGTTACTTTTCTTTTGCATTACTATTTAGAATTAAATATATCAACAGTTCACTTTTCTGGAACGCCGTTGGTCTTAGGGAAAATGAATTGCGCCTACCTGCTTTAGGTATAGAACCCGATAGAGTTATCTTAAGAGTGAACATAATTTCGGCAATGTTTGGAAGCGTTTCAGGTGTGCTAATTGAATATCTGACCGTTAACTCCAGATCTCACTTTTTGGTCCTATTCTTCGTTTCTTGTAATAGGTGGGGTAATAGGATTTTACTTTTCATCAATTTATGGGTTCATAATAGGTGCAATAGCTTTACGATTAATTAATATTATCGCATATTATTACATATATGAGTTAACATTTGGTATATTATTAATGTCATTATTAATATTTATGTTAATAAAAGAGAAAAGGCAAAGGTAAATCAAAATTTTAAGTAAATTTTTTATTGAAAATTCTCAATTTTAGCATATTGATAATCTAAAACTATGTTTTAGAAATATAAAATTCATTGTAATCTGTATTTTGAATATATTGTTTATTATAGCAGACGCCACTTGTATATACTCTTCACGTTCTCTACGCAGATTTTGTACATATCATCGGCGGAGAGGACGCCGCGGGCTACATACTGTTTAAGCTTAGAGGCGAGAGTCCACGGGGGGATCACAGCTCCCGGCCTAGACTTGTCGTCTATATAGTCGCTCTCCACCACAAAGACGGGGCCGTGCCTCAACGCGTCTTCAAACTCCCCCCTCCGGCCCATGGGAACTGAGGGGGATAGGCCTTTAGAATAGGCGTAGCCCGCCAAAGCCCCCTCAATGTGGTGCATAACCACCCGCCTGGGATCCACTCCGGCCTCCGCCGCGAGCTTGGCGATTGAGTCAACAGTGGCCGTGCCGCCCCGCTCTAGGTGTAAATGAACGGCGGCGTCCACATCCCTAGCCCTCTCCAACACGTACAGGGTGACTTTATTACACAGCTCCACGACGCTGTTAGGCACAGGCCAGTGAGGCCTCCCGAACTCCCCCAGCCCAACCGCCCTCCCCTCCTCCACATACTTCGCCGCGAGATCCACAGCCCAGCGCATAAACTCCTCCACCTCCCCGGGAGTCCACCCAGCCTCCAGCAGTTTTACACACTCCGCCGGGTGGACACCCACGACGGCCCCCGACACCAGGCCAGCCCTCCGGGCCACCTCCGCGTTTCTCACCGTGTGGTCGTAAAGCCTAACCACCCACTCCTTGTCCCCAGGCCTCCCCCCAATAGACCACGTTAAGAGGGAGACGAATATTATCCCCCCGCCCCCCGCCGCCTTAAACCTACGCGCAACCTCGGCGGCTCCGTAGCCGCTATACTCGTTGGCATGAGCGTGATTGTCAAAAACCCCAAACTCCATAAACCTGAGGAGGCGAAATTTAGATAAAAATTACTTTATGTGCTGAACACGAAAATTAAAAGTATTACACAACTACTAGTATCCACCGTGTCGAAAATTTGACATAAAAGCACATGAACGCATACAAAGTAGTAAAAACACTTGAAACAACAAGAGTAGTAATGAAATTTGCCATATTATCAACATCCGCAATACTAGTGCTTGCTGGCGTACTGCCGGCAGATAGTGGAGACGTAACTTTTGATATCCTCTAAACATATATCGTTTCATCACAGTATTTTTCAAGCCTCTTTGTTTCTTCTCTGGGACCTACGGCTACAAATACAAGAAAATCTACATAATCAATGTAAGCGTATAATACGCCTAGATAATCGTCGAGCTCCTCATCGGGAATATTAAGTAAACCACCTGCCACAAGGTATTTTGCCTTGAGTTGTTGTGTATGAAATAATGTTGCTAGTTTAAAAAAGTCGTGAAAAGTCTGCGCCACAAACAGCCTTTCAGGAGATATTTTCAGTCCACGTAAAGATGTCCATATGCCAATTTTTAGAAATATAGCATCAGATTGTATTTTTGAGAGGAACTCAACGAGGTTCTTCAGACTTTCAGAGTGGACGCAGATGGCGCTTTTTATAAGCACGACTTTGCCCACTCCGCTGTCTTCAACCCAATTCTCATCGCCTCTAAATTTCAACGGCTTTATGTAAAATAGGCCGAAGCCTTCAACTATGTCGAATATATATTTGGGTCCCGGCGGCATTAATCTGGATTTCTCCAGCTGAATGTATCTAACGACGTGTCCCAGGGAGTTTTTTCTGTACCACACGTGGACTACGTGGTCTGCTATGTACGCCACGCGGGGGGTTTCCTCCTCGGCGACTAGGATCACCGGCTTTTCTTTGGATATTTGGTAGAGCACGGAGTGGGCGACGACGTCTATGTTCTGTCTGCCGGTTACTCCCTCGACGGAGTCCACCACAACGGCGCCGTAGCTGGGGGCGTGGTCGAGTATATAGCGGGCAATGTCTTGTTGAAAGGCGCGGGGGAAGTCATAAAAGTCGAATTTGGCGGGATCCACGGCGAGTCTCTTGGCGGCTTCTCTCAGCAGTTCGGGCCCTTCGGATGTGGAGATCCACAGCACTCTGTCGGCTATTCTACTCGCCACTCGCAGAGCTAGCGAGGTTTTTCCCGAGCCTGGGGGTCCGTAGATGAGGGACATGCCGCGTTTTGCGATGTCTAATATCTCAGCCACGAGGGTCTTTGCCCCTAGCTTTATATATTCTTTGGTGTAGATAGGGGGGTGTAATGTCAGCCCTCTCGAGCTGTCTTCACGGCTCGGCAGCGCCTGGCGACATCACTGTGTATTTCTCTGCTCTTGGTTTTAAGGCTTCTTCTGGTGGGGCTCGGCGTGTATGAAGTTATGAAGTAAGGTATTTAAAGTGGTTCTAATTGGGGTTTGTGGACGCGTATCAATTGTTTCGGGAGTTCTACACGTCCCTGGGGATGCCGCTGAGGGCGTTGATTGAATTTAAGGCCAGGAGGGCGGGGAGGAATCCGGGGGAGGTTTTTCAAAAGCCGTGGCTTTTCCTGCGCTACGTGGAGGAGGCCCTGGGCAGGCACAACGCCGAGCTTATTTCCACGCTTTTTGTGGAGTTCGTGCGTAGGCGTAGGATATACGCCCAGTCGGCCGCGGAGGCGCTGTGGAGCGAGGAGGGCTGGCGGCGTTTTCTCCAAGAGCTGGGCGGGGTATGAGGGAGTTTTTCCAGGGCTTTACTCTTATTTACGGCCCCCCGGGGTCTGGGAAGACTTCTCTGGCCCTCCACGCCGCGGCACAAATGGGGAAGAGGGTTCTGTACGTGGGTTTTTACGAAACTGCCGAGAAAGTGCGGGAGAAGGCGGCTGGGCTCGGCCTCGACCCGTCTAAATTCGTCGTTTTGGACTACGTCTCTATCTCCGAGGTGGATTTATTGCTGGCGGGCGTGGTGGATCAGTACGTGAAGGCCTCTCCCGACGTGGTTATTCTCGACGGGATTAACGCGTTGCCGCAGAGCAGAGAGGCCGCCTCTTCTCTATACCGCCTCTTCCGCGGCCCCGTCATTGCCATAGGCGAGGAGCAAATCGGCGGCTCCCACTTTGCCTACATGGCGGACACCCTCTTGGAGGTTGCGCAGTTTTTCCACAGAGGGGCTCGTTACAGGAGGTTGAGGGTGGTGAAGACGAGGCTCGGCCCCAGCCCCGGCGCGGAGTTCTACTTCACAATATCGAGGAGGGGCGTCCGCGTAATTAAAAAGTGGTCTCAGAGCGATTTGGGGGACAAGACAGTGGCGGTGCCCTCGGGGAGGAGAGTGGCGTTTTCAGAGGAGGTGGCCAAGTCCCTGGGGGAGCACATGCCGGGAGTTAGGAGGCCCGGCCTGCTGTATAACAGCAGAGTGGCCGTATACCTCTGCGACCACCCCAAGTGCCTCAGGCTGGCCGCCGCCTATTTATGCGACTATTTAGACAACGTGAAAGTGGGCGTTATATCCACGGTCCGCCTAATTGGCCTTTTGGCGAGGCATTTCGGCTGCGAGGTTGAGGAAGTGGTGTTGCCCACCTCTGCCCTCTCAGAGGACTACCCCCTAGAGGAGGCCGTGGAGAAAATACGCGGGGCCCCGGTGGTCTCTCTATACGGCCTGGAGGAGGTCTTAACTGTTTACGGGCCGGAGAGAGTGGCCTATATCCTCGACTTTATTCAAAGCGCTTTGCCCGGCGTGGCGTTGCTAACCACGTTTAAAGGCGTAGAGCCAACGCTTGAGTTGTTAAACGCGTTTAACACCGTGTGGAGGTACTACCCCGACAGGGCTGTGGTGGTCAAGTCGGCGCTGGGCTGGCCTGTGCACGAGTTGAAAATAGTGGAGGAGGGGGGCAAGTTTGTATTCAAGTGAATTTTTACAGTTAGGTTAATAAACAGGTCTAGTGAAAAAACCGTGGAGAAAAAGGACCCCAGAGACGCCATATTGGAAATTTTACGCAGAGAGGGCCCCGTCCCTATTTACAAGCTCGCCAAGGAGCTGGGCCTTTCCTACGGCGCTGTGCAGTGGTACGTCTTCTCTCTAGAGCGGGAGGGCTTGGTGGAGACTATTAAAGTGGGCAAGAGGAGGTACGTGGCGTTGAAGACCTCCGACTGGCTGGGCAATATAAGAGTGGCCGACGTGCTGGAGGATTTTATACTGACTCTGGCCGCCTTCGGCGTGAAGTCTGACATGACTCTCCGCGACGCCCTCGCCGTTTTAGAGAAAAAAGCCCCACATATCGCCGAGCTTTTAAAGAAAATGGTTGAAAAGGGATAGGTATAAGCCGATCACTCACCGGACGCACGGCATACGTACGCGCCTTTAAGAGACAGCTGTGAGGAGCGCCGCGTAGGTCACCGCTGTCGAGAAGGCGGCGGGGTCCTTTAAGCCGGGGCTTAAGGAGCGCGAGATGAGGCCGCAAGTCGGCGGATTGCAACCGCGGAGGAGATCGTCGGGATTAGGAGTTATGTAATATCCGCTGTTCTGCGGCCGTGTTAAAGCCGCCTTCCAAGTATATCTCTCCTTACTTGCGGCGTTTGGGCTGGGCATCTGCGGGCCTTGTTGGCGGGGGCGACAAGTATTTGAACTACTCTCGTTATGGGCGTGTGAAGTGGCTTTTTGGAATTGTCGGCGTCTTGCTCGTGGCCATTGGAGTGATCTCCCTGGCCCAGCCTGGCTATGCCCCCGGCAAGCCTCTGCCGGGCGGCGCCAGCGGCTTTTCCGCCTCTCCGCCTCCGGCCGTTAGCGTGTCAAGCGGGCTTTACTTCAAGACCTATATTAACGCCAGGGGAACTGGCGGCGTGATGTACTTGCGTTGTTATGTATATGACGTGTACCTGAGCGGAGCGTGGATATATGAGGGGTCAGGGGGCTCTTCGTTTGGAGACGGGGTGGTGACCGTGGGGCCTGGGCCTTTTAAATTCGGCGGCGAGGTGAACCTCTCTGCGCCTTTAATGGGCGGTTGCGTTCCATTGGCGACTCCCGCAGTAGACGGCTTAGTTCTCGGCGGGTTTAAAGTGGCGGCTCCTGGGGCTAGGCTGGCCGCCGATTTAGAGGGGCTGTACGTGTCTTTTGCCGGCGGGTTGCTTTCCCATATTGTCTCATATATTGGCGAAGGGGCGGCGCCGGGGAGGCCCAACGACAGGCACTTATACGTACCACCCGACCTCAAGCCCGCGCTGGAGGGGATTGTCGCCAATATTACGGCAGGTTGCGGCGATGCCCGTTGCGTAGCGGCTAGAATTAAGGCCTTTCTCGCCTCTGGCTTTATTTACGACGGCACTTTAGATGCCGTGTGGCCTGAGATCCCGCAGGGCGTGGATCCCGTCCTCTGGTTTTTAAAAGAGGGGAAGAGGGGGGTGTGCATTCACTTCGCCTCAGCCTTTGTGCTCCTGGCCAGAGCCGCCGGGGTGCCGGCAAGACTGGTGATCGGCTATGTGTCGGACGGGCCCGTCCCCACTGGCTGGGCCCTCACGGCCTTCAGCCCCCACGCGTGGGCAGAGTATTACGTGGAGGGAGTGGGCTGGGTCGGCGTTGAGGCCACTCCTGGCGGCGCGGCGCAGGCGCCTCTTGGCGCTGTGCAACTCCCTCTGGACGCTCCCCCTGAGACGCCCGCCGCCGCGGCGCCTGCAGGTCCGCCCGCTCCTCCGCTGGAAATTCCCTCGTGGATACTAGCCGCCGTCGCCGCCTTTGTCGCAATCCCCATTGTGCTGACGGCTAGGCGTAGGTATATTACGCTTGGAGTTGGGGAGGAGTTCGTGGTAGGAGGGCCCGCGGGTTTTGCCGTATATGTGAACAAGAGGCTTGTGGGCAAGGCGCCGGCTAGGCTTGTTTTTGACAAGCCAGGCTTTTATGTCGTGAGGGCTGGGCCCCTGGTCTATTTAGTGAGGGTGTTGGACTACAAGCGGCTGGCCGGCAGTCTGTACCGCCGGGTTTTAAAAAGACTCGGCCTCCCGCCCACTGTCACGCCCAGGGAGCTCGCCTCTCTGAGGCCGGAGTACGGGGAGGTAGCGCTTTTATTTGAAAGAATTCGGTTCGGCCCCAGGGCCAGCCGTGAGGATGTGGAGAGGCTGAGGAGGGCGTTATGACGTTCATAGCGCTTGGGCTCTTCCTTATCTTTTTGGGCTATTTAGACCCGGCGTTGCGGTTTGCGGCCCACCCCCTGGGGGCTTTTTTTACCGCATACGGAGTCGGGGGGTTGTTACACAAAAAGAGAAGGCACGTTTTGGGGTATTTGGCGACTTTTCTGGGGGTTGCCGCCGCGGTATTCCTCATCCCGCTGCCGGTTTTCACCCCGGCGCATAAGCTATACCTCGTCGCAGTGGCCTTTGGGTTTTTCCTCAACGCCGTTAGGTTTTTCTCCCGCCGTTTAAAAAGAGCCCTCGCCCCGGTGTCTATCGCCGTTACTGCGTGGGGCCTCGGGTCGTTTTTACAGCTTACTCACATCCCCCTTCTCTACTTGCCTGTGTGGGGAGCCGGGGCTGGGGCTTTTATAGCCTCGACGCTGGGGCTGGCGAGAGGCCGTTTTAAAAAAGTGGGCAGATTTTTCGCAAGGCACACCGCGGCTTTTGGCGTGCTCGGCGGCCTCTTAACAGCGCTGTATTATATAAGCTCTCTGGCCGGAGCCGCGTGGGTATTCTACTCCACTGCCATAGGCTCGGCGGCCGCTATATTACTGCTCGGCGGCGATGTAAAAAGGCCCCGTGCGGCGCAACTCTACGACGACCAAGACGTAATTGAGGCCAAGAGGCTGGAAAGGAGGTTTGTGGAGACGGGAGACGTCTCGCTACTTACGACGTACGTGGCGTACTACATGGCCAAGGGCGGCGTTGATGAGGGGCGAGTTCTAGAGGTAGTGCGGGCGGCCTTGGCATATAAGGACATTGAGCCGTCTCCCTTTGCGCCGCCGCTAGTCGCCAAGCTTGTGGAGAGGTGGAATAGGCGTAGGCGCCTGCGCCACCTCAGGCGGGTAATGGCCCTTCTCAATAGGTATCTCTAATAGGGGATGGGGGTTTTGTTTAAAACCTCTCTCACTAAATCCCTGGGGTCTCCCTCTTTAGGCGCTATTCTGTGCGCCAGGGCTGCCACCGCCGCCTTTTTCACGTCGTCTGGCGCTACGTAATTTCTCCCGTCTAAAAGGGCAAGGGCTCTGGATATTTTCATAAGGGCTATGGAGCCCCTGGGGCTGGGCCCATAGGCGTTGAGGGGGTGCGTCCTGAGGGCCTGGGCTATTCTCACGATGTATTGAATAATTGCCTCGTCTACATATACAGCCTCAACGTATTGCATCCACTGGATAATTTCCTCTCTATTTGTCACAGGTTTTACGTAAATAGAGGGGTCGTCGCCTCTCCAGGAAATGCGGCGTCTTAATATCTCCGCCTCTTCGCCGGGGCTGGGGTAGCCCACGGAGAGCTGAATGAGAAATCTGTCAAGCTCTGCCTCTGGGAGGGGGTACACGCCGCGGAACTCAACGGGATTCTGCGTGGCTAAGACGATGAAGGGCTCCTCTAATTTATACGTCACGCCGTCTACAGTCACTTGTCTCTCCTCCATGGCCTCCAGCAACGCGGCTTGAGTCTTGGGAGGGGCCCTGTTGATTTCATCGGCGAGCAAGATATTGGTAAATACCGGCCCCCTAATAAATTCAAAACGCCCCTCGTGAGGTCTCCAGACGTTAACGCCAATGACGTCGCTCGGCAACATATCTGGAGTAAATTGAATTCTCCTGAAGTTTAGGCCAAGGGCCTTGGCGAGGATTTTCGCAAGGGTAGTCTTGCCGAGCCCCGGCGGGTCGTTGAAAAGGACATGCCCCCTGGCTATTATAGCCGACAGGAGGAGCTCTAGCGTCTCCCTAGGCGCCACGTAGTAGCCCGCCAAGACGTCAACTACCTTCCTCACGGGCGAGAAGTGTTATATCTATAAAAGATGTTGGGGCTGTGGCTAGGAACATGTTAACCGTCGCCGCGGTGCTCTTGGCCGCGGGCCTCGCGCTGGGGAGCCCGGATGCGGCCCTCCTCTCTTTAATACCGCTCTTTGCCTACAGCCTCAATGCCTGGATGGAGCCGCCTAAAATCGCCGTATTTAAACGGCGGGTTGGGAGTCAAGTTGAGATAATTATTGAGTCCGACCGCAAGCCCGGGATCATTTATATATACGAGGCGGCGCCCATAAACGCGCCGGTGAGGCCCCTCCGCCGGAGAGTCTTCAAACCCCCCTTTAGGAGAATCTTGAAAATTCAGTACTACATGGCCGAAAAATCCCAGCCCCTCCCCCTTGTGGCGGAGTCTTACAACCCGGCGTTCACTAAGAGGAGAACAGCAGTTTATACAGAAGAGCCGCGCCTAGACGCAAGCCCGGAGCCTAGAGGGCCAGGGGTTGAGGGGTTCCTCGAGGTAAGGCCGTATCAGCCCGGCGATCCCGTGAAGTTAATTAACTGGAAGGCCTTTGCTAAGACGGGGGAGCTGTACGTAAACACACGCATTGGGCCTGAGACCAGGAGCGCTGTGGTGGTAGTTGACGCCAGGAGGTTGCGTAGCTTAGTAATCGCCGAGGCGGTGAGAGCGGCAGAGATACTTTCAGAGAAGGGATACGACGTGGTTTACTACGTGTTGGGACACGGGCTTGCCCCCTCATTGCCCCGCAGCTTTACGCCGTCTTGCGAGGGGTCGCCCCCTTGCGGCGACGTAACTGTATACGTAGGATCTCTGGCGGATGTGTGCCTTATACTCAAGTGCAAGCCCGCCTATTATATAGACGTGGCCGGGGTAAACAGCCTCGTGGCGGTTAAGAGGCTGAAGCTTTACAGAGAATTGAGGGCGGCCGGCGCGGAAGTCCTGCGGGGGGCTGAGGAGTTGCGGAGGGCCGTATGAGGCCTGTAATCGGCGTATTGGCCGGCCTCCTTCAGTACTTCATGTTTGCCTCACACCCCGTCCTTTCCCTCTACCCCAGGGCTGTGGACGGGGCCTTGGGACAAGGCGCCTTCGCCGCAGTGCTACTGCTCGTAAATCTCGCAGTATCTTTACGCCATCCCTATACCTCCGCCTTCACCGCCTTAACTCTATACTTAGCAGAAGTCGCCCTCTCATCGCCTGTCCTCCGCCTCTTTATCCCCTTGCCGGAGCTCCCCGCCCCCGATGTTACGTACGGAGCGGCTATTGTGTTGTTGTTAATTGCGGCCAGCGCAGAGGGCCTACTCGGTCTGTACCTGGCCTCCACGGGGCTCCCAGCGGCGGCAGTTCTGGCCCTAAAGGATCTCGCCCCCCGTCTCGACTATCCCCTGGCGCTTGCGTTATTAATAACAGGGCTAGTCCTGGTGGCGATAACTACAAGATCTTCCCGGGGTTAAGTATTCCGTGGGGGTCAAAGACTTTTTTCAACTCTTTCATGTAATTTAATACTTCTTCCCCCACTTCCATTGCCATTAGCTCTTTTTTCAACGTCCCAATGCCGTGCTCAGCCGAGATCGTGCCGTTTAGTTTCAATACCAACTCCGCCATATCTCTTAGGAATTTCTCCACTTTGCCCAACCCCTCTTCCCTTCTATACCAAGTGGCCGGGTGGAGGTTTCCATCGCCGATATGCCCGCCTAAGAGCAACGGCACTCCGTTCTTCTCGGCTATTTTCTTCAGTCCTCTGACAGCTTCGGGGAGTTTAGAAATAGGCACGGCGACATCTTCAATTACAAGCGTCCCTCCCTCCCTCTGGGCCGAGGCTATTTGGCCGTAGAATAACTTCCTACGGGGCTCGAGTAGCTTCATGGCGCCCTCCCACCCCAGGGCCCTCTGGGCTACGCCCCCTCTTAGGAGAGACTCAATCCTTTTTAAAACTCTATCCTCTGCGCCGGCGTTTACCTCTACGCCTAGGAACAAGGCGTTTCTTTCCTCAAGGCCCACTAGGGCCGAGGTAGGCGCGTCGAGAAACTCGGCGAAAAGAGGCCACAGCCTACTCGCCCTCACTCTCACTACGTCTTCTACTAGGGCTTCCAATTCGTCGTAATAAACGAGAACAGCCACAGCGGACTCAGGCATTGGGGCTAGTTTCAACGTCGCCTCGGTCACTAGTCCCAGAGTCCCCTCGCTGCCGACAAATAGCCTAACTAAGTCGTACCCATTTCTACATTTATACGTCCTGCAGCCCAATTTCAAGAGGTCTCCCCTCCCCGTCACTACCCTCAGCCCCAAGACCCAGTCTTTCATCGTGCCGTATTTAGCCCCCCTCATTCCCCCAGCGCCGTTTGCAATAGCGCCTCCCACCGTGGCGCTCTTAACAGAGCCGGGATCCACTGGGAAGAAGAGGCCGTGGCGTGCCAGCTCTATGTTTAACTCCTCCAGCTTAACTCCGGGGCCCACTACCGCCACTCCGTCCACTGGGTCTATTTCCACTTTTGTCATTTTCTCAAAACTCACCACTAGGCCCTTGCCCGTTGCCGTCGCGTTGCCCGAAAGGCTAGTGGCGCTGCCCTGTGGGTACAGGGGAGTCTTGTTCTTAATGGCCCACTTCACTAACTCCACTACCTCCTCCTCGTTCTCTGGGAAGACGACGCCTAACACCGCATTCGTAAACTCAATGAAAGAGGCGTCCCGCACGTAAAGCAAAGCCGCCGCGGGGTCCTCAATAAAACGCTCGCCGAAGTTTTTCCTGAGGAAAGACACTTCCATGTCTCATCCTACGACGCCTTTTTAATTATTTCCCCGTATGGCGAAGAGCAGTTGTTATATCAAAAATAGCGGAAGCCAGCCCAGCGGAGGTCTTGGGTTAGGCCGAGAAGCTCGTAACTGCAGAAAAGCTAAATACGGTCGCACGAGGTGTAACGCATGGAGCGTCGTCCTCAGGGCCGCGCGGAAGCTGTGGTAAAAGCCCACAAGGGCCTGAAAAGGCGGTAGAGCGCGTCTAGCAATATATTTTAACAGGCGCAGTACGTACTGTGGACGTCGTAGTCGGGAGGGCCTACAAGGTGTCGCTAGAGGCGCTTAAGAGGTTCCCTTGGGGTAAATACGTCAAATTCGCCTTTCTCTTCGGCTCTGCCTCGTCGGGCGGCCCTGCCGGCGATTTAGACATTGCAATTTCCAAGATAAGCCTAGAGGCGTTTGGCGATTTGCTGGCCGATTTAGCCAAATACTTGTCTCTCCCCGAGGACTTTATCGACTTAGTAGTAGTGACTGAGAGGACGCCCTGTCCCTTAGTCCTCGAGGCGCTTAAGGGCGTGCCGCTTTACGTCGCCGATTGGGACGAGGTGTATAAGTACTTCAATATATGTCAAGATCAACAAATAGACTCCAGAAAGCTCAGACTCCTCGAAACAGCCCTAGAGACAATATGGCGAAGATAAAAGCCCTCTTAGAATATATAGTCAAGCTGACTGCGTATCTAGACGACGTAGTAAAAAGGGGGTACGACTTGTCTAATTGGGACGATTTAATGAGAATTCTCCACGCGCTTCAATTACAGGCACAAGCCCTCATTGACATGGCGCAGAGAGCCGCATCCCTTTTAGGAGAACCCGCCCAGACGTATATAGAAGCGGGAGAGACGTTATTAAGACGCGGCATTTTTAACGCCCAAGATCTCGCCCTTTACCGCGCCGTAGTTGGATTTAGAAATGTGCTAGTCCACGGCTACGCCTCGTTAGATACCGACAGAGTTGATGAAATACTAAAGAGGGGGCTTTATAAAAATTTGCTCGCGCTGGCGGAAAAAATAAATTCGCGCCTCCCAGATCCCTAATAAGCCCAAGCGCTGTAATTTTAGAATTAAGATTTAAAAAGTGGGAACCAATAAGGGGAGGGCCCGTGGCTCAGCCTGGTAGAGCGGCGGCCTTCGGAGCCGTAGGTCGTGGGTTCAAATCCCACCGGGCCCGCCACTATTTTTTAGCGGGGTAGTAAAGGCTGGGGAAAAAGGTTTTGACCTTTAGGTTTGTGACTTCAGGGCTTTTATTGCCTCATCAACTGGAAATGCATAAAGCGTTGTGGTTCTTACAGAACCCCGGCTATTTATCTCTATTAGGGCCCTTAGCAAGTTCTCCGGCCTGTCGACTTCTACAATATTCACAAAGTCGTATTCGCCAAATGTGACGAATTGGTACACTACCCTAACGCCATATGACTCCAGCTCTTTATTAACCTCCTTTACTCTCTCCGGTTTTTCTTTTAAAGTCTTTGCCCCTTCGTCGGTTAACTTGCTTAATACAACAAACCATACTATATTACTAAAGATTTTTAAAGGATTTTTATACATTATCTCCTATTTACCTAATTAATTCATGTTTGACCGTAATTGCAGTAGGCCATATCGCTAGCTGTCAAGGGACATCTCTCCTTTGTACTCTATGCGTGTTACGAAATCTCCCTTGTTACAGAGTAACGTGGGTATGAGTTATATCCTCCTCTTTCCTATGCTGGCGTGATTGTGGCTGTCGACGTGGGTGGAACTTTCACAGACTTCGTCGCCTTAGATGAGGAGGGGCGCCTCATAACTTTCAAGCTCCTCTCAACGCCTAAGAGCCCGGAGGCGGCGGTGATAAACGGGCTGTCTAGAGTTGGGAAAATAGGCGAGGTCCTCCACGCCTCAACTATTGGCACTAACGCGCTTTTGGGACAAGTGGGGCTTGAGTTGCCTAAGGTCGCCCTCTTCACAACTAAGGGGTTTAGAGACGTGGTAGAGATTGGGAGGCAGAACAGGCCGAGGCTTTACGACTTGTATTTTGAAAAGCCCAGGCCCCTTGTGCCTAGAGAATTGCGTTTTGAAATAGAGGAGAGAGTACTCGCCGATGGGACCGTTTTGAAGGAGGTAGATCCCGACGAGGTGAGCCGCAACGCTAAAACTGCCGCCGACGCTGGAGTTGTGTCTGTGGCGGTTTCGTTTCTACACTCCTATATTAACTCCTCTAACGAGATCAAGGCTGGTGAGGTCTTGCGCCGCTACTTCCGCTATGTTTCTCTCTCTAGCGAAGTGGCCCCTGAGCCCAGGGAGTACGAGAGGACTTCCACAGTTGTGGTAAACGCCGCCCTCATGCCGCTTGTGGGGCGTTACTTAGAGGAGCTGGGCAAGTACGTGGAGTCGCTGGGCGGGAGGCTTTATGTCATGTCTAGCTCCGGCGGGCTGGTCACTGTGGAGGAGGCGGTTAGAAAGCCTGTGCATTTAATAGAGTCTGGACCAGCCGGCGGGGTAGTCGCCGCGGCTGAATTCGCCAAGATGCTGGGCCTTCCGAAGATTATTAGTTTTGACATGGGCGGGACAACGGCTAAGGCAGGCACTGTGGTAACCTACGAGCCTAATATTACCACAGAGTATGAAGTGGGCGGCGAAGCGCACCACGGCAGGCTGGTGAAGGGCTCCGGCTATCCGGTGAGATTTCCCTTTATTGATCTCGCAGAGGTTTCGGCAGGCGGGGGAACGATTATATGGAGGGACGAGGGGGGAGCCCTCCGAGTTGGGCCCATCAGCGCAGGGGCCGATCCAGGCCCTGTGTGTTACGGCCGCGGCGGCACGGAGCCGACTATTACCGACGCCAATGTGGTGCTGGGAAGAGTGGCGCAATTACTAGGCGGCGAGATGAGGCTAGACTCACAGGCCGCAACCAGGGCCTTTAAAAAACTGGGCGATCCGGTGGAAGTCGCGTGGAGCGCTGTTAGGCTTGCCAATTTAGAAATGGCTAGGGCGGTGAGGCTCGTGACTGTGGAGAGGGGGCTTGATCCCTCCGACTTCGTCTTATTTGCCTTCGGCGGCGCCGGCCCTCAACACGCGGCGGAGCTGGCGGAGGAACTGGGCGTCAGAACCGTGGTCATACCCCCGGAGCCCGGGGTATTCACGGCGCTGGGCATGTTATTTGCAGATAGCAAGTTCGAGGCTAGGGCGTCTTACCCGAAAGATCTGGAGGAGGGATATAGAAGGCTCGAGGAGTCTCTGGCAACGATTAACCCAACATATTACGTAAGACTCGCCGACGTGAGATATCAAGGCCAAGGCTGGGAGCTTGTAGTGCCAGTGGGGAGGCCAGCCGCTTTTGAAGAGGTGAAGAGGGCCTTTGAGGAGAAACACCTCGCCACATACGGCTTTAAACTAGATAGGCCTATTGAGGTAGTGACTATAAGAGTATTCGCCGTTGTGGCCAGGCGCAAGCCCAAATTGCGCGAGCCCGCTGCCGTCGGGGAGCCTAGGCCGAGTTATCGCAAGGTGTACTTCGGCGAGTGGATAGACACGCCTGTGTATAACAGAGAGAAGCTCCCCCTAGGCTTTAAGCTAGAGGGGCCTGCAATAGTGGAAGAGAGACACTCTGTCACTGTCGTCCCTCCGAGGTGGAGGCTTGAGGTGGGGCCTGCCGGGGCCTTAGTGTTGAGGCTATGAGGTGGGAGTTAATATACAGGGCGACTGTATATATTGCAGAAGAGGCGGGCATAGCGCTTAGGAACTCCGCCTTTTCGCCTAATATTAGAGAGCGCATGGACCACAGCGTTGCCGTGTTAAACGCCAGCGGGGAGATAGTGGCGCAGGCGGAGCATATACCAGTTCACTTAGGCTCTTTTTACGTCGGAGTTAAGAACTTATTCAACGCCCTGCGGGAGGCGGGGGTGGAGCTTGAGGAGGGGGATGTGGTGGCTCTGAACGATCCCTACATCTCCGGCACACATTTAAACGACGTAATGGTAGTGACGCCGGTCTTCTGGCGGGGGCGCCTAGTGGCGTATATAGTAAATAAGGCGCATCATGTGGACGTCGGAGGCCCCGTGCCTGGGAGTATAAACCCAAGCGCCAAGACTATATACGAAGAGGGCTTTGTCCTGCCGCCGGTCAAAATAATTAAGAGGGGAGAGGTGAACAAAGAGGCGTTGTCCATCTGGTTGTCAAATGTCAAAACCCCCGAGGCGACAATAGGCGATTTAAACGCCCAAATTGCCGCCAATAGAGTCGGCACGAGGCGCATTGTAGAGCTGTTTGATAAATACGGGGCATTAGTTGAAGAGGCTTGGAAAAGGGCCATTGAGTACGGGCGCCTTATGACGCAGAGCGAAATATCAAAATGGCCGCGGGGAGTATACGTTGCTGAGGATTATTTAGAGCTCGGCGACAAGTTTTTAAAAATAGCCGTGAGGCTCACAATAGGCGAATGCGTTGAGGCAGACTACAGCGGAACGGACCCCCAAGTCGATGCCCCCCTTAACGCCGTCCTTGGCGTCACTTATGCGGCGACATCTTTCCCCATTAGGTGCTTAATAAGGGGGGATGTGCCAATAAACGAGGGGTTTTACTCGTGTATTTCAGTCAAGGCCCCGGAGGGGAGTTTACTAAACCCCAAGAGGCCGGCCGCCGTTGCCGGGGGCAATTTAGAGACTAGCCAGAGAACCGCAGACGCGGTGTTTAAAGCCTTGGCAGAGGCAATGCCCGACAAAGTGCCGGCCGCGGGCTCGGGCACTATGATGAACGTCATGATGGGCGGCGTATATCAGGGGAAGTACTGGAGCTATTATGAGACTATTGGCGGAGGGACGGGCGGGAGGCCGGGCAAACACGGCGTTTCGGGAGTACATGTAAATATGACTAACACCCTTAACACGCCCATAGAAATAGCCGAGAGGACATACCCCTTGTTATTCACTGCGTATAGAATTAGAGAGGGAAGCGGGGGCCGCGGCAAGTGGAGAGGAGGCGACGGGATAGTAAGAGCCTTTAAAGTCCTCGCCCCGACTAGGCTGGCGATACTCGCCGACAGGTTTAAAATAGGCCCCTGGGGCATTCAGGGGGGAGAGGCGGGGAAGCCAGGCCGCGCGTATGTTAAAAAGGCCGGGGGGCGCACCATACAGCTAGACAGCAAGACTATAACTGACCTAGAGCCAGGCGATGAGGTTGTGATAGAGACGCCAGGAGGCGGCGGCTGGGGACCCCACAACTTTTAAAACCCCCACCCATAATTAACACGGCGGGGGGCTGCACGGCGCGCCGGCCGTGCTCCGCCGTCTAGGCGGACCCAGGCCAGGGGGCCCGAAACCGAGGCCGGGCGGCGCCTTCGGCGGCGTCTCGCCCAGGCTTACCGATGAGCCCCGGTCCAGGGGGGCGTCGGTCCCCCGGCTACTCCGGCCGTAGGGCCGGGGAGACCGGGGAATGCGGGGAAACGGCGGAGGTCCGGGAGGGAGCACGCCTAACCCGCAGCCGGCGCGTTCCCTGGGGCGCCGGGGGGAGAGACGCTTGGGCGGGCGCCGGGCGGGGGCGTCGTCGACCTCGGGTTGCCGCCGTTTGTTTTGTCGCTACGGAGGATTTTTTAAATTGGATGTCGGGGGGCTTATGCCGTTGGTAGTGGAGGTGTTGGGGATTCACGTCCACGTGTTGAGGAGGTATGGCGTGTTGCCAGATGAGGAGGCGGGCTCGGCGGTGGCCAAGCTTAAAGCCGCCGCCCCACACCTCGCGGAGTTTTTACGAGAGGCAGCCTCGTTGCAATAATTACAAAATCTCAGCGCCTTTTTCCCTCACTACTACGTCAATCTCCAGCCTGACGCCGTATTTGCCGGGTATATACACCCCCGGCTCTATAGTGAATACCATGCCGGGCTGTAGGAGATCCCCCGATCCGGGGGATATGTCCGGCGCTTCGTGGAGCTCTAGCCCTAGCCCGTGTCCCGTGCGGTGTATAAAATAGCGGCCGTAGCCCCTGGTCTCTATAACGCTACGCGCGGCTTTGTCCACATCCGAGGCCAGCGCCCCGGGCCTCGCCGCTTTTAACGCCGAGAGCTGGGCCTCTTCCACTAGTCTGTAAACCTCTGCGTAATGGGCAGGGGGCTCTCCGTAGTAAAAAGATTTTGTCAAATCGCCGAAGTACCCCCTATAAGACGCTGTTACGTCTAACACGACTGCCTCGCCTCTTTGTAACTTCTTACCCGTGGGCTCTTGGTGGGGAAGCGAAGTGTTCTGGCCGAACTGCACTAATATGGGGCCGGGCTCCAGCCCCGCCTCATAAAGCGCCTTGTAGATAAAAAATGCCGCCTCTCTCTCAGAAACTCCAGGTGCCAGCTCCAACGCCTCTAACACGCGGCGTATTTCCTCAACAGCCCTTTTTATTTTCTCCACCTCTTCCTCCCGCTTAATAGCCCTCATTTGTCTAAACAAGTCGTCTGCTAAGCGTAATTCGGCGCCGGGGAAAGCCCTTTTTATAATTTCAAAATGGCGGAGAGTAGTGCCCCCGTCGACGTATACCACTTGGCTTTCGCACCCCCGGGCCGCGTCCTTCAGCACAACAGCTGGATCCTCCCCGTCTCTATAGGAATAGACCCTCCCGCCGACTCTCTCGGCGTCTAGCGCCGGGACGACTACGGCAATATAATCGCCGCACTTCACCACTGCCTTAAACCGCTCGTACGTCTCCAGCCAGACGCCGGTGAGATATGCGAAGTTTACTGTCGTCGTGGCGATAATCATATAAACTCCAGGGGGATTGTTTTAAGCCCGCCGTCAATCCGCCATGCCGATATATGCCAGTCAAATACGTTGGCAATAATCCACGTCACGGGCCAGAGCCTCATGTGGCGAACGTCCTCCCAACTCGGCGTCGGAGGCCCGGGGTGGGTGTGAAAAATGGCCAGCAACTCCTCCCCCCTCTCCTCCGCCTCAACAATCGCCTTATACACCTCCTCGGGATCTAGCTTGAAAAATACGGGGCTCGCCGCTACGTTTTTCATCCACCTCCAGCTCAAAGCCGTATCGCTTATCCCAAAAATTAGAGCAACGCACTCGGCCTCTGGGGCGCACTTCTTCCTCGCCTCTTCCAGAAAGGCCTTTGGCACTTTCATTCAAGCGGGACGTAGCGAATTACCTGCGCCCTCCTCCCCATTTCAAGGACCATTTTCTCAACTTCGCCGCCGTCGCCCCTCACCACAGTTATTGTTAAGCACTTCCCCTCTACGTGTAGATGTGTATACGCCACTATAAAAGGCTTGTACGACTCAATTATTTCGCCTATGTCTGAAAAAGAGGAGCTTAAGGCGAGGACAATGCCCATGCAGTTGTGCTCCGGTTTTACGTGATCTCTCCGAGATTCTAAATACTCCTGCAAAGCGGCGGCCACTATTTCGCTCCTAGTTACGCCGATTTCTTGGGACAGCCTCTCCACCTCCTCCGCTACTTGTTTTGGCAGAGACACTCCGAAGCGTTTCACATAGAGTTTGGGAAATACCTATATATAATCTACTTCTGTAGATCTGTGACTTGCATAGGCGTCGTGGACACCACTTTCGCCAGGGTTAACATGGGCGCCGTGGCTATTGACGAAATTAAAAACCTCCTGCCCAACGCTACAGTCAAAAGAATTACAGTGCCTGGTATAAAAAACACTGTGTGGGGAGCCTTGAGGCTCATACGGGATGGTTGCGATGCCGTAATAGTGCTGGGCTGGGTGGGGCCCACTCCGGTGGATAAATACAGCTATTTGGCCACCTCCATAGGCCTAATGCAGTTGCAAATAGAAACGGGGGCTTTGATTCTAGACGTCACAGTCCACGAGGAGGAAGGCGGAGGCGATGAGAAAAAGCTTAAAGAAATTGCGCTGGACCGGACGAGGAAACACGTCTGGAACTTAGTGGAAATGTTGAGAGGAGGGCTTGAACGTTACGCCGGTAAGGGCCTCAGACAAGGCTATCCTCACGCCGGCGAGATTATATGAAATTTTATAAAAGACAGATTATATAATATATTTAAAATCCATATGTATTTTTAAAGGGAATATCGCGCCTACTTCATAAAAAATATTAAAAGAGAATATTAGAATTTTATATTAAGCGCTCTGTATATTTTTTCACAGAAATTTATTTAAAGTAATGGAAGTATTGGAACAAGGCGGCTACGGCAACGCGCCCCCTCCCACGCCTCCCGCTGTTGCCGTAGTTCCGCCTCTTTTTTCTTAAAACAGCCCCGAGAGCGCAGTTGCCACTACTCCGCTTAGGTAGATCCCGTCGAAAACCCCAGCCCCTCCTATGGACACAAACGGCGGTTTGTACGCCAGAACTTTTTTAATATTCAACACGTCTGCGCCTATAATCGTGCCGTAGACAGCAGTGATATAAGTGGCCACCGGCCCGCCCCCCGCTATTAAAGCAGACAACACGGCGATAATAGGCGGCGCCAAGGCTGGGGTTACTACGCCCACATTAGGCACTACGCGACTTACTGCATGCGTCAACAACGCGGCTATTAATATTGAGGCCAAGAGCAGAGGGCTGAAGAACTTCGTAGCCAGAAAAGTCGCAACTGCAAGGGGAATCACGGCGCCTCCCAGATTTACAGCTATATATGATTTCTCCTCCCTCATAGCCACCTTTGGCAGTGGAATGGGTATGCCGAAAACTACCACGTAGTCCACCACAGGCAAATACTCCCTGCGCGTCAGCGTGTATATCACGATATTCACGGGGCTCGTGGCGAGGCTCAATACCGTTATAGAAATTCCTAGGGCGACCGCCGCCACTGTGTACACCCCCGCCGTTTTTAACACCTCTACAAAAGACACTGTAAAAAACGGCATTAAGAGGACGGCCAGCCCGGCGTAGAAAAGGCCCAATACGCCGTAAAAAGGCCACGCGAGAATTACTCTCATTTTCGCGCGCATTTTGAGTAGGCCGCCTCGGCTATATCGGCGGCAAAGCCAATTATTGACGCGGCCTCGTGCATAACTGCAGTGGCTTGCGGGCATATAGCTCTGAGGGATTCCTTCTCTAGCGCCGCCCGGCTTATTAAGACTGCAAGCGCCTTGCTGGCGTCGTTGTTGTAAAAGGCCTCAAAGGCTTGTTGTAAAAATCCGTACACCTTTTTGAACAAGCTTATCACCTCCTCTTTACAACCCAGCTCGTTTTTGAGATAGTAATTTGTGGCGCGGTCAATGGCGTCTCCCACGTGCTCTAAGTTCTTGATTGTGATTACATAGTCAACGTAGTGCTCCGGCCTCTGGATTATATTACGCTTGACTGTGCGTAGGGAGAAAAAGTACAGTCTGTCTAGCTGGTCGTCAAGACGGAGTATCTCCTCGGCCAACTCTCTCTTGTCTGAAGAGAGCATTTGTAAAAACAGCGTAAACATGGCATCGACTGTTGTATACATACTCCTCACGGCCTCGTCAATATTGATGTCTTCCTTGGTCACAATCCTAAGTTTTAACACGCCGCCTATCTCCATTAAAACAACGCCGGGCAACTTCCCCTCAATTCTAGTCACTACGGCTGACATACTGCCCGTCTCCACGTCTAGCTCCTCAGCCCCCTCTATATAATACGCAATAATGTCGCGGATTATTTTCTCAACGTCGTCGCCTTTAATTAACACTTTTTTCATCCCGCCTGCCTCAGCCCCTGGCAGTACGGTAATTTTCTCCCTGTCTACTATAATTTTCACAGGAGAGCCCACTCCCAGCCCGTGTAGCTCTACCCATTCCTTTGGCAGAGTTATTCCAAAAGACCTCTCGCCAACTCTAATAATTCTCCTGACTTCCACAGTTGACCCGGACATCTATCTTTATAATCTTACTCAGCCTGGGACGGCCGCTTCACCCTTCAAAATCGGATGTGATCATCACTATTGAGTTTTTAAAAGGGCCTTTATATACTTGGCCAGCGGGTAGAGAGTCTCCGCTCTTATCACCGCCTTGGCAGCCCTGGCGACCTCTTCGCTGACTGGATTAAAGGCTATTGAATAACCCGCCTTTCTCAACATGGGCAAATCGGCATCGCCGTCCCCCACGGCCACAGCCTCCTCCCACTTAACTCCCAGGAGATCTAATACTTTCTCCGCCACGGCGTCTTTATTCTTATCGCTGACAGACACGGCGACTGTGCGCACGGCGCCGCCTTGAAATATTAAGTCGTTTACCACGTAGAAGTGAAAACAATGCGACAAAGCCCTGGTATACCCCAAGCCGGCGGATATGGCTATTATATACACCCCCGCCTCTTTTAACACCTTGCACAGCTCCTCCAAGCCCCTTGTAGTTTGGAAATAGGCCTCCACCAGCCTCCTAGGGGCGCCGTGCCACAGCAATGTGTCATACAACGCCCATTCGTAATAGTTAATAAGCCCCATTTTATACAGCGTTCTATTTAACGACCCGTCTGTTCCCAGGATCGCATGTAGCCTCTGCCACGCAGAGCGAAAAGGGGTAACGACGCCGTCTACGTCCAGTATTACAGCTTTAAACCTTGGCGCCTCCGCTTGCGGGGGAATTTTCACATTGGGAAAAAAAGAGGGGGTTTATTAATTACGACAGACCAATTAGCTGTTTGACGGCATCTACCAATCCGTTTATGACGTTGTTAGTCGCGTTG
>FWWM01001520.1_pt1 | contig 69241 bp, 63 predicted proteins | sample 2228351 | NCBI WGS metagenome assembly FWWM01 (sample SAMEA103939774, study PRJEB20133) | metagenome | reverse complement strand
TTGGGCACTGCTTATCACCTTGCTGTGGCGATGTCGGCTATGGGGGTAGCGTGCTCGCCGGGCTTTCTCTTGGCGGTCATGGTGATTGTATCTTAGACCAAGGGATAACCAGATGCAAGGAGATGATGCTTTTACTGTAGAGAACCTTGAGAGAAGTTTTCGACTGGTTTGTACGTGGGCACGATCTCTTGCAGGGCGTGAATGATCTCATCGTGAGAGCCTTGGTCGGCGAGTCTCTTGAGGCGCTGAAGCTGCTGCTGTCGTTGTTGGGGTGAGAGGGAGATGTTTGTTCGTGCCACAAAAATCTTGTCGTGCTTCGTAGCCGTCGTGCCCTCTTCAGCAGTGAGCAACTCTTCGAAGAATTTTTCACCTGGTCTAGGCCCCGTGAACACAAGGGGAATATCTTTATCAGGTTCGTAACCGGAGAGCCGGATCATCTCGCGGGCGAGATCGACAATACGCACTGGATCGCCCATGTCTAAGACAAAGACTTCACCCCCTTGGCCTAAAGCCCCAGCTTGTAGCACCAGCAAGACGGCTTCCGAAGTGACCATAAAGTAGCGGCGCATCTCTTCGTGGGTGATGGTGACTGGCCCGCCTCGCTTGATCTGCTCTTGAAAGATAGGGATGACGCTCCCCCGGCTCCCCAACACATTGCCAAAGCGCACCGAGACGAACTTGGTCGAGCCCTGACCGTTCATTGATTGCAAGACGATCTCGGCGACGCGCTTGGTCGCGCCCATCACCGAGCTGGGGTTGACGGCTTTATCAGTAGAAATCAGCACAAATTTCTCGGCCTGGGCGGCGCTCGCCGCCTCTGCTACAGTCACGGTGCCAAAGATATTGTTCTTCACGGCTTCGTCTGGCTGGGCTTCCATGAGCGGCACGTGCTTATAAGCCGCCGCGTGAAAGACGACATGAGGGCGATGTCGCTCCAAGACCCCTGCGATCTTGCGTCGCTCACAAATATCGGCGATGACTCCGGAGAGCTTCACGTCTGGGAATTTTTCTGTGAGCTCGTTTTCGAGCGCGAAGAGACCGGACTCATCCTGATCCAGGGCGATCAAAGAGCGAGGGCCGAATTTAGCAACTTGGCGGCAGATCTCCGACCCGATGGAGCCAGCTGCACCGGTAACTAAAACGACCTTCTCTTTCAAGTAGCCTTCGATCTCGCGAACGTCAATGTGCACCGGCTCGCGCCCTAGTAGATCTTCCAGCTGTACCTGGCGGATATCTGTCAGGCCGACCCGGCCCGTGACCAGCTCGTGAAAGCCCGGCAGAATCTTGATATTCTTCAATCCAGCTCGACGGCCAAGCTCAACCGTTTCACGGATCGTTTTGGAGGAGACAGAGGGCATAGCGATTAAAAGCTCTTCAACGTCGTGTTGTTGGACGATCTGCGGAATCTCTTGCCGTGTGCCCAGAACGCGCACGCTGTGAATCGCGATCCCTTGCTTCGTCGGGTCGTCATCCACAAACCCCACGGGGCAATACTGAGATCGTTGTTCGTGGAGCATCGCCCGTGTGATCTGCTCGCCGGCGTTGCCCGCACCGACGATCAAGACGCGCCGTCCCCCTTTGTAAAAGCCGCCGCGCCATCCCCATCCCTGATAGATGCGCTTCGCAGAGCGGAATCCCCCGATCAGAAAGAGCGTGAGAAAGTAATCGAGCATCAGGACCGAGCGCGGCAGGATCGTGACTGGGCTTCCCCACAGAAAAAAGAAGGTCCCTACAGCCACGGAGCTGAGCGTGACTGCCTTGAAGACATCAATAAGCTCGCTGAAGCTGACATAGCTCCAGCTCATGCGGTAGAGTCTAAACAGATAGAAAACCGGGAGCTTGAGCGCCAGCGCGACGAGCATCACTGTAGCGAGATTGTTAAAGTTTGCCTGGGGAATCCGGCCTTCAAAGCGAATGAGAAAGGCCAGATAGAGCGAAAGCGCGATCAAAAGAAGATCTCCCAGACCAAAGAGCAGGCTTCTCTTCCATTGAGACGCTGTGCCAAACCGCGAGTTCTGGGCCATCAGAGTAGAGCCTTCAGTTGAGAGACAACGTAGTCAATCTGTTCTTCTGTGAGATTATTATAAAACGGCAACGCGATGGTACGGGCGGCGACCGATTCGGTCACAGGGAAATCCCCTGGCTTGTAGCCGAACATCTCTCGGTAAAACGGCTGAAGGTGAATAGGGCTGAAATACTTGCCGCACTGGATGCCACGACCTCGCAATCCCTCGATGATACGATCTCTGTCAGTCTGGGTGTAGCGCTCCGTCAGCCGGATGACATAGACGAACCAACTGATCTTGACGTGAGGGGCAGCGTAGGGGATGTGCACACCCTTCACGCTCTGCAAGCGCTCACTGTACATTTGGGCAACACGCTCGCGCTTCTTTAGCATCTCTTCGAGACGTTTCAACTGAGCTATGCCCAGAGCGCAGTTGATGTCGCTCAGTCGGTAATTGTAGCCCAAGCGTTCGTGCTGGAGCCATTCGTGGCCCTCGCCGCGGCCTTGATTGCGTAAACTTCGGCAGAGTCTGGCGATCTGCTCATCATTGGTCAGGACGGCACCGCCCTCGCCGGTGGTCATCTGTTTGTTAGGATAAAATGCAAAAAGGGCTGCATCACCGAAGCTGCCGGCATTACGGCCCCTGTACTCAGCCCCAATGGCCTCAGCCGAGTCTTCGATTAATCTCAGATTATGCTTTCCGGCAATGCGCTCTAGCTCGTCCCACTCTGCCGGGTGGCCAAAGACGTCTACGGCTAAGATCGCTCTTGTTCTGGATGTGATCTTCTGCTCGATCCGGCGCACGTCGAGATTGAGCGTCTGGGGGTCTATATCTACAAAGACTGGCTTGGCACGCTCGAAGAGCAAACAATTCGAAGACGCCACAAAGCTGAAGGGCGTGGTGATCACTTCATCGCCCTCTTTCAACCCCAAGGCCCGAACGATCAAGTGCAAGGCGCTCGTGCCGCTGTTGACGGCCACGGCGTGCCGCACACCCGTATAAAAAGCGATCTTCTGCTCAAACTCCCCAAGCTTGGGCCCTAAGCTCAGATAGGGAGCCCGAAGCACCTTGACGACGGCTTGGATCTCGTGCTCTGTAATATCGGGACGAGCAAGTGGGATTTCCATGGCCTCATTATAAATTATACGGTTTGATCACGCGAGCGGGCACCCCGACGGCCACGACGCCGTCAGGGATATCCGTGACGACAGCTGCACCCGCCCCAATGAGTGTGCGCTCACCGATGCGTACTCCGGGAATGGCACAAGCCCCAATGCCGATATGAGTCAGCGCCCCGACCGTGACGTTACCCGCTAGATGCGCTCCTGGGGAGATATGGGCGAAATCACCGATCCGACAATCGTGATCTATTGTCGCTCCGGTGTTGACGATCACGCCTTCGCCGATTATCGTGCCGGAGTTGATCGCGACCTGAGCCATGATCACCGTGCCAGGGCCGACAGAGACGTCGCGTGCCACGCGAGCTGATGGGTGCGTTGCTACAACGGGTTTGTATCCCAAGGCTTTCGCCCGCTCTTGGAGTTTTTTCCTCGCCTTGTTGTCGCCGACGGCAATAAGAATGCTGCACCGTTGAGGCTTATCTAAAACCTCTTGCCCCCCAAGCACGCGATAGCCGAAGAACTCGCGCTCCTGCCGCTCCGGCGCATCATCCAACAGACCAGCAATCTTATAAACGCCCTGCTGTTCAACTATATCTATGACAACTTTGGCATGTCCACTAGCACCGTAGACAAGAAGCTCACGATTCATGGTTTTGGGGAGACCGCTGGCGAAAGTCATCGTTAATGCCGCCCTCCCCGTAGAGGCCCTCACGGGTTATCAGAACGATCCAAAAAGTCTTGAGCAAAATCTTCAGATCGAGCCAGGGAGACCAGTGGTCTACGTACCAGACATCCAATTTGATGCGCTCCTCCCAAGGCAGGCGATTGCGACCGTGCACCAGAGCCCAGCCGGTGAGGCCGGGCTTGACTTCGAGGCGTCTTTTTTGAAACTCATCGTACAGCTCGACTTGGTAGGGAAACGTCGGGCGCGGGCCCACGAGACTCATTTCGCCTTTGAGAACGTTGATGAGCTGGGGCAGTTCATCCAGCCCCCAGCTTCGCAAAAATCGTCCTACGCGTGTGATGCGCGGGTCGTCTTGGGCAACGGTGACCCCCAACCCTTGATGGACGGCTCCTTCAATCATCGTGCGGAACTTCCAGCAGATAAATATTTTACCGTCCTTCCCCACGCGCTCTTGCTTAAAAAAGACCGGCCCTCTAGAGTCGAGCTTGATAGCAAGAGCGATCAAGGCGAAGGGGATAGCGAGCACTATGAGTCCGATCAGGCTGAGCAAGATATCCAGCGTTCGCTTGATGGTTCGCTGTATTAGATGGTACATGGAACTTCTCGCTGGTGTTCTTCTTGTCCGCACTCGATAAGACTCAGCCTGTCATACTCTCTTATAACCCTAGCCATGCATGTCACTCCCTTCTTTCTGGAGTTAGGCCCACAATATCATACCGTGTTGAAGAGCATCATGGCCAGTAACCCCACGGTTTGCTCCGCCGCCCGGCCATCGCCGACCGTCTCTACCCACTCTGTCTTCTCTTGCAGCGTCACGCAGGGCACCCGAAAGAAAAACGCCTCTTTCTGCACCCCGCCCGAATCCGTGAGAATCATTCTAGCAGACTTCTCTAACAATAGCATCTCTACAATGGGGCCGATTTCGATAAACTGCAGTCGTGCCCCGACGATGTCCAGGAGCTTCATGGTTCTTTTCCGCTGAGCAGTTTCTCTGCTTCTTTGCGTGTGATTCCGGCTTGACGGAGGATGCTCGCCAGCGTTCCTTTCGGAATGCTCTTTTTGTTTCTCGGCACGATCACTACCCGCACTTTGCCACGGAACAGCCCTTCATAGATGTCTTCTTTCCCGTGCCGCTTGAAGTGAATACCAATCTTTTGAAGTAGCTTCGCTACGTCATCGCTGGAAAGCTCACGCAGCATAAGAAAACTCTAGCGGCACCGCGTAAATCGTAATCAGCTTTCTTGTTTCTACCTCTCCCAGCAGAAATTCTCGGATTGCCTCCTGAGGAACAGGGCGATAGATCTCATCCTCTCTGCCTTCCTCCACCAAGTAGTTGACATAGGTTTCTACAGCGGCTTTCAGCCCTTCAAAAGCTTCTTCTCGAGTTTTGCCGCACGAGGCAACGTCCAGCTCTAGACAGAGAGATGAGTAGAGATCCCCTTCTTTTCTGATGAGACACGTGAGCTTTAAAACTTTTTTTCTCATCGGCTATTAACTCCTTAATCTACCCGGTGATCGCGGCGAGGATAAGGTCCGGTTCAGGCTGGTGGTACGCCGCTCCCGCTCACCATCACCGCTGGTCGCTGCTTGGTCGTGGACAGATCTGAATACGGGAACGGCACCAGCACGACGTCGCCGCGCTGAAAGCTATGCCTGGCCATGTTCCTTCGGCCTCCAGGTATCGTAGGCAGCATCCTTGTCGTTGTCCCAGATGCGGCGCAACGCGGACTCAGACAGAGCAGCCCAGCTGCGACGATCCGCAGCTGTCCAGGAGGGCATGGCGAGCAGCTCTGGGGGCAGCGAGATGTTGATAACTTTCGCGGCCATGAGGAACCTCCTTATACAAGCTTTGCCTAAAGATTGTACTACATCTACTGCAGAGCGCCACCTTTCCTCAGTTCGTGCTTATGGTCCAAATCTCGGAGCACACTCCAATTACCGAGCGTCTTCAAGGCACTGAATGAGCTTCTCCGCCAACAGGGGGATGGCGTGATATTGCTCGACGTACTCGCGCCCGCGGCGGCCTATCGCCTCGCGCTCTTCTTGGGGCATCTGATAGAGCTTTATGATAACATCAGCGAGGGCTTGCGGGTCTTGCGGCGGGACGGTGAGGCCACACTGAACTTCTTCAAGAGGGTTATTGATAGGAGTGCCCGCTAAGATGAGAGGCTTCCTCGCGGCTAAGTAGTCAAAGAGCTTGTTCAAGCTGATCCCGTACTTATAGAGTTGCAGATCGTTCAAGACGAACACCGTGGCATCGGCTTGTTGGAGAGCATGAGACACTTCATTTTTCTGAACCGGGTCGCGGAACTCCAAGTTCTTTAACTCTAGCTTCTCGGCTAATTCTTTGAGCCTAGGTTTCTCAGGGCCGTCGCCGATGAGGACGAATTTAATCTCTTGATAGCTTTGGTCTTGGACGACCTTCGCTGCATGGATCAATACATCGAGGGCATTGGCTTGCCCGTGGGCGCCAAGATACATCACCGTGAATGCTTCGTCGGAGTCATAGGTGTTGGTGACAAGAGCAAATTTCGAAAGATCAACACCGTTGGGAATCCAGACAATCTTCTCGCGAGGGATCCCACAGCTGGTGATGTACTCGTGAGCCAAGGGCAGCAACGTGATGATACGCTCTGCCCGATAGTAAAGAAATCTTTCGAGCATCTGTAACGCTTTTATGATAGGATGGCGAGCACGCAGCTCCCCCATGTCAATGATCGTTTGAGGCCAGAGATCTCGAACTTCCATAACAAATGGCACTCGGTAACGTCGAGCGACTCCATAAGCTGCCAGAGGAGTCAATAAGTGTGGTGAGGAGCCAATCACCACATCGGGATTTTTGATCTCCGGTGCGAGCTTAGGAAGACTTTGCCCAAGCCGCCAGACACGGAGCGCAAACGCTATCATGTTCTGCACCCGGCGCCGGTCGTTGTGCTGATAGGGCGGCGTGCGAACCCACACGAACTTGACTCCGTTTACATCTTCGATCTTCCATCGCTCCTCTAGCTGCAGGCGGGTCTCCCGATGGAGGTAGTGGTGGAAACTGGAAGCGAAGATGATCACCCGATGGCCGCGCTTTACCAGCTCCCGTCCCAGGTCGTAGTGGCGCGTTCCCCCGGGCAAGTCAGGCGGATGGGCATAGTGGTTGAGAAGCCAGATGTTCATTGGCTTAGCACCACCTCATAAAGTTTGAGTAATTTCTTTGACTCTTGTTCCCAATTATACTTCTCCCGCACCGCTCGCCGCCCGTTCTGGCCCATCTTTTGTCGTTCCTCAGAGTGATTGAGAAGATACTCAATGGCTTGGGCGATCTCTTTGGGGTTGAGCGGATCAACTGTCAGCCCACACTCGTTTGCCTCGACGATCTCCTTCCAAAGGGGGAAGTTGGAAGCGATCACGGGGAGTCCGGCAGCCATGTACTCGAAGAGCTTCACTGGATAGCTGTCTAGGTAATTGATAATCGGATGCAGCGTTACCAAGCCGATCTGCGCCTCAGCTAGCAGATTGGCTACGCCCTCTCGATCTTGCCACCCTATAAACTTCACGCGCTCCCAACCAGGCATCCGTTGTAACTCGCTCTCCAAGTCAGCTGGGACAAAAGCTCCAGCCAACACTAATTGTGCAGGCAACGATCTCGGCAGCAGAGCCATTGCTTGGACCATCTCTCTTGCTCCTCGTGTTACGCTGATCCCTCCTACATAAGCGATTAATGGAAGCCTCTCAGCACAAGAATGTGTCTCACGAGGAGTCAGTTCATTCAAGATGGGGAAGTTTTGCACAATCACTGTCTTTTCAGTGGGGAACCGTTCAGCAATGGTGGGAGTTGCCGCGATGATGCTATCGAAGGGGCGCGTTCCGACAAACTCCATCAGCTCTGCGAGCTTGGCTACGAGGCCCCGTAGCGGTCGAGGGATCCAGTGTTTACTCAAGATCTGTCGAGGCACGTCTTCATGCACATCGTAAATCACCCGCTTGCCATGTGCTTTGAGCAGCAAGCCGATGGGGATAAGCTCCGGGTCGTGGAAATGGTATAGATCGGCGTGCTCTCGTGAAGCTGCGCGATAGACGTGCCATGCCGTGCGGGTCATCCGTTCTCGTCGCCCTTTTGGCTTGGGAATCGCTCGGATTCTCACGTTGTTGATCGTTTCATTTCGGTCGTGTGGGGCAATGAGCCCAACCTCATAGCCTGCTTTCACGAGCGTTGTGCATTCCTTGTGAAAGATACGGGTGTCGAACGGCGGATGGACGGTGGTCAAGTGAGCCACTGGGAGCATCTTGCTACTCATTACCTACACCTGGGGCTAAACCAACGCTTTTCGTCAAGAAATAATTGTGCCCAAATCTCCAGAGACACCAAGCGCCAGATCAGCGAATGCCACGCATCTCGCCCATCCAGAAACTCTTTCCAGACGCGATCCACAACCTTGGAATCGATCCACTCACGCTGACGAAACTGGGTGGAGTGCAGCACTTCCTCAATCCAGTCTTTAAGCGGCCCCTTCAGCCAAACTACCTCGGGAGGGGCAAACCCCAACTTATCCTTGCGTAGTCGGATTTCCTCAGGAACCACACCGACGATGGCATTACGGAGGATGAACTTAGTAGTGGCGTGCCGAATTTTCTGGTTCGTAGGGATAGCAAATAGAAATTCTACCAATCGGTGATCTAAGAACGGTAGCCGCACTTCACGAGAGAAGGCCATAGAAGTGCGATCCGCATACCGCAAGAGCGCAGGTAGCATCGTCCGAGTGAGAGTTTCATATAGAGACTGTTGTAAGGCCTCCTTGAACTTAGGGGAGGGGAACTCCTTTTCGTCTCCCCATCGCTTTTCGAATTCTGGAGGAATAGCTAAAGGCCGCATCTGCTTACGGAGTGGATGGCGAATAGGCCGAGGCAGGAGCGTGAAGAAGATCACCGGCAGGTTTCCAGTGCCGTGTTCGCGTACATAGAGATAAAAGTTCCTCGCCAACATCCCCCAGTGTAAGTTGAGCAAAAGTTCTCGGAAGTATGGACCGAAATAGGTATGATAGCCTGCTAGAATCTCATCTCCCCCCTGGCCATCTAGAAGTACGGTCACTCCTTGCTCCTTGGCTAAGCGCATCACGTTCCATTGAGCATAAATGCTGGTGGAGAAGAAGGGCTGCTCTTGATGCCAACTGAGAGCCTTAATCTCTTCTGGCAGACGTGCTGGATCTGGATAGACTATATGGCCCTTGACGTTCGCCCACTCTATCACTTTCTCAATGTGCTTCCCTTCATCATAGCGTGGATCGTGAAAGCGCGCCGAGAAGGTCTTTTGAATACCGCTCCTAAGCTGCTTGGCAATGAGACAGACGATGGTGGAAGAGTCGAGTCCACCAGAGAGGCTAGAGCCTACTGGCACATCCGAGCGCAAGCGGATGCGTACGGCATCCGTCAGCAGTTCCAACAGACGCTCGGCATAGGCTTGATCGTTAGGCAGTATCAGCTCAGCGTCCGGATCTAAGTCCCAGTAGCGCCAAATCTTTAAAGTGTTACAAGTGCGAGAGTAAATCAACGCATAAGCGGGCGGCAGTGCCAGAATTCCCTCAAATAGCGTGTCTGCTCCCACATCGATCTCACGATGAGCCAAATATCGATAGATGGCCTTATAGTTGGACTTGGTAGGGATTAAACCGGAGGCGAGCAGAGCCTTGAGCTCCGAGGCGAAGAGAAAGAGAGTGCGCTTCGGATCATGATAGTAATAAAATGGCTTCTCACCGAACCGGTCGCGGGCGGCGAACAACTCCCGGCGCTTCTCATCCCAAATGGCGAAGGCGAACATGCCGTTGAGATGACGGAGGCAGTCGGCACCCCACTCTTTATAGGCGGCCAGAAGCACTTCGGTATCACTGTTCGAACGAAAGCGATGACCACACCCCTCTAGCTCTGCGCGAAGCTCTACATAGTTGTAGATCTCGCCGTTATGCGTGATGACCAACTTGTCTTCTTCATCCACCATGGGTTGATGACCGGCGGGGGAAAGGTCGAGAATAGCGAGGCGTCGATTGCCGAGCATAACACTACCGTCAGGCGATTTCCAGGCGCCTGCATCATCTGGGCCTCGGTGGATCATAAGATCCCTGCATGCAAGGAAGCGATCCCAACTGAACCGGTCTTTCCCCACGTATCCTATAATGCCACACATGAGTCTCAGTTACCCTTCACTTGAAACACTTGTTCTGATTTGGTTTGTCTTTGTAACCAATGATCTAAGCATCCAGATCATTAGCACAGCGAATAAAAAACCGTGCGTCATTAACGATGTAAATAAACCAGAGTTCGTCAGAGCCATAGCAGGCGTTGCTATAGCTGCAGCCACAAGGTTAGCTGGCAACCGTGCGCCTACACTATCCATAATACGGAGGAATACACCCAGAATTATCGAAAAAAGGAACATCCCTATGAAGCCGAAATGGGCGAAGGCATCCCCAAGGTAACCCACATTGGGACTGAAGTCTCTCCCCCAGTACGCCCATGCTATTACCCTCGGCAGGGACATTTCAAACGGATACTGAACGAACGGAGCGAGAATCGAATTGGATAGCATCACAAAAAGATTCTCTGGTTGAGAGAAGAAGTCGTAATAGATAAAATGAAGAGCTGCTGGAACAAAGAACAAACGGCGAATAAGGAGTGACGGCATCAGGGGGTCATCATTAATCAGGGAAATCGCGTAAGCACCGAGAATCATCAAAGCGCTCCCTCCCAAGATCCAGGTAAGGGCATGCTTCTTATTCCATAGGATGTAGACCCCTCCAGCTAGTATTGGAGCCAGGAGAAACGATTTGAAGCCTGTCATGCCGAACAAAAATAGTTGGAAAGCGGCGGCTACTCCCACTAACCAAGGTTTTCTCCTCCAAAGTGCATATAGGAACATTATGATATTGATGACGCTGGCTTGCCATGGAACAAGGTAACCCATGAAGGGTGCAAGCTTTTCGACGTATGCAGTACGGACTTCATATACTTCAAGCAAATCAAGGTTAAATCTCCCCAGTGCCCCTGAAATGACTAGCCACCCATAGACATAGGCAGATAATCCAAGCACTACGGTCAGTCCTAAGTAGACCAAGTCACGGCTGAGGCGATGCACCTTTATTCCGGGCAGCAACCCAGTAGCTACTAGCAGGACAGCGAAGCTTCCGATTGAGACAAAAAAGAAAGATGCCGGAGCATCTGTTAAACCATACAATGACGATAAGGGGAGGATAGCAACGATAAAATACAGCAAAAGAACGATCCCACTTGGCCTCCCCCGTCGGTAAAAGTAAGCTGCTATAGAAGCGCCAAGCATGAGCACAATGACATACGACACTAGTAACCGCAGGATATTGATCTCAGTGAGACGAAAGACTCCTGCGCTAAGGGAAGCACCAAAGAATTTGTCAACATAGTGAACGTAGGCAAAGTCAAGCGTAACTCGGAAAAGAAGCACAGCAATAGCCGCTAATTTAACCTGTCGACTCCGACTATTGCTTCTTCGTTTTGCAAGCAATTGGCTATTCATCTACGCCTCTCACTAACACGATAGTGCGCAAGCCGTGCAATCCCGAGCATTACTGTACCCCACCAATCCTCCGATAAGAAGCGGCCTGTGAGGTCCACCCGGTAAAGCTTGAACAGAAGGTCATAACATAGTTTCCATATCTCTGCGTCATAGGCGCTAGTAAATTGCCCAGCAGATATCTCATATGCATAATCCCCAGTCCCGTCAATGTATCGCTCAGCCCGGCCATCGGCCAAGAGCCGTTTGATCGTATGTACAATCTTACCTATATCGTCAGCATTGAATACCAGGCCGGCTTCATATGCCAGTCGGATAAAGTCAACGGTGATCGTGCTATGGGAGATGTCTGCCACATGATTTCGGTCAGAAAGTGGACCTATTTCAACCCCCCAAACATATCCGCCAAACTCGTTTTCCTGCAACGAGCCCTTGATCGCCAACGCAATATCTCTTGCCTTCTCATAATACCTTTCTTCCCCAGTTAGCCTCCAAAGTAGAATCAACGATCTACCTATTGCAGCCTGCTGACTTAAGGGAACAACGTAGTTGGATTTACGATAATAGTCTTCGGGGTAAGTATAGAGCCCAAAGCCTGTTTCTTGAATAACAATAACCCATTGGCCATCGTGATAATCTGCCGATTCCCGGACTCGTGCCAGGACAGCCTCAGCTGCATCTTTCAGCGTTTTGATCCCATGTTCTCGTATCAGTTGAACGAACTCCAGCATCGGATAGATGATCATTCCCGTGTGCACTACGAAGTGGATCCAAGCCTTATCTCTTGTATAGCGATCCGTTCCCCACGCAGGAACAAGATCGCCCTTGTAGTCGAGCTTTCCCCTGAAATCGTCTCTGTTCCGTATCACTGAATTGATGTGATCGTAAAGTTTGCTCAGATAGCCCTCGTCTCCGGTAGCTCTGAACATCTCAGCGTATGCTTGCATTAGGTAGCTCTGGGACCAGGCAAGAAGAGCCCCTGTTGGGAATCCATCTGAATTGATATAGTCCTTGTATCCTCCCCCTTCGTTCACGCTGGTATCCAGTTCCTGGAATACCTGCTGCAGGCAGACAAGACTGGAGCAATCATTCTCCTGTCTTTCAATCCCCTGGCATCCTAAAAGTTGGACCGCTACGAAAAAAAACAGAGAAAACATGGCTTTACGTAGACTCATACAGCACTCTTTCTAGTTGATTGCTTTACCAATGCATGCCACAAGATGACCCATAAAAATACATATGTGGCGGTCATTGATAAACTATATGCCGTAACAGCACCAATATGTGAAAAACCTGTTACCCTTGCCAACATTAAAGCCCCTATGCCCAACACCATCCATGTCCCTTGCCAACCAAAGAACAGGTCTTGTCGCTCCAGGATGTTTAAGGTATGAGAGAGGGGAACTACTGCAAAGCGAAATCCAAACATGAGCCCCAAGATCTGGACATACCTGCCAGCTGTTTGCCATTCCAGGCCAAAGACCAATGTGAAGAACCAGGGTGCCAAAGTACAGATCATGACTACGGGCATCCCCCCGATTAGAGCGAGACGACCGGTTAGTTTAAGAAAAAGCCGTCTCATGGCCTTCGGCTCATCCCGGGGTAGTTTGGCTGCTTCACCAAAGTAGACCTGAGAAACTGAGTCCACCACGATATTCAGCGGGGCGGCAATTACCCGCTGACCCAGGGCAAACCAGCCAGCAACTTGAGCTCCATAGAATGCGGCAAAAAGAATCTGAGGAATGTGTTGACCCAGGGCGTCAAGCAACCCTCCCAAACCAGAGAAAAGGGGAAAACGCTTATATCTAGATCCGGCCCTGTGTATCTCCCGCAAATTAACGGCCTTGAGAGAGGCACGGTCCTTCTTCCAGACGCTTTGGCCGAAGGAGGCGCTCCCGACTGTTTCACCGACTAACTGCCCCAGAAGGAGCCCAAGCGGACCAGAACTTGCAAAGCCCACACCGACCTGGATGGCGGCCCGACCTACGCCTCTACTGATCCTCGTCCGGGCGATCTTAGGGAAATCGCGCTTCCTCACCGCCCAATAGCTCAGGATCTGGTAGGTGCCTGCTCCGAGCATCCCCAAGGGGACAAGCCACAAATACGGCTTAAGCCCGGGGACATTCGCCCAGGTGACAATCTGGTCTCCCAGCGCATTCGTAGCCATCCATGCTAAGACAGTGGTTCCAAACAGAATTATGAAGCAGAGGACTAGGACATTAGCGGCAGTCGTGTCCTCATCGGGAAGGGGTATGGCATATTCATAACGTAAAGAAGCCACTACTGTGACAATCCCTAAGATAGATGCATAGACCCCAAAAACGCCAAAGTCCTCGGGAGAGTAGAGGCGGGTGAGAATGGGCGAGACGAGGACGGTGACAGCCTGCCCTAACACCACGCCCCCGGCCAATATGTAGACACCCCGGGCGAACTGCCCACGGTGAAAAACGCGGTTCAAAATGTTCTTAGCCCAAATCATTGTTTTCAACTCCGTAATCCCTAACTTTTATCCGAAGTCCTATTAAAGATTGCTTCCACAATCCTTTCCCCTGCTCTTCCATCCCCATAGGGCCAGGCCGATTCTACCCCAGGCCGGGCTTCAAGGGCCACCCGCAAAATCCGCTCCGGGTCGCAGCCCACCAGTGTGTTCCAGCCCGTCTCTACTGTCTCCACCCACTCCGTCTCGTCTCGCAGAGTCACACACGGCACCCGGAAGAAGAACGCTTCCTTCTGCACCCCGCCTGAGTCCGTGAGAATGATTTTGGCCTGCTTCTCCAAAAGCAGCATATCTGAATAAGAGACGGGCTCGATGAGCCGAAGACCATTTAAAGGCAATTTCAGAGACTCCAGCTGCTTGCGAGTCCTGGGATGCAATGGCACGATGACCGGCAGCCCATCACAGGCGATCCCATCGAGGGTCTCAAAGATCAAGCTTAGCCGCACCGGATCGTCCGTGTTCTCCGCCCGATGGACGGTGGCCAGAGCGTAGCGCCGCTTCTCCAGCCCCAATTCGTCCAGAATCCGCGACCTCCTCTCCGCCATCTCAGCATACTGCAAGACGGCATCGTACATCACGTCGCCCACCCAGTGCACTCCCTGTGTGATCCCCTCCCGCCGCAGGTTTTCAACCGCCCTTTCCGTCGGGCAGAAGAGCAGATCTGAGACGTGATCCGTGAGAACACGATTGATCTCCTCGGGCATCTTTCTATTAAAGCTGCGCAAGCCCGCCTCGACGTGCGCGACGGGGATATGTAGCTTCGCGGCTGCCAGAGCGCCCGCGAGCGTCGAATTCGTATCGCCATAGACCATCACCAGATCGGGCTTCTCCTTACGGAGAACGTCTTCAAGGCGTTTGAGCATCTCGCCCGTCTGCTGACCATGAGTACCAGAGCCAACTCCCAAATGATAGTCAGGCTCCTTCATCTGCAGCTCTTCAAAGAAGACTCTCGACATCATATAATCATAGTGCTGGCCAGTATGAACGAGAATCTCTTGAATGCTGTGCTGAGGATGCTCTTGGTTGTGCTTCTCAATCGCTCGGAGTATCGGGCCGACTTTGATAAACTGCGGCCGTGCCCCAACGATGTCTAGAAGCTTCATGCTTTGATTCCCACTTGGATGGCTTTGATAATATACTCTCGCTCTTCCCCCGTCAACTCTGGGAAGATCGGAAGAGACAAGACTTCGCGACTCGCCCGCTCGCTCTCCGGAAGCTGCCCCTCTCTATACCCCAGATGCGCAAAGCACGGCTGCAGGTGCAACGGCAATGGGTAATAGATCTCCGTGCCGATGCTGTGCTCCTTGAGATGTCTTTGGAGCGCGTCGCGCCGCCCACCCAAGACCCGAATCGTGTACTGATGATAGATATGCGTTCGGTCTGGCGCCCGGTACGGTACTGCTAGCCCTTCAAGATGAGAGAACGCTTGATCGTACTGGGCGGCAATCTGTTGCCGGGCGCGAGTCCACTCAGAGAGATGAGCGAGCTTGACTCTCAGAATTGCTGCTTGGAGCGCGTCCAATCGGGAGTTCGTGCCCACAAGATGATGGTAGTATTTGGGCTTGGAGCCGTGCACTCTTAATAGTCGGACTCTCTCGGCGAGCGCGTCGTCGTTGGTGATCACAAGCCCGCCATCGCCGTAAGCGCCCAAATTTTTGGTGGGGAAGAAGCTGAAGCACCCCAGATGCCCCAGCGTCCCCACCGTGCGATCTTTATAGCGTGCCCCGATAGCTTGGGCAGCGTCTTCGATCACGGTGAGCTTATATTTGCGAGCGAGCTCTAGCAGCGCGTCCATCTCGGCAGGCTGGCCGTAGAGATGAACGGGGATAATTGCTTTGGCTTGCTCTTGGAGCTGTGTGTCAGATTCGAGCAGATCGCGCACGTGCTTTGGACTGAGATTGAACGTCTGTGGGTCGATGTCGGTGAAGACGGGCGTAGCACCGACGTTGCAGACGGCCCCGGCCGTGGCAAAGAACGTGAAGCTGGGCACGATAACTCTATCTCCGGGGCTGACGCTGGCGGCTTTGAGAGAGAGCCAGAGAGCGTCTGTCCCACTGGCGACACCGATGGCGTGCTTGACACTCAAATAGCGGGCAACTTCGCGCTCGAAGGCTTCGACTTCAGGGCCCAAAATAAACTGTCCGGATTCGATCACGCGGGCGATGGCGCGGTCGATCTCGGCTTTTATCGACTGATATTGTCTCTTGAGATCGAGAATGGGAATATTCATATTCTGACGATGCGCTCCTTGCTCTCTTGATGATAGCGGCGCCCGCACGAGCATTGCGCGGATTGATCTGTAAAAGTTAATCTCTCACCGCACTCGCAGATCCAACCGTGCATCCGTGCCGGGACACCATAGACAATAGCATACGGCGGCACGTCTTTGGTGACAACTGTCCCCGCGCCGACAAATGAATATTCTCCCAGCGTGACCCCACAGACGATGGTCGCGTTGGCTCCAATCGTACAGCCGCGCTTCACTAATGTTTTGACGAAGCGCTCCCGCCCCTTGGGGAAAGCCGCTCGCGGGTTCAAATCGTTGGTGAAGACCATGGACGGCCCACAGAAGACGTTCTCTTCAAGGGTGACGCCCTCGTAGACCGAGACGTTATTTTGAATCTTGCACCCGTCGCCAATGACGACGTCTCGCCCGATGAAGACGTTCTGCCCAACAGTGCAGTGTTTGCCGATCCGTGCCCCGCTCATGATGTGACAGAAGTGCCAGATCTTCGTGCCCTCGCCAATCTGGACATCCTCATCGATGTACGACGACTCGTGCACAAAATATTTCTCGCTCATAGCTCTATAGCTGTCCCCTGAGAATCGAGCGATCTCTGCGCTGCTTCTAAGACGCGCAGCACTCTTAACCCGTCGTGCCCGTCGCTGCGCGGGCGTTCTCCGCTCTGAATGCATCTTATAAAGTGCTCACAGACGATCCCCAGCGGTTCGCGATGCTCGACAGGGACCACCCAAGCACCTTCGTCGCGCGAGAGGAAGCGCCTATCAGTTTGGACAGCGTACTTACTGAATAAGACAAGCTTTTCAGAGCTCGTATCGTCGAAGACGGCCATCTTCTTGCTCCCGATGACCACGAGCTTGCGAGTCTTTTGCGGGTCGAGCCAGCTCGCGTGAATGTGCCCCAAAATCTTGTTCGAGAATTCCAGCGTGACGAAGACCATGTCTGCTATATCTTTTTGCAGGTAGCACGCCCCATAGGCACAGACGCGCACAGGCTCTTGCTCTAACAGATAGAGCATGACGGAGATATCGTGGGGGGTGAGGCTCCATAGCGCGTTCTCTTCGGTGCGGATCACTCCCAGATTGAGTCGTTGACTGTACAGACAAAAGATATCGCCTAGGTCTCCGTTCTGAATGATTCGCTTAAGCCGCTCGACGGCGGGATGATACTCCAACAGATGGTCCACCATGAGCACGCGCTTCTTTCGCTCCGCAAGCTCGATCAGCTCTTGCGCTTCAGCGGAGCGCAGCGCGATGGGTTTTTCGACGAAGACATGCTTGCCCGCAAGCAGGGCTTGACGCGACAGCTCATAGTGTGTGACCACCGGCGTCGCGATAACACAAGCATCAACGAGGGAATCTTCTAAGAGCGCTGAAAAGTCTGAGACTGTCTGAAGATGTGGATACTGAGTGTGCAGCTCTTGCAGGCGTTGTGGGTTGGCGTCGCAGGCGATGATGCGCTCTTCGCTCAGAAGGGCGCAGAAGTTTCTGAGAAGATTTCTGCCCCAGTTGCCCACGCCGACGACGGCAAGCTTACTCTGGCTTCTCATAGCGATGGGGAGCACCCAGGCGGAAGACATGCGGAGCGGAAAGCCCCCTGAGCGCGTTGCGCGTGTCGTAAATGAGCGGCGCGTGCTGTATAACCAACTTATAATCAACATTCGAGTGATCGGTCGTGATGATGACGAGATCAACTTCTTTGAGCGTTTGCGGGGTCAAGTCAATTGAAGAATACTCTTGGTCTGCGATGCGGCAACGCGGGATATAGGGGTCATGGTAGGAGATTTGGGCGCCCCATTTGAGAAGGGCTTGTGCGACCTTGAGGGCTGGGGACTCGCGCAGATCGTCCACGTCTTTCTTATACGCAACTCCCAACAAGAGCACCCGTGCGCCGTTGAGGCACTTCTTATGGTTATTCAGAATCTCAGCGGCTCGCGAGACGACATACTCGGGCATCGAATCGTTGATTTCGCCGGCAAGCTCGATGAACCGTGTTGCAAAGTCGTATTCTTTGGCCTTCCATTCAAGATAGAATGGGTCAAGGGGGATGCAATTATGCACAACCATTCCCCCGGATGTTGCGAACGTGTGAGTTTTGGCTACTTCCATGCTGTAGACAGGCACATCGCTGCTTGGCAGTGATTCGATCTGGGTCACCTTTAAGGTGAAGTATTCCTCAGATTTTTCAAAATGATAGCAATGAATCTTTTTTGTCCTTTGGGAGAGGGTAGTTTCGAGTTTCCTACGTTTCGGGGGTGAGAGGAGGTTGAGGAGCTGTTCGACTTGGTCAGCTCCGAAGACTTTGATGACGTGCAGTGGCCTCGTTTGGCATTTCGCATTCTGTACCTTGCGAGCGGGAACGATTCCTAGCTTCTGGAGCAGGAGGCATACTTCCTCAGCTAGGGTGTTGTTGCACGTGCCAAATCCAATCATAGTTCTATGGCCTTGGATCTCGACCCAACCGTCACCACGAAGGAGGCCGCTCAAAAAAGCGCGGATGCGAGGGGCATCGAGATGGAAGACCAGGGGCGGGACTCGGGCAGAATAGGAGGTGCGTCCACAGCCAAGCACGTCCGTGAGGAGCCATCCGAAGATGCGCGATGAGACCTTCACATGACGGGATTTCCACCGCTTGTCATCATAGAGAGAATACTGAATGCCGAGCCGATCCAATATGGCAGTAAGGTCCTGGGTCAGCTCTGTTTCCTGGCGATGGAAGGTGAACCGGACACGATCAGATTTGTCAGTGGTCAAGCAGCCTTCAGCTACGTAGTACCCCAACAGCCGTAAGAAATCTGGGGTTAAAGTAATGACCGCAGGGATAAGGGTGATTCTCCCGCGCCCGGTGTAGAGACGGATGGCTGTTCGAGGCAAGGCAAGCTTTGCCTCCACTTGGAGGTAGAGAGGGAGTGGTAGATAGTTTCGCCGAATATACTCATACCGGATTTCATAGGGAATGCCAAGCCTGTGAAGCTCTCGATCAAGTATTTTTTTTTGTCTTTGTTCTTTGAAGAATCTCCTCCACGGCTTCACCCGAACGTCGGAGAAGAGCGTTCCGCAGCGAGAATGTTGGAGTGCCTCGATCAGATCAATGGTCATTGGCTCACCGTCTTGGGGATAAGCAGCGATGAAGGGCAATTCATCTCCGACTTGAAGTTGGCAAGCTGGCTTGAGTATCCACTCATTGCCGCGGCGTACCACCATAGGGTGTTTGTCTGTTACGATGAGTGTTCTACCGAGCTGCGTCCTTATACGGAGCTGAGGTCCTGGGTAGCGTCGACGCGAGAGGGCTTTGATTGGTTGCCAGCTGCTTCGTTGCCGTTGAGGGTCCCAAGCCAATGCTTGCATCCCATTGTTGAGGAATAGAACTCCATCTTGATTGCCGGCCTGATAGTGAGCGAATAACTCAGCAAGCGTCACTGCGCGAATCTGGTTGCCCTCTTTAATAAAAACGTGCTCAGAGCCGTGCAAGCAATGACCCCCTATGCCCGGACCAGGATAGAAGGGCATAAACCCGAAGGGCTTGGTGCTCGCCGCTTCGATCACTTCCCAGATGTCAATGCCCATCTTATCGCAGAGCATGGCAAGCTCGTTCACGAGCGAGACGTTCACGATCCGGAAGCTGTTCTCTAAAAGCTTGGTCATCTCTGCGACGCGGGGCGAGGAGACCGTCAAGACCTTCTCTTGGATGATCGTCTCGTAGAGGGCTTTGGCGATCTCAGTGCAGCGTGGGGTGACGCCGCCCACGACTTTGGGGGTGTTTTTTACTTTATATTGGCGATTCCCGGGATCGACGCGCTCCGGCGAGAACGCCAGAAAGAAATCCTCGCCGATTTTGAGCCCACGGCTTGCGATCTTGGGCAGGAGGATCTCCTCGGTGGTGCCTGGGTAGGTCGTGCTCTCCAGCACCATCAGTTGGTTCTTTCTCAGATACGGCAGAGATTGATCAGCGACATACTCTATATAGCTCGTATCGGGCTGCTTGTTCTTTCCCAAGGGTGTGGGGACGCAGAGCGTGATGATATCGGCTTGGGCGACGGGGGAGTAATCCGGCGGGCCTTGCACAGCGCGCAGTTTTCCCGACTGCACGACATCGTTGAGTTCAGCGTCGAGCACATCGGGGATATAGCTCTCCCCACGGTTGACTTTCTCCACGCGTTCGGGATTGCGCTCGATGCCGATGACAGTGAAGCCGGCTTTGGCTTTCTCCACGGCCAAGGGCAGGCCCACATACCCCAAACCCATGACGACGATCACAGCGCGCTTGGTGCGAATTTTCTCCAGAAGATCAAGATGGCTCATGGCTGCGCTTTTTGCTCTGGTTGGCGAAGGTAGTTCACGAAGAACGCCAACAGTGTACCGCCAAAGAGCCCCAGCACTCCAGCGATGAGCACGTTCAGAGTACGTCGTGGCCCCACGGGCTGCTCCGGCACAAACGGAGCACTCACGATGTCCACGGTTTCTGTGTTTTTTGCGAAGACTTGCCGAACCTTGCCTTCCAAAAGCTGTAACTTCGTGCGCTCGTTCTCTAACGATTGAAGACGGCTATGGAGCTCTGGGAAGAGGTCGCGCCCCCGCGAATCTAACTTTTGCAGCTCGATTTCAATATCCAGCGCGCGGGCGTTCAGCACTTCAAATTCACGCTTGAGCATGATCCCCTGAAGAGTCGCGTTCTGTTCGCCTGCGGCCAGGCGCAAGAATTGGGGGTTCTTGCGAATCTCGTCCATGCGCTGGAGGAGCCCCTCTCGTTGGCTTTCTAGTATCTCTTTCCGCCGCGCGATCTCGGTTTGTAACTGATTCATCACTGTATCGAGCTGCCCTTGGACGAATGTGGTCATGGTGCTCAGGCGTGTCAACTCTAGATTGATGTTAGCCTGGAGATCGTTCTGCAGTTTCGACTCCGCCAGCGTGATGATGAGCTGCAATGCTTCACGGAGTCTCTCTGGGGCCAGATCGCCGGGGAGGCGCACTTCGAGCAAGTCCGTCTTCTCGATAACAGAAGCTTTCAGCTTGCGCTTGAGCCATTGCTCGACCTGCAGAGGTGTCTCTCTTTGGAATTCCGGGTAGCGGGGCTGAAGCTCTTGAGCAGCTTGAAGCAAGAGTTCGTCGGATTGCACGATAGCTGCGATTGATTGAAGAGAAGGGAGCCTGAGATTGAGCCCATCTACGCTTGGGATGGGGCGTAGCCGTAGGAGCGCACGCGCTTCGTACTCATTGGGTAGACGGAATGAGACTAACGCTGCTAAAATCACGGCGACAATAAAGACCCCGGCGATCAGCCATTTCTTCTCCCAGATGACTCTCAGATAATCCCGCAGATCGATCTCATACTCGTCCAAGGGTCTGCGCCTCCTTGACGCTACAGTGCGCCATTATAGCCACCGCTGACCAGCCGGTCAATGTTTTGTCTGGTGATCGGCCCACTCTCCAAGCCAAGAAATGCGTTCTGCTAGCGGGGCTTTGCTGAGGGCATTCACGAGTCTTTCATCCGCTTGTGGCCTCTCCAAACACGCCGAGGCTTCCAAATTCTGGAAGAGTTCTGTGATGCTTGAGCATCTGGAATGTTGTTCGGTGCTCCATAAAGGTGTATAATAAAAGCATCAAAGAGAGGTGCATGTCCATGGCACGAATGACGGTGATGATGGACGAGGGTCTGCTCGAAGAGGCGCGTCGACTGAGCGGGGCCAAGACGAAGCGGGAAGCGATTGAGATCGCTTTGCGTCAGCTGGTCTGCCGCTTGCGCCGGCGGGAGATGGCAACTCATGCAGGCACTATTGAGCTGGAGCTGACCCAAGAAGAGTTGCAGCGATTGCGTGAGGAGCGCTGATGACCAGGGTTCTTGTGGATACCTCGGCCTGGATCGAGTTCTACCATCCGCGGGGGAAAAGCGGAGTGAAGCGAGCATTGACCGAAGTCTTGGAGCATCAAGAGGTCTCTGTGGTCGCACCGATAGTGGTGGAACTGCTTCATGCGGCGAAGACAGAGAGCACATATAAAGTGCTCCATGATGATCTTCGTGCTCTGTCATGTTTGCCTCTGGGTTGGGAAGAGGCCGCTTGGGCAGCCAAGCTTGGGTGGGCGCTCCGGCGGGCTGGGCAATCGGTTCCAACGGTTGATCTGTTGATTGCAGCTGCTGCGCAGGTACATCAACATGAGGTCTGGCATTTCGGGGATAGGCATTTCAAGGCGATCATGGCCGCGGGAGGGCCATCCGAGCGCGATTTGACATCCTTATAAGGCGTGATCTTTGATGATGGCGAGCGCTTGGGCAGCGTCTTTCCGTCACCGCACAATCTCCGCACATCGGGGGTGTATATCGGCCCCTTTTTACTCTTGGGTTCTGAAACTATACAATACTGACGAGGCGATATGATTAAGACAGAGCATCCCCATATTGTGAAAGCGCCCGGAGTGCGTGCCGGCAGGGCGGTTATCTCCGGCACTCGCATCCCTGTCTGGCTTGTCGCAGCCAACTTGAAAGAGGGCTGTACCTCCCCAGAAATCTTGGAGCACTGCCCGCAATTGACGACTGCCCAACTCCACGACGCGATTAGTTAACGCGATGTGCGAGTTTTGAATTTCTGCTTCTGTACCGGATGCAGAAACTCGCACATGGGGTTAGCAAGCACAACCCGTAGCTGGTACAATAGCTTCTGGCGTATAACTTTAGAGGAGAGTGTTCGTATGTCCGTAGCAAAAGTCTCCCAAAAGGGGCAGATTGTTATACCTAACCGATTGAGAAAGAAATACGGAATCCATCCAAAGAGCGAGGTATTGATCACCGAAGTGAACGGCAAGATCGTCATTATCCCGCTGCTCAAAGATCCTATCAAGGAGGCCCGCGGTCTGCTCAAGGGTGGCGGGTCGCTCACGAAGGCGCTCCTAGAAGAGAGGCGCAAGGAACGTGAACGCGAAGAGATACGTGCTCGATAGCTTTGCCGTGCTGGCTTATCTGCAGGACGAGCCAGGAGCACAAATGATTCAAGATGTACTTACTGATGAAAACGCTGAAATATCGCTGTGCACGATAAACTTGGGCGAGGCTTATTACATCGTGCACCGAGAGCAAGGGGAGGCCGAAGCTGAGAAGGTCCTATTAGCAATTGAGCAGCTCCCTATTCAAGAGATTGTGCCAGATCGGGAGCTGATCCTTCAAGCAGCGCGGATCAAAGCGAGTTTTGCGATTTCGTATGCCGACGCTTTTGTAGCGGCTCTGGCCGAGCATCTACAAGGTACCGTGGTAACAGGCGACCCGGAGTTCAAGCAGCTTTCCCATCTTCCTATTGAGTGGCTTCCCGCTGTGACCACTGAATAGGATCACGGAAAGCACAGAAGGGCCACGGAGCACACTGAAAAATCGTTATGTCGGGTCTTTTGTGCTCCTCGGTGCTTTCCGTGATTCAAAAGCCTGTATTATTGAGGTTTTGCATCACCGCACAATCTCCGCACATCGAGGGTGTATAATTTAAAGTAAGTCACTGGGCATTGCGCTCTGGACAAAGAAGGAGCGCAAGACGTATAATCATTGCTGCTTATCGAAAGTCAAGAAAAAGAGGAGGTGCATCATCGTGATGATGCAAAAGCGGGTTCTCAGGAGTCTTGTCGTGGGTCTGTTGGTAGTGATGGGACTGGGTCTGGGTGCTTGGGCCCAGTCAGCCTCCCTAACCGTGACAACTTATAGCGATGCGGTGCGCTTCTCCGCCCAAGGGTCAGTCAAGGAGCTGCGGGTGGAGATTCTCTCGCTCTCTGGACAGAAGGTCTTCGATTCCGGGCCGGTCTTGAGCAATGCTCTGGACTGGAAGCTGCTCAACACCCAGGGGCAGCCGGTGGCCAATGGGGTCTATCTGTATACCGTGACGGTGAAGGACCCATTTGGGAACGTGACGAAGAAGTTAGGGAAGCTGGCGGTGCTGCGGGGCAAGGGGATCGCTGCACCGCCGCTGAGCGGGATCACTGTGGGGGAGCTGGCGACGGGCAACCCCAGGTTACAGGTTCAGTGGGATGTCACAGGGAACTATACGATTCAAGGAAACTTAGGGGTGGGAACAGAGACTCCAAGTGTTAAAGCAGATGTTGTTGGGGATATCTATGTGGGTGATGGTGTTGGGACGGACTCATTCTTTGTTGGGGGTAGGTTGCTGAGCCAGAGCCGGATTAATACTTTCTACATTCATGGATCGGAGCTTATGGGGTTTTCACACCAGTTGACTACAGGCAGTGGACGAGTAGAGGTCGGGCAGTTTCGGTTCACAGGAGTAGGAGGGAATGCTGGATACATGTCGTTCTTCACTAAGGGGAGTGCGGACCCTGCTAAAGTAGAGCGGATGCGCATCACGGAGACCGGCAACGTCGGCATCGGCACCTCCAGCCCCAGCGCCCAGACCCATATCAACAACACCGCCAACCAGCCCGGCTTGCGCATCGACAGCTCCTCCGGCACGAACGCACTAGAGATCTATAACACTGAAGGCGGACAGAATCTGATCTTCCGGGTGGAGCGCACGACGGGCAACGTCTACGCCGACGGATCAATCACCGGCGGCGGCGCCGACGTCGCCGAACGCATCGACACGACCGAACCCTTAGAAGCGGGCGACGTCGTCGAAATTGATCCCGACCATCCGGGCAAGTTCCGCAAGGCCCGCGAAGCAGTCAGCACCCGCGTCGCCGGGGTGATCTCGACGGCTCCGGGCGTCGTGCTGGGAAATAAAGATGCCGTCACGAGCAGCGACGCTCGCCCTATCTTAGCGTTGGCCGGGCGCGTGCCCGTTAAGGTGACCGCGAAATACGGCGCGATCCAAGTCGGCGATCTCTTGGTCAGCTCGCCCATCCCCGGCTACGCCATGAAGTGCCCCCAAGCGAGCCAGTGCATCGGCGCGGTGATCGGGAAAGCGCTCGAACCCTTGAGCGAGGGCACAGGACTGATCGAAGCGCAAGTGATGCTGCGGTAAAGATAGCTGCCAAACGAGAATGGAGGCTCTATGCGCTCTCTGAGAAAACACGTCCTGCTCGCGTTGGCCCTTCTCGTGAGCCTGCTCGCCACGGGTTTGCAGGCGCAAGACCAGAAGGAAGCGCAACCCTACCCCTTCGTCCCCGGCGAGATCCTTGTGCGGTTTAAGCCCGGCCTGGGCGTGGCCGCAGCTGCCCAGATCGTGCCAGGAGCTGTCGAAGAGAAGACCTTCGAGATCGTGCCGGAATTAAAGCTCATCCGCCTGCCTGCCGGCGTAGATGTGATGGAGGCCGTTAGGCTGTACGCGCAACACCCCGATGTGCTCTACGTTCAGCCCAACTTTCTGCACCGCACGATGCAACAGGCGCAGCTGACACCGGACGACACCAACTACAGCCAGCTGTGGGCCTTGAACAACACCGGCCAGACCGGCGGCACCCCCGACGCCGACATTGATGCCCCCGAAGCGTGGGATCTCTCCACAGGCAGCAACAGCGTCGTGGTCTTCGTCATTGATACCGGTGGCGATTATGATCACCCGGACTTGATGGATAATCGCTGGGTCAACCCCGGTGAGATCGCCGGCAACGGCCTAGACGATGACGGCAACGGCTATGTAGATGACATCTACGGCATAGATACGGCGTACAACGACTCTGATCCTATGGATGGCCAGGGCCACGGGACGCACGTGTCGGGGACCATCGGAGCGCGGGGCAACAACAACCTCGGGGTCGTCGGGGTCAATTGGCAGGTTACGATCGGGCAGTGCAAGTTTCTCGATGACCTCGGAAGCGGGAGTACTGCCGACGCCATCGAGTGTTTGCAGTACGTCCGAAACTTGAAGGTCAACGCAGGCGTGCCCGTGATTGCGACAAACAACTCGTGGGGAGGAGGGCCCTTTGAACAAGCCCTCTATGATGCGATCCAAGAGCACATGAATCAGGGGATTCTCTTCATCGCTGCGGCAGGCAACGACGGGACGGATAATGATGCGATCCCCCACTACCCAAGCAACTATTACTTGCCCAACGTCATCTCCGTGGCCGCCACAGACCATGACGACGCTTTGGCGATTTTCACCATTGGGGCCTCCAATTACGGTCTGCGCACGGTACACGTCGGCGCTCCGGGGAAGAGCATTTTCAGTACCACGCCCAATAACACGTACAACACATTCAGCGGGACTTCGATGGCTACCCCCCACGTGACGGGCCTAGCTGCACTGCTCAAGGCACACAATCCCAGCCGCGACTGGATCGCGATTCGCAATCTGATCTTCGCCGGGGGAGACTTTAAGTCTTCTCTCGATAACAAGACCGTCTTGGAGCGCCGCATCAATGCGTTTGGGTCGCTCAGTTGTTCTGATAGCCCTGTCTTTGGCATCGTGCGGCCCTTCACTACCGTGGGCGGTGGCTCTCCCGTGACGATTGCCGTTATCAACGTGAACTGTGCCAGCCCCGCTGGGGCCTTAACGGTGACGATCAATCCGGGAGGCACAGTCGTCAATCTCGTGGACGATGGGGTCGCACCCGATCTTGCAGCTAATGACGGTATCTATTCGGGAACCTGGAACCCAGGCGACATCTGCCAGGTCGGCACTTACACACTTAACTTCTCCAACGGCCAATCCACGACCGTACAAGTGGGCGGTGCGCAGGGCAGCTATCACTGTACTACACCGTCTATGAGCTGGCGCACCATCACCGGGACGAATCTCAATGTAACTGACGAAGGGCAAGTAACTCTCACCACCTTGCCGTTCCCAGTACAGTTTGGCACTAGCTCTTACAGCAGTATGCGGATAGCTGACAATGGGCTGATAAGTTTTACCAACGACATCACGTGGACGTGGAACAATCAGCCCTTGCCTAATACTGCGCGCACAACTCTCATCGCGCCCTTCTGGGACGATCTCTACCCTTCGGGATCGAATAACGTCTACTGGGAGACGCTTGGCTCGGCGCCAAACCGTGAGCTGGTCGTCGAGTGGCGCAATGTTCGGCACTATGTCTGTAGCAGCGATTCCACGGCGACGGTGCGCTTCCAAGTGGTCTTCTTCGAGAGCAGCAATCAGGTTCTGTTTAACTATCAGGACGTGGACTTCGGCAGCGGGTGCACCTTCGCCGACAAGGGAGCCAGTGCCACCGTCGGCGTGCAAGTCAGTACAAGTGACGCCACGCAGATCGGCTTCAACTCGCAGATTCTCAGTAATACTATGGCCGTTCAGTGGAGCACGGTCTCACCATGCACCAATACAGGGGCGATCTTTCGGGTCGAGCGCGCGACGGGGAACGCCTGTGCCGACGGCTCGTGGAACTCCGGCGGCGCCGACGTCGCCGAGCATATTTCAGTTTCGGAGCGCCTAGAGCCCGGCGACGTCGTCGAGCTCGATCCCCACAACCCCAAGAGCTACCGCAAAGCCCGCAGCCCCTATAGCACGCTGGCCGTCGGCGTGATCTCTACCCGACCGGGACTAGTACTGGGACTGAAGCTGAGCGAGAGATTTGACGCTCACCCTGTCCCTCTCCCTGAGAGGGTGGAACTGAACCTCGGCCTGGCTCGACTGGGCAAGGGGACGCTGCTCCTGAGCGGGGTGAGCATCTCTAAGCTGGCGACGCAGACGCAGAGGGAGCGCCCGCTCTTGGCACTGCTGGGGCGGGTTCCCGTCAAGGCGACGACGGAGAACGGGGCGATCAAAGTGGGGGACTTGCTGACGAGCTCTTCGCGTCCGGGCTATGCCATGCGTTGCGAGAGCGCAGCTCAGTGCGAAGGGGCGCTGCTGGGCAAGGCGCTAGAAGCGCTTCCAGAGGGCGAGGGTATTATTCTCATGCTCGTGATGCGGTGAAGATCCAAAGAAAGGAGGCAACCATGTTCAGAGGGCGACTGCTTGTAAGAGGCCTATTGCTTACAGTTGCCGTCTCACTTGCTCCCTGGATTACAGCGTGTCAGCCGACCCAGCAAGTGTCATTGTCTGGTTGGTTCCACGTGATCTGGTACGATGGGCCTCCCGACTCTGGCACCGGTGGCGTGACATACTGGCTCGACGACGATCAAGGGCGCTCGCATCGGCTTCTGCTAGACGAAAAGCTCCTGCAACCGTTAGGCGGAGCAGTGGCAGTAGACGGGCAGCGGGTGAGGGTTACCGCAGAACAAGTAACGACGCCTCCAGGGGCACTCCGGGTGCTTGCTATCGAGCTTGAACAGCCTAGCAGTGCCCAATAATTAAGTGCGAGGAGGGTTATGCAATATAAGAGCACGAGCAGATGGATAGCCATAGGAGCTCTCTGCTGGGTATTCGTGTCGTGGTTCATGATTTTCTGGCCTGGCACGGCGCAACAGGCGACGGTAGAGGGGTGGTTTCACATCATTTGGTACGACGGGCCGCAGGGGTCAGGTATCAAGGGCGAGATCTATGTGCTCATTGACGACCAAGGGCAAGAGTACCGGCTCCAGCTCGATTTGAAGCTGACTGAACCGTTCGGGGGAGTGCTGGCTCTGAACCGCAAGCGCGTGAGGGTTGTGGTTGAGCAAGGGCCGGTTCGAGTGCTCTCCATTCAACTTGGGGAGGGTGTAACGGCTGGTGTTGAGTCCATAACAGGTTCTCAGCCTTGGGTGAACTTGTTGTGCAAATTTTCGGATGTCTCAGCGGAACCTAAGGCGCTCTCGTACTTCACCGGGCTGATGAGCAACACCTATCCCGGACTCGATCACTACTGGCGCGAAGTCTCTTACAACAACATCAATATAGTGGGCAGCGCCTCGCAGAACTGGAAGACCTTGCCCAACCCACGATCGTTTTACGTTTACGATAAGAACAGCGATGGGGATACTGATGACCCAGGCGAGGCCGATCTGACCCCGCTGTTCAACGACTGCACAGCAATTCACGATGCAGACGTCTACTTCCCTAACTTTGTGGGCATCAACTTGATGTTCAATGATCTTTTGGACTGCTGCGCGTGGGGCGGCAGCCGCACTGCAACGCTAGACGGTGTGACCAAGAACTATCGGGTGACCTGGGAGCCGCCGTGGGGCTACGAAAATCATGGGGTCATGGCGCACGAGATGGGGCATGGCTGGGGATGGCCTCACTCTTCCGGTCCCTATGGCGCTACTTATGACTCACGCTGGGATGTCATGAGTGACATTTGGAATAGCTGCCCTCCCGAAGATCCTACGTATGGCTGCGTTGGCCAGGGCACGATTTCGTATCACAAAGACCTGGGGGCATGGGTACCGTCTGCACGAAAGTTCGTGCCCCCACTCAATACCGTGACGACCATCGAGATCGACCGGTTGAACCAGCCGGGGTCGAGTACAAATTATCTTATGGCCCGGATTCCCATCCCCGCTTCCTCTCAGTTCTACACGGTCGAAGCTAGGCGTTTCGCAGGATATGACGGCAACGGTAAAATCCCAGCCGAAGCAATCGTGATACACCACGTTGACTCAACGCGGTCCAATGATGCGTGGGTTGTGGATGCTGATGGCAACCTCAATGGAGTTTGCCTCATCCCAGATGAAGAGACAAACTGCGACCCCGACGACGCTGGCGCTCAATGGACACCGGGTGAAACGTACACGGACGCGGCCAACAGCATCCAGATCAGAGTGAACTCGATCACCGCGACGGGGTTCAGCGTCACGATCACTTATGGAAATCCTCCATCATGCACTAACACAGGGGCGATCTTTCGGGTCGAGCGCGCGACGGGGAACGCCTGTGCCGACGGCTCGTGGAACTCCGGCGGCGCCGACGTCGCCGAGCATATTTCAGTTTCGGAGCGCCTAGAGCCCGGCGACGTCGTCGAGCTCGATCCCCACAACCCCAAGAGCTACCGCAAAGCCCGCAGCCCCTATAGCACGCTGGCCGTCGGCGTGATCTCTACCCGACCGGGACTAGTACTGGGACTGAAGCTGAGCGAGAGATTTGACGCTCACCCTGTCCCTCTCCCTGAGAGGGTGGAACTGAACCTCGGCCTGGCTCGACTGGGCAAGGGGACGCTGCTCCTGAGCGGGGTGAGCATCTCTAAGCTGGCGACGCAGACGCAGAGGGAGCGCCCGCTCTTGGCACTGCTGGGGCGGGTTCCCGTCAAGGCGACGACGGAGAACGGGGCGATCAAAGTGGGGGACTTGCTGACGAGCTCTTCGCGTCCGGGCTATGCCATGCGTTGCGAGAGCGCAGCTCAGTGCGAAGGGGCGCTGCTGGGCAAGGCGCTAGAAGCGCTTCCAGAGGGCGAGGGTATTATTCTCATGCTCGTGATGCGCTGATCTATGCAACGCTATGACGTCATTGTCGTCGGGGCTGGTCCGGCAGGCGCGACAGCCGCGACCGCGGCTGCTCAAGCTGGCGCCAAGGTGCTCTTAGTCGAAGAGCATACCCAAATCGGCCATCCCATCCAGTGCACCGGGCTCCTGAGCACCCGCGGCTGGAGGCTGGCCCGCCTTTCAGATGCGCTCATCGTCAGAGGGATCAGGGGCGTTCGAGTGCACTCCCCCGACGGCTCGGTCTATGAGCTGGGCGGCGAGCGCGTGCGCGCTTACGTGATTGACCGCGACCGTCTCGACCAAGGCTTGGCTGAGCGAGCGGCCAAAGCCGGGGTCACCATCCAGACCGGGACCCGCGCGACGGAGCTTAGAGAATACGAGAACGGAGCGCGCGCGCTCGTCACCCAGACGCCCGGCGGCGCTCGTGAGAGATATACAGCCCCTGTGATCGTTGGCGCTGACGGGCCTCATAGTCTGTTGGCGCGGCGCGCGGGCCTGCCCAGCCCTCAGAAGATTCTGTTGGGGCTCCAAGCGTTGATTGAACATCAATCTCAGAAATCTGATTTTGTGGAAGTCTTCTTCGGGTGGCGCTGGGCCGCGAATTTTTTCGCCTGGTCGGTGCCGGTAGCCGACGGCACGGCGCGCGTCGGGCTGGCGACAGACCGCGTCCGTGAGGCTAAACAGTGCTTTGAGCACCTGAGAGCAGAGCACCATAAACTGGGCAAGGTCGTCTTGTATCAGTCAGGGATGATCCCCATCGGCCCGGCGCAGCGCACGGTGGCCGACGGGTTTTTGATCGTCGGCGACGCTGCTGGGCAGGCCAAACCCACCAGCGGCGGGGGCATCTATACGGGAATGCTCTGCGGGCGGATTGCCGGAGAAGTAGCTGCCCGATGCGCGCTCGCTGGAAAGACTCAAGCTCGGTTTCTGCGGGAGTACGAGCGGCGCTGGCGGGCCAAGCTCGAGCGCGAGCTTTCCTTGGGTATGAGAGCGCATCACATAGTGTCCCAACTCACGGATGACCAGCTCGCCCAAGCCCTCCGTCTTTTGGCGACACCGGCGCTGCGCAAACTGATCGAGCGCGTGGGCGACATAGACTATCCCAGCAAGATCGCGCGCGAGCTGTTGCAGCGTCCGCGGCTGTGGGGAAAGATTTGGCCGGTTGTGCCCGCAGGGATGGCGCAGTATGTAAAAAGCGTCTATCGGGCGACGACTGCGAGAATTTGATATACTCACGGCATCTGAATAGACCCTTGCCCCTCTCCGGGGAAAGGGAAGAAGGGTGAGGGTTTCGGGACAAAGGGGGACATAGAATCAATGCACGATCTATCACACTGGGCGTTGGCAGAGCGAGAGCATAAGAGTTTAGAAGTCCTGCGTCAAGCACTGGAGGAGTTCGCACCGAGTGAGATGGCCGTAGCCTTCACCGGCGGGAAAGACTCTTTAGTCATTCTCGACCTGGTACGACGTGCCGGAGGCGGGCGGATCCCTATAACTGTCTTGCACGTGGATACAACCGTAGATTTCCCGGAGATCTATGAGTACCGTGACCGGCTGGCGCGCGACTGGGAGTTTCAGTTAGTCGTGCACCAGAACACCGAAGCGCTGGCCGAAGCGCCTGCTACGGACGATCCCCAGTTCTGTATTTTCTGCACCAAGCGCCTCAAGACCGAGGCGCTCAACCAAGCGATCCAACAATACAGATGGCGCGCGCTCATCACGGGAGTGCGCTGGGATGAGCATCAAGCGCGCTCCCAAGAAGTGTATTTTTCGCCCAGGCCCGATCATGTGCGCGTGCACCCCATTTTGCACTTTCGCGAGCGCGATGTCTGGGAGTATATTAAGAAATATCACTTGTCCTACTGCTCTCTCTATGACAAGGGCTATCGCAGCTTAGGGTGTGTACCCTGTACCAAGCCCGTCTCTGATAGCAGTGTGCCGGAGCGGGCCGGGCGCGGCACCGACAAAGAAGGGCTGATGGAGCGCCTGAGGGCGTTAGGGTATTTTTGAATCACTGAAGTCACGGAATGGCCAGGAAGACATGGAAAGACGATAGAAAAGCCACACGCCAGAGCTTCAGCAAGCCTGCGCAACCCCACCGTTTTGCACTGGACTCGACCCGACTGTTTGGGCTGCTCCCTAGACTGCGCTTCTGGCTGTTGGTCGTTCTGGTCTTTGCCGTGCCCATTGCTATCTATCTGCCCAACACCGAGTACGGGCACACCAAGAGCGCCCTGCTCTATGGGGGCGTCTCGCTCTTAGTGTTTTTATGGGCCGTAGAGCTCTGGTGGCACCCTCAGACGGAAATCAGGCTGACCCGGCTGGCTTGGCCAGCCTTGGGGCTTTTGGGTGCCGCCGCTCTCTCGCTCATCAATGCTCAAAATCTGCCCCTCAGTCTCATAAGCTTCGTGGGGCTCATCTACTTTGGGTTGCTGGGCTTGCTCATCGTCAACAGCGTCGAGAGCGAGAGCGACATAAAGATTCTTCTGGGCGCGCTCTTGCTGTCGGCGAGCATCGCTTCTGTGTACGGGCTGTTACAGTACTATGGGAAGTTGCCGGGGCCGCCGGGGTTTGTCGGGGGCAGCCCGGCGATGATCTCGACCTTTGGGAACCCCAACTATCTGGCGGGGTTCCTCGCGCATCTATTTGTCCCGGCGATGGTGCTCTCGTTTATGACACAGAACCGCTGGGTGCGTCTGGCGCTCTTAGGTGTTTTAATGCTGATGACCGCGGCGCTCGTCGCGACAAACTCTGTTGGGGCGTGGCTGGCCGCGCTCTTGGCGACGGTCTTCTTTCTGGTGGGGGTGTTGATCTTTCGGTTGGGTGCAGTGCTGAGGGCACAGCGCGCTTGGGCTCTCGCTATAATGTTTTTATTAGTGCTGACTATCTGGTTGCAGGCGCCGCCGGGGCCCCTGAATGCGCTCGTGGGCCGTGCCGCAACTCTGGAGCCCTCTGGCCCTATTGAGAAGATCACTCAGTTCTTTCAACGCCTATGGGAAGAGAATTCGGGAATCGCGCGCAGCTGGAACTGGTGGATCGCCTACGAGATGCTCAAAGCGCATCCGTTTGTGGGGGTAGGGCTTGGGGATTACAAAGTCGAGTTTTTAGAGTACAAAGCGCGCTTCAAGGAGACCCCCTTGGGGCAGCAGTATAACTTCTATCTGCCCAGGGCGATCCAAGCTCATAATGACTACGTGCAACTGATCGCTGAGCTGGGGCTGATCGGGCTGCTCGCCGTGGGGTTTTTCTTTGGAGTGCTCATCAAGGACGCGCATAATTTTGTGCGTTCTTCTGGGAGCCCCCAACGGCGCTTCTGGGGTGTCGCGCTGGGTGCGGGCATAGTCGCTTTTTTGGCGGACGCGCTCGTCAGCTTTCCCTTGCATCTGCCGGCATCGGAACTCAATCTCGTGCTCTTGATAAGTGTGCTCTACACGCGCCCGCTGCTGGGCTCAGCGCCTACAGTTACCCTTGGCTCGAAGGCAAAGCTCGCTGTGGGCGCGACGGCCCTCGCGCTCGCAGTAACTGTCTCGTTCTTTGCGTATCGGGACTGGCAAGCTGATATATATCTTGACGCAGGCGAAGCTGAGATAAACAGTTTGCGCTACGAGACAGCGCGCATTGCTCTGGAGCGCAGCGTCGCTTTGGCAGTTGCGCCGGGGAAGGCGCTCTATTATCTGGGGGTTATTTACGCTGAGCGGGGGGAACTGATGCGCGCCCGCGCCTACTTCGAACGATCACTTCAGAGTTTTCCCACAGAGAATGCGTACATTCAGCTGGCCGAGCTGGACCTGCGCTTAGAGGAGACGGAACGGGCGGCCGAGCGTTTGCAAACCCTCTTGCGTCTCGACCCGGAGCCGACGATGCGCTTGGAAGCCGAGTTCATGCGGCGTGTGCTCGTGCTCTTGTCTCAGGGGGATCGCACTCTCGTCTGGGCCGAGCTGGGGAAGTTCTTACAGGAGCACCCGGACTACCCGCGCGGGTATCTGGTGCGCGGGATGCTCCACAGCGAGCGCGGCGAAAAAGAGCTCGCGCGTGCGGAGTTCGAGAAGGGACTCAGTGTGATTGAGAAGCTCAAAGCGGGGATTGTGAAACGCTTGGAGCAGATCCAGCGCAGTCGCCGGCTGGTTGATCCCGACGAGTTGACACAACTGAGATCACGGGCCGCCGGGCTCGTCCAAATGGAAGCCCAGCTCCAAGAGCTGATCGCCAAGACACAGCCACGCTGAGGGTGCTTGCTTGCTCAGTGCAGTCATCTCTTTTAGAATAGACTGTTTCACCCTCACCCTTAGCACCCCTCTCCTCCCTCCGCGGGAGAAGGGAAGAAGGTGAGGAGGGAAGGTGGAAAGCATGGCAGATTTCTTCAAGCGTGCTGTCGACTGGATCTTCGGCGAGACTAACGAGCAGCGCATTAGAAAGATGCAGCCGCTGGTCCATCAGATCAACGAGCTGGAACCGGAGATCCAAACGCTCACCGACGAGCAGCTTCGGGCCAAGACCGACGAGTTCAAAGAACGATTATCTCGCGGCGAGACGCTGGACGATCTCTTGCCCGAAGCGTTTGCGGTCGTGCGTGAGACGGCCAAGCGCCGGGTTGGACTTCGCCCCTATGACGTCCAGCTCATCGGCGGCATCGTCATTCATCAGAGAAAGATCGCCGAGATGCGCACCGGCGAGGGCAAGACGCTCGTCGCTACTATGCCGGCCTATCTCAATGCGCTCGCGGGCAAAGTCCATATCGTCACGGTCAATGACTATCTGGCCAAGCGCGACCGAACATGGATGGGACCGGTCTACGAAGCCTTGGGACTGAAAGTCGGCCTCCTGCAAGAGACCAGCACCACGGAAGAACGTCAGCAAGCCTATCAGTGCGATATCATCTACGGGACGAATACACAATTTGGCTTTGACTATCTGAGAGATAATCTGGTGATCTCGCGCGAGCAGCGCGTCCAGACAGGGCTCGACTTCGCGATTGTAGACGAGATAGATAACATTTTGATTGACGAAGCCCGCACGCCGTTAATTATCTCCGGCAGCACGTCAGAGACGATCAAGCTCTATAAAAAATTTGCCGGGATTGCCCCGCGCTTTCAGAAGAATATAGATTTCGAAATAGACGAAAAGTCCCGGCGCGTGCACTTGACTCCAGAAGCCGGCGTCAAAAAAGCTGAAGAGCTTCTGAAGATCGAAAATCTCTACGCGCCGGAGCACGTTGATTTACTGAAGCACTTAGAGACGGCCCTGCGCGCCCTGCATCTCTATAAGAGAGAGCGAGACTATATTGTCAAAGACGGGCGCGTCATTATTGTTGACGAGTTCACAGGACGCCTGATGCCCGACCGGCGCTGGAGCGATGGGCTCCACCAAGCGATCGAAGCCAAAGAAGGGCTAGAGATCAGAAAAGAGCAACAGACCCTAGCGACGATCACCCTTCAGCACTATTTTAAGCTCTACAAGAAACTGGCGGGCATGACCGGCACCGCAGCGACGGAAGAAGAAGAGTTCCAACAGATCTACGGGCTGAGCGTCGTGGTCATCCCCACCCATAAACCAATGATCCGCCAAGACCTGCCCGATAAACTCTATACGACCGAGAAAGCCAAATTTAACGCTATCGTCGAAGAGATCTATCGGTTGCACGAGCTGGAGCGCCCGGTGCTCATCGGCACGACTTCGATAGAAAAGTCTGAATATTTGAGCGCGCTCTTGAACCGTCGTGGCCTGCCCCACAACGTGCTCAACGCCAAGCACCACGAGCGCGAAGCTGAAATCATTAAAGATGCCGGGCAGAAGGGCGCGATCACCGTGGCGACGAATATGGCCGGGCGCGGGGTAGACATTAAGCTGGGCGAGGGCGTCGCCGAGCTGGGCGGGTTGCACATTATCGGGGCGCAGCGCCACGAGAGCCGAAGAATTGACGACCAATTACGAGGCCGCGCCGGCCGCCAGGGCGACCCCGGCAGCTCGCAGTTCTATGTCTCCCTCGAAGACGATCTCATAAGACTCTTTGGCGACAGCAAGCTGCTTGCGTTTGTCAAGAAGGGCATGCACGAAGAAGAAGCCTTAGAGCACCAGATGCTCACCAAGGCCATTCGCAACGCGCAAAAGCGCGTGGAAATCCACTATTTTGGCATTCGCAAGCGCCTGATCGAGTACGACCAAGTGATGGCTCGCCAGCGCGAGGCGATCTACAGCCTGCGCGAGCGCTTCTTGATCGGTGCTGACCAAGCCCCAAAGGAGAGCGCTCAAGACTTAGATGACTATCTCACTGGGCTCATCGAGGGCTATACAGAAACGCTGATCGCGCGCTATCTCTCCGGGGAAGAGCGCGACGAGGAGGGCTTGCAGAAAGAGTTGGCAGGCTTCCAGAACGCCCCGCTCGACATCGCTGTAGTGGGGCTTTCCCCAGAAGAAGCCCATGCGCAGGTCTTGGACTTCTTGCTGAAAAACTATCATGCTCAAGCGGCGCGTCTGGGAGAAGCCTTCCCCCAATTGGCGCGCTATATGATTCTCAATCTCATTGACGAGAACTGGCGCCAGCATCTCTTCGCTCTCGATGAACTGCAAGACGTGATCGGTTGGCGAGCCTACGCCGGGCGCGACCCGTTGATAGAATTCAAGCGCGAGTCCTTCAATCTCTTTCAGGAGCTGCTCGGTCGGATTGAAGAGCAGATTATCAGTTATCTGATCAAGCCTCAATTGAAGATTGTCTCCGCGCAGCCGGGGCGGCCGGCGCGCATCGAGTCACTGAGCTATCGCCATGACGAAGTGACGACGACGGCAGGCAATTCTCAGCCAGAAAGACCCAAGGCGCAGCCGCGCCGCGTCCGGCAGAAAGCTGGGCGCAACGATCCGTGCCCTTGCGGGTCGGGCAAGAAATACAAACACTGCTGCCTGAAGAAGAAAGAAGCCTCGGCGGCCCGCTAGTTACATCTGGATGCCGAACCCCGTGAACTCGTCCAGATAGTCCGACCAGATCACTTCCATATTCTCGATCTGGCCGGGGCCTTCGGCCTTGAGAGTGTCGAGGAACTTCTCGATCTGGGTGCGCTCCCCTTCAATCTCGGCACGCACGCTGCCATCCCGAAGATTTTGCACGTACCCAGAGAGTCCCAATGGGCGTGCCCGGCGCACGGCAAAATTCCGAAAGCCTACCCCCTGCACCTCTCCGACAATCCGGACGATTGCCCGTGCCTTGGCCATACTTTCACAGCGAAGCCCTTCGCCTCTTCAACTGGTCATTCTGAGCGAAGCGGAGAATCTTCAAGACCCTTCGCTATTTTGCGGTCTCAACAAACTTCGTCTCCCGAATCACGTGAACTTTGATCTCTCCTGGGTACTGCATCTTCTCTTCAATACAGCGCGCGATATCGTACGAGAGCTTGGCAGCCATGTCGTCGTCTATCTCGTCGGGGCGGACCATGACGCGCACTTCACGCCCCGCTTGGATCGCGTAGGCCTCTTCGACGCCGGGGAAACCGTGACAGATCTCTTCCAGGGCTTCGAGCCGTTGAACGTACGCTTCGAATGTCTCCTGACGTGCGCCGGGTCGGGCAGCCGAGAGCGCGTCGGCCGTCTGCAAGATGACCGCTAACAGCGTACGCGCTTCGACTTCTTCGTTGTGCGCAGCGATAGCATGGACGACTTCTTCAGGTTCGCCGTAGCGTCGCGCCATCTCGGCACTGATGAGCGAGTGCGAGCCCTCGACTTTATGGTCAACGACCTTACCGATGTCATGCAACAGACCGGCACGCTTGGCGAGCTTTTGTACGTTCATATCTAACCCTAACTCTGCAGCGAGTGCTCCGGCCAGGTACGCGACCTCCAGGCTGTGACGAAGCTGATTCTGTCCATAGCTGGTGCGAAACCCTAGCCGCCCCACGAGCTCGACCAACGCCGGGTGCATGCCGTCCAGGCCGATCTCAAAGAGCGCCTTTTGCCCCTCTTCTTTGATGCGCTGGGCGATGCGCTCTTTGGCCTTGTCTACTTGTTTTTTGATCTGCGCCGGATGGATACGTCCGTCTTCCAATAATTTTTCCATAGCTAGGCGCGCCGTCTCGCGGCGCACGGGGTGAAAACAGCTCAGCGAGATCGCATCCGGGGTATCATCTACTAAGACTTCCACACCGGTCAGGGCTTCAAAGGCGCGGATGTTGCGACCCTCTTTGCCGATCACGCGCCCCTTGTACTCTTCATTGGGCAAGGGGACGTGGCTCATCGTTGTAGATTCAACTTCATCAGCCGCATAGCGTTGAATGACCGTCGCGATAATTTTCCGTGCTTCGCGCTCGGCCTCGGCTTCGACACGTTCTTTAATGTGCCGGATTCTCTTGGCAAAGAAACGCTCAGCCTCTTCTTCCACTTGCTGAACGAGCAGCTCCTTCACTTGTTCGGCGGAAAGCCCAGAAAGCTCTTCCAGTCGTTTGCGTTCCCCCACTAAGAGAGCTTCTCCCTGTACGATCAACTCGTTCAGCTTGCGCAGGTCGTCTTTGAGCGATTTCTCTGCGCGCACCAACTCAACGCCCTTCTGTTCGAGGCGTTCTTCTTTCTTAAGAAGACGCGCTTCCAATCGTTCCAGTTTTTCTTCTTGACGCTTAATACGCCGTTCCAGCTCATCTTCACGGGCTTTGAAGGCCTTTTCGGCTTCGGCCAGTTTGGCGGCCTTGAGCGCTTCGGCTTCGTGTCGGGCTGCCTCGAGCATCTGTTCTGCACGCTGGCCAGTCCGGACTTGCTCGCGCCACACCTGCCAGCGCCCCAGCAACCATCCCCCTGTCAAAGCCACCACAGCCGTCACAATTGTCAATCCAATCCCTAACAACTCCATACGCTTGCCACCTCTTCACAGCATCAGAATAGATAAACAGCGCGAGGAGCACGGCGAGCCATCTACCACCGCGATCTAGCGTCATTCTCATTCGATCTCCCACGCGGGTGGGCAAAACCCTCTTGCACGTGAACACGGATTTGCCCACCAAACTGTTATTATAGCTGGGAGCGTGAGGGCGATCAAAGGCCCAACGGCCTCCCTCGCGGCTCCTTGATCTGCTGCGACTGCTACGAGCGCAGGAGGCCGCCCAGTTCGCTCTTCCACTCCTGCGGCGGCTCGACTTTAATGGGTTCCGGAAAACTGAAATCGGGCACGCGCTCAGGCCCTACACGTCCTCTCCCGCTCTTCTCTTTCTCTGCTAACGCCTTGAGCACCTTCTCCGGTGTGATGGGGATCTCGTCCACTCTGATCCCTAACGCGTCATAGACGGCGTTGGCGACCGCCGGGATGACCGGGCTGAGAGGGCCTTGCCCCGCTTCTTTGGCTCCGAACGGGCCGTTGGGCTCGTCGGTGTAGATCAAGAACGTCTCGACGGGCGGCATCTCTTTGGTCGTCAAACTCTTATAGTCGAGCAGCGACGGGGTTTTGTGAAGGCCCAACTTATTGCGAAACTCTTGCTCCTCCATGAGCACTTCCCCTAACCCCATATAGACGCTGCCCTCAACTTGCCCGATCACTAACATTTCGTTGATCGGGCGCCCGATGTCATGAGCCAGCCAGATCTTCTCTACTTGCACTTCGCCCGTTTCGGGATCGCAGTCTACTTCGGCGACGCAGGCTGAAAAGCTGTACGCCGGCGATGGCCCCACCCCGGAGCCTTTATAAGTTCCCAGCTTCTTCGGAGCCCAGTAACTCCCGGTCGTTGCCAGCGTCCCGAATTTCGCCTCAGCCAGGCGGGCTGCTTCATCAAACGGGACAGACTGTGACGGATTTTCTCGGTCATAGATCTTTCTCTCTCTCACCTCGAGGCGATCCGTTGGCACTTCCAGCTGCGCGGCGACGGCTTCGCATAAGAGCTTCTTGAGCTTTTCAGCCGCTTGAATGGCTGCATGGCCCATCATCATGGTCACCCGGCTGGAGTAGCTTCCCAAGTCAATGGGTGTCAAATCTGTATCTGCCGTGACTAGGGCGATCTCATCGGGTTGAAGCCCCAGCACTTCGGCCACAAACGTCGCCAGCATCGTATTCGACCCTTGGCCAATATCTATTGCCCCCGAAAAGGCCGTCACGCGCCCTGTGCGGTCTATTTTGATATGCACTTCGGATTGGGGCATGTCGTTCCAATAGATGGGCAGCCCCGCGCCACAGATATAAGAGCTAATTGCCAAGCCGACGCCTTTGTACCTCTCACCCTGCACCCTCTCCCTTGCAGGGAGAGGGACGGGGTGAGAGCCTCGCTTCTCCCGATACTGCGAGGCTTCGATGACTTTCTCCAAGCACTCCCTGACCCCGTTGCTGTGGATCTTGAGCCAGTTGACGGTGACGTGATTTGGTCCTGTGAGATTTCGTTTTCGAATCTCAACGGGGTCGAGGCCCAAGTCCTCGGCGATCTTATCTATATGGATCTCTAGCGCATAGCGCGGCTGGGGGGTGCCGTGAGCGCGCTTGGGGCCGCAGGGGGGTTTGTTCGTAAAGACTCTGACGGCTTCGAACTTGTAGTGTGGAATCTTATACGTCACCGTTTGCAGAGCCCCCGTGTAGTACGTCGAGGCGATGCCGTAACTGCCGTGAGCGCCGCCGTCTAGAAAAGACTTCCAGTGCATCGCTGTAATTGTTCCGTCTCGTTTGACTCCCGTTTTGACCCACATCAAGACGGGATGCCGACCGCGATGAGTGTAGAAGACTTCGTCGCGCGTCAGCGTGATCTTCACGGGGCGCCCCGTGATCATCGCGAGTTTGGCCGCGCAGAGCTCATGGCTGAACGGATCGTCTTTGCCGCCGAAGCCGCCGCCCACGGGCGTGGCGATCACTCGGATGCTGCTCTCGGGAAGCCCTAGGACTTTAGCCAGCGTGCGATGGACATAGTGCGGCGTCTGGGTCGAACTCCAGAGCGTGAGCTTCCCCTGGGGTTCATACTGGGCTACGCACGCATGCTGCTCCATCGGCAGGTGCGTATTGCCCTGATAGAAAAAAATATCTTCGCGAACGTGCTCAGCTTCTCTGAACCCTTCTTCAGTATTCCCAAATTCCAGCGCGACGACTTTGTGCAAGTTGCCGCCTGCGCCGCAATCTTCGTGAATTCTGAGCTTCTGTTCTTTGAGCGCCTCTTCGATGGTCATGATCGCGGGCAGCTTCTCATACCGCACTGCGATCAGCTCGCACGCCCGCTCGGCGGTCTCTTCGTCCATGGCCGCAACGGCCGCGACGGGGTCGCCGACATAGCGCACTTTGCCTATCGCTAGAGTGTGCTCGTCTTGACTAGAAGGCATGATCCCGAACTTGGCGGGCAAGTCGTTCCCGGTGATGACGGCGAAGACACCCGGCAGTGCGACGGCCTTGCTCGTGTCAATGTCTAGAATCCGTGCGTGCGCGTGTGGACTGCGCAGGAGCTTCCCGTAGATCATTCTGGGCAGGCTCAGATCGTCAGCGTATTTTGTTTGTCCAGAACACTTGGCGAGTCCGTCTACTTTGGGCAGAGCTTTTCCCACGACCGAAAAGTCCCTCGACATACACATCCCTCCCGTACGCCTACTTAGAGCCCATGTGTGCTGCTGCCAGCTTGACCGCTTCAAAGATTTTAAGATACCCCGTGCAGCGGCAGAGATTTCCTGAAAGCGCCTCGGCGATCTCTGCGCTCGTGGGGGTGGGGTTCTGATCGAGCAGGGCTTTTGCCGTCAGGATCATCCCCGGCGTGCAATAGCCGCACTGGGCTGCTCCTAGCTGTGTGAACGCGACCTGCAAGGGATGGGGCCGGCTCCCAGAAGCGAGACCTTCAATCGTCGTAATCTCTTTTCCCTGGACTTCAACCGGTAGCGTCAGACAAGACAAGATCGGCTGGCCGTCCGCTAAGACCGTGCACGTCCCGCACTCGCCCACTTCGCAACCGTGCTTGGTGCCCGTCAAATTCAAATCCTCTCGAAGAACCTCCAAGAGCGTTTTGTGGATGGGCACTGCAACTTGATAGGGATCCCTGTTCACTTTCAGCTCGACGAGTGTTTTCATAAGGCCCTCCTGGTACCTCACCGGCGTGTTCGGATTCTAGGATACCCGCGCCCGAGGATTTTTTCAACGCAGATAGAATTTTACGCTCTGTCGTTCGGCATCCCAACAAAAACCAAGGCGCAGTGCGACGTCGGGTGAAAATTTGAGCTCTACTCCCCAAAGAGGCGACCGGGTGAATCCCTCACCCCATTCGGCGAAGATGCTCCCGTGCAGACCCAGCGGAAGCGGGGTTGTTCCGGCCACGCGGAAGCCAAGGTGATTCTCCCACCTGCGCTGGCCGGTGCGCGTCTGTGTGACCGCTCCCAGAGAAAACTCCAGCCAATGCTGAAAGATTTTCCATCCTCCGCGCCATTCCAGGCCAATCCGGTGTGAGATAGAGTCTTCTTCGTCGCGCCGATAGAAGAGCGATAGACTCTGCTGAGTGCTCACGCTGGTCGCCACGGGCAGCGTGGCCGTCACTGACTGGTGGGCTCTTCCCCCGGCTCGCTCCAATAAAGTCTCGAGAGACGCCAAGAACACTCTGTTGTGATAACTCACGCGATACGACGGCTGAAGCGTCTGCCAATTAAACCCCAGCAGGATGCTATACAGATGCTGTTCCAGCGCATCGCTCCCAAAGGTGAGCAGGCTCAGGCTATTCCCCCACGGGAGTGGCACCCAGAGCTTCGGTTCCAAGGAGGGACGCGGATCATAGGGTGTGATGGGATACTCCGTATCAGGAAAACCATCCCACGGAGGAAAGGGCTCCGGCTCGATTTGGACGGGTCTCCAGCTCGTAGGGTCGAAGGGCATGGTGCGCATCTCGTAGCCCTGAAGAGAGTATGTGACAAAAGCGATCTCAGTTCTGTCCGGTGAAATGTCGGGATCGAACGCGCCAGTGAGCATATTGGTAACGCGCAAGAACGCGCCGTCGGCCATTCTATACGCATAGAGATTGTAGACGCCGTCGCGGTCTGAGCTGAAGAGCAGATACTCTCCATCGGGGGAGAAGGCAGGGCTGAGATCTACGGCGCGGTCGCGGGTGATCGCTGTCAGTTTACAGCCATCAGCTGAGAGCCGACAGCTGACAGCTGACAACAGATAAATGTCTTGATACCCGCCGCGGCGCCAGATGGAAAGCGCGATGTTCTCGCCGTCAGACGAGATCGCGAATGAGTCTAGAAAGTAATCGTGCAACGGGAACTCTTTCAGTGGCGTGACCTGTCGGGTCTGTGCGTCGAAGACCGCTAAAACCGGCCCTTGATCACCCCAGCGATAGTGGGCTATGAGAATTTTTTGTCCATCGGGAAAGAAAGCCGCCCGATAGACGCGCGCGTTCTCTGTCAAGCGCGTCTCGCGCTTTGTAGTGAGATCGTAGAGATAGAGATCGCCGTACAGATAAGAATGCTTCTGTAAGTCGCGCTTGACAGAGAGAATCTTTCTCCCGTCAGGCGAGGCGAGCTGCTCCTCCCTCAAAGGGGAGAGGGGCCAGTGGCGCGGCTGAAACGGCGTGCTGGCGGTGACGCCTTCCGCGTTGATCTTTTCGATCTGCTCAGAAAACTGCTCGCGAAGCCACCCTTGAAAATCCAGGGCGATCTGGGCAAAAGAGCGCCCGGTTAGACGGCGAAAGAATTGGTCACGGTCGCTCAAAAACCCCAACGTCAAAGTGGCTCGCAGGTCGTTGGCCTGCAGGCGGTGCCATTCTCTTATGATCTCAGGACCGAATTGCTCTGTCAGATAGCGAAAAAACCATGACCCGGCGTGCTCCGGCAAGACGGTTTTCTCTGCCAGCACTAACGCACGCAGTTCCATAGCTGTGCGGGTGTCCTGGGGAACTCTCAGGGTCTTCTCCGTGAGATACGCAGCGAGCCCTTCCAAAAGAGTAAGAGGCTTGCGATTGGGAAGGACAGTTTTTCCCATAAGCGGGCGTAGGGCTTCTGATAGACCAAAAACGAAGTCAACGCTGACGAGTTGGGCGTATTGCACGAAGACGCTCTGGCGCACCCAGCTAGAGAGCTTCGGATTGAAATTTCCGGCCAACTCCCCCTGCGCCACATAAATAGTGATCTTGTTCTCCAAGAACTCTAGCTCTCTTTGAGCGACGTCGGTCGCGTCGCACAGCACGATATCAACTTTGTTTTGGGGAGCGTAGCCAAGCTCGTGCGAGAGCCAGTCATGAGCCTCTTCGGCCGCGACGGCAGCCTCTTGCGCCAGTCCCTCCAGCCCCAGGGGAAACGTTATCCGAAAATGCTCGGTTTGGAGCGTGTACCAGCGCAGCCCAGGCTCACCAAGCCGTTGGGCATAGGTGGTCCACGGCAGCCAGAGCAGCGTCGCCAAGAGAACTACAAGGCGCATGTCTTATTGTATGCGGAAGGGCGGGGCCGGGGTCAAGCGAGCCGACGAGTTGCCCCCACAAAGGGGCTCACGCTACAATAAATAAATAAATAAATAAAAGAGATACTTCGCTTCGCTCAGCATGACACCGCTTGGAAAGAAACAGAGGAGGTGATTCTGAGATGCTGCGATGGCTTTCCCTGATTATTATGTTGATTACGCCGGTCGGCCCTTCGTTTGGTGGGGGCGGAGCTCAGCCGGATATTTCCGGCCCCTGGGCTCAGCTCCAAGTCACGTCCTCCCTCTCGAACGCCCCCTTGATCGGCACGGTCACGCTAAAGACCTTGACCGTGCTGCGCCTAGAAGCCCAACAGAAGGGGGCCGAGCTCGCCGTGACATTTGAGCCGTGCACGGTTGAGAGCGAGAGCAGTACGCCATTTTTTAGAGTGATCTTCCCGGAAGCGTTTGTGAAATCTATGGGGATCGCGACCAAACCTGCTCGGCTGGAGCCCTCCGGCGACGATTTTCGTTTCTTTCAGCCCCGCTTCACCCAAGTGCGCGGCGTCCGCCTGCAGGACCCTGAAAGAGACCCCCTCCCCACCGACCCCAACGACCCGCGCATCTTTGACCAAGACGGCGATGGCAAACCGGGCATGACCATCCGCGTCAATGCTCTGGGCTTTTTAGAAGGAGAGATCTATATCATTCAACGGGACTGGAACAGCTTACGCAGCACTGTGCTGGCCCCACCGGTCATAGATGGCCTGATCGAGTGGGGGAGCGATCAGGTCGTGATCGGCGCGAGCAATCCCTTGCTCAGCAGCCAGGGCGCAAACACCCCCGACCCCAAGCCGGAGAACAGCTATTTCCGCACGACCCGCATTGATACGAAGACCGACTGCGCACAGATTCTCAAAGATCGTGATAGACTCTTCGCACGCTAAAGAGCGGCTTGCTACTTGGAGACTGTCGTGCTAGAATGTGCACTATCGCTGCAGTCGTGAAGGAGGCTTCAGTCGTTATGCAATGGACCCGTTGGGTGCTCGTTGTTGGAATCGTCTTGCTGATGACGGTGTCGTCGTCGGAGGCCCTCACGGCCTCTCTGCTGCGCTGGAAGATCGCGCCTTTGGTGCAAGCAACGCTTGCCGAAGGGCGACGTGCCGATGTCTTGGTCGTCTTGAGCAGCCAAGCGAAGCTGGGCGATGCCCGACACTTTTCTACGCAGCTTGAACGCGGTCGCTATGTTTACCAGCAGTTAACTCAGACAGCACGGCGATCCCAGCAAGCGTTGCGCGACGAGTTGGCTGCCAAGGGCTTCTCTTACCGAGCTCACTATTTGGTTAATATGATTGCTATCTCACAGGCTGATGCAGACTTAATTCGCACGCTCGCTGTGAGAAGCGACGTCGCGCGCATCGAACTCAACCCCAAAGTGAAAAAACTCTCGCTTTACTCTGAGCCTGATCAAGAGCAAGACCCAGATATCCCCTGGAATCTGACGCTCATCAACGCTGATAGAGTCTGGGAGATGGGCATCACGGGCAAGGGGGTGGTCGTCGCCGGGGCCGATACGGGCGTCGACTGGCTCCACCCAGCTTTGCTCAATCAATACCGTGGCTACAGCGGTGAGGACGAAAGAGCCGAGCACAATTTCAATTGGTTCGACGCCGTCGAAGGCTCGCCAGAGCCGATTGACCCCGGCGATCACGGGACGCTCACCTTGGGCGTCGTCGTCGGCGATGAACCCGAACAGGTTCGCACCGGGGTCGCGTTTGAATCGCAATGGATCGCCTGTCGCAATATGGACTACGACGGCTACGGCACGCCGGAACGCTATATTGGCTGCATGGAGTTCTTTCTCGCGCCTTTCCCATTCGAGGGCGACCCTATGACTGACGGCGACCCCAGCAGGGCTCCTCAAGTCATCAATAACTCCTGGGGCTGCCCCGCCGAAGAGGGCTGTTCACCCGATACCCTGAAAGAAGCAGTCGAGCGCGTGCGGGCCGCTGGGATTCTCTTTGTGGCCGCCGCAGGGAACGAGGGACCCAGTTGCAGCTCCGTCTTAACTCCCCCAGCCATCTATGACGCGGCTTTTACTGTAGGGGCGACCACGCGCGATGACGGGATCGCGCGCTTCAGCAGTCGCGGGCCGGTGACCATCTTTGGCACGGAGCAAATCGAGCCGGACGTGAGCGCGCCGGGGGTGAGCATTCGCGGTCCATCTCCTGGAGGAGGATATCTCAGCGTGGGGGGAACTTCTTTAGCTGCGCCGCACGTGACGGGGATCGCGGCGCTGATGCTCTCGGCCGCGCCTCATCTGAAGGGGCGCGTAGAAACTCTCGAGGAGCTATTGCGCCAGACGGCTTTACCCAAAGTTGGCGACTGCGGCGGCGACCGGCCCAATAACTCTTTTGGGTGGGGCCGCGTCGACGCCTTAGCGGCCGTCAAGGCAGCGCTAGAGACAGAATAGAATTACATTCCGATTGAAAAATAAAATCGTGGGCCTGGCTCGCCCAAGCCCTGTGCGACGCCAACCCGAAACGCCCAATTCATAAAATACCCCGTGGTCAGCGAGAGACTCATCTCCGCGCCCAAGCCGACTTTTAGATTCTTTATATCGAGCGTATCGCCCGCAAGGCCCGCTTCGACGAAGAAGCCCCCTCGCACATCGTCAAAGAAGACCGGCCAATAGCCCAGCGCCCGCTCAATGCTCATCAGCGGGAAGCTATAAGCGACACTCGAAACGAGCGCTTGCTTGCCCTGCTGGACTTTTTCGGCAAAGCCACGCAGCACAAACCTTCCACTGTGTCCTCCGATAGCAAAGCCATCTGCGGCTTTCTCGGTGTCGCTCCAGCCGCCGACAAATCTTAGATTCAGAGTATGCGTCTCGACAAGCGGGAGCCGAAAGATCTCACTGAGCGTCACAGTCAGTTTACGATAGGGCGCACCGTCGCTGGGAATCTTCAGCTCGCCTTGCACCGAAACGGAGAGCGTGTCGCGCCATAAGTCAGCCCCGCGTACGCTCTGGTAATTGTACTGCGCAGTGTAGACGTCTTCCGTCCAAGGGACAGGATGATCTGGTTCCTTGGCTGGTCGAGCTGAATGACTGTAGCTTGCTTCAAGCCATTGCTCTTGCTGAACACTCAGCGCCAACGGCATCACCGCGCTGACTTTCTGAGTGCGCCCGTCGCGCGTATCGCCCACGGAGAGCGTGAGCACGGGCAGCATCTGCGCAAGGACATAATCAACAAGATAGAAGGGCTTGTTCTGCTCAAAGTCCCAGCCGGCGACAAGCTGATAGGCGTGCTTGCCCAAGACGTCTTGTCCTAGGGTGACAATTCCAACAGAGTGCTCATCGCCGACGGGCAGCCACAGCTTGGGCAGCAGCGACGGGAAGGGGTCATAGGGCCTAATAACAAAAGAAGTCTTCTGGAAGCCAGGCCACGTGGGGATACTCTCTTGAGAGATCGAGACGGGCTTCCAGCTTGTCGGATCGAAGGGCAGGAGATAGATATCATAGCCGTCGCTGCTGTAGCCGGTGAAGGCGATCCGTGTGCCGTCGGGAGAGATCGCTGGATCAAAAGCCCCTGTCAGGACGTTGGTGACTTTGTAGAATGAGCCGTCGCTCAGTCTATACGCATAGAGATTGGCGACGCGATAGTCGCCCCTATCGGAGCTGAAGAGCAGATACTGGCCATCGGGGGAGAAGGTGGGGTCGAGGTCTTCGTCCTTGTCTTGAGTGACAGGTTGCAGCTTGTCGCCTTCAGTTGGCAACAGATAGATATCTTGATACCCACCGCGCTTCCAGAGTGAGAGTGCTAGCGTCTTCCCGTCGGGTGAGACAGCGAGCGAGTGCACGGTGATGCTGTTATCGGGAAACTCTATAACGGGGCGAGTCCTCCCAGTGTTTATATCAAGGGCCGAGATGGCTGTGCTGGCGTCACGCCCGATGTGATGGGCAAAATAGACTGTCTGCCCATCAGAAGAAAAAGCTGCGACGTACGCCCGCGCGCCGTGGGTGAGCTGTTTTTCCGTCTGCTTTTCTACGTCATAGAGATAAATGTCGCTATAAGCGTAGTAAAGGCCGTTCAGGTCGAGCTTGGTGTAGAGGAGGCTCTCGCCATTGGGCGAGAAAGAGGGGAGCTGTATCGAGCCGAACAAAACTTCGCGGTCTATTTGCCCGTCGGCGCTCATAATGCGTACGCCCGCGCGCCCCGGCCCGCTGTGACGAAAGACGATCTGTCTGCTGTCAGGCGACCAGGCGGGCTGCATGCTCATCCAGCCGAGCTTCGTCAGCCGTACACTGGAAGTGAGTCCCTCGCGGGTGATCGCGTCGAGCTCTGCAGAGAACTTCTGGCGCAGCCAGCTGCGGAAGCCCGCGTAGGCTTCATCGGCGGACTTGCCCAAAGCTCTCTTTAAGATCGTGTCGAAGTTGTCGCCGAAGAAGACAAGCGAGAGCGCATTGATGACGCTCCCGGAGTTGACGTCGTTAAACTTCCTCATGCTCTCTGGACCGTGGGTCTCTTCGATATAGCGCAGAAACCACGAGCTGAAGTTATACACCAGCAGGCCCACCGGCGGCCAGGCCGTTCTGTTATAGTATCGAGCGATCTCGTCGAATCGGGGAATTTTGTTATCAAGCACCATCTGACGGATCATCATCTGGGTGTTGGCGTCGTTGAGGCGCGACTCGCCCAAGTGCTTATATTTTTCATAGACAGCTAGACCCTCAATAAACGTGATGGGCTTAGTCGTGTTGGGCATGACAATTCTCCCGAAGATCGCGCGCAGCAGCGCGTTGAGCCCCGTAGCGATATCCAAGTCCATGATGTGCAACAGCTCGTGATAGACGAGCATGCGTATCCAGCTGTCTAAGCGCACATTGGCCCAGTCGGCCAAGCGCATCTGCGCTGGCCCCATATAGATAGTATTCTGCGGGAAGGGCGTGGCCGAGCCGACAATCGAGTCTATAAAGTCTGCAATGACGATATATGTCTTCTCTTCGGGAACTCTGCCGAACTCGTTTTTGATGATCTCGTACGATTCTTCGGCAACGGTCGCCGTCTCGTGAGCGATGCTCTCTAAGCCCCGGTGAAAGACGACGATGAAATGCGGCGTCTCTAGTTGCTGCCAGATGAGCGCAGGATCAAAGATCGTTATTTGAGCTAAACCCGCAACCGAACTCAAAGCGAAGAGAAAGGCTATAGTAAGAGCGCGACGAAACATAGCAAACCTCCTTATTCTCTCAGCTATTGAGAGAACGTTTTCAAAAGCCAAAGAGAAACTGAAACTGCCCGTCACGGGTGAAGACGAAATCTGCACGGGCCTTCACGCCGGAAACTCGACCAAGCGAGAGCAGTGCGCTCACGCCCCAAGAGAGTCGGTTCTGCCAGGTGAGTTTGCCCTCTTGGCTATCGCCGGGCAGCTCGGTCTTTCCCGCGCTTGCCACTTGGAGGAAGACGGCTCCCTGCCCGAGCAGTTCGAGCGCTTGAGGGAGAAACGGCACGGGCACCAAGAGCGTCACCACCTCGAAGCTGCGCTCAAAGCGCACGGCCCAGAGACGATCCCCCGTGATAACAGAACTGTCGCCCTTGACGCCTTCGGTGAAGACAAAGTCCGGAAGCCCTCCTTCGTTCTCTAGAGTGCCATAGCTAAAAGTGAGATGGAAACCTTCGCGGCTGAGAGAGATCTGTGTTTGGCTATAGTGAAACGATAAGGGCGAGACGGCCAGACGCCACCACCCTCGTAACTGTTGGCTCGAAAAGCCCAGCTTCATGCCGAAGGGCAAATCTACACGGCGATCTGATCCCCAAGTCAGATAGACAATATCAGGGGGATTAGGATCGTGTGGCCAGGGCCAGACTCTTCCGAAGAACCCGCTGACCGTGGGCAAGTCCCAAGGAAGCTTGAGCGAGACTTTTAAGCCCGCTTCACCTATGCGTCCCAAGACCGGCGTGCTCGGCCAATCTAAAGCCGAGAACCTCAAGCCCCATACCCCTATGCCGGCTTTGTATCTGATCTTCTGACTGGTCAGACCGTACGCCAGCCCCAGTGACGGCTCTAGCCAACTGAAGAACTTATAGCTGCCCTCAGCACCTAAGAGCCATCCATCCACGCTGTTCTCTTCGACGACGGGATTGAAGCTTTGGGCCATCAGATGCGGTGATGCCCAGAACACAAGAATTGCTAGAGCCAGCAATATCTTTTTCTCAGCTCGCATGACTGTCTCCTTAAAATATTATTGTAAGAAACTGATGCCCTGGTAAGCAAATAGTTTTCTATGTCGCTCCCTTGTGGGACGCCGGTCCGTGCCCGTCGCAGAGATTTTTTGCTATGCTACCAACACATATTATGAAACTATCAGCGAGAGAAATCGCCGTAGCGACCAAGGGGAGAGTTATCCAGGGCTCGCCGGAAACAGTCTTCGACGGCGTCTCCACCGACTCGCGTACTATCCGTCCGGGACAGCTCTTCGTTCCGTTAGTAGGCTCTCGCTATGACGGACACGCTTTCATCACCGAGGCGCTCCGACGTGGCGCGGCAGGGGTTCTCCTCTCTAGGTCCTCACCCTGCCCCCACCTTGCGCTAAGGGCTGCCATCCAAGTGAACGACACTCTTTCTGCCCTGAGCGATCTGACGCGATGGGCCATCGAGCACCTGAATGTTCCAATCGTCGGCGTCGTCGGCAGCAACGGCAAAACGACAACCAAGGAGTTGATCGCCCAACTGCTCTCACAGAGATTGAGCACCCATGCGACTAAGGGGAATCAGAACACGGAGCTCGGCCTGTCCCTCACCGTGCTCAACGCCCCAGAAGATACCGAAATGCTCGTTCTAGAGATGGGGGCAACGGCCCCCGGCGACGTGAAAAGACTCTGTCAAATCGCCCAACCCCAGATTGGCGTGCTCACGAGCATTGGCGAAGAGCACACAGCCACGCTCGGTACTCTGCGAGAGATCCTAGAGACCGAAACGGAACTGCTTGAAGCGCTTCCTCCCCAAGGACTAGCGATCATCAACGGGGACAACCCAGAAATTCTGGACGTTGCTCGTCGGAAGGCCCGCTGTCGTCTGATGACATTCGGGTTTGCTCCCCATAACGATTTCGTCGCCGAAGACGCAAAAATCTCGCGTGCAGGGACGCGTTTTTACATAAAAAGCCCCGAATGGCAGAACGAAATGAGCATATCGCTCTTGGGACGACCGGCGGTGCTCGCGGCGCTGGCGGCTACGGCTGTAGCGCAACACTTTGGGCTTTCTTTTGCAGAGATGCGTCGCGGGCTGACGGGGGCTCATAGCCTCTGGGGACGGCTCCAGCTCGTACTCGTCCCCGATACTTCTATCACGGTCTTGCACGACGCGTACAACGCCAACCCGGCTTCGATGCGTGAAGCGATTCTCTGTGCAGCACACCTCCGCCAGCCCGACGAAGAATTACTCTTTGTGCTGGGAGATATGTTAGAATTAGGCTCCATCAGCGAGCGCGCGCATCGCGAGATCGGACAGCTCATCCCCACACCGGAGCTTCGGCCCGATCAATTGGTCGTCGTTGGCTCGTGGGCGCGGCTCATTGGCGAGGAGGCTGCTCAAGCTGGCGTCCGCGTGAGACATTTTGTTGCGTCTGACGAGGCTGCTGCGGCACTCGTATCAGAACTTACCGAGAGCGAAGAGCCGCGACTGGTTCTACTGAAGGGCTCACGCGGCATGCATTTGGAAAAGCTCCTCGACGCCCTCTCTCGTCACATACCCTTCCCCGTATGAGCCGACCGCTGATAACAGCAGTTCTCATGTTGGGCTTGGTAGTCGGAGCAGAGCACGTCGTGCTGGCGGCTGAAGAGCACTTTCACTATCACATGACGTTTGTCGTTGCCCTGGCCGTCGGCTGGAGTTGGGAGGAAGCCCAACTCATTGCCAGCGCCGATCTTGCTGTCGACGAAAACGAAGAGACCGTTGCTTCTCTAGAAATGACATGGAAAAAGAAGTTCCTCCATATGTCACCCAAGAGCCTGAGATTTCACTGTTTCAGTGCGACCGATGACGGAAAGGCCAGCCGGAGAAACGCCCGCAACCGAGACGTCGAAGAGAACCTCGCGCTTCTAGAAGCGCGGGCAAATCAAGCGATTGATCGAGCTCGGCATAGCCAAAATCCCCTTGAGGTCACTCAGGCACTCGTCGCCATGGGAGTCTATTTTCATTGCCAGCAAGATTCTTGGTTTCACAGCGGCTTTGGGGGACAGTGGGATGGCCATGCCCTCGAAAGCTTTTTCGCCATGCTCTTTGGGACTCCCGACCCCGATCAAGCTGCCGCCAGGCCGACCAAAACCGAGCACGCCCTCGACGAAATGGTGAGCAAACTTACGAGCTTCCGCAGACGCTGGGGCGGACCGCTCAACGAAATCACCCCATACGATCTCTCGCAGCTGAAAAATTTTTTGACACACCCCATAACGAATAAAATGACCCAGCGAGAGCGAGCAGCGTGCGATCAACGATTGGCCGGCCACTGGCTCTATCGGCTGCTGCACCCTAGAGGCCAACTGGTGCGCGTGCCCAACGAAAATATCAGAGACGATCTTATGAGACTATCGCCGCGGTGTCGGCGCGTACAAGCTGAAGTCTTTGTTGAGCCCAATGCTGCACACTGGATTAAAGTGCCGTCCGCGCGCCCTCTCAAGTTGGAGCTCGATGGCAGCCTGCTTCACACACCGAACACAGAGAATTAGCCCCACGCCATCTTCTTCGCTGTAGCCATATTTTTCTTGACTCCATCTACGCTTCTCACTACACTAGAGCCGTCATGAACGACGCCAAAGCCCGTTTCGCCCTGCTCTCGGTAGGGGCAGCGCTCGCCACGCTGGTGCTCAAGTTCACCGCGTATGGGCTCACCGGCTCGGTCGGCATTCTCTCTGACGCGCTCGAATCTTTAGTGAATTTAGCCGGGGCGCTCATCGCGCTCACCGCCCTCAAGATCGCCGCACGCCCAGCGGACAAAACCCACCCCTACGGGCACGACAAGGCTGAATACTTTTCTAGTGGCGTCGAAGGCACGCTCATTCTCTTTGCCGCCGCGAGCATTGCCTACGCAGCCATCCAACGCTTGCTCCACCCTGTTCCCCTGGAGCGGCTCAACTGGGGCTTGATCGTAGCAGGCAGCGCATCGCTGCTCAATTTTCTGGTCGCTCGTGCTCTGGTGGGGGCTTCCAAACGCTACGATTCGATCACCCTCGAAGCCGATGCCCAACACTTATTGACCGATGTCTGGACGAGCGTAGGCGTGATCGCGGGGCTGATAGCTTTGACTCTGACGGGCTGGCAATGGCTCGATCCGGTGATCGCCCTGGCCGTCGCGGCGCATATCGTCATCACCGGGGTGAATCTTCTGCGCCGCTCTGTAGACGGCCTGATGGACTACAGCTTGCCCGCTGCCGAGCTCGCGCGGATCGAAGAGATTCTGAAAGAGCATCGCGATCAATTTGTCGCGTACCATCGGTTACGCGCGCGCAAATCAGCCTCGAAGCGCTTTATTGATCTGCACTTAGTCGTTGCCGGGGCACAGACAGTGCGGGCAGCTCATGATCTGTGTGAACAGTTAGAAGCCGAGATCGAAGCAACCTTGCCCAACGCGAGCGTGACCATTCACATTGAGCCGGCGGAAGATGCCGCCTCGTGGGACGACGAAGAACAACAGATCACTGCAATCCGATGACGGTGTGTTATCTCGTTGTGGTGGCAGGCTGAAGGTGGCGCTCGAAGATTGCTCGTAGCTCTTGGGGGATGGGGATGGCTTTGAATTCTCGCATATTTATTGTCACGTGCGTGATCGAAGCAGTTCCACAGAGTTGTTGCCCCTTGAAGACGCGAAAGCCAAAGGTCACCGAGCGATTACCCAACTGAAGAACGTTGATGCTCACATCGAACGAATCGCCGTAGCGCACAGGGTTTTTGAAGTCGGCTTCGACGTGCACGATGGGGAAGCCGATCTTCAGCTCGCCGATGAGATACGGATACGGGAAGCCGATGTGTTCCATAAAAGCTTCTTCGGTGCGCTGAAAATAGTCAAAAAAGTTTGGGTAATAGACAATGCCGGCGTAGTCTATCTCGCCGAAGCTAACCCGCCAAGTCGTTCTGTAGGACATGGCGAAAATTTACTGAGTGAGCGGGATATTGTCAAGCAAGCAATCACTCTCTCATATGCTCAAGTATTTGCAAGAGCCTAAAGGCTGGATTGCCAACATCGTGAGTTGATGTGCGTGCACGTTGGCGTAGCTGGTTAATTCGTCGAGCATACTCTTCGTTGATGACCAGCTCTAAGCCTTCGATACGCGCTAAGCTTTCAGTAATGTATCCCCGGGGTACGACTGGTGACCAAAGCATGAACCTGCATCTTGTCAGATGGCCGAGCCGTTCCTCAGCATAGCGTTTCTGTTTAGCGAATTTCTTAATTATGTGTTTGATAGTAGTTCCCGTACAAAATACCACGAACGTGAGTGGTGACTTCGCAAAGGTATGCAACATCCGATTCAAAGTTGAAGCCGATCACGTCTAGCTCATCTAAGCCTTTCAAGCCACCACTGGGGAAGCGGACATTGTAATCTACGAACTCACATCCCTCGATGACTTTCAGGTAAGCTCCGACGAGATACTCTCCCATTTCAACGTTCATCATTGCTCTGCCATTTTTGGACCTTCACTCAGCAACTTCAATGCCCGCTTCACCAATGCCTTCGCCAACGGGACTTTATACCCATTATCCCGCAACGGCTGCGCCCCGGCAACGGCCGCTTCGGCTGCTTGCTTGGCTAGCTCCTCAGAGAACTTTTGCCCAGTTAAGATTTTTTCGCTGTCTTTGGCTCGCCACGGAATCGCTGCGACTCCACCCAAGGCCAGTCGCGCGTCAGTAATGCGCTCGCCCTCGAAGCTCACTTGGGCAGCCACGCTCACTAGCGCAAAGGACCAACTTTGACGCTCCATTGCCTTGAGATAGACTCCACGCGATCCGTCCTTAGGGCTAGGCACACGCACTTCGACGATCAGCTCATCCGGCCCTAAGATCGTCATCTGCCGACGGCTCTCGCTGGGCTGGGTGTACAGCTCTTCTAAAGAGATTTCGCCGTCGAGATCGGGGCCGACGACTCTCAGGGTTGCGTCGAGCGCCGTCAGCGCCGGGGCTAGGTCTGACGGGTGCACCGCGTGACAGCGCTCGGCCCCCAAGATCGCATGATGTTGGTTCTCGCCGTCTTCGGCAAAACACTGCTCGCCGCCCTTGAGCCAGCAGGGAAAGCGAAAGCTGCGATAGTACCAACAGCGCGGCTTTTGGCAGAGATTGCCCCCGACCGTGCCCATATTTCTCAGTTGCGGCGTGGCCGCAGAAGAAGCCGCTTGAGAGAGTATAGAAAATTTTTCACGGATGACGGGATGGCGCTCGAGCTGGGAGAGCGTGGCCAGAGCGCCGATCGTCAGCCCCGTTTTCGAGTCATAGCGAATCTCGCTGAGTTCGGGGATCGTCTTGAGATTCACTAAGCGTTTGGGGTTTTTGATGCGCTCTTTCAGTTCGCCAAGCAAGTCCGTGCCGCCGGCGATAGCGGACGTCTGTGACTCGCTTAGAAGCTCAATAGCTGTCTCTAGATCAGGCGCGTTGACGTGCTCAAAGGGGCGCATGATGTCTTTATAATGGCACTTGAACACTCGTTATCAGTTCATAGCTGTTCACACGGTATGTGAGCTGACGTGAGGGCGCAGGAATGGGCAGGCCATCCTCGCGCAGCCCTTTCAAGTGTATCTCAATGGCGCGTTCCATGTTTGTGAGCGTCTCTTCGAGCGTATGCCCTGTAGCCACACAGCCGGGCAAGTCAGGACAGAAAGCCGCATAGTTCTTTTTTGCTCGCTCAATGACCACTGGATATTGCAGCATCTTCAATCTGATTCTCCTCCTCTGCTTCAAACCCGCTTGCTTCAATATACTGTTCAGCGTTCCTTTGTCAAGTTCGTCACCCAAGTGACCAGCTACGGTAACACGCCCTTGCTTCACAGGGTGCTTGAACTGGCGATGACTGCCTTCGCAGGCTACTTGGTACCACCCATCAGCTTCAAGCGGTCGAATTATCTCGCGAATCTTCATGGAAAACTTTGGGTGAGTGCTTTCAACACTTTCTCTTTCGTGATCGGCAGTTCATAGATTCTGACGCCGATGGCGTCCGCGACGGCGTTGGCGATGGCTGCTGCCGTCGGGATGATCGGCGGCTCGCCCACGCCCTTCACCCCCAAATTGTTCGCCCTCAGATCGGGACGGTCTATCATCTCGTGGACGATCTCCGGCACATCCAGCGCCGTGGGAATCTTATAGTTTTCTAAGTTTTCGTTCACCACGACGCCCGTGTTGCGGTCTACAACGCGCTGCTCACAGAGCGCGTAGCCCAGCCCCTGAATAATTCCCCCTTCGATCTGGCTAGAGAGCGTCAAGGGGTTGATGACCCGCCCGCAGTCGTGCACCGCTACTATGCGCTCGACTTTGACTTCGCCCGTCTCGGTGTCTACCGTCACTTCGGCGAACTGGGCCCCAAACGTATTGACCGTGACGTCTTCGGGGTTGGGCGCCCGCGCCCCGCGCCCAACGATCATAAAGTTCTCCAGCTTCGCCAAAACGTCTTGCACGGCAAGGGGCTCCTTGAGCGCCGGACTTCTCAAAAACCCGTCACAGATCGTGAGCGAGTCGCGCGGGGCTTCGAGCAGTTGGGCAGCGACATCTAAAAGCTGTTGACGCGCTTCGTAAGCTGCCACGCGCACCGCGGGGCCCACGCTCGCCACGGTCATGCTCCCCGCGCTCAAAGGAGCATAGGGGCCGGTCTGGGTATCGCCGATCTCGACAGAGATCTTCTCGATGGGGAAGCCCAACTCTTCCGCAGCGATCTGGGCCAAGACCGTCTTGGTGCCGGTGCCGATGTCTTGGGTTCCGCTGATGACGGTCGCCGTGCCGTCGGGATTGAGTTTTACCAGAGCATACGCCGGAGGGGAGCCGTTGCCGCTCCAGATTTGCGAGGCCATGCCGAGGCCGCGGCGTCTAACAGGCCTCTCTCCTTGACCCTTACCCGGCCCTGCGGGCCACCCTCTCCCTGACAGGGAGAGGGTGAGAGTCTTTCCCCCGTGCCAGTCAATCAGTTTGGCCCCGCGCTCGTAGGCCTCTTTGAGTCCCTTTGTCGAGTAGGGTCGCCCAGTTGTCTGGTCTATCTCTGCGTAATTTTTTAATCTCAGCTCGAGCGGGTCCATCTCTAGCTTCTTGGCCAGTTCGTCCATCAGCGACTCCAGAGCGAAGGTCCCCTCAACGTAGCCGGGGGCGCGAAAGGCCGACAAGGGCCCGGTGTTCGTAAAGACTGTGTACTGTTCAGTTTTAAGATTGGGGCAAGCGTAGAGCTGGCGTGCCGGCCCGCCGACCGATGGCGGCCAGGTGCAAAACGCCCCGGCACCGACGATCGCTTTGAGCTCTAGCGCCGTGAGGGAGCCGTCGCGTTTGGCCCCGATCTTCAAGTGTTGAACAGAAGAGGGGCGGTTGCCCGCCGCCAAGTTCTCCTCGTGACGATCTAGCATAATTTTTACTGGCCGGCCCGTCATCTGCGCGCCCAACGCCGCGATCACCGTGTATTTCCCTAAGCCGTTCTTGCTGCCGAAGCCGCCGCCCATATATTTTTTTATAACGCGCACCTTGTGCAACGGGAGCCCCAACAGTTGCGCCAACCCCGCGCGCACGCCAAAGATATGCTGCGTCGAGTCCCAAATAGTGAGAGAATCGCCTTCCCAGAGGGCGACGCTGCCGTGGGTCTCCAGGCAATTGTGTAGAGCGCACTGCGTTCTGAACGTGCCCTCGACGATGACCTCAGCGTGGGCGAAGCCCTGCTGAAGATCGCCCCGTTCGTAGAGATCGGGCTTGCCATTGAGCAAGTTCCCCCCGGGCTGAACCTTAGGGGCTTCGGGGCGCAGGGCTGCTTCAGGGTCGAGCACGAAGGGCAATCGCTCATAGTCGACTTCGATCAGCTCGAGCGCGTCTTGGCAGATCTCTTCGTCGTCAGCGATGACGCAAGCCACTTCGTCGCCGACGTAGCGCACGATCTCGTCAAAGATAAAAGTCTGGCCCTGGCGGAACGGGATCTTTGGGATGGTGCGGTGGCTGAGCACGGCGCGCACGCCGGGGAGCTTTGCGGCGCGGCGCGTCTCTATCTTTTTGATTCTCGCGTGCGGGTGTGGGCTGCGCAGGATTTTCCCATAGAGCATTCCCGGCAGCTGCACATCGAACGTATAGAGGGCTCTGCCGGTGACGCGCTCCGGGCCGTCAAGGCGCTGGGTCTTCTGGCCCACAAATTTCAGGGGGGCTTGCGGGTCCCACGCTGATAGGCCCGCGCCTTCGACGACGACGTACTCTTCGAAGACATGGCCCTCAAACTCCGTTTTGGTCTTGATGACTTTGGGCATATGTATCTCCCTTCACTTTTTGAATCACGGGAAGCACTGAAGGCACCAGAAAGCACGGAGATTTCCGTGTTCTCAGTGGCCACTCTGCGCATTCCGTGATTCTAAGAGCTTTGCCGCACGCAGAGCTGCCTTGAAGATCTTCGGATACGCCCCGCAGCGACAGAGATTGCCCGCCAGCGCGCGCTTCACGTCCTCGAGCGTCGGGCTGGGATTTGCAGCGAGCAACGCTTTCACGGACATGATCTGCCCCGGAGTACAAAAGCCACACTGAAGGGCGTCTTCTTCGATGAACGCTTGCTGGATGGGGTGAAGTTTCCCATTGAGAGCCAAGCCTTCTATTGTTTCGATAGATCTCCCATCGCATTCGACAGCGAGAGTCATGCACGCGTAGATGGGCTTGCCCTCCAATAAAACGGTGCAAGTGCCGCAGGTGCCCTCATCGCAGGCTTTTTTTGTTCCCGTCATTCCTAGGTCTTTTCGGAGAGCGTCGAGGAGCGTGCGGCGCGGCTCGACAAATACTTCGTGTTCTTCGCTGTTGACGATTAGTTTACTAGAAGACTTGCCCGGCCCACGGGCAGTGATCTTAAGCTTTTTCGAGCGGGGAGCTTTGGTCGTCGCCATAGGAGTCGCCTCACTGAGTCACAGTATAATCAAGGGTGATCAGGACGTCAACGGGGACTGAGGTGCGCGCTTGCTCCAGAGAAAATCAGACGCTATAATCTCACCATGGCCATCATGCAGCGCGACGGACTGATCCAAAAAACAAAAGAACTCGAACGACAAGCCCTCCAAGAGCTGAAGACCCTCACCAGCACCAAGCTTTGTGAGGAGTTTCGCGTCAAGTATCTGGGACGCAAGGGCCAGCTCTCTCAATTGCTCGATGAACTGAAGATGCTTCCGGCAGAAGCACGCGCCGAAGCTGGCCGGACCCTCAACGCGCTGAAAGAGACACTGACAGCTCAACTGGAACAGCGCTTGGCGAGTTTTGCCGCTGCGGAGAAAGAAGCTCGTCTGTGTGCCGAAGCTTTGGACGTCACCCTCCCCGGACGCCGCCAGAAGCTGGGCAGCCTGCACTTAATTACTCAAGTGACAAAAGAGCTCGAAGATATCTTTGTCAGATTGGGCTTTGAAGTCGTCACCGGCCCTGAGGTCGAGACGGAGTACTATAACTTTGAAGCGCTCAATATCCCCAAATACCATCCGGCTCGCGACGACTGGGACTCTTTCTATCTTGAGGGCTTCGATGATCTCCTTTTGCGCACCCATACGTCGCCGATGCAGATCAGAGTCATGCAGCACCGCCGGCCACCGGTCAAAGTTGTCGTTCCAGGCAAGTGTTTTCGACGAGACGCGACCGATGCCACCCACTCGCCTGTCTTCCACCAGATCGAGATGCTCTGGATAGACAAGGGCCTTAATTTAGCCCATCTCAAAGGCACAATTCTCGCTTTCATCGAGGAGTTTTTCGGCAAGAACTTCGAAGCCCGTTTTGTGGGAGACTATTTTCCGTTTACTGAGCCAAGCCTGCAAGTGCATGTTCGGCGCAAGGGCAGTGAAAAATGGCTCGAAATTTTGGGTGCTGGCATGGTCGACCCGGCCGTCTTGCAAGAAGTAGATTACGACCCGGAAGAATACACGGGCTTCGCCTTCGGGCTTGGCGTCGAGCGCATGGCTATGCTAAAATACGGCGTGGACGATATCAGAACATTCTATCAGAACGACGTGCGCTTCTTAGAGACTTTCTAAGGGAGGGATTCCAAACAGACTGGGCAAAGATGCACGAAGAGCCTGAATCACTGGGAGAGATCCCGCCACCAGGTGCGCATTGGCTTCCCCAGAACTTCGGAGGGCTTCCCCCGGAGTTCTCTCGTTTTGCTTCAGCGCGCGCCGTCGTTCTCCCCGTTCCGTATGACTTGACGACTTCATATTTAGCCGGCACTCGCCGCGGCCCCCAAGCCATTCTGGAGGCTTCTACGCACTTGGAGCTCTACGACGAAGAGCTACAGTCTGAGCCTTATCGGGTGGGGGTTCACACGCTCCCACCGTTAGCACCGTCGGCAGCCAGTCCAGAAGAGACCCTCCAGCGCGTCGAACACACTGTCACGTGGTTAATAGAGCGCGAAAAATTCCCTGTGTTGCTGGGGGGAGAGCATTCGCTCACGCTGGCCCCTGTCCGGGCGTTGCGGAAAAAATTCGGGAAATTTTCGGTTTTACAACTCGATGCTCATGCAGACTTGAGAGACAGCTTTCAAGGGACGCCGTTCAATCACGCCTGTGTGGGACGACGGATGCACGAGCTGGGACTGAACATAGTGCAGATCGGCATTCGCGCCATCAGCCCCGAAGAAGCTGACTTTATTCGGACGGCCAAGAGTTTGCACGTCTGTTTTGACTATGAACTACACCCCAATTCTGCCCTCTCTCTCCGGAAGGGAGAGGTCTTGGGGGAAGCCCTCAGCAAGCTCGAAAGCCCCGTCTATGTCACGCTCGATCTGGATGTTTTCGATCCGGCGCTCATGCCTGCCGTGGGCACGCCTGAACCCGGCGGGCTCGGTTGGTACAGCGTGCTCAATATTTTAAAATACGTTGGCGAAAAGCACACAGTGCTTGGCTGTGACGTCGTGGAACTCTGCCCCATTGCAGGGATGGTCGGGCCGGATTTTCTCGCAGCGAAGCTCGTCTACAAAATGCTCAGTTATTTCCTCACAGAAACCCACAAGAAGGGGGGGCAGAAATGAACGGTTTTTCGTGGGTACCGACACGGCTCTTTTTCACCAAGGGCGTCGGCTCACATAGAGAGGAGTTACGTGCTTTTGAGGCAGCGTTGCGCGACGCGGGGATCGAAAAATACAATTTGGTACACGTCTCCAGCATCTTGCCGCCGCGGTGCAAGATCATCCCCAAGACCGAAGGGCTGAAAGAACTGAAGCCGGGGCAGATCGTCTTTGTGGTCATCGCGCGCTGCTCCAGCAATGAGCCTCGTCGTTTGGTAGCGGCATCTATCGGCTGTGCTGTGCCAGCCGATCCCGATGCGTACGGATATTTAAGCGAGCATCATGCCTACGGCCAGAACGAAAAGCAAGCGGGCGACTACGCCGAAGACCTGGCGGCTTCGATGCTCGCCTCGACCTTGGGGATTGCAGTGGACGACAACCTGAGCTGGGACGAGAAGGAGCAAGTCTGGAAGCTGTCTGGGAAGATCGTGCGCACGCGCAACGAGACCCAGACGGCCATCGTCAACGGAGACGGATACACCACGGTGGTGGCAGCGGCGGTCTTGCTCTTCTGAACGGTTGACAGGGCCTGCTCTATTGATTAAGATAAAGAGCCAGTGGGGTCGTTAGCTCAATTGGTAGAGCATCCGGCTCTTAACCGGGGGGTTGTAGGTTCGAGTCCTACACGACCCACATATTTGTCCCCATCGACTAGCGGCCTAGGTCATGGCCCTTTCAAGGCCAAAACGGGGGTTCGAATCCCCCTGGGGACGGTAGGGTCACAGGGGCATCTCGCGCACTGCTGGGCGCAGTTGCTCTCGGCACTCTACTACTCGATCACCATGCAGCGCACCAGCCGGGCCTTCGATCAACAACGGTTGCTCTCAATGCAAGGCGATGGCAACGATTAGGGCTTGCTCAACCCCTAGAACAGAGGCATACTTTTTCAGCTTCTCACAGAGTTCGGAGGACAGCAATACGAGCGACTCGAGTGACATACAAAGAGGGGTATTGACGTGCAGCCCGGTAACCGCTACAATTATTTGCTCTATTGCGGAAGTAGCTCAATGGGAGAGCACTGGCCTTCCAAGCCAGAGACGCGGGTTCGATTCCCGTCTTCCGCTCCACCAGACTTCGTCTGGACTGTTTGCCATGCCGCCTGTGGCGGCACGATGTACGGTCCAGGCGAAGCCTGGCGCAGCGTGCGCCTGTAGCTCAATCGGAAGAGCAGGGCCCTTCTAAGGCTCAGGTTGGAGGTTCGAGCCCTCCCAGGCGCGCTTGAGGGACGTAGCTCAGCCTGGCAGAGCACCAGCCTGTGGAGCTGGCCGTCGCGGGTTCAAATCCCGTCGTCCCTCCATGCGAAAAAACCCGCATTAAAACGAGATTTTCTTCCATACACCTGCCATGGGATTTGAACCCTTCGCAGAGAGGCTCCCCTTAGCACAGAAATACTCAAAGAGCAATTTTCACTCTTGAAAAGTTTTCTACTCAGCTACTTCATCGCAATGGCGATCACCAAACTCTCTGCAGCGGAGATCTCCGGAGGCCAGATCACCAAGGCAGATGTCCAAGACCGATTGATTATTTCACTAGCCAAGTTGTCTTCCAAAGCCAGAACACCATCGAGGACAACAACAAATCAGGCACCCCAGGGAATCACCCCTGCGAACCGGCTTGGACAGGTGTGTCTGCCGTAAAAGACAGTTAACAATTCGGCAAGTGGCGAAAAGAGAGGGGTAGGCTGGTCAGCACCCCCAGCTGCCTAGTACAATAAAAATGGTGATTATTGTGAAGATCGCGGATCGTATCGAAGTAGATCCTAACATCTGCCACGGCAAGCCTCGCATCGCTGGCAGCCGCATCATGGTCGAGCAAGTGCTGGACCTCCTTGCCGCAGGCGTTCCTATTGCAGAGATCACCTCAGAAGAATACTTCCCCGATCTCTCCCCAGAGGACGTCCTAGCTTGTGTAGCCTTTGCCAATCAGCTCCTCAAAGGCGAAGAGATCCACGTCTACGAGGCGGAGGTCCCTAGCCGAGTGGCTTCATGAAGGTTCTCGCTGATCATTGCGTCTACGGCAAGACTGTCAAGCTCCTGCGGGCGCAAGGCCACAAGGTAATCTCGCTCAAGGAATTGGGGCAAGCCAATGCCGATGACCCTCAGGTGCTGGCTCTGGCTCAGTCTCTTGATGCGGTCTTAGTCACTAACGACAAGGGATTCGGGAACATCCTCGCTTATCCTCCGGAGCGCTTTGGGGGGATCGTTGTCTTGCGGGTGACGGCCGCTAACCAGCAGCGAGTTCATCAAATCTTGCTGGATTTCTTGAGGTTACACGATCGGGAGGCGTTGCGGAAAACACTCGTTGTCATTGATGCCCGGACGTATCGGATCAGGAAGGGATAGATGTTGGCTTTCCCACAAAACAAGCCTGACGGGTAGGTGTGCTTGCCGTGAGAAGCTGCGGTCAGCGCCGGAGAGAAGGCCTTGAGCTGAAACCGGAGGACCTTGAAGCTGCAATCCAGAAAGTCCGCCGCCGGATCTACCACCACCAAGCCCAGGATCGTCGTTGACACCAACGTCCTGATCTCAGCCTTCGCTTTCGGAGGGCTGCCGGAGCAAATGATCCGCTTGGCCTTGCAGAGGGCACAAGTGTGGATCTCTCCATCCCTACTGCAGGAATACCGCCAGACGCCACAAGAGCTTCTTGCCCAAGGGAAGATCAATCCACGCGCTTTCCTAGAGCAAATGCGCAAGGGCGATGGTTGATGACCTACTGAAACCGTATTTTTCAATCGAGCCCCTCGGGCAGTTTGCCGAGCCAGATGCTCAAGTGGCTCCATCTTGGTCTACAGGACGGCCCTCAAGCCTGCCCAGTGCGTGCTCGCTCGACAGTTTACCGACGCAGCTCGCTCGCTTGGGGAAGATAGAACGCCACCCCGTTGAGGGCTTTGAGAACCTGCTCCGCTGGCCCGCGCTCCTCAAAAGCAAGGTCTACCCCGGCCTCGCTCGCGCCTTCCGCATCTGTGCGACCTGCGTCTATATCGTATCTCAAGTTCAAAGGGACGTACGTGTTAGACAGCTCATCCTTGCGCAACACGTTTCCCCGGTCGTCATAAACAGCGCCTTGATAGATCACAAACTGGAGCTTTGGGCTCCAGAAACGATAGCCGAACTCGACCGCCAGCTTAGCATAGTATCCTTCGCTCGTCTTGACGTAGATCACGGTTCCCTGGATCTTTCCGGTGTCGCCGTTGCGCTGATCTAACTCTTTGCGCGTTAGCTCCGTTTTGTCATACCGAGCAGCCCGCAACAGAGAAAAAGTGATTTCGTCAAAGCTGAACTGATCAGTGAGCAACAACGTCTGGACAAAAGCAACGATGAGGGCCAAGGCAATCGCCGCACCCATCACGATCAACCAGCGCCCATAGGTCAAGCCCCGCTTGCGCGACCCGTTCATGCAAGCCCCTTTCTTCACGTCGCTTCGTCCCGGCCCCTCTTCACCCTCACCGCCTCCCCTCTTTGGGGGCCTCAAGCCCTCTCAATCCGCACGAAATTTTCGGTGACTTCCTTGACGACGCCGTCAATGCTCGCGTGATGCGCCACACTCAACAGATTGAAATCATTGATCGGGCCATCTAACGGCTTAGCGACCTGGTCGCCGATCTTGACTGTATCACCGACTTTGACGGTGGGGATGCTGGGCTTGCCCTTGGGGCCGTCTTGGTGCATGAAAATCTTGACCCGTGTCACTTTGTCGCGAATGTCTAAGACGTCTTTGGGCGTGGGGTGCCAATCCAAATAGCGCTCTAAGCCGAGTTTTTTCATGGCTTCGGGGAGGGTGTCATCCCACGTTGGTGCGGGTTGGCCCGGCAGAGGGCGTAAACTCACCTGATCGGCTACGTACTTTTCAGCTTCAAAGACCAAAAAGCCGTTGGTCTTCTTCGTGACGGCGTGCTCGCCCACGTTGACTCTATCGCCCATCAAGGGGCCGCCGTCCAGCACGGCTAGCTTATTGCTACGCCCAGTCTCAACGCCGATCTGGGCCAAAATATCTACGAGATACGCACCGACCGGGGCCAGCACGACCGTCTGTTTCGCGACCTCCCCGTAGACGTTCAAATATTTTTCGGTCACGGGCTTGCCCTGAAAGAGCGCGCGGTACATATTATAGACGGTCTCGACGTTGTTGACCGTCACCCCGACGTGCAGGGGGATTTTGCCCGGCGGGACTTCCTGGCCCGTGACAGACTTCGTGAGCCATTTCTCCTCGCCCATGCCGTAGATGCTCGGCGTGTATGAAATCTCAAAGCCGTATTTCTCCTTGAGCGGGTCTAAGAGCTTTTTGTCCTTCTCTTTGGCCCCGATGACGATCTTCTCAAAGCCGAAGATCTTCTTGAGCGTCGCGAAAATTTCGACAAAAGCGTCGGCCTGGCTGACCAATAAAATTTTGTCGGCTTCGTAGCCGGGCTCGCCCTCCTCGGCGTTCACAATCAGGGTCTTTGTCGGGCTGAAATACTTAAAGTACGTGGGAAAGCCGGCGCCTCCGGCGCCGATCAGCCCCATCTCGCGAAAGAGTTTGATCGCGTCTTCGCGCGTTTGCACTGTTGCTGTCGCCATAGATCACCTTTCTGACCTATCCCCGCACTCTTGCCCTGAGGGGGAGTCACCTCTAGCATAGAAGAAACTCATTGCGCTTTCAAAGTTGAGCGAGCAATTTTCGCCAGCACCGCTCTACCGGCGCTCAGGGCGGCGCTCTTGAGGGTCTCGGCCTCACTCCCCGAAGGAGCGCTGACGAAGATCGCGATGAAGAGCGCGCGATCTTGCCAGAAGAGTCCGACCCCATCGGGCTCGGGAGCAAGCTCGACGGATCGGCCTTCTAAATCAACCAGTTCTGTCTTGGCACCACTCAAGAGCAGTTGGCGGGCTTCGGCAATCTTAGAAGGGTCCTTAAACTTGAAGACCGTGATGCCCAGACGCTCGATCTGGCCGCTCCACGGTGAACCCGGTGCAGGCGTGTAGAACGCATGAGAAGAGTACGCTTCTCCGGGGAAGGCCGGCTCGATGCGCGCCTCTTTAGTGACTAAGATAAAGCCCTCAATCGAGTCGGGGATGAGCGTTTCTGGGGCCGGCCCGGCGGGCGAACTCCCCCCCATAAAGAAGACGATCCCCGCAACGACCGCTGCAGCGACCGCAACTAATACCCACAGAATCGGATTGTTCATAGTCCTCCTCTATCCCTAAGATTTATACAGCTTAAAGGAGACAGGCCAGCGGCGTCAACTACAGAGTTGCCAGACAGCTCAAATCTCTTTAGAATACAAACCGAAAATGGATCGCTACATCGCGCTCGCTATCTTTATTACTTCATACGGGTTATTCGTGCTCCTTCCCAGGCGTCGCTCGTGGGTAGCTGTGGCGGGTGCGCTGGTGCTCATGCTCTCAGGAGTTGTCTCCCCACTGTTGGTCTTCTTAGGAGAAGGCGACAAAGAATCTCTCATCAGCTGGAACGTGATGGGGATCTTCGTGGGGACTTTGATCTTGGCTGACTTATTTATCTGGTCGCGGGTGCCCCATTACGTCGCTGAACGATTAGTCAATAGATCGAGTAGTGTCTGCTGGGCCATGGTCAAAGTCTGCGCGTTTTCGGGATTTCTCTCGATCTTTGCCGAGAACGTTGCTGTAGTGTTAATTGTCGCGCCCATTGCGTTTGCGTTGGCTGAAAAGCTTAAGACAAGCCCAGTTCCCTTGATCATTGGGGTCACGATCTCGTCCAATCTCCAAGGGACGGCGACGCTCATCGGCGACCCGGCAAGCATGATCTTCGCCGAGTACACCCATGCTTCGTTCAATGACTTCTTCTGGTACAAAGGGCAGGGGCTTGGGGTCTTCTTCACTATTCAAGTGGGCTTTTTGACGTCGCTGCCCGTGCTCTATTGGGCCTTTCGCCATCTCAATCAGAAAGTCGGTCTTGTCGCTGAGGAGCGGGTCATCAGTTGGGGGCCAACGATCTTCTTGGCGACGATGATGCTGGCTCTTGCGGTAGCGTCGTCGGTGCAGGCACACGATCTATTAGGGGCTATTTGTATGCTCTGGGGGCTGGGCGGTCTGGTGTGGTACGAGCTGTTAGGGCGCAACGACCGCCAGCGCTTCCCCGATACCCCCTGGCAGATTCTCAAAAGACTCGACTGGGACTCGGCGTTCTTCTTGATGGGGGTCTTCACGCTCGTTGGAGCTTTGGTCGAGAAGGGCTGGATCGATCTCTTTGCTGATTGGCTCAAGTCGGTGCTTGGCGCGAACCTGCTCGTCTCGTACATTGTGATTATCTTTCTCTCTATGCTCGTGTCGGCGTTTGTCGACAATATTCCCTATTTGATGGCGATGATCCCGCTGGTGATGAAGCTGGCTGCTGCGGGGGCAGGACAAGAAGCCCTGCTCTTTGGGCTGTTAATAGCCGCGAGCCTAGGAGGGAATATCACGCCCATTGGGGCGTCGGCGAACATTGTCGGGGCGGGGCAGTTGCGTCAGCGCGGGCATATTTTGGGCTTTGGGGAGTTTGGGAGAATCGGGCTGCCGTTCACGCTCGCCGCGACGATCCCCGCGGCGATCTTTCTCTATCTGCTCTGGGTGATCTTCTAGCCCGCTTTTCGGTAGAATAAAGTCGCTATGAACACCCCATCACTTGGGCGTCGCCTCTGGCATCATATTTATTCGCGGATGTTGACGGGCGTCGTCTTCGTCGTGCCTCTCATACTGACTATCTGGGTCTTGCAACTGCTCTATAATCTCTTAGACGGCCCGCTGCGCTCGCTGCTCAACACCGTGTTAAAATATACAGTCGGCTGGGAGTTGCCCTCCGGCGTTGGGCTGGTGCTGACACTGCTGGCGCTCTATGTGACGGGTGTGCTGGCAGCCAATATGCTAGGGCGCCGGTTTTTGGAGTTTTGGGAGTCGCTGCTTCAGAAGATGCCCATCGTCAACAGCATCTACAATGCTGCTCGACAAGTGGTGCGCACGCTCTCCCAGCCGCAGGAGAAATCATTTCAACGAGTCGTCTTGATCGAGTTCCCCTCCAAGGGCCTGTGGACGATAGCGTTTCAAGTGGGCACGATCCAGACGAGCGACGGGCGCCAGTGGGTGCGGGTCTATGTGCCGACGACCCCTAATCCTACGTCGGGGTTCCTGCAATTTCTTCCCAAGGAGAACGTGCAGTTCACTTCCATTTCTGTCGATGAAGCGCTGAAGATGGTGGTCTCTGGAGGGATTTTAGCGCCGGAGCGCTTAGACATGGGGCTAGAGAAGATCGATCAGAGTTCGTAGCGCTCGTAACTCTTGATATATAGATGATTTCCGTTTCGCTGTAATGGGTCAAGAGATTGTTACCAGGGCCCAGCCCCCAGCCCAAACAGCACCAGCCCGGCGAAGCAAAGCGCATTGGTCAGGTGTTCTGGTGGCTGAAAGCCAGGAATCTGA
>FWWM01001519.1_pt1 | contig 69286 bp, 51 predicted proteins | sample 2228351 | NCBI WGS metagenome assembly FWWM01 (sample SAMEA103939774, study PRJEB20133) | metagenome | reverse complement strand
CGCGCAGGGCGCGCCTGTGCAGGACGACGGCCACTAGGTTCTCGCAGAGCCGGCCGATGTTGGGGCTCGACCGGAAGGCCGCGGAGGTCACGAGGCCGTTGTCCACGCAGTACGCCTTGGGATTTGCCTTGGCCTGCTCGCGGACCTTGAACGAGAAGCGGCGGACCGAGAACACCACGAAGGCCTCCTCGAGGTGGCAGAGGTACTTCTCGGCCGTGTGGACGCTGCGCAATCCGGTCACGTCCGCGAGGGTACGCAAGGAGTACCTCGCGGCCACATTGGCGAGGAGGTGGCCGGCCAGGTCGTCCAGGCCGTGCGGGGCGCGCACGCGGTGGCGGACCACGATGTCCTTGTAGAGGACCGATCGCAACAGGGTACGCAGGTACTCGCGGTGATCGATGCCCTTGACCAGGGGCTCGGGGTACCCCCCGGTCTCGAGGTAGTCCAGGAATGCCTGCACCTTCTCCGCATCGGTCAGGTCCCTGCCCTTGAAGCGCAGGTACTCCGCGAACGAGAAAGGGAAGAGGACCACGGGCAGGTGGCGGCCTGTCAGGTGGGTGGCAAGTTCTGAACCCAGGAGGTGCGCGTTGCTGGCGGTCACGAGCAGGCGATAGCCCTGCCGTTGAAGCCGGTTGACGAGCAGTTCCCAGCGGGGGACGTTCTGGACCTCGTCGAGGAGCAGGCAATCGGGGCGGCCGTACACCGAGTCCACTGCCGCGATCAGGGCGTCCGCGTCCGCCATCCTGTCGAGGCGCTCGTCATCGAAGTTCACGTAGCCGAAGCGCCCCAGGTCGCGCACGAGGTGCATCGCGAAGAAGGACTTGCCCGCGCGCCTGGGGCCGGTGATCACGCGGATGAGGTCGTGCGAGGCGCGGGTCAGGGGCACATCGCGGACGATGTACGGCTCGCGGAGCCGCCGCTCGACCTCGCGCTGTTGCTGAAGGACGATGTCGCGTAACATGCCGCCTCCGGTGCGATGGCCGGGGGTCTGGTGCACAAAAGTTGGAACAATTGTGCATCATGGGATGAGATTTGTCCAAAGGTCGCGGAAAGGGCGGTTGGCCGCGGTCAGGGGCGGAGGGGGGAGCCAGGCTGGAACCTGGCCATCCCAGGGCCACGCGGGAGCGTGGCGTTCCGCCGATGAGAGCGTTCATGCCCGTATCTGTTCTCCGCCGAGCCCTTCGACCACGTGGGGCGGCTGTACCAGGACAACGCGGCCCTGGCGATCTTCCCGGCGGCGTTCACCCCGATTCCCTACAAGGTCTTCACGGTCGCCGCCGGCGTCTGGCAGGAGCACGTCTCGCTCGCGGTGCTCTTTCCGGCCTTCCGCGGTGGGCCGCCCCCTGCGGTTCTTCCTGGTGGCCGGGCTCCTGCGCTTCTTTGGCCCGCCGGTCAAGCGCCTGATTGACCGCTACTTCGATTGGCTCGCCCTCGCTTTCGGGGTCCTGCTGGTGGGCGGGTTCGTGGTCGTCAAGCAGGTGCTCTGATTGCGCCACCCCGCCCCACCTGCGGTTTCCGAGGAAAACTGGACAAACTTGACTCCAACATCCTAAATTTATAAGGCCGTCTGGCCGGCAGGCCTTTCCGAGGGGGGAGGGTCGTTCAGAAATCAAAGAACGAGGGCGCGTTGGACGAGCAAGACCTCCGGTCCCCCGACAGGCAGTCGCTCCTGTCCCTGGTCCTCGAGAACAGCCTGAACGCCGTGGTGATCACGGCGCTCGACTCAACGATCGAATACGTAAACTCGGCGTTCGAGCGTATCACCGGTTGGCGCCGCGAGGAGGCGGTCGGGCAGAAGATGAGCCTGCTGAAGTCGGGCGAGACGCCGCAGGAGGTCTACCGGGACCTGTGGGAGACCGTGCTCGCGGGTCGAACCTGGCGCGGCGTCCTGAAGAATCGCAGACGCGACGGAACGACGTACATCGCGAACAACGTCATCACGCCCATCCTCGACCGCTCGGGTCGCGTGGTCCGGTTCCTCGCGGTCCAGGAGGACGTGACCGCGAGCGTGGCCGCTGCGGACGAGTCGCGCGAGGCCTCCCGGCGAGACCCGCGAACCGGGCTCCTGGGCCGCACGGGGTTCCTCGAGGCACTGGAACGCGCGGTCCGCGAGGCGGCTTCGGGCGAGCGCCTGGTCCTGATCCTTTTGGACCTGGACGGGTTCCGCCTGGTCAACGAGACGCTGGGGCACGCGACCGGGGACCGGGTCCTGGCCCGGGTGGCCGAGGTGCTCCGACAGGCCCTGGAGTCCGCGTGTCCGGGGACCCTCCTGGGCTACCTGGGCGGCGACGAGTTCGCGGTGCTCGCGCGCGGCGAATGCGCGCGGGACGAGATGGACGCAGCGCGCAGGCTCGTCCAGGCCATCGAGGGCGCCGGGCGTGACGACCTCCCGGTCTGGTGTACGGCGAGCGCCGGGGTCGTGGTCTACCCCGAGGACGGCACGACCTTCTCGGGGCTCCTGGCCCGCGCCGACGCCGCGGTCTATGGCGCCAAGGAGCGCGGGCGCAACCGCGCGCATCGCTACGTCCCCGAGGACCGGAAGGTCGCGAGGACGCGCCTGCTCGAACTGGACGCGATCCGCAAGGCCCTGGCCGAGGGCCGCTTCGTCCCGTACTTCCAGCCGATCCTTGACCTCCAGTCCGGCGAGGTCCGCCACTTCGAGGCCCTGGCCCGCATGGTGCGCCCGGACGGGTCCGTGGCGAGCCCCGCCGATTTCATCGAGACCGCAGAGCGCTTCCAGGTCATCGGCGAGATCGACCGGGCCGTGGCGCGGCGCACGATGCAGGTTCAGGCCGAGTGGGCGCAGCGCGGGGTTGCCCTGTCTTTCAGCATGAACCTTTCGGGCCGGGACCTGGGAGACGAGGCCCTGCTGTCGGACCTCCGCGATGCCGTCCGGGAGACGGGCGCGGACCCCTCTCGGCTGGTCTTCGAGATCACGGAGACGGAGGCGGTGCTGGACTTCCCGCGGGCGCGCCGGTTCGTGGAGTCCCTGAGGGCCATGGGGATCCGGTTCTCGCTCGACGACTTCGGAGCCGGGTTCGGGTCGTTCCGGTACCTGAAGGACCTGCCGGTGGACTACCTGAAGATTGACGGGGCGTTCATTCGAGGGCTCGACCTGAACGACAAGGACCCGCTATTCGTGCGGGCCATCGTGGACGTGGCGCGGGGCCTCGGGATCGTCACGATCGCGGAGTTCGCCGAGCGGGAAGCCACCCTCAGGCTCCTGCGTTCGCTCGGCGTGCACATGGCCCAGGGCTTCGTGATCGGCCGCCCCGCCCCGGAGCCGGACCCCACCGTTCGGGTCGCGATCTAGGGCTTGCTCAGGGTGACCACCGTGACACCCTCGCCCCCCTCCTCGCGGGTTCCAGGCCGGAAGGAGGCACCGTAGGGCGAGGACGCCAGGTATTCCCGCACGGCCTTGCGCAAGGCCGAGGTGCCCATCCCGTGGATGATGAATAGCGTCGTCTCCTCCCCCTCCAGGAAGGCCTGGTCCAGACATTTCTCGAGCAGGGGCAAGGCCTCATCCACGCGCATCCCGCGTAGGTCCAGGGTGTTGTCCGAGGTCCGCACCGCCGCAACCCCGCCATGGCTCGGCCCGGGTCTGGGCACGGGCGGGGCCGCGCCCTGGGAGCGGCCCGCAGGGCCAGGGGACTTCGGTCGCCTGAGGTCCTCGACCTTCGCCTGGGCGCGCATGGCCCCGACCTGGACCACGACACGCTTGCGGTCCGCCTCGACCGACGCGATGCGCCCGGTCGCCCGCAAGGGCATCACGAACACCTCTGTCCCGGGCTTGAGGTCCGCCTCCGGCACTGGCTCGCTCGGCAAATCCTCGACCAGGGGGGCCTCGCGCTCCATGGCGGCTTGCACCTCGCTCTTCTTCTTCTGGACGTCCTGGCGGACCGTGACGATGCGCCGCCTCGCGGCCTCCTCCTCGCGCACCTTGCGGGAGATGCGCTCGAGTTCCTCCTCGAGGTCCTTCATCTTGCGCAGCACGTCCCGTCTGGCCTCGTGGACGAGCCGATCGGACTCGCGCCTGAGCCGTGCGAGTTCCGCCTCGTAGCGCCGCTGGTCCGCAGCGGCCCGTGCCTTCAGGGCCTCGGCCTCGGCCTTCTCGCGGGCCAGTGCCTCCTTCAGGCGCGCCACCTCCGCGAGCATCTCTTCCAGGCGCCGCTCCCGCTCGTCCAGATAGGCCTTGGCCCTCTCGATGACCACCCGCGGCAACCCGCACGTCTCGGCCACCTCAAAGGCGTTGCTCCGCCCCGGCTCGCCCATCTCGACCCGGTAGGTGGGCCGGCCCTTCTCGTCCGTCCCGACGCGCGCGTTCGCGTACTTCGGAGCGCTGCCGGGGACCCACCCCTGCCCCTGTCGCCCGAGGTCCTTCAGCGATTCGAAATGAGTCGCGACCACGCATTCGGCCCCTCCCTCGACAAGCGTCTCCACAATGGCCGCGGCCAGGGCCTCGCCTTGCCGGGGGTCCGTGCCGCTGCCCAGTTCATCGAGGAGCGCGAGCGTGCGGCCTCGCGGATGGCCCAAGACCACCCGAACGCGCTCGACCTGACCCGTGAACGACGACGTCGCCCTGTCCACGTCCGTGAGGTCCCCAAACATCGTGAATACGTGGTCGTACCAGGGGATGGTGGTCGCGGCCCCGACCGGCGGCAACAGTCCGTGCCGCACCATGGCGACGCACAAACCCACGGTCGCAAGGGTCATGGTCTTGCCGCCAGCATTGGGCCCCGACAGGATCAGGCCGCACGGGGGCTCGCCGAGCACCACTGTCACCGGGACCACCTCGCGTCCGAGCGCGAGGAGGAGCGGATTGCGGGCGTCCTCCAGGCAAAGCGGCTGTGTCCCGCTCGAGACGATGCGTGGCAGGGTCGCGTGGAAGGCCACGGCCTGTCGGGCCCGGGCCAGAATGGAATCCAGGCGAAACAGGACCTCCGCGAGCCTCGATGCCTCCCGATGGTAGCGCCCGACCAGGGCGGAGCGCTCGCGCAGGACCGCGTATTCCTCGACCTCCACCTGGTCCAGGACCCACTTCAACTGGTTGTTGTCCGCAATGATGGCCTCGGGCTCGACGAAGACCGTGGCCCCGGTCTGCGAGGTTCCATGGATGATCCCGGGGAAGAAACGCCGGTCCTCGGCCCGGACGGGCAGGACATAGCGTCCCTCGCGCAGGGTGTAGTAGTCGTCTTGCAAGAAGGCGCGCACCCGCTCGTCCTTGACCATCCCCTCGATGAGGGCCTTGACGCGCTTGGCGAGGGCCAGCGCCTCGGCCCGCAGTTCCTTCAGGCGAGGCGAGGCGTCGTCGCGGATACGTAAGTCCCCGTCGAAGGTCATGGCGATGCGCTCGCCAATGGCGCCGAGGTCTGGCCACTCAGAGGCCCACTCGGCCAGGTGGGGGGCGCGAAGCCTCGCGGCCTGGAAGAAGGCCCTGGCCTCGTGGCCCGCGAGGAACAGGCGCGCGCAGGCGAGGAGTTCCGGCGCAGCCAGGACCCCGCCCTTTCGGGCAACCTCGATGTGGGTGGAGATGTCCTCTACCCCAGCAAGCCCGGGGGCATCCGGTAGCCCGAGAACCCCTGCGGCCTCCTCGACGAGCGCGAGTTCCTGCGTGCAGGAACCGGCGTCTGGCCAGGGTCGAAGCGATAGGACCATTTGACGGCCCGGTGCGGTGTGGGCGCGCGAGGCTGCGTCCTCGAGGATGCGGGAGAACTGCAAGTCCTTCAGGGTCTGGGAGTCCATGGGCCTTCCTGCTCCGTGTGCGACTTGTCCATCCGGTCGAGATACTTCAGGGCAACCGGGTCGTTGGGATGGGCGCGGAGGACCTCCTGGAATAGGCTCGCGGCCTCGTCGCGCCTGCCTGCGTGGAAGGTGGCGACCGCCAGGTTGCGAAGGAAGAAGTCCCTGTGGCCAAGGGTCTCGATGCAGTGGCGATAGACGGCTGCGGCCCGCTCCGGTGCCTGGTTGCGCCCGAACATCCAGGCATTGCCCAGGTTCCGGCAGACCTGGGGGCTGTCCGGGTACCGGGCGTAGAGTGAGGTCCACAGGGTGACCCCGTTACGCCAAATCCGCGCCTGCGTGGCCGAGACCGCCCCGAGACCCGACACAAGGAGAATCGCGGCAAGCACGGCCCCGATGCGGACAGGGCGAGACAAACGTCGCGCGACCGGGCCTGCCCAGGCGGCAAGCGCAAGGGAGAGACCGATCAGTGGAAGGTAAAGATACGAATCGGAATATTGCCGATTCAAAGGTACACCCCCGGACGAGGGAAGGTAGGTCAACAGGGCCAGGGCGAGGCCAGGCCATGACGGGTGTCGGGTCCAAACGGCTCGGACGAGGCCTGCCAGGAAGGCGGCGATGACAAGAGCTCCGAGCGCCAAGATGCCCCACGACGGTCCGTCGGGCGGATCGATGTACTTGGGGGCCAGGTCGAACGGGGACAACAGGATGCCGGCATGGCGCCCGGTGACCGCGAGCACCCGGGCTGCAATGTCCGCGAGGTCCCCGGCCTCGCCCACGGCCCCGACCTCGGCCTGGAAGTGAAACCCCAGGGCCACGAGCACAAGATGGACGACCATCTGGCCGAGCCAGAGGGGCCTTCCGGGCCGGTCCATCGCCGCGAACAGGACCGGCACGAACGCCGCGGACGGCTTGGAGAGGGTTGCGAGCAGCAACAGCGTGGCGGCCGGGATGCGAGACACGAGGGATGGGGCCTGTGTCCGTAAGGGCTTGTGCGCGGCCAAAAACGCGAGCACCACCAACAGTCCCGCCAGGACCTCCTTCCGGCCCGAGACCCAAGACACAGGCTCGACCGCGGCGGGGTGGAGGGCCGCGAGGAGGACCGCACACACCGCGACGACTGGGCTCGCCCCGATCTGTCTCGACAGGCCGAGGAGGGCCAGGGCCATCGCGAGATGGACGAGGAGATTGGTCGCATGGAACACCGCGGGGTGGAGCCCAAAGAGCGCCCGCTCCACCAGGTAGGTCGCCACCGTCACCGGGATCGGGTAGCCCAGGGATGGTGTGAGGAGGTGATGCCACCACGGGACCGTGCCGGGCGCGAGCACAGCGGGGTTTTCGACCACGTAGAGGGGGTCGTCCCAGTTGACGAAGTCGTGGGTGACGACCTGCGCAAACACCCATACGATCGCGGTGCCCGTCACCACGCTCGCGGCAAGCCACAAGACCTTTGGGTGCGCGAGGGGGTTGGAGGACTCGCCCGGACAGGGCGGCGCGCTCATGCCGAGGCCCATCAGCGCACGGTCTTGTCGGAATGGCGGGGACGGCGGTTGGGCTCGATGAGCAAAAGCAAAAGCGCGGCCTGGACGTGCAGGCGGTTCTCGGCCTGGTCCAGGACCGCGGAGCGCTCGTGGTCCACGACCTCGTCCGTCACCTCCTCCCCGCGGTGGGCGGGCAGACAGTGGAGGAAGATGGCGTCCGGGCGTGCCCGCTCGAACACTTGGAGGTTCACCTGGTAGTTGCGCAACGCATTCAGACGCACCTCGCGTTCCGCCTCCTGGCCCATCGAGGTCCACACATCCGTATACACCGCGTCTGCGCCGTCTGCGGCCTGGAAGGGGTCGCGAACCACCGAGAAACGCGCCCCGGTCGAACGTCCCACCTCCGAGGCCCACGTAAGAACTTCCGGGTTGGGGTCGTAGCCCGGCGGGCACCCGACAGTGACGCTGACCCCGAGCGTGGCCCCGCCGTACAGCAAGGAATGGCAGACATTGTTGTTTCCGTCGCCGATATACGCCAGCCGCAGCCCCGCTAGCCGCCCCTTGCGCTCGCGAAGCGTGAAGAAGTCCGCAAGCCCCTGGCATGGGTGACTGAAGTCGGACAGCCCGTTGATGACGGGGACGCTCGCCTCCCTGGCCAGGGTCACCACGTCCTGATGCCGGAACACCCTGGCCATGATCGCCTCGACGTAGCGGCTTAAGACCCGCGCGGTGTCGGCCACGGTCTCGCCGCGGCCCAGTTGGGTGTCCTTCGGCGACAGGTAGATCGCGTGCCCGCCCAGGCGGGTCATGGCTGTCTCGAACGAGACGCGCGTCCGGGTGGAGGGCTTCTCGAAGATCATGGCGAGGGTCTTGCCGACCAGGGCCCCCGAGAACATCCAGGGTCGGGCCTTGACCTCCTCGGCCAGGTGGAAGATTTCGTCGTAGTCCGCGGTTGTCAAATCCTTCAAGGTAATCAGGTCCTTTGTCGTCATTTCATCGCCCCCAGAATCGCAGGCCCTTCCGCACATCAGCGCGTCCACCAGACGCGGCCTCAATCGTAGAGGACCTTTACCACGAGATGGGGGCCGCGGGCAATCAGACTTTTCGCTCGCCGGGCCCCTGGCCAGGAACGGCCCGGAACAGGCGTCCGACATCGAAACGGAGCACGACCACGCAGGCCGCGGCAACCACCCCGAGCAGGACCGCGACCAGGGGAATGTCGTACACGAGGTCGTAGAAGAGGGGCCCCTCGCCGACCGGGGGCATTCTCTTCGGGGCCTTGGGGAGCCCGTATTTCTCCGCGAGCCGCCGCACACCCGACAAGTGGATCGCCGGGATGTCGTACTTGCGCATCATAAGGGTCATCACGCCCTCGTTCGGGATCTTCTTGCGCGGCAGCGAGCGGTTGATCCCCGGCTTGAACAGGACCTTCGTAAAGTGCGACCCGACGCTCGCCTCGGCCCCGCCAACGTTGATGTACGCCTTGTAGGGCTCGCCCTTTGCGGCCTCCTCGTATAGCCGAATCCGCGCCTCGATGTTTTGGGCGAGGGAGCCCTCGCGGAGCAGAGGGATGCGGTTGCGCTCCACGGCCTTCACGGCCAGTTCCACGCCAAGTTCCGACAGTTGCGCACCGTTGTCGTCTGCTCCTCCGATGCTCGCCGCCACGGAGCGCGTGTCAATGAGCCCAGCCTCGTAGGCAACACGCTCCATGTCCAGCCAGGTGACGCGCGGATGGTTCGCCCCGTACATGGACGAGGCCACTGACGAGATCATGACGCACCGGAGCCCCAAGACCTTGCAGGAGACGAGCACGGCGAGGTTCAAGGCGGGGAACGAGCCGCTCCCGGACACGGCCACGAGGTCGCCCTTCTCGAGGCCGAGCCTTTTCATGAGGTCAATGACGACCGCTGCGAAATTGGGATTGACCGAGGTCTGCTTGGCCTCGAGGTAACCCACGACCGACGTGATCGGGCTTAGATTCCGTCCAATCAGACCGGACCCGGCCGGGTCCACGAACGGGTCCAGGGTCTTGCGATACTTGAGGACCTCCCTTTTGATGGCCTCCATCGCCTCGGCCTGGAGCCGTGCGGCACGCACCTTCTCGTCGTAGTAGGGCTGTTTCTTCATCACCCGGTGCGTCTCCACTACGAGCATCGCTCCCACGGACAGCAGTGCGAGAAAGGCGAGCGAGGCGTTCGAGACCTTCCCAGGCCGCCAGTAGAGCCGCATCTAGAACACCTCGCCGCCTAAAAGCAGGATCAGGGCCATCCGCACCAGGCTCGAGGCGATGAGAAGTGTGGTCAGGGTCTCGACGATACCCTGCCGGTCGAGCCACAGCGCGATGAGCCCTGGGATGATGTAGCCAACCACGGTGAGGTCCACGGTCTCCGAGGCGACCTCGAACTCCACGTAGTTCCGGAAGAACGAGCCCACCAAAAAGCCCACCAGGATCATGAGAACCGTGCGCCTGCGACCCCAGATCACCCCGAAGAACATCATCGTGCGCACGATGAAGTAGGTGACGATGCCCGCAAGCAGCGTGGCCGCGACCTTCAGCGGGTCGGACAGGCTCAGGGCGAGGTATCCTGGCACGACCATCCCGCCCGCGGCCAGCCCCAAGAACTCCGAGAACAAGAGGCTCACGACGAGGCCGAGCCCGATGGACCATTGGACCAGGTGCTCCATGGCGAAGGACCTGCCTCCCTACGTTGCCACGGCGCCTTCCATCGGCCCTCCGCGATTCCGGAAGTACTCGTCGAGGGCCGCCCCCATCCCCTTGATGTTCCCGATCCCGATGATGAGCCCGTTGCGGCCCGACCACGAGACGACCCGCTCGAAGACCTTCTCAACCGGGTCCCCGACCATCGTGTACACCCGCTCAGGCGGCAGGCCAGCGCGCGATGCAGCCCTCGCGAAGACCTCGGTGCCGGTCCCGACCAGCACGAATCGGTTCACGCCCTGCCATTCCGCTGCGATCTCACCGAGTTGTTTAGAGCGATCAGCCCTGTCTTCGCGACAGTTGACCACGACGATGCGTGTATCGGATGCGGCGAAATCGGCCTCGAGCCGGCGGAGAATGACCCGGTAAGAGTCCGGGTCGTTCGCGGCAAAGGCATTGACCCACACGAGCCTGCGTCCGAAGAAACTCAACTCCAGGCGCCGCAAGGCCCCCACATCCGGGGTCGCGCGAACCATCCCCGCAAGGGCGGTCCCACGTGGGATCCCTAGGAGATCCGACACCTTCAGGGCCAAGGCCACGTTCTCGGCATGCTCGATATAAGGGAAGCGAGCCAGGTCCTCGGGCGTCACCGCGGCGATGTCCTCGTCGGTCACCTGGATGTAGCGCGTCCCCCGCTCCTCGCACGCCCGCCTGAGGACCGCGTTGAGCCGCCTCTCCGCGGTCACGAAGATTCCGCGCTCGGGCACGGTGCCCGCGAGCGCCCGCTCGACCTCGGCAACGGTCGGGCCCATCACGTCCAGGTGGTCGGCGCGGACGTTCGTGCACACCCCGATGGTCGCCCGGACCATCTTGTGTTCACTGACCCACTGATTGTACGGGTTCAGGGCCATGCACTCGACCACGACCGCCTCGGGCTCGAGGTGCGAGACCCACCGCCACAAGCGCATCTGCTCGTGGATAGAGGGTGGGCCCATGCGGCGGATCAGGACCTCGGAGCCATCCGGGAGGACCAGACGAGGGCTCGACCCCGTGGTCTTGGCCACGGTCCGCACACCGCCCTCACGCAGGGCACCGGCGATGAGCCGCGTCACCGACGACTTCCCCCGAGAGCCATTGACGTGAATCCGATGGCGCACTCGGGACAGCCGTCTCCGGTGCAACACCTCCTCAACCGCGAACGCGGCGGCACACGCGGCGACGAGTCCCAGGATGACGACGGAGTCGGCCGGCACCTCTTCCCCGCTCCAGAGGTCTTCACAAAAGCCGCGGCGCATCGTACCGCCCGCGCAGGGAAACTGCAAACTCGCCGTGCCGCTCCACCAAAGGGCAAACCGCGTTGTCAGGGAGTCCGCTGTGGAGGCTCGGGAGCGACGGGGGTTGGAACTTCTTTACTGCAGGAAGAAACGGTCTGAAGCGCTCCAAGGAGCGGCGAGACCGTCGGAAGCCGGATTTCCACCCCAACGCTTTCTATTAGAATAGATTCTGCGGCAATTCGCTGGTGCGACGCGGGATTGTGGGAATGGTTGAATTTCGGACTTTGGAAAAGCCGTTTCGCGGCTGTTTGGCGCCGGCAGGCGCCCCTGGGGTGCGGTGGCTTGACACCGCGTTCCCCGAACAAGGCGCCGACGACCCGGCGCATGTGGAAGGCTGACTTCGCTCGCCGAAGTCGCCTGCAGCTCCCCACATCGCGGTTTGCTCTTGTCGAGAACATCCCGCCAAGGACTCCTTCGGATGTGGTAAAATCGGCCGACTGCAACGGAGACGGGCCATGATGCACCCGAGGACATGTCTCGCGTTCCTGGTCATCGCAGGCTGCCATGCTGGGTCGCTCCCCGGTCCCGTGCCTGACGAGGGCGTGGCGGCGGACACTGCGGGAGACGAGGGCACGCCGGTTGCTGATGCGGTCCAGGACCCGACCCCGGAAGGACAGGGACCGGCCATCCTGGCGGATGTCCTTGGCACCTGGTACGACTGCATCGGCTCGATCACCTTCCACGAGGACGGCACGTTTCGATACACAGGGCTGGATGGCCAGTGCGAGACCAGGGGCACCTACTCCTTCCGGGACTACGTCCTCAATCTGCACGTCGCGCACACGTCCTGCCCAACAGACCCCACCAACCGGATGGCGGACTTTTACAAGAAGGACATTGTGGCCTTGCCGACCCCGGCGAAGATGATCTGGTCCCACCCGGAACTCGACACCGGGAGGAAATTGTGGATGAGGTCGGGCTTCTATTTTGGCCAAAAGTGGGTGTTCCACAGCACGGACGCGACCCGAGCCCAGGATTTCAGGATGTGCTTTACCGAGGGAGGCGTGTTCGAGACGGGCTTCTACTTCAAGGTCCCAGGCCTGGCAGGTCTGCTTTCCGACTCCGGCAGGGTGGATCGCCTGATCCACACCCCCGGCAAGCCCGACGAACTCCAGGTCAGGACGACGTGTCAGGGCGAGTGCCTGTGCGCGGGCATCCTCGTGGTCGAGCGCCACGAGGTCCAGATGACCGGGCGGGCTTTCCATGCGAACTGCACGGGCCTCGACCCTGCGGCCATTGAGGTGACCGGCCAGATACTCCCCTGGGATGGCTATCTATCGTCGCGCGCACCCGGTCCCGTGACGTGGGCGGGTCCGCGGGCCACTCGTCCGAAGTTTGCTCGCCCGAGAACCGGTCAAGCCCGGTCCCGACGCGCGGTACGGTGACGGTCGGTTTCGCCAGCGCGAAACGTGGGCTTCCCACCGAGGAAACTTCCCACGACGAGGGCGAGGACGCTGGCCCCGAGCCCGGCGAGGCGGGCGGCCCAGTCGAGGTCCAAGAGGTAGTTCAGGAGGGCCCATACCAGGACCCCGGCAACCATCGAGGCGACGGCCCCCAGGGGGGTTGCTCGCCTCCACCAGATGCCGGCGGCGAGTGGGGCCACGAGCCCGACCAGCGTCGAGACATAGGAATCCGCGACGAGTTCGAAGATGCTGGGGAGTCCGGATGCCTCGTGGCTCTCCCCGCCAAGGGCCTCGTGGGTCGCGGGCAAGGCCAGAACGTACGAGACGACCCCGATGAAGACCACGCACAGGCGGTTCATCCATAGGAAGCCTCGGTCCGAGAGACGGGGGAACAAGGGTTTGAGAAAGTTCTCGGAAAGGGTGACCGCCGGGGCCAAGACCGCGGCGCTCGCAGTGCTCAAGATGGCCGACAACAGCGCCCCGTAAAACAGCACCTGCAAGAATGGGGAGGCATGAAGGCTCACCAGGGCCGGCAGTACCAGTTGGGGGTCCGGGAGGTCGTAGAGGCCTGGGTCAATGTCCCGGACGGCGAGAGCCAAGAGGAGGGGCATCGCGGCCACGCTCAAGTAGAGTGCGGCGGCGATGTATGCCCCCCACACGGCGATCCGCTCCGACCTGGCGGAGCACACGCGCTGGAAGAGGTCTTGCTGGGGGATGGAGCCGAGCCCGACGACCGTCCACGCGGTCAGGTACTCGACCATGGGGCGAAAGCCGGGCTCTGGTGCGAGCGAGAAGAACCCCTCGGGCCGATCCGCGAGCACGCTGCGCAGCCCACCTGCCTGGCCAAGGAGGGCGATGGTCAAGATGGCGAGGCAGACGAGGATGACGAAGGTCTGAATGAAATCCGTGATGGATACGGCCCACATCCCGCCCAAGAACGTGTAGAACACGACGAGCGAGAAGGCGAGCGTCATCGCGACCTGGACCGACAGCCCGGCGAGGTTGTGAAAGAGGATGCCCAAGGCGACGATCTGCGCCGCCACCCATCCGAAGTACGAGACCACGATCAGAAGGCTCGCGATGACCTCGGCAGCGCGGTTGTAGCGCACCCGGAAGAAATCCCCGAAGGTGTACAGGCCGGAGCGGTAGAGAGGCCTCGCGAAGAAGGCCCCGATGAGCACAAGGCACAAGGAGGCGCCCAGAGGGTCCTCGATCGCCCCCTTGAGGCCCTCTTCCTGGACACGGGCCGAGGCCCCGAGCATGGTCTCGGCACCGAACCAAGTGGCGAAGAGGGCGAGCGAGGTCATGGACAAGGGCAAGCGACGCCCGGCCACGATGAAGTCTTTGGAGGAGCGGACGAGCCGAGAGGCGGCGAAGCCGACGAGGAGCGTCAAGAGCAGATAGGCGATCACAGCTCCGAGCACCATCCTCAAGGCCCCCCGCAGGCCCGATGATACCCTCCTTGACCATGCGGGCAGAGGGCTCGAGCGGGGCCGAAAGCCACTATGGGCTTCGCTCGCCGCCTCTGGCCTTCCGCGAACGCCGACGCAGCCAAGTCCCCTCTCCCAGGCCCGTGGGCCGGCTCCCTGCCAAGCCCCAAGAACTCTTCACGCCGGCGCCTCGAGCCTGGGACTAGGGGCGCCAGGACCAGCGGCGTGTCCTGTGCAGCGCAAAGGCCGCCAAGAAAAGAAGGGCCTCTCCAACCGGGGGCCTTCCCGACTGCCCGCACCCGCAGCCGCCACCCGAGGCCGCGGGGCCCTCCGTGCCGCCCGGCTCCGAGGCTTCTGGCGGCGTGTCAACGGCCGCATCGGCCCCCGGCCCTTCCTCCGCGGCGGGCTCGAGGACCGGGGACGCCTCCTCGCCCGGTGTCTCGGCAGGTCCGGGCTCGTCACCAGGTGTCTCCCAGAGACCCTCCTCCTCTGGCTCGGCAAGATCGGGAGGGACCTCCGGAGCGACCTCGGGTGGCGGCCCTCCCACCCGTGTCACCACCGCGAAGCGCGAGGGGTCCTTGGACAGCCCGATCCCGGGGGTCCACTGCAAGAAACCTTCGCGCCCTGACCCGTCGTTCTCGTTCGCCAGGAAGGTCATCCCAAAGGACTTCGGTGGCATCTCGCCCAGCAAGAAAGCGACTTCGTACGAGGTCCTGTTCCCCTTGCGCAGCACGTAAGCCTGAACCGGGCAGTGACCCGCGCCCGCAGGTGCATGGAAGCAATGGATGAGCACCCCGCCTGCGGCGAGAGCGACCCCGACCTCCCAGTCATTGACGTCGTCGTAGGCCCCCGGCGTTCGCTCGCCGCCCAGGTCCAGCGCAAACTGGACCGAGTCCCCGAGCCACAGCGTCTCGGCAGGTTCGTTTGCGACGTGGGTATTATCGGTCACCTCGAAGGCGAGGTACAGGTGCGACTCGTCCCACGTGATTCGGCCGTTCGCGGCGAGGTCCGTGGGACCTGCGGGCAGGCCCGTATCGAGTCCGACCCAGTCCTTCTCGATGACGAGTTGCACCTGGGCGACCCCGCCCCACTCCGAGAGGTCCCCGTCCAACGTAGGCCCAAGCCATGCGGCCTCATAGGTCTTCAAGACTACCGGCTTGACCGAGACGCCAAAATCCGCCTCGGCCTGGAACTGCCCGTCGTCCGCCCGCACCCGTCCCACTGTGAAGCCCTGGAAGGCTGGGTCCGGATAGGCGGACAGGAAGTGCGCGTCCTCGATGACCACGCCGGCGCCTGGGTCCCCTGCGTCCACGAGGGTGTACATCAGGTCGTGGACCGGGGTGTCGGGGTCCAGAGTGTACAGCCACAGGTCCACGGCCCTCGGTGCCGCACTGCCCTGCTCCAGCGCGATCACGGGGAGCGTCTGGAACGCGGGCGGCTGCGGGGGGCAGGACGGGGGGTGTGCCGCGATGAAGTCCCGGATTGCGGCCCACGCAGGCTTGGGCGTCCCGTCCACGCGGAGGATCCCGAAGGCGTACAGGTGACCGTCCACGACCGAGTCGCGCGCGTCGTACAGGAACACACGCGAGAGATTCGGCCAGGGGTCGTTGTCACTCGCATCCCAGGTCCCGGTCACGACCCGCTCCCGCGCGTCGAGAAAGGCGACGTGATAGGCGGCCTGGTTGGCCTCGCTCACACTGCCGCCCCCGCTCCACCCGCCGTAGGCCGGGGTCTCCCAGCCGTACTCCGTCAGCCAGACATCTTTATTCGGATAGTACTTCTCGACGATTTCCTTCAAAGAGGAATGGGTCTTGACGAGCCCAATCAGACTGTCGTATTCGCCGTCGAGCACGGCCTCCATAAGCGCGGTCGCATTCTTTTTGTAGAAGTGGTGCGTGATGATATCAATCGAAGAGCCAGCCCTTTCGAGCACCTGGGCGAGGTCAATCTCCCACCCGTTGAAGGTGCAGACCCCGAATACGCACGACCCGTTCTCGCCGTTCCACTGGGACGAGTCCCCCAGGCCTGCGAGTTCGGGCCCGAGGACGAGGGCCGACGGGTCCGCCCACCTCACGGCCTGGGCCCCAGGGACGAGGATGCGGTCCACATAGTCGTCGAGCGTCCCCTCGAAAAATGCCTTGAGGTTGGGCTCGTTCCACATCCCCCAGTGCCGGACTCGGCCCTTGAAGTGCGACACGGTCGCGAAGACGAAGTCGCTCCAGTCAGTGATATTCGCCGGCGGCTTCGTCATGCACGGGTCGGAGGTCCCGTCCTGGCAGCCCGGCGCGGCGACCGCCCACTTGGGGGAGTAACCGAGGGTCGCGAACACGTTGATCCCGCGGGAGCGGGCCTGGTCCACGGCCTGGTCCAGGACCTCGAAGTGAAACTCCCCTTTCTTGGGCTCTATCATGAACCAGTTGAAGTCCATGCGGACCCAGGCGATCCCCGCATCCGCCAGGGCCTCCAGGGTGGCCTCATCCGGGATGTGGGCATTGGCCCCGTACGGCGAGCACTCCCCGACTGGCCCGGCCCACAATGGGGCCGCCGCCAGCAGGACCCCGGCGGCCACTGTCCAGGCATGAACTCGCTTCATGGTGCCCTCGTCCGTTCGAACTGATGAAAGGATATCGTCTCCGAGCCCGGTTGGACAGACACCCACCCGTGTCGTCGAGAACCCCTCTGTTGCCGCCTCCGTGTCCGAGCGCGTGTTGCAAAAGATGATCGCGCAGACCGGGTCCTCGGCCTCGAGCACGGCGAGGAGCGAGCGGGTCCTCGGCTCCTCCGGGCGCAGCACGTAGGCGACGTTCTGGATCCAATCCACGTCCACCCGGTCTTCCGATAGGTCCACCCGGACCGGGTCATGCATGTGTCGCGCGATCAGGCGCTCGATGTCCGGCGGATGCCTTGTCTTCAGATGGTCCGTTCCAGGGCGGGCTCGTCGGGGGGCTTGTGCGCCGTCTCGTAGTCCACCTGGCACAGATAGACAGTCCCGAAGGCGGCCTGAAACCGCCGGACCATGCCCATGTCGTTCGCCTGGGTCCGATGGAGTCGCGTGGCCTCGACCATGAAATCGAGACACGTCATGTCCCGCGTGCAGGGGGCGTGGGCGTCCCAGACCTCGGTGATCGGTCCTGGGTCGGCCCGCCCGAGCAGGCGCAGCAGCCAGAAGCGGTTTAGGACCCAGTACAGGCGCGTCACTCGGTGCGGATCAAGGCCCTGGCACTCGAAGGAAGGGTCCGCGGCCAATCTCGCGCCCGTGGTGGCCAGGCGGGCGGCCAGTTGGTGCTCCGGATGCCCGGTAGCGCCGAAATCAGGATGGAAGGTGATGATCAGGTCGGGCTTGAAGCGGCGGATCGCGGCCACGACCAGCCCCTGGGGGTCCCCCTGCTCGCACCACTTGCGGTAGATCTCGTGCCGGAGTGGAAACGACTCGACCGGGAGGGGGGCATTGAAGAATCGCTCGTGCTGGAGTTCCGCGCGATAGCGCTCGGCCACTGCGGCCATCTCGCGTCCGCGGATCGTGGCGAGGTCGGGCTCGCACCCCTCTGGAAGGCAGCATTCTCCTCCGTCGCCGTGGGTGAGGACCAGAAAGAAGGTCGGGTTGCGGTAAAAAACGGACGAACGGCAGAGGAGGGTGCCCGAGAAGCACTCGTCGTCCGGGTGCGGGGCGCACCACATTGTGCGTGCCCCTTCCCTGAGCAGGGTCTCCACCGGGCGCGCCTCGGGCGAGCCGTCGGGTCGAGTGGGCGCATGAGCGCACCCGGAAAGCCAAGACGGAAGCCCCATCGCCACGCCGCCCCATCCGACGGTCTTCAGAAACGCGCGCCGATCCATCTGCATGACCTTGTCTCACCAGCCCGAAAGGATTCTACCCCACTCGCTTTCTGCATCAAGGGGTTGATGTCTCTTCCTTCCCAGGACCCACGAGCCGGACCAGGATGGGCCGAGATGCCTCGCCTGCGTAGAGGGAGACGTGCGGGAACGGGATCTCGATGCCCTCCCGGTCGAATGCCTTCTTCAGCCGCCGATTGAACTCCCGCCCGACCACCCACTGCTTCAGCGGCACGGTCTTGAGCCGCACGCGAATCACGACCGCCGAGTCCGCGAACCGCTCCACCCCGAGGACCTCGGCGTCCTCGATCATCAGAGGGCCAAACTCCGCATCCGACCTCATCTCGCTGGCCACGGAGCGGATGACCTCGGTCACCCGGTCCGTGTCCTCCTTGTACGCCACGCCGACATCCGCGACGTAGGCCGACCATCCGGTGCTGCGGTTGGAGAGGGAGGTGATCGTCCCGTTTGGGAACACGTGGACCACGCCCTCGACATCGCGCAACACAACGGTTCTCAAGGTGATCTTTTCAACCTGACCGTTTGTCCCGTTGATCGTGACGATGTCCCCTATGCGAATCTGGTCCTCGAAGATGATGAAGAACCCGCTGATCACGTCGCGGACCAGGTTCTGGGCGCCGAAGCCGATGGCGAGACCCATGACGCCAGCGCCGGCCAGGACTGGGCCGATGTCAACCCCCACCTGGGAGAGGGCCATCAACCCCGCCATGACCCAGACCCCGACCACGATGACCTGGCGCAGCAACTTGACGAGCGTCTGGGCCCGCCGGGCCTCGTCGCCCGGAACAGGCTGGTCGCGCGTCTTCTCCGCGAGGAGGCGAGCCTCGTAGCGGCGAAGAGAGGCCCGGACGAGTCGGGTGACCACCCATGCGCCCGCCAGGATCGCGAGGGCTCGCCCCAGGTTCATCGCGACCGTGGGCCAGTCCAGTCGGAAGAGGTCTTCAAAGTCGGTCATGCTCCATCCCTCGCAATGCCCCGCGACAATTACCACAACTGCGCCCGGACTCGCGGGTCTGTGAAATGTCCCACGAGAGGCATGATCCCGGCCAAAACTCCTTGACTCGCTGCGTCAATCTTCCTAGATTGGCGGCCAGAGGTCTCTTTCATTGGAGGACGAACCATGGCCGATTACGTGACGGACCTGAGGGACATCCGATTCGTGCTCTTCGAGTACCTGAAGATTCAGGAGTTGCAGAAGACAGGTCTTTTCAAGGACTTCGGAAGGGAAGACTACGAGTCGTTTTTGACCGAGGCGTACCGGTTCGCTCGCGAGGTCCTGGCCCCGATCAACGAGGTCGGGGACCGCGAAGGGGTCCGGTTTGAAAACGGCCAGGTCCGGATGCCGAGCGCCTTCATCGAGGCCTACAAAAAGTACAAGGAGGGCGGCTGGGTCGGTGCGGCCCAGTCGCAGGAGGTCGGGGGCATCGGCCTGCCCTGGGTCATGGGCCAGGTGATCCACGAGTTCTTCCTGGGCGCGTGCTTGTCGTTCTCGCTGACCGCAGGGCTGTCCGAGGGGCTGATAAACCTCCTCACGGATTTCGGCACCGACGAGATGAAGCGACTCTTCCTGCCCAAACTCCTTTCGGCGGAGTGGTCCGGAACCATGTGTTTGACCGAGCCGCAGGCCGGGTCGGACGTGGGTGCGAGCCGGTGCATGGCGACGAAACTGCCGAACGGCCGCTACCGAATCGAGGGGACCAAAATCTTCATCACGGGCGGGGACCACGATATGGTCGAGAACGTGGTCCACGCTGTGCTGGCGCGCACCCCGGATGCGCCTCCAGGAACGAAGGGGCTGTCCTTGTTCATCGTGCCGAAGTACCGACCCACGGAGGCAGGCGAGAAGGGCGAGTTCAACGACGTGAAGGTCGGGCGTATCGAGCACAAGATGGGGCTCAAGGGCTCGCCGACGTGCGTGATGAACTTTGGTGAGGACGGGGGTTGCGAGGGATGGCTCCTTGGCAACGAACTTGACGGGATTAAGATCATGTTCCACATGATGAACGAGGCCCGCGTCATGGTCGGCTGCCAGGGGATGACGCTCGGCTCGGCGGCCTATCAGGCGGCACTCGCTTACGCACGCGAGCGGCTTCAGGGCTCGCACATCACCAAGATGAAGGACCCGAAGGCCCCGCGTGTCCCCATCATCGAGCACCCGGACGTGCGCCGCATGTTGATGTGGCAGAAGTCGGTGACCGAGGGGCTGCGGGCGATGCTGTACGCCGTCGCGTATTACGCGGACCAGGCACGCGCCCTGGACGACCCCGACCTGAAGGAGAAGTACCAAGGGTGGCTCGAACTGCTGACCCCCATCTGCAAGGCCTACGGCTCGGATATGGGGTACAGGGCGTGTGACTACGCGGTCCAGATCCTTGGGGGATACGGCTACCTGTCGGAGTACCCGGTCGAACAGTACCTCCGGGACGCGCGCGTCGCGGCCATTTACGAGGGCACGAACGGGATTCAGGCTCTGGACCTCGTGGGCCGGAAACTCGGGCTCAAGGGCGGCTCGGTCTTCATGGGGTACCTCAAGGAAATCCAGAACTTCGTCGCGAAGACGAAGGGCCACCCGAACATCGGCAAGCATGTGGCTCGGCTCGGGGATGCGGCGAACCTGGTCGGCCAAGTGGCCATGAAGTTCGCCACGGTGGGGTCGCAGGACATTGTGTTCCCGACGCTCAACGCGTACCCGTTCCTGGAGGCGTTCGGACACGTGTGCGCGGCCTTTTATCTGCTCCAGGAGGCGCTCCTGGCCGACGAGCAGCTGCAACAGATGTTCAAGGAAGCGGGTGCGACGAGCCTCACGGACCGGCGCAAACTGGTCGAGGAGAACCCGGAGGCCCGCTTCTACCACGGCAAGGTCCAGTCCGCGCAGTTCTTCTGCACCTACATCCTGCCCGAGGTGAAGTCCAAGACCGAGACGATCCTGTCGGGCGACAAGAGCGCGATGGACGTGGTGTTCTAACGGATTCCTCTAGTCGTCCAAAAGGCGTTTCTCGCCCTTCAGTCCCTGGATCGCGGTGATGTCCTGGACGACCTCCAGGCAGCCCAGGTAGCGCCCGGCCCGGTCTCGCACCGGGAAGTAGCGGATGTGGACCTTCCGGCCCCGGAAATCAATCCAGAACTCGGCCACACGTCGGCGCCCCGCCTTGAAGTCCTCGAGAATCTTGTTGACCTTGTGGAGGCTCTTCTGCGGGTGGCAGTTCTGAACGGCCATGCCGATGACGGAGCGGCTTCTCGGAAAGATCTTGTCGTGGTCCTCGTGGCTGAAATAGCGCACCCGGTCGTCCGCATCCACGAAGGACAACTCGACAGGTAGCGTGTTCAAGATCGCGGCGAGCACCTCGCGGTCCAAATCGAAGGACAGGTCCTTGACCTCGCCAGCCGAAGCGAGACGCTCCGCGAGCGCGTAATACTTCTCACGCACGTACTCGCCGAGCGAGGCCTCGACCGCCTCGATCCCACGGATGACCGCGTCCTCGTCCTGTGGGGACATCACGCGCATGGCCATCGGGTACAGGATGTCGTTCTCTTTCCAGAAGTGGTCCTTGCAGAGGGCGATGTACTCGTCGAGGACCTCCCGGAGGCGATCAAGCGGTGCGGCGTCCCCCGCGACGTAGGTCCCGGCAAGGGTGCGTATCTCCTCGACGAGCGCACGCTGCCGATCATGCTCCATGAGCATGACCGCGAGAGGCCCGCCATGCTTCGGGATGCCGCGCGCCTCCATCAGGGGGAAGAGGTGCTCTTCTTCCTTGCGGTTGTGGCACTTCTCCAGGTACTCGGAGATGTACTCTGCGGCCCCGGCGACGAGGTCCGCGGGCGGTGGGACCGGTCGCGAGAATGCCTTCTCGATGGCCGCGAAGACCTTTTCGTGCATCGTGTGATCGTCCATCAGCAGTTCGTACCAGCGTCTCGACATCTTGAGCCTCCTTGCCTGTCGTGACCCGGACATCGCTTGTCCGAGTTGGGGCCAACTGTATCGGAAGGGACGCACCGACTCCATATGACGCAGGACAGGGTCAGAAGAGCGACACTGAGATGGTCTATCATTGATGCGACCTTTTCGAGGCGGTCGAGATGAAGCGGCAGCCGGTCGCAAAATGGCTTTTCGTGCTCTGGGTGGCCTGCGGGGTAGGAGTGAGGGGAGACGACGCCGGCCACGCGGACACGCGCGGGGACTTTGCTCGGGAGGAGGATGCGCCGGGAGAGCACGAAGACGCGGGGGACACGACGCGGGTATCGCCGGAACCGGACGCCACCGTGGCGACGGACAAAGACGATGTGACAGACGGCGAGACCCTCGACCCGGACGGCCCACCCTATTCGCGGCACATCAACCCTTTCATCGGCACCGGAGGGGACCTCGCGAACGTGGGGAGCGCCCTGCCAGGGGCCACGGCGCCGCTCGGGCTCGTCAAGGCGAGCCCGGACACCACGGACAAGTACGGGGCGCCGCCCACGTACCAGCATTGCGCGGGCTACTGGTACCCAGATTCATTCATGTACGGAATCTCTCACAACCATCTGCACGGCACGGGGGCGCCGGACTACGGGAACATTTTGGTGACCCCCACGGTGGGCATGAGCGAGGACAAGACCTCGAAAAAGCGCTTCTTCCAGCCGTTCACGCACGAAGACGAGGTAGCGGCTCCGGGCTACTACGCGGTCACCATCACGGACCCGGCTGTGCGGGTCGAGGTCACCGCGACCACAAGATGCGCGCATCACCGCTATCGCTTTCTCGTGCCCCCCTCCCCGACCCCTGCCGGCGCCCTGGATGCGCCCGCGCCCGGGGTCATCGTGCTGAACGCGGCAGCATCGCTTCTGGACGGGCGCTCCGCGGGCGGGGGAGTCGCAGTGGACCCGGCAGGTCGCATCGCCAGCGGGTGGACGCATCAGATTGGGCCTTTTTCGGGCCGGTACGGCGGCTTCCCGGTCTTCTTTGTAGCGCGTTTTCATCGCGATTTCAATGGATTCGGGACATGGTTGAACAGCGAATTGCGTGAGGGCCAGCCCGAGGTCCAGACCTTTGAGGACCCGGCCTCCTTTGGGGCGTGGTTCGAGTTCGACACGACACAAGACCCTGTCGTGGAAGTCCAGGTCTGCCTGTCGTACACGGGCGTGGCAGGGGCCATGGCGGCCCTTCAGAGCGAGATGCCGGGCTTCGATTTCGAAGGGACACGCGCCGCAACCGAGGCCGCGTGGGAGGCCGAGGTTTCCCGGTTCGAGGTCTCGGGCGGCAGCCTGGACGACAAGGCAGTCTTCTACACCTCGGTCTATCACGTGCTCCAGATGCCGACGATCTGGTCCGACGTGGACGGGCGGTATCGTGGCTTCGATGGCGAGGTCCATCAGGCGGACGGCTGGACCTACTATACGGACATGTCTTTCTGGGACACCTTCCGCACCCAGCACCCCCTCCTGACCCTAATGTGGCCCGAGCGGCAGCGCGACATGATGCGCTCTCTCGCGGCGATGCAGCGCGAGGGCGGCTACGTGCCCAAGTGGCCCATGGGCATGGGGGACTCGGGGAGCATGATCGGCCAGCACGGAGCGAGCGTGGTCGCGGACACGTGGCTCAAGGGGGTGCGGGACTTTGATGTGGATTCGCTGTACGCCTCCATGAAGGCGACCGCGAACGCACCGGGCCCCCCCGGCTCCTACGGGAACCGCGACTGCTTCCCCTGGTACACCGACCCTGGCCTCGGGTACTGCCCCGCGGACCGGACCAGCGATGCGGTGTCCAAGACCCTGGAGTACGCTTTCAACGACTTCTGCCTCGCGGAACTCGCGCGCTCTCTCGGGAAGGCCGAGGACGAGGCCCTCTTTCGCTTGCGCGCGAAACATTACGCGACCCTGTGGGACCCGGACAGCGGCTTCTTCCGCCCCCGCAACGAGGACGGGACCTTTGTCACCCCCTTCGTCCCGGACGTGTGGGACAACGGGACCTATTTCACGGAGGGCTCGGCCTGGCAGTGGCTATGGTTCGTGCCACACGACCAGGTGGGTCTGCGCGCCCTAATGGGTGGAGACGAAAAGTTTGTGTCGCGACTGTCTGAGTTCTTCATGCTGGCCCGCGACCACTTCAGTTTCGTGCTGCCGACGCCATGGTACTTCCACGGGAACGAACCGGACCTGCACGCTCCCTTCCTGTTCATCGAGGCTGGACGACCCGACCTCACCCAGGTGTGGGCGCGCTGGGTCCTGGACACCAACTACCGGAATGCATGGAACGGTTTGGTCGGGAACGACGACGCTGGCACCCTGGCAGCGTGGTACGTCTTCGTGGCCTCGGGCCTCTATCCCTGGCCTTGCGTTCCGGGGTACTACGTGACCGCGCCGCGCTTCGACCGCGTGGTCTGGCACCTGCCCGCTGGAGACCTGGTCATCGAGGCACCTTTGGCCTCCTTGGGGCCTGTCGTGGTCCAAGAAGTCCGCTGGAACGGCGCGCCCCTTCCGGGGTACTGGCTCCCCCACGACGAGGTCGCCAGGGGGGGGCTCCTGGAGTTCGACCTGGTGCCAGCGCCGCAGACACCGTGACTTGTGGGGACGGCCCCCTGTTCAGTGACAGCGCACCAAGAACTCGAGCAACACGTTGCTTGCCGCATGCAGGAAGGCCGGGGCCAGGATCCCGCCCGTGCGGGCACGCAGCCAACCAAACAAAAGCCCTGGGAAGAAAACCGCCAGGCGATAGGGGTGGGGGATCGTCACGAGATGTGACAGGGCGAACAGGGCCGAGGCCACAATGACCTCTGGCCCCACGAGGGTCCCGAAGAAACGCCAGCGGCGAGAAAAGACCTGGGCCAGCCGCGTCTGCACGAAGCCGCGGTAGAAAACCTCCTCGGGCAGGGCGACCATCACGAGGTGGACCAGGAGGATCTCGATGAGCCACCACGGGGAGCGGTCGAGGACCAGGGGGCCCGAGGGACGATGGGAGGCCGTGCTGCCGAGGCGCCAGGGGATATCGCGGTTCGAGCGCAGGACGATGCGGTCGGCCGTCGCAGTTGCGCACGCGACCCCCCTCCCCTGCCCCACGGCCTCCCGGATGGGCTCACCGGGCGTGCAGGCTCGGCCTTGGTCGCGCCACAAAAGGCCCCCGTCCGGCTGCGCAATCAGGGTGGCCCTGGGGCACCCACAGCGCTCGACGACGATCGGCGTGCTCCCCGAGGCCGTGCTCAAGACGTGAAGCCACTCCGCCTCGACAAAGACGTGGAGCGCAGGTTCCTCGGACCATGAGGCGGGGCGGCCACGGACCGCAGCCTCGAAGTAGGCGAGCGGTCGGTCTGGGAGCCGGAAGGGTTGCCCCGAGGTCCATCGGGACCAGACTTCGTATCCCGCGACGTAAGGCGGGAAGACCGCGAGCGCGACCACACCGGCCCAGCCGAGGGCGACGAGGGGTTGGCGGCCGTGGATCCCCGCCTCTGCCGGATCCTGGTCCCGGCGCCGCAACCAGGCGACGGGGGCCAGAAGGAAGAAGGCAGCCGGAAGCGCGCCCGCGTTCTCCGCAACCAGTCCGCCGACGCCTGCCAGCAGGTCGGACCCGAGCAGGACACAAAGGCCCGCCCCCCACAGAACCAGAACATCGCTCCATGGACAGCGGGTCATTGGGTTCCTGCATCACCGCCGGTCGCGGCACCGCCCTCCGACGGGGATGGGGCGACAAGGCCGGAGTCCTGGACGAACCTCTGCCAGTGGGGCCAACCCGACCATTCGCGTACTCGGCCCAACGAGTAGGTCCGGACCAGCGAGGCGGCCCACGAGACATCCGGGTCCAGGGCGGGCATCGGGCGCCCGACCTCGGCCTGGGCCGAGAGGAGCAGGGACACGAGGAAGTACGAGAGGACCGCCCCTTTCAACAGGCCCACGAGGCCGCCCAGAAGGCGGTCTGCTACGGACAGCGTGGGGCTGGCCCGACGGAAGAGGGCCACGACGAGCCTTCCCGCAAGGGCGAACACGAGGTAGGAGCCACAAAAGAGGGTTGCGGGGAAGAGGAAGTCGCGTAGGCCAGGGTAGCCGGCCAACAGCGAGGGCCACGCGGCGAGCGCCGGCCCGCTGAACCGGATCGCCACGAGGACTGCGCCCACCGTGGCCACAAGCCGCAAGACCTGGAGCAACAGACCGCTCACCAAGCCGAACAACCCGAACAGGACCACGATGACCGCGACGAGGACGTCCAACATGGCGCAAGGGTATTCCAAGCCGAGGTGCGTTTCAAACCCGGCCTTGTAGGGAAACGACCGCGCCGTGGGAGGTGAAGGGGCCCACGCCGCACGGCCGAGCCGTTTGCGAGGGGACCGGACAGGTGCGGGCTCTCAAGAATCCTCATGGCCCCCCACTGGACAGGAGGTGACGATGTCGCGCCTCGCTGAGACGCGATTTCGTGGCCTAGATGCGGATTTGCTTCCAGGATCCACCGCGGAATTTCCAGGTCATGATGACCGCGAGGGCCACGACATAGAGCAGGGCCGCGACCCACAGGCCGACCAGTTTGAAGTCCAAGACCACGCCGAGCAGGTAGGACAGGGGCACGAGACACAGCGTGTGCAAGACGATCTCCACCTTCATCACGAAACGGGTGGCCCCAGCCCCAAAGAGCGCCTGGGCCAGGACCAAGCCGAAACCCAACAGGACCCCGCCGCTTGCGATGACGCGCAGGGGGGTGCGACCCGCCTCGATGACCTCCGGGTCGTGCGAGAACAGGCCCATGAAGATGTCCGGGGCCACCACCGCGAGCATCCCGAGCGTCCCCGCAAACCACGCCGCGATGCGCACCGAGGTCCAGCCGTAGGCCTCGGCCTCGTCCGGACGCCCCTTGCCTAAGTTCTGGCTGACCAGGGTCGCGGTGGCCACCCCGAGCCCCATGCACGTCAAAAACGAGATGGAGAGGATGTCAATGATGACCTTGGTCGCCGCTTCGTACACCGGCGGACGGGACTCCAGAAGGTGGAAGAAGGCCTCCCGTGACACCGAAAAGGGGAGAATCGCGTGAAGCCATTCCCCGATGGACGAGGTCCCCCCCCGCTGGAAGTCCTTGGCGATTGCGGTGTCCAGATGACCGACCCATTTGAAGAACAAAAGAAAGCCTGTCATCACGAACACAGTCGCAATCCCGGAGGGGATCGAGAGGCGCAGGATGGAGGCCGCGACTCGCAGGTCGAGATTGCTCCACCGGAAGATGCGGAAACCCTTCCGGAACCGCGGCCGCAGGGCCAGGGCGATCATGAGGGCGAGCCCTAGGTAACTCGCGATGCACGACGCGACGCCCGCGCCTAGGACGTTCAGGCGCGGAAATGGCCCCACCCCAAACACCAGCAGGAGGTCCAGCACCACATTGGCCAGGTTCATGACCACCGCCACGAACAGGTGGTAGTGGGTCTTGCCGAGTCCGTCAAAAAACGCCTTGAAGGCCAGTGTCCCGACCATGGCGAGGACCCCGGCAAAGCGCGCCCTGGCGTATGGGACACCCTGGCCGAGCACGTGCTCGTTCGAGGTGACGAGTCGGAAGATGGGTCCGGTGAAGGCCGTGGACAGGACCGTGAACGCGCCCCCGACCACGAGGGCCAGGAGAGCCGAGTTGAACAGGACCCGGCCCGCGCCGTGCGGGTCCTTTTCGCCAAAACGGCGTGCGGTCATCGCCTGGGTCCCGACCGCAATGCACGAGGCGAAGCCTCCGATCAGCCAATGCAAGATCACGGTGTAGCCGAGGCCGGCCTGTCCGGCGATGGAGTACTCGCGAGGCAGGTACCCCACCACGATCGTGTCGAACAGGTTGATAAAGGCCTGCACGAGCATGGCGCCCATGACGGGCAGGGCGAGCTGCAGGACGGTCCCCGTGCGCCTGCGCTCTGGAAACAGCCATCCGAAGAGGCGGCGTGCCATGGGCGGGAAGGTAGCCGGGTCTCAATGCCGCGTCAACGGGACTGGCGCGACGCAAAGAGACGCCTTATGATTTTGGGCGATGAGCCGTGACGACACCAAGAGCACGGAGGACGTCGCCCTGATCGTGGGGTCTGACGAGGAGCGCAACGTCCTCCATATCTTGCGCAAGCGGGGTCATCGGATCGAGCCAGGCCTGGTCCGGCCGGCGGAGCCCGGGAAACCGCTGATGGGGGACCTCGTGCGGCTGAAGCCGCGGCCCGGGCTGCCTGTCTTGTGCGACGTGGAGACGTTGTGGGAGTTTCACAGGCCCCCGCCCTCGGACGAGGAGAGGCGGGACGAGGGAGGCCCCGGGCGCCGGGGGCCAGCATGGGTCACCTCCGATGCCTACCGCCGGGGCTGGGAGCGCATCTTCGGGCAGCCTCACTCGGAACCTGACCCTGACGGGAACTGATCACTCCTCGATGAACAGGATGCGCGTCACCTCCTCGGGGGTCGTGATCCCGCGCTCGAGCAGGTGGCGACAATAGGACCGCAAGGGGTGCAGAAGCCCGGCCTCGCGTGCCATTCGCTCCAACACGGGGAGTGGCTGTCCAGAGGCGACCGCAGGCTTGAGGCGGTCGTCCAGGCGCAGGGTCTCGAATACGCCGACCCGCCCCCGGAACCCAAGGTAGTTGCAGTGGATGCAACCGCGTCCCCGGAAGAAGGTGAGGCGGTCCCGCGAGTCCGTCCCGCGTCCGTCCTCGTTGTCCTCGTAGAGCCCAAGGGGGCGAACGAGTTCCGGGGGGTACTCGGTTGGCTCGCGGCAATGGGGGCACAGGCGCCGCACCAGGCGCTGGCTGACGACCCCGATCACCGTGTGGGCGATCAGGAAGGGGTCCACGCCCATCTCGCGCAGGCGGAGCACGGTGCCGAGTGCGTCGTTCGCGTGAATCGAGGTGAACACCAGGTGCCCCGTGAGGGCCGCCTCGATGGCCGTGGCCGCGGTCAGGGGGTCGCGGGTCTCGCCCACGATGATCACGTCCGGGTCTTGGCGCAGGAAGTGTCGGACGGAGTTGGCGAAGCTGACGCCCGCCGCCTCGTTGACCTGCACCTGGGTGACGCCGTCAATCGAGTACTCGATGGGGTCCTCGATGGAGACGATGTTGACCTCCTCTTCCTTGAGCCGGAGCATGGCACTGTAAATCGTGGTCGTCTTGCCGCTTCCAGTGGGCCCGGCCACGAGGACCATCCCTCGCGGCTGCGCGATCATCCAGCGCAAGGCCTGGTAGGCCGGCTCCCACGTCACCAGACGCTCGAGGTCAATGAGGAGGGTGCTCGGGTCCAGGATGCGCAGGACCAGGGTCTCCCCGTACCGGGTCGGGACCGTGGACAGACGGAAGTCAATTCGCCGGTTCTCGTGCAGGATGGCCAGGCGGCCATCCTGGGGCTTGCGCTTCTCGGCGATGTCCATGTTCGCGAGGACCTTGAGCCGAGACACGAGGGGCAGTGCGTAGCGCAGATCCAGCGGCTCCGGGCGTTTCTTGAGCCGGCCGTCCACGCGGTAGCGCACCACAAGTTCCCGCTCGCGAGGCTCGATGTGAATATCGCTCGCCTCAAGTTCCAGGGCCTCTCCGAGGAGCCGGTTCATCAGGGCCACGACCTGCTCTCCCGTGACGTGCCGCGCGCGCTCCTCGAGAACCGCGGCAGGCAGGGCGGCCTCGAGCACATGCAGGTCCAGAGGCTTGCGCTGAAGCACCTGGAACCAGCGGTCGGGCCCCTGGGTGGTCTTGTGGCGGCGGTCCAACTCGGGCAGGACGCGGTTACGGTAGAAGGCGGCAAAACCCTGGGCGTCCATGGCCACCGGTCGTACTTGCAGCCCCGGCAGCAGACGCCGAACATGGTCCACGGCCTCGAGGTCCCCTGGGTCCACGAACCCGACCACCACCACCCCGCCGTGGCGGGCCAGGGGGATCGCGCGGTAGCGGAGCACAGCGGTACGGGGCAAGAGGTCCCATAGGTCTGGGTCAGGCTTGAGCCGTGTCAGGTCCACGACAGGCGAGGACTTGCGACTTTGCTCCGCGTGCCAGCGGGACGCCATCTCGCGCAGAAGGGTCCGCGCGGCGGACGGTCGCGTGTCGAGCACCGTGAGGAGGGTGCCGCGGTCGAGGGCGAGCAGCTCGGAGGGCTCCGCGGTCACGAGTGTGGCCTCCCATGTCGCACCGGCCAGGCACTCCAGAAGGCCTGCGTCATCGCCCGGCAGGAGGTCCGCACCGAGATACTCGAGCCCGTCCTCCGAGTCCCGCCAGGTGCGGCACACACGGCCCTCCCGCACAACCCACACGCATGCGGCCGCGTCTCCCTGGGCCGCCACAGTGGCCCCTGAGGGGAAGCGGTGCTCGGCGAGACCGGACGCGAGCGCCGCCAAGTCGGGCTGGTCGAGCCCTGAAAAGAGTCGTGACGTGGCAAGTGAGTTCGCTTCCATCTCCGAACCCTCTTGACCTCGGCCTCTCTACTCTCATCGAAGGGTTTCGTCGTCTCAGCCTCCCGCTGGGCTGATGGCATGATAACATTGAATCTCTGCGGTGGAGAGACGCTCCGCGGTTCGTGGTCCACGGGCGCCCGGGCTTCTGACGCGGCGGGCCCGGTGGCCATCGCGGGCGTTGCAGGAGGGAGTCGGGCATGGATGCAGTCGCGTTTCTGGGCTTGGGCCTGTTGGGCCTGCCCGCGGCCTGGCGCCTGTGCCGGGCCGGGAAGTACATCTTGTACGTCTGGAACCGGACGCCGGAGAAAGCCCAGTTGATGAGGCCCCTCGGGATGCAGGTCTGCGAGACCGCTGCCGAGGCGGTGCAGCACGGGGACTTCGTGATCCTCATGCTCGCGGACGCGCAGGCTATCGAGGAGGTCCTGTTCGGCCAGGTGGGGGCCGAGGCACTGGCCGGTAAGACGGTCATCCAAATGGGGACCATCGGCCCGGACGAGAGTCGAGAGTTCCAGCGCCGCCTTCCCGGGGCACGCTACATCGAGGCACCTGTCATGGGGAGCGTCCCTCAGGCCGATGCCGGGGAACTCGTGGTCATGGTGGGGTGCGAACCGGAGGAGTTGGACCATGTGCGACCCCTTCTCGAGATCCTCGGCCCGGTCTATCGGATCGGCCCGGTCGGGGCCGCGGCGACGATGAAACTCGCGCTCAACCACCTCATCGCGGCCCACGTCACCGCCTTCTCGGCGAGTCTGGCCCTGGTGCGGCAGGCCCGGCTCGACGTGGACTTGTTCATGGAGATACTAAAGCGGACCAATCTGTACGCCCCCATGTTCGACAAGAAACTGACCCTGATGAAGGCGCGCCGTTACGACCGCCCTCACTTCCAGACCAAGCACCTCCTCAAGGACGCGCGTTTGTTTCGGACGGCGGCCTCGGCAGCGGGGACCCGCACGACCACCGTGGATGCCATCGTGTCGGTCCTCGAGGAGGCCGTGGCCCAGGGTTTTCAAGACCTCGATTACGCGAGCGTGTTCGAAGTCGTGGCCAGAGGCCCGACCACCCGTTGAGGCGAGGAACAGTGGCAAGGCTCTTCTCCGAGGAGGACCGTTCAGCGCTTCTGGACCTCTTGTACGAGCGCTACGGTCACCACTTGAGGGCCGAGCGGTTCGCGTTGGATGGTCGGGTCGAGCCCGGCTTCGTCGAGGTCCACCTCGTGCTCGAGCGCACGGACAGGACCTTCCGATACGACATGACCTTTCATGCGTCGCTGGTGGAAAATCGCCTGTCCGAGGAGGCGGGCCGAGACCTCGTCGTGGACTTCATGGGCTGGTACCTTGACCTCTATTTTCGTCGGAAGCGCGAGATCCTGTTGCCGCTGGACTTCCAGGAGTACCCGTTCGGAGAGTACCGCGTGTTTGCACGTGGGGATGTCACCAACCCCCTCCTCGACGCCCTCGCGGACGAGATCATCGAGAAGGGGGTGACGATCCCGCCGGACGACCCGAGGCTCAAGGGGTTGTAGGGCCACCGCGGGTCTTCAACAAAGAGGCTGCGACCGCTACCGCGAGAATGGCGGACACGACGGCGAGCGATACCGCGATGGGGATGTGGCAGCACTCGGACACAAGCATCTTGACCCCGATGAAGGCGAGGATCACGGCGAGGCCGTGACGCAGATAGACGAAGCGGCGCAATGTCCCCGCCAGCAAAAAGAACAGCGCTCGCAGCCCCAAGATGGCGAAGACGTTGGACGTATAGACGATGAAGGTGTCTCGTGTCACCGCGAAGATCGCGGGGATGGAGTCCACGGCGAACACCACGTCGGTGGCCTCTACGACCACCAGGACCAAAGCCAGGGGTGTGGCGTACAACCGCCCTGCCCGGCCCTCTGCCCCTCCACTGGCCTCGCCCTCCCGGACGAAGAAGCGGTCGCCGCGGTACTCCGGGACCACTGGAAAGACGCTGCGGAACAGGCGAAGCGCGAGGTTTCGTTCCGGGTGGACGTTCTCGTCCTTCTGGAAAAGGAGTTTGATGCCAGTGAATACCAGGAAAGCCCCGAACACGTACAGGACCCAATCGAAGGCCTGAAGGAGCGCGGCACCGGCCACGATGAAAAGCGCGCGCATGATCAGGGCACCCAGGATGCCCCAGAACAGGACCCGGTGCTGGAGTGCGGGCGGCACCCCGAAGTAGGCGAAGATGACGAGGAAGACGAAGAGGTTGTCCACGCTCAACGACTTCTCGATGAGGTAACCCGTCAGGAACTCGAGGCCCTTCTCGGGCCCCCACGCGACCCAGACCACGACGTTGAAACCCAAGACCAGAAAGACCCAGACGATGCTCCAGACCAGGGCCTCGCGGAAATGGACCTCGTGGGCCTTCTTGTGGAAGACGAGGAGGTCCAGGGCCAGGAGGCCGACGATCAGGCCGGTGAAGGCCACCCACATCCATAACGACGCCAGCGACGACACGGTTTCCATCTTCACCATCCGTCAAACAGCGGGGACCACGGTTGCGTGGGCGGTCCTCAAGCGGGGTACTTCAGCCGCTCTGCTTCTCGGGCCGCCTCGAGGGCAGCGCGGACCTCCGGGCGGGTCAGGGCCAGGATGCGCGCAGCCAGAAACGCAGCGTTCTTCGTGTTGTCAACCCCCACCGTGGCAACCGGGACGCCCGGGGGCATCTGGACCGTGGACAAGAGCGCGTCCAGCCCGCCGAGTGATCCCGCGTTCAGGGGGACCCCGATCACGGGGAGCAGGGTGTTCGCAGCCACGGCCCCCGCGAGGTGCGCCGCGAGCCCCGCGCACGCGATGAAGACCTGGACCCCGCGGGCCTCGGCCTCGCGCACGTAGGAGACGACCTGGTCCGGCGTGCGGTGTGCGGACAGGACTCGGACCTCGCACGGGATTCTCAGGGAGTCGAGGACCTCCTCCGCCTTTTTCACAACCGGGAGGTCGTTTGGACTGCCTGTCAGGATAGCCACCAAGGGAGCGCCACTCATCTCTGCCTCCGACTCTACCGGTTCGACAAGAAACGCCTTGCTGCAATGCGGTACTTCCGGTCCGCCTCCACCACCTCGCGAATCACGCGCGGCGGGATCTTTTCATCGGCATTGAAATAATCTCGTGTAAAGAAGTTTACGGCAGCGGAAAAAGCATGGGTCAGGGCCTCGGCGGGACCAAGGAGCGCCTGGCCCTGGACCATGGCCCGCGAGCGGAGCAAGGTCACGGCGCGGTCCGCCCTGCGGTCCGAAAGACGCAGGGCGTAGCGGGGGATTGGGGCTCCCTCGCGTAGCGGCACCTCTACGAGGCGGCGGAGGTCCTCGCGCAGCGAGGCGAAGACCTCGTGGGCAATGCGCGGGATGTCGCCTGCGGGGGCACGCTCCACGGCCTTCAGGTCTTCGTCCGTCAAGGTCAGGACTTCACGGCCCAGGTCGCGGAGGGCCGAGACATCCGCGCGCAGGGCGTCGCGCAGGGCCGAGACCTCCCGGATGTAGGGCAGGCGGTCGCGCACCCCGACCTTTTTGCAGCGCAGGCACAAGAGCAAGTAGCGGTCCGCCACGTCCGCGGACCGGGCCAGAAACCGGTCCAGGGTTGGGTGGCGCAGCGCGCCTCGGTCCAAGAGGTCCGAGAAGCGCTGGAGGAGGACATCGCACTCGGATTCCATGGCCTTGACGTCCACCGGGAGTTCCCAGCGCTTGATCCGCTCGGGTTCCACGTGGGCAAAGTGCGCCTGGTCGCACCGCTCGGCGACGACCATGAAGTCGCGGACCGCCTCCCGCACCAGGGCTTCCGCAGTTGCTTCGGCCTGAACCGAGCCCTGGTCCTGCACGCCCTGAAGCCCGCCAGGGTCCCGGTCCTTTGAGACTGCCCCACGTTTAGGCTCCTCGGACGGACGGCAGGCAAGGGCCAAAAAGACTGCCGCGATCCCCATCAGCGGGCGCATCCCTGGACCTCCACCTCCGGGGTCAGGCTCCGCACGGACGAGCACCTCTCGTCCGCGCACGCGACGAATAGCGGGTCGAGAAGGCGCATGAAGCGCTCGTAGGGGACGTCCTCGCGCACGAGGAACAGACCCGGCCCACTGGAGAGGAGCTTCACGGCCTCGCCCTCGTCCACGGGCCGCGGGTCCACAACCTTGCCCCCGGCGAACCTCCCTGCGAGCAAGCGGTCCGAGTCCAGATAGACCGCGGAAGCGATCCGGCCTGGCAGGTCCTGGGCGTCCGTGCTTTGCCCCAAGGGCCGGCACCTCAAGGCGCCCACGCCCCCGACCTCCACGCGCCGCGGCGCGACCGGCACCTCGCGGAACTCCAGGCGGCCCACCACGGTCCTGCGCGCGACCCCGTCCATCCGCCGCCTCGCCCCAAAGGTGACGACGCGAGCCGGGTGCTTCTGAAAGATAGCCACGACCTCGGTAGCGACCCGCATCGGGGCCGAGCGGTCCATGGCCAATACCACGACCTCCAGGTTCTCGGGGCCGCGCTCCTCCTCGAGTTGAGCCTGGATCGGGGCGATGCGGCGCGCCATCGCGGCCCAGGCCGAGGCCGGGACATCCCATCCCTTCGAGAAGTCCACGAAGACCTGGTTCTCGTACTCGAGCCCCTTGCGCGTCACCGTGATCACCACGTCCCCCACGAACGGGGCCTTGGACTTCGAGTCCGGCAAGACCGGGTCCTCGGGGAAGTCGGGCAGGCGTTCGAGCCGCGCGGCTACCTCCGCGAGGAAAGGTTCGAAGATGCGATTGAGCGGCGAGTCTGGATAGCGGTCGAGGAAGGCGCGGACGATGCGCTGGACTTCGGTCAGGTAGGGGCGCTCCATCGCAAAGTGCATCACCTCGAACGGGATGGCCCTGCAAAAATCGGACAATCGCTCCTTGCACAGGCGGGCCAGGTAATCCGACACCGCTTCCTGGTGTTCCCGCGGAAAATCGAAGGCGACCTGCCAGTGACGGAAGAAATAGACGGCGCGGTCGTCCCCGTCCATGTCCTGGGCCCCGTAGAACGCCTCGAGGTGCACGAAGGTGTGGTCAAAGTCCGCGAGCAGGTGGACCAGGCGCGAGCGGGCGTCGTCTTCCGGGACCTTGTCCTTGAGGTCCTTCCACGCGGCCATGTAGTCCTTGAAATCAATCTCCTTTTTCCAGAAGCGCTCCATGGCGTCAAAGAAGGCGACGATGGCCTCGAGTTCCTTCTGCAACGGGGTGCCGCGCGAACGCACGACGACGGCCTGGAGGGGGCGTCGCCAGTCGTAGCCGAAGGACGCCTGCCGCCAGTCCACAAGGGGGCTCTTGACCTTGGGATACTTCTTCACGTCCTCGGGCAGGGTGCGGACCATCTCGTCGAGCCAGCCCTTCAGGATCGCGCTAGCCTCCTCGAGCAGGGCAGCGCGCTGGGCCTGCGAGGCCGCCTTCTGACGCGCCGCCATGTCCTCGCCCTGACAGGCGTCCAGCGCCACGACAACGAGGCCGCTGATGAACCCCATGATGAGCCGTGGTGTCATGGCCACTCCCCGGATGAGAAAACCGGACCCCACGCCCGCCGCCAGGCGCATTCCCCTCACGGGATGCACCTCTTGTCCCCCTTCGGACACCGGAACCGCAGGTGCATGTGACTCGTATGCTCCTCGTCTGCCTGGATGATGGGCGCGGCTCCGCCTGGAAAGAATCGCAAGTATTTCTCTCTCTGTCGCCTATTTTTCTTGTAAACTTTCTTTATATATTCTTTCAGTGCCGATGCAATCGAAGCCTCCATAAAGATCATTTGCGTCTCTGGATTGTCCAGGAAGCACTTCGTCAAAAACCATTGCTTCTCGACATCGAGCGTCGTCGGAGTGGCAACCCGCAGCGGCCCGTCGTCCGCGTTCTTGGCGCGGCTCTTCAAGATGAACCCGATGTCCACGTCGCGTCCGCTCTGGTGGGACTTGTGGGGAGGGAGAGGCCCACCCTGGCGGCGCGAGAGGTCGCCGATGGCGATGGGGTCCGCTTTGGACCTCTTGTAGCGATGGCGGAACTGCGAGACGCACCTTCTAACATACCGCACGGTCTCGGGCGTGCCCCACGTGGCCTCTCGCCGTGCCGCAACCACCCAGCCCACGCCCCTGTTGTCCCCGTCCGGGTCCAAGTTGACCCCGCCGATGAGCCTTCCGTCCGATGGCCTCCCCACAGACTGGGGCTCGAGCCGAGGACCGCAGAACTTCAGGCGGGCCCCTGGTCGCAGTCGCCGGGAGTCCCTGGGATTCCATCTCTTCAGGTCCTCCGCGGAAACCCCAAGCACGCCCGCGATCTCGGAAAGGGACTCGTGCTTGCCCACCCGGTAGGTCTGCCAGACGTGGGGCTTCTGACACTTGTGAGGCTTCGCGGCCTTCTTGGCTGCGGAGGCATTGGCGGCGGCCTGGGCAGGGGCCCGGCCCATGACCATGCCCGGCAAGACAGCGCATGCCGACAGCACGCCCAGGGCCACGAGCACGCGACGGCTCATCGGCCCTCCTCGTCCTGGAACACGATGTGGTACCTGCTTGTCATCCCTCGTTCGATCCGCACGGTCAACTCGCGCACCCGGCCGGAGACACCCTCGACACGCAGCCGATGCTCCCCTTCCGGCACCTCCACCCCGTCCATCGGCAGGCGAAACCGCTCCCAGCCGTCCATGATGGCGGTTGCCTCCTCCGAGGCAGTGACGACGAGGAACCCCATCTCGGCCGGGGAATGATAAAGGTCACGCATGGGCAGGGGGTCCGTGCGCGATGCGACTTCGTCCCGCACCGCGGTCATGACCGCGACGAGGTCAGGATGCCGCATCAGCACCTCCTGGTCCACGTGAAAGCGCTCCATCCTGGGACCCCAGGCGGACCAGAACTCGTAGCGGGGCCCGGGCAGGCGCGCTGCCTCGCGTGGGTCGAGAGGCCCGACCTCACTCCCCTCCACCGGGGCCTTCGCGAAGGCCCCGACGCGGCGAAGCCGCTCGACCAGGGCCTGCGCCTGTAAACCCCCGACGACCCGTACGTCCTGCCTCTGCCCCACGTAGCACAGGTTCTCTTTGACCACGGACACGACCACCGTGCTCCCGCGAACGGTGACGTCGTGGGCCACCATCCGGAAGGGCGACACCCCACCCCGCACGGTCACGCGCACGAAGGAGCCGTCCGGGGCGGGTCCCTCCCCGCGCGCGCCTCGGCCCCACACAAGGATGGACAGCCCCAATACGAGGCCCCAAGGCCCAAGGTGACCGCGTCTCCGTCCACGGGTTCTCCGCACCGCCTACCCCCTGAAACAGCCCCGCCTTCCTCGTCCCGGCAGGGCCGCCGGATGATAGCACGCCCCGGCTCGGCGTCAGTGGTGGAGTGAGCACGACCAGACCGCGCCGTGGCTGTTTTCGGGCTGGAAGGGCTTGCCCGGCAGGCGCAGGGAGGTGTCTCTTACCGGAACCGCTTGACCGACTCCTCCGGACATTGGCCGGGACAGACCTTCAGACTCCGGGTTCGCAAGGCACCTCGCGCGGGGTAAAGGGGGACGGACAGCGAAGGACTATGGGCAGCCCCAGCCTCCGCACCAGCGCACCCTCAGGCAGCCATAATCGTCTGCTGTCCGGTCGTAACCCCAACGATTGTCGTTCGTAGTCCGGATATGGAACCAGTACCAGCGGATGCAGCCGTAGTTGGTGCCGGTTGCGCAAGAAGGCCGCGGGATCTCGAGTCGGTTACAACCCCCGAGCGGCCAAATGCCGACCGCCGACATCCCAAGGTCCGAGGTCTCGCCCGACGTGATGGAATGGTCGTCAATGAAGGTTCCACCTCCATTACAGGGGCTGGTCGTTTCCTGTGAAGGCGAACCGGTTCCGCAGTAACTTGATGTCCCGCAGTCATATGCCTCAATATAGTATGATGTGCTAATGTATCCGTTCTCTTGGTCGTTGTCAATTTGGATTCCGCGGGCGACAGGCGTGATCTTTGTGACATCGAGCCGCCAGTCCACCGTGATGGAATCCCCCCAACGGCATCCGGACTGTTCCGGTGCATCGTAGTAGGCATCCGCCCACGCCTCGGTTCCGACGTTGAGGAGGCGATTATGGACGACCCCAACGCGGACATCGTACGAGTTGCACGTGGTCACCCCGGTTTCCGTTGCGATTCCGCAGGGAGGACTGGCCAGAGCGGCCGTCGCGACGCCGAACGGTTCGGGCTTGTGGTCCGACAGGTTGTCGAGGGGCGGATCATACAGGAAACAGGCAGGCGGAGCGGACGAGGAAGGCCAATCCCCAGGGAGGACCCATGCCAAGAGGGGATCGCCCTGTTCCGGCGGACAGGGGTTCGGACTGGAACTGGGCCGTCTCTCGGACAGGACGCAGGCGAACTCGGGCGAGAAATCGCTGGCCACATCGGTCGCCGGCATGGCGACGCCATCGAAGAGGCCTCCGTTGCACTCGTCGCCGATGCAGACCGCAGCCGGGACGTCCTCGAACCCATCCGAGGCCGACAGCGCCCCGGGACCCGCTGCCTGGCTGGACCCACGGCCCCCGACGCAAGAGGCGAGGAGCACCAGAGTCGCAAGACATGCGTACCTCGACATGGGACACCTCCGTAAAAAACCCTTCAATGCGATTAATAATCTCCGCGGACCAGACTGTCAAGAGGAGACTGTTAGCACTCGAAGACAACGCGGGAGGCGTCGTGGCTCCGAGAAGCCGCCCCCCCCGGCCTCACCTCTCGATGACCAACACGCCTCGAGGTCGCGAGGGGGTCTTGGGAGCCGGGGTCTCGCCCGCGTAGCCGATGGGCAAGAGGGCCACCGGACGCACGCCCTGCGGGAGGTCCAAGATGCGCGAGACCCTGTCCTCGTGAAAGGCCCCGACCCACACGCCCGACAGCCCCAGGTCCACGGCTTTAAGCCAGGCGAGGGTGCAGGCGATGGTCGCATCCTGGACCGAATACAGGGCCTCCCCGCGACCGCCGTACTTGGCCGCCGAGGCCGGCCCGTCCGCGCAAAAGACCAGGACGACCGGGGCCTGGCCCACGCTCTCTTGGTTCAGGGCCGCTTCCTGAAGCCATGCTCGCAGGAGGGCATCGCGGACCACGACGACGCGGAACGCCTGCAAATGGCCCGCGCTCGGCCCGGTCATCACTGCATCGAGGATGGCGTCGAGCGCGGATTGCGGGACCGGCTCGGCGCGGAAGCGCCGGATGGAGCGTCTGTTTCGAAGAATCATGTCCAGTGCGCTCATGGCGTCTCCTTGGTCAGGCATGGGTTCAACCGCCGCGGGCGGGGGGCGTGCCTGCGGCCCAGGAACCGGAATCGGCTCGCGCCCGTCGCTCCGACAAGCGAAGAGGAGGCACGCGATGACCCAGCCGGCCGCGAACCTCATGCCAGCCCCCCTCGTGGTCCCCTTCGGGTGAGTCTAGCACGACTTGTCGAAGCGGCGTCCCGGCGCCCCTGGGAGCGAGGCATCACGCGCTCACAAGCCTGAACTGCCGGATTGCAAAAGGCCACCCGACTGGATTGCCAATCCCCCTGGCCTTGTCTAGACTCGCCCCGTCCCGTGGTGGAGGAGGGACTGAATGGTCGAGCAGGTGGTTCGAGGGCTCGGGTGCATGGTGCCGGCCCAGGCCCTGGCCGAGGCGCACCGCTGCCTGATGTGTGACGAGGCGCCGTGCACCGCCGCGTGCCCGGCCCGCGTGGACGTGATGCGCTTCATCCGCGCCCTGCGGTTCGAGAACCCGCGCAGGGCACTTGAGGTCATTCGGCGGAGCAATGTCCTCGCAGGGGTCTGCGGGGTCGTGTGCCCAAAGGAGCGTTTGTGCGAGGGCGCTTGTCTGCGAAACGCCCTGAAGGACCCGGTCCGCATTGGGGCGCTCCAGACCTATGCCGCGGCGTACGAGATGCTGCACCCGCGACGCTCGACACCCGCCGAGTTGCCGGGCCCCGACGCCCCTGGCGTGGCCGTCATCGGGGCTGGACCCGCGGGGCTTGCGGCCGCGGACATCCTCGTCCGGTGCGGGGCGCGCATCACCCTCTTCGATGCCCGCGAGGCCCCAGGGGGGATGCTCGCCTACGGAGTGCCCGAAGGGCGGATGCCCTACGAGTTTGTGCGCTCCGAGGTGGCCCAAGTCGTCGAGATGCCTGGGGTTGAGTTCCGCCCGGGACAGGCCCTGGGACACCACTTTTCGTTAGATGACCTTTTTGCCCAAGGATTTCGTGCGGTTTTCATAGCGGTCGGGCTGTGGAGGCCCGCACGGCTCGCGGGTGTCTCGGACCTCCCTGGGGTCCTGCACGCCCTCCCCTTCCTCGAGGCCGCGCCCCGACACGCCCGCTTCGGAGGCCCGGCGCCCGAGGTCGGCCTTCGTGTCCTTGTCGTCGGCGGAGGGTCCGTGGCCATGGACTGCGCGGACGTCGCGAGGCGGCACGGGGCCCGCGATATCGAGATCATCTGTCTCGAGAACAGCGACGAGATGCCCGCCACACACGAGGACATCGAGGCTGCCTGGCGGATCGGGGCTCGATTTTGGAACCGCCGCCGCGTGAGGCGGGTCACCACAGGACCAGACGGCTCGTGGTCCCTCGAAACCATCGGCATCGCATGGAAGGAGCCTGGGCGCTTCGTCCCGGACAATGCCGTGGACCTCCCCGGGACCGAGGCCCACCACGTGGCCGACACGGTGATCGTGGCCATCGGCCAGGCCCAGGACCCGGGCGTGGTCCAGGCACTCTCCGGTCTGGACTGTGACCCTCGTGGGCTCCTTGTGGTGGACCCTAACACGCAGAGGACCTCTGCCCCCCATGTGTATGCAGGGGGAGATTGCGCCGCGGGGTGCGGCCGGACCGTGGTCGCCTCCGTGGCCGAGGGGCGCAGGGCCGGCCTCTCCATCGCGGCTAGCCTTGGCCTTCGGCCCCCGCGAAGTCCCTACGAGCCCCCTCTCGTCCGGGAGGTGCAACGATGATCGCGCATGGCGTGGACCTCTCCGTGGATTTCTGCGGCATCCGGTTCGAGCACCCGTTCTTGTTGTCCGCGGCCCCGCCGACCGACGACCTCGACATGGTACGCCGCGCATTCGATGCAGGCTGGGCGGGGGCCGTGCTCAAGACGACCTCGGTCGAGGGCACACCGGTCCCGCTCAAGTACCCGATGATGTCCTCGTCCGACCTGGGTCCGCAGCGTGTCGCCTCCCTGGGCAACATTGACCTCATCTCGGAGCACCACATTGACGTGGTGGAGCGGCGCGTCGAGACCCTCAAGCGCGAGTACCCGGACCGGGTAGTGGCCGCGAGCATCATGGGCTCCCGCCGCGAGGACTGGGAGATTCTCGTGCAGCGGCTCGAGGCCGCGGGCGCGGACTTCATCGAGTGCTCCTTCTCGTGCCCGCAGGGGAGCATGGGGGAGCAGCCAGGGGCCATGCTCGCGCAGTCCATCGCGGCGACCGAGCGCGTCGCCGGATGGGTCAAGGCCGCGGCCCGCTGCTGCCCGATTGTCATCAAGATCACCCCGCAGGTGACGGACATCGTCGAGATCGCCCAGGCGGTCCAGCGCGGTGGGGCGGACGCGATTTGCGCGTCGAACACGATCCCCTCGTTGCCGGGCCTCGATGTGGCGACCCACACCCCCTGGCCGGGACTCGGGGGCCGTTCCACCTACTCCGGCCTGTCGGGGCCCGCGATCAGGCCCATCACCCTGCGCACCATCGCGGAGATCGCCCGCCACGTCCCCCTGCCCATCACGGGGACTGGAGGCCCCGTCACCTGGAGGGACGCCGTGGAGTTCCTCCTGGTCGGGGCACGCACCGTGCAGTTCGCCACGGCGGTCATGCATTATGGCTTCGATATCGTGGCCGACCTGGTGGATGGCCTCGCCTACTACATGGAGGAGACAGGCACGAGGCAAGTGTCGGACCTGGTGGGTGCGGCCCTGCCCCGCCTCTGTGGCCACGAGGAACTCCCCAAGTTGCGAGTGCGCTCGACGCTCAGCCCGGACCTCTGCGTCCGCTGCGACCTCTGTCATGTCTCGTGCCGGGACGGGGGCCACGCCGCGATCGAGGTCGGCCCGGACCGCCTGCCCCGCATTGACGAGGACCGGTGCGTCGGATGCGCGATGTGCGTGCGGGTCTGCCCGACCTGGGCCCTTTCCTTGAAGGTGGAAGCGTGAAGCGAGACATTTTTGTTGAAAATGGAATCATCGCGACCTTCGGCGAACCATGCCGGGTCTTCGAGGACGGCGCAGTCCTCATCCGGGACGGGGTCGTGGCCACAGTGGGTCCGCGCGAGGAGGTCCGCTTTGGCCTCGCCCCGGGGGAGACGCCCGAGGTCCTGGATGCGGGCGGGGCAGTGGTGACCCCAGGGCTCGTCAATGCCCACATGCACCTGTACTCGACATTCGCGTGCGGGTTCGCGGCCTCACCGTCACACAACTTTCGGGAAATCCTCGAAAATCTTTGGTGGCGCCTGGACAAGGCCTTGACCCTCGACGACGTGCGCCTCTCGGCCATCTTCCCAGCGGCCCGGTCTCTGCTCGCTGGGGTCACGACCATCGTGGATCACCATGCCTCTTACGGCGCGATCAGAGGGAGCCTCGCTGTCATCGCGGAGGCAGTGCGCACCATCGGTCTTCGTGCCTGCCTCGCATACGAGGTCTCGGACCGCTGGGGAGAGAAGGCCGCAGACGAAGCCATCGAGGAGAACGAGTCCTTCCTGGCAGGGCTCGCCGCGCGAGGGGACCCCGACCTCGCAGGTCTCTTCGGGCTACACGCCTCGTTCACGCTCTCGGACCGCACCCTCAAACGGTGTGTCGAGGCCGCACGGCGTGTCGGGTCCCCTGGGTTTCACGTCCATTGCGCCGAGGACCTCGCGGACGTGGAGGACGCCCGCGGCCGGGGCTTCGCCGGGGCCGTGGACCGCCTCGATGCCTGCGGCATCCTTGGACCCCGCACCCTCGCGGCCCACTGCATCCATGTCACAGAGGCCGAGGCCGCCACCCTCGCCGAGACCGGGACCCTCGTGGTCACCAATCCCCAGTCCAACATGAACAACGCGGTGGGCGTGGCGGACGTCTCGGGTCTGCTTCAGTCTGGGTGCGTGGTCGGGCTCGGTAGTGACGGGATGACGGCCAATATCCTGGAAGAGGTGCGGGCTTCCATCTTCACGAGGCGGCAAGAGTCGCGCGACCCGACCAGGATGTTCGCCGAGGCGGTGCGGATGCTCACGGTCAGCAACCCCTACCTCGCGAGCCACCTCTTCGGGCGGCCCATCGGGGTGCTGCGCGAGGGCGCTGTGGGCGACGTGGTCCTGTGGGACTATCACCCGCCGACCCCGGTGCACGCAGACAACGTGGGGGGACATGTCGTCTTTGGCCTGCCATCGGCCCGGCCCAGGACGGTCGTATGCTCTGGTCGTGTGGTGGTCCGGGAGGGGCGCGTCGTAGGCCTTGACCTACCGGCACTCGCGCGCGAGGCAAGGGCCCTCGCGGCGGCCTTGTGGAAACGGATGTAGTTTTTTGAGCAAAAATAGCATCAAATGATAATACAGAACATCTTCTGTCGCTGCGTCACCTGCGGTCGCGAGGTCCCGCTCGACCGCGCCCCTGGCCGCCCATGCGAGGCCTGCGGGCCTGTCCGCGGCACGACCGAGGTCGTCTACGACCTGACCCGAGTCCGGCCCGAGTTTGGGGCGCCGGGCCAAGGCATCTTCCGGTTCGCGCCCCTCCTTCCGGTCCCGGACCCAGGGCCACGGCTTCCGCTGCTGGTCGGTGACACACCGCTGTACGACACCCCCCGACTGGCCCGGCGCCTCGGGGTCGCAAGGCTCCTCGTCAAGGACGACGGGCGAAACCCTTCCGCGTCGCTCAAGGACCGCGCATCGTCCCTCGCGGTCGCCCACGCCCTTCACCTGGGAAGTCCGGTCATCGCCGCGGCCTCGACCGGGAACGCGGCCTCGTCTGTGGCCCTGATCGCGGCCTCCGCAGGCATCAAGGCCGTCCTCTTCGTCCCCGAGAACTCCCCGCCGCCCAAGGTCGCCCAGATGCTGCTCGCAGGCGCGGTTGTGGTCTGCGTGCGGGGGACCTACGACCAGGCCTTTGATCTGTGCGCAGCGGCCTGCGAGCGTTTCGGATGGTACTCCCGCAACACGGCCACAAATCCCGTCCTCGCGGAAGGCAAGAAGACGGTGGCCATCGAGGTCGCGGAGGCGTGCGGATGGGACCCCCCGGACCTCGTGGCAGTCGGGGTCGGGGATGGGTGTGTCTTTGCGGCAATCCACAAGGGATTCCAGGAACTTCACGACCTGGGTCTCCTGGACAAGGTCCCGCGGCTCCTCGGGGTGCAAGCCGGGGGGTGCGCCCCGCTCGCCCGGGCCTTCGAGGCCGGGACCCTGGAGGCGGTCCCGGTCCCCGAGCCCCACACCTACGCAGACTCGATCCGCGTGGGCGTGCCCAGGGACCAGGTCAAGGCCGTGCGAGCGGCCAGGGCATCGGGCGGTTCCATCGTCGCGGTCCCGGACGACCTCATCCGTCAGGCCCAGCGCCTGCTCGCCCGCGAGGCCGGGGTTCTCGCCGAGCCAGCCGGGGCCGCAGGGCTCGCCGGGGTGTTGTACCTGGCCGATGCCGGGCTCCTTGACCCCGCGCAGACGGTCGCGGCCATCGTGACGGGACATGCCCTCAAGGACGTGGCCGGCGCCATGTCCGCCGTGCGGGAGGAGCCCGTCGCAGTGGACCCGGACCCCGAGGAACTTGACAAGGTCGCAGAGGCCGTGTATCGCTAAACATACCGCGGACAGTTTTCGCGGACACTACTAAGTCCTATCGTGTTCGGAGGAGCCATGGACTTCGTCCATCTGCATGTGCATTCCCATTACAGCCTCTTGAACTCCACCATCCAAATCCCGGCTTTGGCCGACCGGGTCCGGGATGCGGGCATGACTGCGGTGGCCCTGACCGATTCGGGCAACCTCTTCGGCGCTATCCAGTTCGTCGGGGCCTGTACCAAGGCCAAGGTCAAGCCCATCCTGGGCTGCGAGGTCGTGCTCAACGACGAGCGTGCCTCGGGCCGCGACCACCATCTGGTCCTCTTGTGCCGCAACGCAGAAGGCTACGCGAACTTACGCGCGCTGGTCACCCGTGCGAGCCTCGATGGCCCGCGAGACGGACAGCCCGCCATCAGTCACGACCTGCTCGCGACGCACGCATCCGGACTGACCGCGCTGTCTGGCTGCCTCGGGGGGGAGGTCCCGCAAGCGATCCTCCGTGGCGACCTGGACGCGGCCCTCCAGGCGGCGCGCTGGTACGACGAGGTCTTTGGACACGGCCATTTCTTCTTGGAGTTGGAGGCCAACGACCTGGCCGAGCAGGAGGTCGTCAACGAGGCGCTCATCGAGATGTCTCGCCGCACCGGGATCCCGGTGGTCGCGACGAGCAACGCGCACTACCTGGACCGGGAGGACGCCATGGCCCACGCGGTGTTGAACGCGATCGCGCTCAAGGCCACGCTCGAGCCCGAGCACCTGCGCTCCTTGCCGCTCCGCTCGTTCCACCTCGCCCACCCCGAGGAGATGGCGAGTCGGTTCCGACACTGCCCAGAGGCCCTTCAGAACACGGTGCGCATCGCGGACGAGGTGGAGTCCGACATTTTGAAACTCAAATCCCCGCTCCACTTCCCGGTCTTTCAAACGCCAAACGGAAAGGACCCCGCTTCCTTCCTAGCCGAGTTGGCCCGCGAAGGGCTCGCACGGCGCCTGACCGCGATGCGCGCGCGCGGCGAGACGCCAGACGAGTCCCGCTACCGCGAACGCCTGGAGTACGAGGTTTCGGCGATCATCTCGATGGGCTTCGCCGCCTACTACCTGATCGTCTGGGACTTCATCCAGTGGGCGAAGTCGCGCGACATCCCGGTCGGACCAGGCCGCGGCTCAGGAGCGGGCTCCCTGGTCGCCTACGCCATCGGGATTACGGACATTGACCCCCTGTGCTACGACCTTTTGTTCGAGCGCTTCCTGAACCCGGAGCGTGTCACCCCTCCAGATTTCGATGTGGACTTCTGCGAGCGGCGCCGCGACGAGGTCATCGCCTACGTGCGCGAGCGCTACGGCCAGGACCACGTGGGCCAGATCATCACCTTTACCACCCTGGGCGCCAAGGCCGCCATTAAGGATGTGGTCCGGGTCATGGGGCTGCCGTTCGCCGAGGCGAACCGCATCACCAAGATGATCCCGCACCAACCCGACATGACGCTCGACAAGGCCATCGCGCAGGAGCCTCGCCTGGCGGAGATGGTGAAAGGCCCCCAGGCAGACCCGACCCTCCGCGCGGTCTTCGAGGTCGCGCGCACCCTGGAAGGCCTGGCCCGCCAACCTGGCAAGCACCCGGCCGGCGTCGTCATTTCGGATCGCCCCGTCTCCGAGTACGCGCCGCTCTACCGCATGGACGACGGCGTGGTCGTCACCCAGTTCGAGATGAAGGACCTGGATGCGGTGGGGCTCATCAAGTTCGACCTGTTGGGTCTGACCGCGCTGACCATCATCGCCGATGCGGTCCGGCTCATCCGCGAGCGCGTGGACCCGGACTTCCGGCTCGAGGATATCCCCCTGGACGACCAAGCGACCTACGACCTCATCGCCTCCGGCGAGACGCGCGGGGTCTTCCAACTCGAAAGCCGGGGGATCACGGAAGTCGTACGCAGGCTCAAACCCGAGCGCTTCGAGGACCTCATCGCCCTCCTCGCGCTGTACCGCCCCGGACCCCTGGGCGGCGGGGTTGTCCAGGAGTTCATTGACCGCAAGCACGGGCTCAAGCCCGTCACATACCCGCTGCCGGAACTTGAACCCATCCTCGCCGAGACCTACGGGATCTTCCTCTACCAGGAGCAGGTCATGCGCGCGGCCTCCGCGGTCGCCGGATTCAGTCTGGGGCAGGCGGACCTGTTGCGCAGGGCCATGGGCAAGAAGCAGGCCGCGGAACTGGAGGCGCACCACGAGCCCTTTGTCCGGGGTGCGACCGAGCGCGGCCACGACCCCCGCACGGCGGAGGCGGTGTTCGCGACCATGGTCGAGTTCGCGAAGTATGGGTTCAACAAGAGCCACAGCGCGGCCTACGCGCTTCTCACGTACAGGACCGCCTACCTCAAGGCCCACTACCCGCGCGAGTACCTTTGCGCCCTCCTCACGGCGGAGAAGGGCGCTCAGAACAAGGTGATGGGCCTGATCCGGGAGGCTCGGGCACGCGGGGTCGCGGTGGCCCTGCCCGACGTGAACCGCTCGGGGGCCGGCTTCACGGTCGAGGACGAGGTCGCGCCGGACGGACGGGTGCGCCCGACCATCCGCTTCGGCCTGTCGGCCATCAAGGGGATCGGGGATGCCGCAGTCGAGGCGATCCTCGAGGCCCGCAAGGCCGGGCCGTTCGCGGACGTGGTGGACTTTTTGATGCGCGTGGACGGACGCAAGGTGAACCGTCGGGTGATCGAGGCCCTTATCCACAGCGGGGCGATGGACGGGTTCGGCCATACACGCAGGGCCTTGTCCGAGGGGCTCGACCGGTTGCTGGAGCGCGTGGCCTCGCGCAAGGCCGAGCAAGAGGGGGGCCAGATGGGACTCTTCGATTTGGGCCCCGCCCAGGACGGACGGGGAGTCCCGGACCTCCCAGAGTGGCCGCCGTCGCGTCGTCTGGCCGCGGAGCGCGCCGCCATCGGATACTATCTGAGCGGACACCCCCTGGACGAGTATCGCGCGGAGTTGCGCGACCACGAGGTCCGGTCCATCGCGGACCTCGTGGCCTCGGGACGCGAGGACATTGTCGTTTCGGTGGCTGGGGTCGTGGTCGAGCGGAGCGAGAAGGTCTCGAAGACCGGAGGCCGCATGGCCTTCGTCACCCTGGATGACGCGACTGGCTTGATCGAGTGCTGCGTGTACTCGAACGTGTACGATCAGTGGGCGGCAGTGGCGGACCTCGCGGAACCCCTCCTGATGCGAGGCTCCCTCCGCATCGAGGAGGACGAGAAGGAGGAGCGGGTGCGCTTTGTGGTGAACGCGGTGGAACCCCTCGAGACCGCCCGCTACCGGCTCGCGCGCGCGGTCGAGGTCGCGCTGGACTTGAGTCGTGTCACCGAGGAAACAGTGCTTCGGGTGCGCGATGTGGTGAGGGCGCGCAAGGGCTCATGCCCCCTCGTGTTCGCCCTGGCCTTGCCCGGAGTCGGCCGGGTGAGGCTTCGCGCCTCGTCCGAGTGGTCCGTGGAGCCTGGCCCGCCGCTCCTTGCCGACCTCGAGTCCGTGTTCGGTCCGGGGTGTGTTAGGCTCGCCTGACTGGCCCGCCTTCTGCGAGGCGAAGGTGGGCCATGGCATGGAATCCCGGGAGGAACAGGTCATGCGCTGGTTAGGACAGTGGGCGCCGGTGGGGGTCGCTCTTGCCATCGCGTGCAAAGGAGGAGGTGCGGCATCGGAGTGCTCGGGCGGAATGGTCCTGGTGCCGGGCGGGGACTTTGTGATGGGTTGCGCGGACGAGAAGGTCTGCGGGAAGGACGAGGCCCCGCCTCACCGCGTGTCGGTCCCGGCGTTCGAGATAGACTCCTGCGAGGTGACGGTCGGGCAGTACGCGGGCTGCGTGCAGGCCGGCGCTTGTTCGGAGCCGTCGTCCTACTCGCCCCAGTGCAACTTTGGCCGACCTGGCCGCGAGAATCACCCAGTCAACTGCGTCACCCACGACCAGGCGCGCGCCTTCTGCGCATGGGCCGGCAAGCGCCTGTGCTCCGAGGCGGAGTGGGAGAAGGCGGCCCGCGGCGGGTGCGATCTTTATCAAGACTGCGAGAAGGACAGTCCCCTGTGGCCGTGGGGAGCGACAGGCCCATCCTGCTCGCGGGCCGTGTACGCACCCTGCTCGTGTCGCGGCACGTGCGAAGTCGGAACGCGACCAGATGGGGCGAGCCCCTACGGGGTCCTGGACCTTGCGGGGAACGTGTGGGAGTGGGTGGCCGATACGTACCACGAGACCTACGAGGGCGCCCCGGCAGACGGGAGCGCCTGGGAAGGCGGGCAGGACCGCGTGTTCCGGGGCGGCAGTTTCTTGAGCCCCGAGGACGCCCTGCGCGTGACGAACCGCTCCTTCATGAACCCGTTGGACCATACAGACGCGCTTGGAGTGCGCTGCTGCCGGACGGTCGGCGCCACAGCCCCGGTCCAGGATGCGGTCGAGGACCTGTCGTCGGGGGCCGACGAGCACACGCCGCTCGTGGACTGACCGCTCAGGGCAGGCACAAGGAGACCTCTGCCCCGTCCACGGAGGTCGCCGCGCGGCACTGAAACCCCGCGGTCTCACGGCAATCCGTGGGTTTCGAGCACTCGGCAGCGCACCAGAAGAAGCCCGAGTGCGTGATGCACCACGCATCGAGGGGGCAGTCCCAATCGGAGGCGCACCCAGCCACCGCGCAGTAGCCTCCCTTGTCCTCGAACAGGCAGCCGCGCGGTCCGGCGCACTCGCTGAAGTAGTGGCAGGCCGCGCCGGTCTGTCCTGACCCCTTCTCGCCGCAGTAGGTGCCCTCCAAGAGGGCCTTGCACGTGTAACCGTCGCGGCAATCCCAGGGCTCCTGGCACGGCTCCACGCAATAGGTCTGGATGCAGGGCAACCCTGCCGGGCAATCCGAGGCCACCTCGCAATAATCCGAGACGCACTTCCCCGAGGCCTTGTCGCAGACCTGACCTGCGGGACAGGACTTCGAGGTGCATCCCGCCTGCGCGGACTCCACAAGGAACTCCAGGGTGTACCTGGCGCCCCCAACCGACGTGACGACCAGGTAATGCATCCCGGCCTCCTGGACTGGCTGCGCGGCCACGGCCAGTGGAGCGGCCTTGGGCCCGTCCGAGTCCAGGACCGTCTTGCCGTCCGGCCCGACCAGTCGGAGCGAAATGGGCTCATTTTCCGGGGTCGCGGCGGCCAGGACCCCATCCCCTGCCTTCAGGACCACGGAAAACCAGTCCTCGTCCCCGGGGCACGCCGCAAGGCCCGTCCACTTTCCGTATTCGCCAGGGAGGGGCGTGGCCTTTGCCAGGGAATCGTTTTCCTCGTAGGAGTCATCCGGGCACGTCGCGGTCGCCTCGATTGTCAGCGTCATGTGATATGTATTGGAATATTTTGTATCGGCGACTCCATAAATGGCCAGTAAGTATTGCCCGCCCGAGGTCGCCTTGAACTCGATCTCCTCCTCGTCCCCGGTGCCGTTCGAGAAGGCGACGATGCTGTCGGTACTCCCGTCCACCGACACATCCATGTCAATGTCCCCGAGGTCGTGTTCGAACTCGAGACGCACCATCAGGGTCTCGCCGGGTTTCAGGGTGATCCGGAACCAGTCCGAGTCCACCGGGGAGAGGTCCGTGTCGCAGATGGAGAGGTCGTAGGCCCCGGACCCGAGGTCCTTCGCCTGGGATGGCTCGTTGTTCGGCTCGAAGGGGTCGTCCTCGCAAGGGGGCTTCTGGGTGCTGGACTCCACGTGCACCTTGACGACCAAATACACGTGGAACTGCCCGTCCGTCGCGGAGAATCGCAGGGCGACCGTCCTCCCTCCATCCTGTGGACCTGGGGTCCAGCGAAACTCGCCCGTGGCCGGGTCGAAGGAGGCCCCATCGGGCTTGCCCGCCTCGAGCGCGATGACGACCGCCTGCCCGTCCGGGTCCTTCGCACGCACGGTGAAGCGAGCCTCCGAGCCGACAGCCACCTTCTGGTCCGGCAGCGGGTCAAGGACCGGCGGGTGGGCCCCCGGCACCTCCCCGACCACGAACTGCACGTCCATCCGGTCCTTATAGGTCCCGTCCGACACCACAAAGGCCACGGGCACGATCTGTCCCTCGAGACTCTTCGGGGGGGTCCACGTGAAGACCCCGGCCTTTGCGTCCACCTGGGATTGGGGTGGGGGCTGGCCCACGACCCCGTATTCCAGGGGGTCTCCGTCCGGGTCCTGGGCCTTCAGCGCGACCGTCGCCGGGATGCCCGGCTGGACCACCTGGTCCGAGACCTTTTCAAACACCGGCGGATGCCCGGTCTTCCCTTCCGCCACGCGGATCTCGACGGTCTCGCGGTCCATGTCCTGCCCGTCCGATGCCACGAACGTCAGATAGACCACCTTACCGGCCTGAAGGGGCACCCAGGTGAAGACATGCGCGTTCTTGTCAAACTTCGCCCCTTCGGGGATATCGCCGTATACGCTGAAGGTCAGAGGGTCCCCGTCCGGGTCGCTCGCCTCGACCTGGATGGTCAAGGTCTCGCCCACGGCCACGACACGGTCCCCGATGCGCGCGAGCACGGGTGGGTGGTTCATGCGCCCCTCGTCCTCGGGTGGCGGCAGGGTCTCCTTGATGTAGGGGATGTCCGCAAGCGCTTCGCCCAAAGCGTCCGCCGGGGCCTCTGGGCCGCCGCCCCCTCCCCCGCAGGCAACAAGGGCCGCCGCAATCGCGAACGCAAGCCAGGCGAGCAGGTGACGACACGGGCTCATGGTGCACTCCCTCGCTGGTCCCGTCGGTTCAGCCGGTACCATTATCCATCAGATGACGCAATCTGGTAGCATCCCTTGCGGGTTCCTTCGGGAGGAGGCATGCCCCATGAAGGCGCGACTCGAAGCGGTCGTGACCATCCTGACCCTCGCATCGTCCCTCGCGTGGGCCTCGCCGCGTGACGCCTGGTACGCCGAGGACACGGAGGACCTGTTCTGGTTCTTGGTGAGTGCGGACGTCCACGTGGGCCAGAACCTGTGGGGCGGGACCCAGGACACGGACAACCTCGCCTGGCTCGTGGGAGAGGCGTTTCAGACCATCCGCCCACGCTTTGTCTTCGTCTGCGGGGATTTGGTAGATGGGACCAACGGGGGTCTGATCCCGACGCCTCTGTTGCACCAGTACGAATCCGAGTGGTCCGAGTACCGCGCGATCCTCGACGCCCACGGGATGACCCCCGAGGTGTACGTGGACCTCCCCGGCAATCACGACCAATATTGCGACAAGGGGCTCGCCCACTACCGGCAATACTCGATCCAGGGAAGCAGCGACGACCGGACCCAGCACGCCCTCGTGCACGAGACGCCGTACGGTTTCTACCACTTTTTGGCCGTGGCCACACCGGGCAACGACGGGGCCTGCTGGCCAGCGGACAACGCGGGCCTGGACGCGGGCGAGATGGACTTCATCAAGAGCGCATGGGCCGCGAGCGAGGGCGCGAGGCTTCGGTTCGCCTTCGGACATCACGGGGTGCACTGGGGTGGGTCCAACAAGGTGGGCGAGGGCGCGGCCGAGTTTCGGCAGTTGTTGCAAAAGTACGAGGTCGCGGCCTATTTCTGGGGTCACACACACGATTATTTCAGCGAATATCACGACGGAACCCTCTTTTTCAACGTCCGCTCCCTCGGCAAGAACGACGACCGGAACGTGGCGCTTGCCGCCGTGGACCACAATGCACTCGCGGTACGGGCCTTCACGGCCCGGAAATGGCCCTTCGTCCTCATCACGGCCCCGGCGGATGCCTCCCTGGGCGGTAGCAACCCTTACGCCTACAAGGTCCCGCCGGGGTGGGTTTCTGCGCCCGTGAGGGCCCTCGTCTTCAGTGTGCCGGCCCCCCAAGGCGTCCGCTTCCACGTGGACAGCGGCCCTTGGCTTCCCATGGCCGAGGTGGTCCCAGGGGTATATCAGGCGACCTTTGACACCACTGGGCTTGCCGAGGGCGAGCACCGCATGCGCGTGCGGGCCGACCCCTGGAGCGACGCGGACCACGAGATCCGATTCCTCGTGGGGGCCACCGTCTGCTGGAACGGCCTCGACGACGACGAAGACGGACTCGTGGACTTCCCGCAGGACCCAGGCTGCCTGAACCCGGCGGACCCAGACGAATGGAACCCCCCGCCAGAGCCCGATCTCACGGACGAGGTCGGCGACGACCTGCCTTCAGTGGAGGAGGCGGAGACTGCCGGGGAGGTCATTGCGGAGCCCTCGGACGAGGGCCATGGGGATCTCGCCTTGTCCGAGGAGGCGGCGGTCGTGGCGGACCCCTCGCCGGACCCAAGGCCCCTGGACGCGGGCAGGGGCGACATCCAAGAAAGTCAGCCAGGAGACGAGCGGGGGGACCTGGGAGCAGAGGCCGCCTCGGACGTGGGGCAGGCGGGCGAGGAATCCTTTGAGGAAGCCCCGAGGCCCGTCCCGTCGGTCGGGGGCGGATGCGTGCACTTGGGGGCCACAGGACGGCCCGTCGGGCTTGTCGCATGGTGGCTCGTGGGTGTTCTGGCGCTTCGACTCGCGAGGGTGTTTCGCAGAGGAGAGGTCGAGAGATGAAGGCGCGGGGAAAAGTCGTCATCGCGGGAGCAGTCGTGGTCGCGTTGGCAGCCGGGGGCTGGGTGCTCCGCTCGCAGGGGCCAACGGCGGGCGATGATGGGGCCGGTCCTGAGGGGGACACGCAGGTCCTTCGTGGCAGCCCCCCGAACAGATTGTTGTCCCAGCAAGCGGAAGGGCCAGGAGAGGCCCAACCGGCAACCGAGGTCCCGGTTGAGGCGCCAAGGCCCTCGCAGGACGGCGCGTCGCCGGCCCAGGCGAGCGCGGCCCCTTCTGCGAGCGAGCAGGCACACCGCGCGGCGCTCGCGCAACCTCGCAACCCCGAGCGATGGCTCGACTACGCGCGCGCATTGGACGCCGAGGGCAAGCACGACCTGGCCCTCGCCGCGCTGCGCAGGGCCTTGCACCTGGGCGTGGACTTCGAGGGACGCCGCGAGGTCATGAGGCTCGTCCGGGAGTACGAGGAGTACCTTGCACGCACCGGAGGGGCGAAGGCCCCAGCGGACCACCGCGCACCGCCCGAGAAGCCCCGCAAACCCGATCACTCGAGGTCGCGATAGACCTCCTCGAGCCCCGGCGAGCGGACAGAAGACAGCGTGCCCCCTGGGCCGGGCACCAGGAAGAGGGCGTCCGCCCCCGGGATGCGCGCGAGGATCTCGAGACCGCGCCTTGGGCCAAGGACGGCCAGGGCCGTGGCCAGGGCATCGGCGCGCGCGGCCTTTGGGCCACCGGCGCGGATCACGACCGTCACGCCGAGCACGGTCATGGGCGCGGGCTGGCCCGTGCTCGGGACGATGACGTGGTGCACGAAGCGCCCCCCGATGCGCAGGGGTTGCTCCGTGGGCCCGCTTGTCGAGACGGAGAGGCGCTGTGGCCCCGAGACGACCCCGACGACGCGACCGGGCTCGAGCGGGTGCCGGACCCCAACCGCCCACGGCCCTCCCCGCGGGGACTCTCCCAGCACCGAGACCTCCCCCCCGCACTGCACCAGGTACGAGCGCACCCCAGCGGCCTCGAGCAGCAAGGCCACCCGGTCCACGGCCCAACCCTTGGCGATCCCGCCGAAGTCCAGGGCCATGTCCGGGACCTCGAAGGTAGCCCGCGGAGGGTCGGATTCCAGGCGGATGCGCTGCGCACCCACCCGGCGCAGCACAGCGGCCACTTCGGCATCGGAGGGCCACCTCCCCGAGACCTCGGCCTCTTTCCACAGGCGCTTGAGGGGCCACACAGTCGGGTCAAACGCCCCTTGTGTCGCGCGAAATGCCCAGAGGGACAGGTCGAGGATCTCCGCCATCTCGCTCGACAGGGAGACCCGCCCTACCTTCCAGGCCGCGTTGAGGCGCCCTACCTCCGAGGCTGGGTCAAAGGGGTTTGCCACCCGGTCCACCCGCTCGAACTCGGCCCACACACGGGACACAAGCCCCCGCCTGTCCACACCAGGTGGGAGCGCGAACTCCACGCGGGCCACGATCCCGCCAAAGACCTCGCGCTCCTCAGAGACCCAACCTGATAGCCGCAGGTCCAAGAGGCCGTGGGCCCTCCCCCACAGGGATTGAAGCGCCCCGGCCTGCGCCGCGAGGGCCGCGAGAAGGGGGAGGAGCGACAAAGGATGGCAGGAAAGCCGATTCACAGGCAGAGATTCTACGATGCCAAGAACCGGCGTCGTCAGGTTGGCGAGACCGGCATCCGGGCCTATCATCTGCGAGGCGCGCAGGCTCCATGTTGGAGACAGAGCGGTGGCGAGAATCTGCAAAGTCATTTCTTTTCTGATGGTCTGCTGGTTGGCCCAGTTCGAGGCGCTCGCCCAGCGGCCCCCTGTCCGTCTGGGTCGGGAGGACCTTGCGCCCGTGTATCGCGACCCCCGAGCGGTCGCGGCCTTGAACCTGTTCCAGTCTGGCAAGGCGAGCGAGGCGTTGGAGAGGCTACGGCCCCTGGCCTTTGGCAAGTCCCGGCCCGAGCACCCCGAGCGTCTGCGCTTTCTCATCGCGCTCGCGGCCGCGCGCGTGCGCGAGTATGAGACGGTCTTGACCGCCCTGGAGGGGCTCGAAGAGTTCGTTCCGCTCGTCGCGGATCACGTCCGGTTCTTGCGCGGCAGGGCCCTCGCGGCCCTGGGTCGCCACCAGGAGGCAGTGCAGGTCCTCTCAGGGGTCCAGGGCGGCTCCGCCGTTTCCCAGCGCGCGCGCATGGTCCTCGGGGACTCCTGGACCGCCCTCGGGCGGCCCGCCGAGGCTGCCGCTGCGTACCAGGCGGTTTTCGACGGCGGGCGTAAGGACCCGGAAGTCGCCCAGAAACTGGCCTCGGCCCTTGCGGCCTCGGGCCGCAAGGAGGAAGGGGTCGCCCTCCTGAGGGGCCTGTACTTCCGCACCGCAGGGCCTGGAAGGGAGGCGTACGGCAAGGCCCTTGAGTCCCTCGGGGTCAGCCTCGCCCCGACCGAGGCCGAGCGCCTGGACCAGGCTACGGCCTTGCTCGACATTCACGCAAGCCAGGACGCGCTCCGGGCGGCGGCACCCCTGACAAAGAGCCGCGAGCCGGCCATCCGATGCGGGGCGTGGTGGGTTCAGGCACGAGCCCTGACCAAACTACGTCGCCACTCGGAGGCATGGCCCCTCTACCAGAGGGTCGTGGGGGAGTGCGCGGGCCATGTGGACCTGGCCCGCGCCTTGTTCCACGCGGCCCGGTCCGCCCTGCGCGCGGGCCGGCACGACGAGGTCTCGAGCCTCGCCCTGGAACTGCGCAGGCGCTTCCCCGAGAGCACCCTCAACGACGACGTGGCCACCTGGCGCGCCCGGGTCGCGATCAAGAATGGCGACCTGTCGGTGGCCGAGAAGGTCCTCGAGGATTCCCTCAAGGCCTGGCCGGACGGGGACATGGCCCTGGAGTCCTCGTGGCTCTTGGCGTGGGGTGCGTTCCGCGAGCGTCGGTACAAGACCGCGCTTACGCGGATGGAGGCGGGGCTCGAGCGGGCCCGGGCGCGCCATGACGCTGACTACGGCTCGCGCTTCGCGTATTGGAAGGCGCGGACCCTCGCGCTTTCCGGGCGCAAGAAGGCCGCGCGAGAGGCCTACGAGGCCTGCGTGCGCGACTACCCCATGACCTACTACGCCCACCTCGCCCTGGCCCGGCTTGCGGGTACCAAGTCCCTCGAGAAGGTCTTCGCTCGCTTGACCGCGGACGCAAGGCGGCCCTACGGCCCCTTCTTCACCCCCGCCTCGTCTCTGCGCGAGGGTCCGGTGGCCAGGGCCCTCTGGCTTGCGCAGACCGGCCTTGTGGACCTCGCGCTCGACGAGGTCGGGGGCGCAGAACCCGGCGACACGGACCAGGCGTGGTTTCGAGCGCTTCTCTTCGATGTGGCAGACGATGCGAGGCGTGCGCACCGGCTTGCGGCCGCGACTCTCAAGCGGGCGGGCGGGTTCTGGCCGGACGAGGCCACGGCGGAGTACTACCGGATCGCGTACCCGAGGCCCTTTCAAGACGTGGTCGAGCACGCGGCCCGCGAGGCGGGTGTGGACCCGCTCCTCGTGTATGCGATTATGCGAGAGGAGAGCGCCTTCAACCCGGGCGTCGAGTCCCACGCGAACGCGATCGGGCTCATGCAGTTGATCCTGCCCACGGCCCGCGAGATGGCGAAGCGCCTGAACACGGTGGGCGGAAGGGGTCAGCGGGGGGGACGAACCAAGGTGGTTGCGACCCCCGAGACCCTGCGTACGCCCGAGGTCAATGTCCGCCTGGGCTGCGAGTATCTCGCCCTTCTCCTCAAGCGGTTTCGCGAGCCGCTCCTCGCGATTGCGGGCTACAACGCCGGCGGCGGCGCCGTGGCATCGTGGCTCAAGGCCCACCCCGGGGTGCCCCTGGACGCCTTCGTCGAGGAGATCGGGGTTGAGGAGACGCGCAACTACGCCCGCAAGGTGTTCGAGTCGTACGCCGCGTACCGGTTTCTTTATGGGAGGGCGGGTGAGCGGTTCGTCCGGGTCCGATTCGAGCGATGACCCGTCGGATGTGCTAGGATGTCGCGGAGTCGGAGCGGTCGCATGAATTGGATTGTCAAGTGTCTTGCGGTCGTGGCCCTGGGCGTGGCACCGTTTGGCTGCCGCTCGCAGGGCGGTGGGTCACCGCCTCCCTCGCCGGGCGACACCACGGAGTCCGCCTTTCGCCGCCCGGCTCTGATTGACGCGCACACCCACTTAAGCCCCTTTGCCATCCCTATCATCCGGCGGATAATGGACGAAAACGGCATCGAGGCCATGGTGAACCTGTCCGGGGGCAACCAGGGCGACCACTCCCTCGAACTGAGCCTGAAGATGTCGCGCATCCTTCCAGGGCGAGTCTTTCACTGCTACAACCCGGACTGGTCACGCAACGATGAGCCCGACTTCGCCGTGGTCGAGGCGGTGCGCCTCGAGGACGCGGTGAGGCGCGGCTTCGTGTGCCTGAAGATCTCCAAGGCCCTTGGCCTTTACGTGCGCAACGAGCGCGGCGTTCTGCTCGCGGTGGATGACCCGGCACTGGACCCGCTGTGGGAGGCCGCGGGTAGACTAGGCATCCCTGTCTTTCAGCACGTGGCCGACCCCAAGGCCTTCTTTGAGCCATTCGATGAGCGCAACGAACGCTACAAGGAGTTGAAACTGCACCCCCACTGGTCCTTCCACGGGGGGGACTGGCCATCCTGGGCCGAGTTGCTCGAGGCCTTCGAGCGGGTCGTGGCGCGCCACCCCGAGACGACCTTCATCGGGGTCCACTTCGGCAACGCAGCCGAGGAGCCGGACCGCGTGGCCCGCATGTTGGACAACTACCCGAACTACTACATTGACATCGCGGCGCGCGTGCCCGAGTTCGGACGGCACGACCCCGAGCGCATGAGACAGTTTTTTATCCAATATCAGGATCGCATCTTGTTTGGCACGGACATCGGGATCTCTCCGCGACACCTGATGCTCGGTTCCAGCGGCGAGGACGAACCCACGCCGGACGATGCGCGGCGCTTCTACGCGGCGCACTTCCGCTACTTCGAAACCCGCGACCGCCAGATCGAGCACCCCACGCCGATCCAGGGCGACTGGAAGATTGACGCCATCGGTCTGCCCGGCGAGGTCCTCGACAAACTGTACCGGAAGAACGCCCTGCGCCTTTTGCGGCTTCCGCTTGGGGCTACGGAAGCAGGGTCTCCATGACCTTGGAGAAGGCCTCGACCACAGCGGGGTCGAACTGGATGCCGGCCTTCGCGCGGATCTCGGCCAGGGCATCGCGGGCCGCCATGGCGCGCCGGTAGGGCCGGTCCGAGGTCATCGCGTCGTAGGCATCGGCCACGGCCACGATGCGAGCCACCAGGGGAATTTCTTCCCCCCTGAGCCCGGCGGGATACCCTGTCCCGTCCCAGTGTTCGTGGTGATGGCGCACTATTTCAAGGGCCTCGCGCAGAAAGACCACCGGGTGCAGGATGTCGTCCCCAATGGTCGGGTGTCGCTCGATTGCGAGGCGCTCCTCCTTGTCTAGGGCACCGGGCTTGTGCAGGACCGCGTCCCGCACCCCGATCTTCCCGATGTCGTGCAGGAGGCTCGCCTGTTCGAGGACCTGGAGGGTCTTGCGGTCGAGGCCCATGATTTCCCCGACCGCCTTTGCGTAGCGTGCAACCCGCTCTGAATGGCCGTGCGTGTACGAGTCCCGGGCTTCGAGGACCTGTGCCAGGGCCCGGATGGTCTGGTAGAAGGTGCGGCGGTTCGTCGCGTGCAGGCGCGCATTCTCGAGTGCCACCGCGATCTGGTGCGCGAAGGTCTCGAAGACCATCAGGCTGTCGAGGTTGAAGGCCCCTGGCTTGGGGCTCTCCGCGTCTAGGACACCCACGGGCCCTTCCGGGCCGAGGATGGGGGCTGCCATCTCGCACCTCCCGTCGTGAAGGCCCGGCACATAGTCCGGGTCTCGCGAGACATCTTCGACCAGGATCGAGTGCCCGCCCAGCAGGCAGCGCCACGTGATGCCCTGGCCCTTTGGGAGCCTTTTGCCGACGACCGCCTTGTCGTGCCCGTACGCGGCCCGCACCACGAGTTCATCGCCGTCCTTCAACAGCAGTGCGCACGTCCGGAAAAAGAGGGAGCGGCTTGCGAGGGTCATCGCGGCGTCGAGCAGGCTGTCGGGCTCCGTGAAGGTGGCCATGCGCAGCCCGATCGCGTTGAGGGCAGACAGGTCATTCGCCCGCCGGCGCAGACGCTCGGCCACGAGGCGGGCCTCCTGAAGCAGACGCGCGTTGTGGATGGCCGCGGCCACGTGCCCCGCAAACAGTTCGAACAGGTCCAGGTCCGTGCGTGAAAAGGGGCGTGCCCTCGCCGTCTCCGCGTCAAGGACCCCGATTACGCGGCCATCGGCCATCAGGGGCGCGGCCATCTCGCGCCTGGCACCAGGCACCCCCTCGATGTACCCGTGAGCCCGGCGCACGTCGTTGACCAGCACGGTCCGGCCCGTGGCGAGGACCCGACCTGTCACACCCTCTCCCCGCGCGATCCGGATGGAGGCGACGACCTCCGGCCGGTACCCACGGGCCGCTGCGATGCGGAGCGCCTCGATCCGTTCGTCGTACAGCAGGACCGCGCACGACTCGAGGTCGAAGATCCGCTCGGTCCACCAAAGGACCTTATCGAGGACTGCCTGAAGGTCTTTCTCGCGTCCGATCTCGCTCCCCGCCGCGCTGATCATCCGGAGGTGCTGCATGTCCGCCTTCATCTCGCCGCTCCCGCTAAAACGGTACCACCGCGCGATCTGGTCTTCCAAATGCACGACACCGCGCCATGTACACGCCGGCGCCTCGCCTTGCCAGGCCGGGCCATGGCGGCACCAAAGGGGCACCATGACGATTGTGGGCATGTGCAGGCACTTGAAATCTCTATTTTTGGGATTAGACTTGACCCCGTTTTATGACCCCCAAGAGGGGGGAGGAGGCGACGATGCTTTTCAATACTGCCGCGCGGTTGCTCTCTGGCGGTGGGAAGTGGGCGGGGACCATCAAGGAGGGACTCCGACTCCTCTCGGAAGACGTCCGGGCCGCCATGACCAACGACCCGGCCGCGCGCAATCCGCTCGAGGTGATCCTGGCCTACCCAGGCGTGCATGCCCTGTGGATGCATCGCGTGTCGCATCGCCTGTGGCAATCTGGCTTGGTGACCCTTCCGAGGGTTCTGTCGCATCTCGCGCGGTTTTTGACCGGGATTGAGATTCATCCCGGCGCAGAGATCGGACGCGGGGTCTTCATTGACCACGGGATGGGCGTCGTGATCGGCGAGACCGCGACCGTGGGCGACCGCTGCCTGTTGTACCAGGGGGTCGTGCTTGGCGGCACGAGCCTCGAGAAGAAGAAACGCCACCCGGACCTCGAATCGGACGTGGTCGTGGGCGCGGGAGCCATCGTGCTCGGACCGATCCGCATCGGTCGGGGAAGCCGTGTGGGCGCTGGCTCGGTCGTCATCAAGGAGGTTCCGCCAGGTTCGACCGTGGTCGGAGTTCCAGCACGCGTGGTCGCGCAGAACGGGAAAGCCGTCCGCTCCCCTCTCGACCACGCCAACCTCCCGGACCCGCTCGTCCAGACGCTCCAGTCCATCGAGGCAAGGCTCTCCTCGCTGGAGGAGCGGGTCGCGGCGTCGTCCACGGGACCGGACAGCGAGACCGCCTCGGCCGAGGCCCCGCGGCAGGCAAGGCGCCAAGGGACCACGGTCCGCGCACGTTGAAACGCTCTGTCGGCCCAGGCCGTGCTCACGGAGAGGGGCGGGTCGCGCCGCCGCGCGACGGGATAGGTTTGCCTCGCCTGATGGGAAACCCTTTGTGCCTTCCGGTGGTTATCCGAAGAAACTTGACATCTCGGTCAACAATATCCAACATGAGGTCGAGAGGCCCGCACAGGGTTGGCTCGAGCAGGAGCGACGGGATGAAGGTTTCCGCCACCGAGGAGCACGGCCTGCGATGCCTCATCCACCTTGCACTCGCGCACGCGCAGGGGCGCACGACGACCATCTCGGAGATCGCCTCTGCGCGGGGGATGACACCGGCGTACGTCGCAAAGATTGTCGGGATGCTCAGGCGCGGTGGCCTGGTACGGACCGCGCGAGGCTCGCACGGGGGGCTGCGCCTGGCCCGTCCCCCGGAGCAGGTCACCGTGGCCGAAGCGATCCGCGTTTTGTCCGGCGGGCCGGTGCGCCTGCGCCCGTGCCTGGACGACGAGCACCAGAGGGACTGCGGCCAGGAAGACGACTGCCGGCTTCGGGACGTGTGGAAATCCCTGAATACCTATCTCCAAGAGGTGCTCGAGGACGTGACGCTCCAATCCCTGGTGGCCTCCCAGGGCGCATCGGGGTCTTCCCGAGATACAGGAGAGCACCATGAACACGGATAGGCCGAGACCCATCTTGGAGGTCCGGGACCTGTGGGCCGCGACCGGCGACAAGACCATCCTGAAGGGCGTGAACCTGGTCATCAGGCAGGGCGAGGTCCATGCCCTCATGGGCCGCAACGGCTCGGGCAAGAGCACCCTGGCGCACGTCCTGATGGGCCATCCCGCGTATCAGGTCGTTTCGGGCGAGGTCACGCTCGATGGGCGCGACCTCAAGGACCTCGATGTCACCGAGCGGGCACGGGCCGGACTCTTCTTGGGCTTTCAGCACCCGGTGGCCATCCCCGGGGTGCCTGTGTATGCCTTCCTACGGGCCGCACTCGAGGCCGCAGGCGCCAAGGAGGCCGCGCCCCGAGAGTTCCGCAGGATGCTACTCGCCACCATGCGGGAGCATGGGCTCTCGGAGGACTTCCTCATGCGCGCGGTCAACGATGGCTTCTCGGGAGGCGAGAAGAAGCGGCTCGAGGTCTTGCAGATGCTGTGGCTGAAACCCCGTCTCGCCATTCTGGACGAGGTCGACTCGGGCCTCGATGTGGACGCGCTCAAGGCCGTGGCACAAGGGATCCAGAAGGCCATCGCCTCCGGGATCGCGGTGTTGTTGATCACGCACTATCAGCGCATCCTCGAGCACGTGAGACCCGACGTGGTCCATGTCTTCCTTGACGGTCACGTCGTCCGCTCTGGGGGCCCGGAAGTCGCCCGCGAGGTCGAGGAACGCGGTTACGACTGGTTCGATGCCCAAGGCGGGCTTGCTGCGGGCCTGTGAGGTGACGCATGGACGCAACAGCGGTGCGCGATCTGGTCGGCGACTACCAGTACGGCTTCTCGGACCCGGACCAGTCGGTCTTGCGTTTCGACCGGGGCCTGAACGAGGAGGTCGTGCGGGCGCTCAGCCGCATCAAGGGCGAGCCGGACTGGATGACCTCCTTCAGATTGCGTGCTTATCAATATTTTGTTCAAAGACCAATGCCATCGTGGGGCAATCAGGAGGTCCTGAATTCCATTGACTTTGACGCCATCACGTACTACGTGCGCCCGTCCGAGCGCCAGGGCCGCACGTGGGACGAGGTCCCCGAGACCATCAAGAACACCTTCGAACGCCTGGGCATCCCAGAAGCGGAGCGCAAGTTTTTGGCCGGTGTCTCGGCCCAGTATGAATCCGAGGTGGTGTATCACTCCATCCGCAAGGACCTGGAGCGACAAGGCGTCATCTTCCGGGACATGGACTCCGGTGTCCGGGAGCACGGAGACCTTGTGCGCCGTTTCTTCGGAACCGTGGTCCCGCCGAATGACAACAAGTTCGCGGCCCTGAACTCCGCCGTGTGGTCCGGGGGTTCCTTGATCTATGTCCCGCCGGGCGTGCATGTAGAAATCCCGCTCCAGGCCTACTTCCGCATCAACACGGAAGGGATGGGCCAGTTCGAGCGCACGTTGATCGTGGCGGACGAGGGGTCGTTCGTGCACTATATCGAGGGTTGCACCGCGCCCGTGTACTCCTCGGACAGCCTGCACGCGGCCGTGGTGGAACTTGTCGCCCTGAAGGGGGCCCACATCCGCTATACGACCATCCAAAACTGGTCGCGCAACGTCTTGAACCTGGTGACCAAACGCGCCTTCGCCTACGAGGATGCGATTGTCGAGTGGGTGGACGGCAACCTGGGCTCCCGCCTGACCATGAAGTACCCCGCGATTTACCTGCTTGGCCCTCGCGCCCGTGGCGAGGTCCTGTCTGTTGCCTTCGCGGGCGCGGGCCAGCACCAGGACGCGGGGACCAAGGTCATCTTCCGTGCCCCGGACACCAGCGCGACCGTCGTGTCCAAGTCCATCTCGAAGGATGGGGGGCGCGCCTCGTACCGCGGGCTCGTCGAAATCCATCCCAAGGCCGCGAACGCCCGGGTCGCTGTGCGGTGCGACGCCCTGCTGCTGGACGAGGCCTCCCGCTCGGACACCTACCCGACGATGCGGATCGCGCGCCCGGATGCGCGCGTGGAGCACGAGGCCACGGTGTCGCGGATCGCGGACGAGCAGTTGTTCTACCTCAAGAGCCGGGGGCTCTCGGAGCAGGAGGCTGTCACCTTGATCGTGAGCGGCTTCATCGAACCCTTCGTCAAGGAACTGCCCATGGAATACGCGGTCGAACTGAATCGCCTGATCCGGCTCGAGATGGAAGGGGCAGTGGGATGAACGAGACGCGACCACGTTGGCTCGTGGAGCGGCGCGAGGCGGCTCGACAAGCGCTGAAGACACTCGCCCTGCCGGACCGAGCGCAGCACCGCTTCCGGTTCACGGACCCAGCATGGCTGTGGCCAAAGGAAGGCATCGCGGATGCGCAGGTCCACGTGGAGATCCAGGCACCGCAAGGAGCGGTCGCGGGCACGCTGCCAGGGGTCCTCGCCATGGTCCCAGAGGTGGCATCCGAGTACCTCGGGAGGGTCGCAGGCCCCGAGGACCCCTTCCTGGCCCTCAACCTAGCGTCCTTCGCGTCGGGGGCCATCGTGGTGATCCCGCGCGGGGCACGCGTGGACGAGGCGGTACGGCTGCGGGTACGCCCGAACAGGTCCGGGACAGCATGGGCCGTGCGCAACCTTTTCGTGGTGGAATCGGGCGCCCACGCCACGGTCTATGAGGACATCGCGGGGGATGGCGGGCTCGGGTCGGTCGTCACCGAGGTCGTCTTGGCCGAAGGGGCGTCACTCGCGCTTTCCCGCATGGAGGCCGCACAGCCGCGCGCCGCGGTGTTCGCGAGGCTTCAAGCCTTTGTCGGCCGGGATTCCTCGCTCGTTCATGCGCACGTCGTCACTGGGCAAGGCCGGGTCAAGAGCGAGACGATGCTTGTGCTTGGCGGGCGTGGCGCCAGGGACGAGACGCTCGCGCTCGTGGCCGTGGACCAGGACGGGCACGCAGACTTCCGCGCCGAGGATGACCACGCGCTCCCGGACACGCGAAGCCGCGTCACCGTGCGGGCCGTGGCGTCCGGGCACGGGCATGCGGTGTTCACGGGGTTGCTTCGGGTGCGCGAGGGGGCACGAGCCAGCGACGCCTACGAGGAGGCGAAGGGGCTATTATTGTCTTCCACGGCCCAGGTGGACGTCTTGCCGGAGATCGAGGTCCTGAACCACGACGTGCGCGCAAGCCACGGGGCCGCGGTGGGCCCGCTCGACCCGGAGGCCCAGTACTACCTGATGTCGCGCGGACTATCCGCCACGGACGCCCAGGCCATGCTCGTTCGGGGTTTTGTAGAGCCAGTCCTCTCGCGCCTGCCAGTGGATTTCGCCGCAAGGCTCCCCTGGCGACCGTGGAGCGAGGCAGAAAGATGATGCACAGGTCGCTCGATGTCTCCTCCATCCGTCGGGACTTCCCGATCCTGTCCCGCTCCGTGCGGGGGCGGGCCCTGGTGTATCTAGACAGCGCCGCGACCTCCCAGAAGCCGCGCCAGGTCCTCGATGCGGTACGTCGCTACGCCGAGGAGGCGAATGCGAATGCCCACCGGGGGGTGCATTACCTCGCAGAAGAGGCAACAAGGCTTTACGAGGCCGCGCGCGAGCGAATCGCGCGGTTCGTTGGGGCTGCCCACCCGCGCGAGGTCGTGTTCGTTCGCAATGCCACCGAGGGGATCAACCTGGTCGCGCACGCATGGGGCGATGCGAACGTGCGCGAGGGCGACGAGGTCCTGGTCACAGTCATGGAGCACCACTCGAACCTGGTGCCGTGGCATCTGTTGGCGGAGCGGACCGGGGCCAGGGTGAGGGCGGTCCCGGTGCGCGACGACGGACGCCTGGACCTCGATGCCTTCCGTAGGATGCTGCACGAGCGGGTGCGCCTCGTGGCTGTCACCCACGTCTCCAACGTGCTTGCAACCGTGAATCCCGTCGCGGAGATGGCAAGGGCCGCGCACGAGGCGGGGGCGCGCATCCTCGTGGACGGGGCCCAGGCTGTGCCCCACATGCCCGTGGACGTTCGGGCCATCGGCGCAGATTTTTATGTCTTTTCCGGGCACAAGATGCTCGGTCCCATGGGCATCGGGGCCCTGGTCATCGCCTCCGAGCGCTACGGCGAGATGCAGCCCTTCCTGGGCGGGGGCGAGATGATCCGCGAGGTGGAGGTGGACTCCTCCACGTACACGGACCCCCCCTGGCGCTACGAGGCGGGCACGCCCAACGTGGAGGGCGCAGTCGGGCTCATGGCCGCCGTGGAGTACCTCGAGGGCCTCGGCATGGAAGCGGTGGCTGCGCACACGCGGCGGCTCGGGCGGAGGGCGCGCGAGGTCCTGCGCGAGGTCTTGGGCGTCCGCATCTTCGGGCCGGAACCCGGACCCGATTCCTCGGGGAGTGTCGTGTCCTTCACCGTCGAGGATGTGCACCCCCACGACGTGGCTCAAGTCCTGGACCGCTTCGGCATCGCGATCCGCGCCGGGCATCACTGCGCCCAGCCCCTGATGAAGCGCCTGGGTGTCCCTGCCACGGCCCGGGCCAGTTTCTACCTCTACAACACAGAAGAGGAGGTCGAGTTCTTGGCCCACTGTCTTCGCGAGGTGACGCGGGCGTTCTCGCGTGGAAAACCCGAGGAATCCAGGCCCTCCGACCGCCTGGAAGACCCGGCCCTCCCTGGGGCCACGGGGGGCCTCGAGTCCGACCGCGAGATCATCATGGACCACTACCTCCACCCCGCTGGGCAGGAACCTGTTGAGGGCGCGCAGGTCGAATGGTGGGGGCGCAATCCCCTCTGCGGGGACGAGGTGAGTGTGCGCGTCCGACTGGACGAGGGACGTATTTCCGGGCTCCAGGTCATCGGGCGGGGCTGCTCCGTGTCCGTGGCCTCCGGCTCGATCCTCGCGAGCGAACTGAAGGGCCGGACCCTCGACGAGGCATTTCGCCTCCTGCGAGGGCTCAAGGCCATGCTGCGAGGGGAGCCACTGCCAAAGGACATGGACCTCGGTGACCTCAAGGCCTTGCGCGGCCTCAAGGACTTGCCCGTGCGCGTGAAGTGCGCGCTCCTGCCCTGGACCACGTTTGAGGAGGGGATGGAGAGGGCCGGAGTCCTGGACAGGACAGCCTCGTGAGACCCGGCGCCGAGGGGAAGGGCCTGGCTCGGACATGCCAGTCTCCACAAGACGCCTCCAGGTCCACGGCATGAAGTGCGCGGCCTGCGCCCAGCGGGTCGAGCGCGCCCTCGCAAACCACCCGGGGGTTGTGCGGGTGAGCGTCAACTTCGCCACGAGGACCGCCACGGTTGAGCACACGGACGATGTGGACGGGCGTGACCTCATCCAAGCGATTGAAAACCTTGGCTTCTCGGTGGTCTCGGCGCACGAGGACCGAGACCAGCAACGCCTCGCCCAGGAGGGGGAAATCCTCTCACTTCGTCGGGCCTTTGTCTTGGCCGCCCTCCTGTCCACGCCGCTCGTCTTGTGCATGACTGCCGAGGCCTGGCCCGCCCTGCGAGCCACCCTTCCGCCCTTTCTGTTTTCTCCATGGCTTCACGCCGCCCTCGCCACGCCCGTCCAGTTCGGTGTCGGCCGGGTCTTCTATCGCGATGCCTTCTTCGCGCTGAAGGGTCGCTCTGCCAACATGTCCGTGCTCGTGGCCCTGGGGACATCCGCCGCCTATCTGTACAGCGTGGCCATGACCCTTCAGGGCCCACCAGGCGTCCATCAGGTCTATTTCGAGAGCAGCGCGGTCCTCATCACGCTTGTCCTGTTGGGCCGCTACCTCGAGGCCATCGTAAGGCGCCGGGCCGGCCAGGCCGTGCGCGCCCTCTTGAGCCTCCAGCCACAGACAGCGAGGGTGCTCAAGGACGGCTCCGAGGTCCAGGTTTCAGTGGAGGACGTCCAGGTCGGCGACCGCGTCGTCATCCGTCCCGGCGACAAGGTCCCCGTGGACGGCGTGGTCATCGAGGGCGCGTCCAGTGTGGACGAGTCGCTCCTGACGGGCGAGAGCCTGCCCGTGGACAAAGCCCCGGGCGACCAGGTCGTGGGCGGCACCCTGAACCGGACTGGCTACCTTGTCTTCCAGGCAACGCGGGTCGGCAAGGACACGGTGCTCGCCCAGATCGTCCGGCTCGTGGAGGAGGCCCAGGGCCGCAAGGCCCCCATCCAGCGCCTTGCGGACCGGGTCTCGGCCTACTTCGTTCCCGCCGTTGTCCTAATCGCCGTCACAACATTCGCCGCCTGGTATGGATGGGCCACACCAGGCGACCTCGGACAGGCCCTGATCCACGCCGTGGCCGTTTTGGTGATTGCGTGCCCGTGCGCGATGGGACTGGCCACGCCCATCTCGATCCTAGTGGGAACCAGCCGCGGGGCAGAGGGCGGAATCTTGTTCAAGGGCGGCGAGTACCTCGAGACGACCAGTCGTCTCGACACCATCCTCCTCGACAAGACAGGCACCATCACCCGGGGCGAGCCCGCGGTGACAGACGTGGTCCCCCTGGGGCCTCTGAGCCGCTCGGAGGCCGATGTGTTGCAGCTTGCGGCTTCGGTGGAGCGCGGCTCCGAGCACCCACTCGGCCAGGCCATTGTGCGGGCGGCCCAGGAGCGAGGGCTGGACCTCGAGCCGGTCGAGGGCTTCGAGGCGGTCTCGGGCCACGGGGTCACCGCGCAGGTGCGTGGGCAAGAGGTCATCGTGGGAAACTTGGCGCTGCTCGATCGGCTCGGCGTCCCCACCGAGTCAGCGCAAGGGCCACTGTCCAGGCTCCAGGCCGAGGGCAAGACCGCGATGGTCGTGGCCCTTGCCCGAAAAACCGCGGGCATCATCGCCCTGGCGGACCCGGTTCAGGAAGGCGCGAGCGAGGCGGTCCAGGCCCTCAAGCGGATGGGCCTCGAGGTGGTCATGGTCAGCGGGGACAATCGCCTGACCGCGGCCTTTGTGGCCAGACAGGTAGGCATCGCAGAGGTATGCGCCGAGGTCCCACCAGAACAGAAAGCCAAAGTGGTGCGCGACCTCCAGGCGCGCGGCCGGGTGGTCGGCTTCGTGGGCGACGGGGTCAACGACGCCCCGGCACTGGTCGCGGCGGACGTAGGACTCGCCATCGGCACGGGCGCGGATGTGGCGGTGGAGGCCGCCCATGTGGTCCTGGTCCGCCGACACCTCTCTGCCCTTGCGGACGCCATTCGCCTGGGCCGAGCGACCATGCGCAATGTGCGTCAGAACCTCTTCTGGGCCTTCTTCTACAATTCGGTTGGCATCCCGGTTGCGGCCTTGGGATTCTTGTCCCCCGTGGTCGCGGCCTCGGCCATGGCGCTCAGTTCAATCTCTGTGGTCTTGAACGCGCTGCGTCTGCGCCGGTTTCACCTGATAGGCGGGTCTTACGCGATGCCTTCAAAGAGGACCGTCGAGAGATAGCGCTCGCCCGTGTCGGGCAGGACCACCACGATGAGTTTCCCCTCGTTCTCGGGCCGCGAGGCCACCTGAATAGCGGCCCAGGCTGCCGCG
>FWWM01001518.1_pt1 | contig 69305 bp, 47 predicted proteins | sample 2228351 | NCBI WGS metagenome assembly FWWM01 (sample SAMEA103939774, study PRJEB20133) | metagenome | reverse complement strand
GGATGGGTTTGAAGTTTTTCTTCAGGAGCTTGTCGAACTTGTTGGCATCGTAGGCACCGTAGGGAGGCTTGAGCTTTTTCTTTCTCATAGTGATGTTTTTTGTTGCGGCACAAGATAGCGCTATGTTGGATTTCATCCATGCCGACTGCCAGCAAATTCAATCCTGACGCTTTACGCAGTATTCGTACATGTAATTCACGTCGGCTCCACCCCGTCACGCAGTGCACTGTGGAACTTTCCCCACTTTTCGCCGCTCAGAAGTCGGTAATGAGTGGCAATGTCCACCATCATGCAGGAATGCACGGGGAGAATTCCTACGAGTTGGCCTATTCGAAGTTTTTCAAAAAAGGCAGGCGTACAGTGCAGCACCCCATGTTCCTGCGATAGCGAACGCATGTAATTGCCTGGTTCGGGAGCCTGCCAACCCGATGGTTCGAGCAGCACGGGCAGGCCATAGATTTCATTGCCCTGCCACTCGATGCGGTCTTTGGAAAGGTGGATGCCGCCACCATAGACGATGGCCTCATAACGATCGGGATGGAGTGCCACTACGGGGCAGGCCAGCACGACACCGATGTCTTCCAACTTGCACGAGCCAATGGCCACTTGCATGAGATCATAGAAAACGAAGTTTCCAGGGCGGCATTCATCGATGCCCTCCCAACCGGCATCGGCGACACTGCACGTAGGCGTGTCACCAGTTGAGATGACCAGGGAAGGGTACCGCTCACCATATCGACTTTTTAGCTTGCGCATGGCATTCGCACTTTCGTTGTGCACGCGTAGGATTTCTTCTTGGCTACGTGTTCGATAGCTGTGTCCGGCGTGGGTCAGGAAGCCTCTGAATCGCAAGTGGGGATAATTGGCCATGGTTGCCAGGCAGGCTTCGATGCCTTCGTGGTCGTCGGGGAGCAATCCCGTGCGTCGAGCCCCCGTGTCGATTTTGATGAAAATGCCGACTGACGCTGGACAATGGCGCCCCACAAGGTGAATGCTCTCGGAATTGACGACGAGCAGGTTGAGCTGAATACTTCCAGCGAGCTGGCGGATGGTGTCCATTTGGCGCACATTCACAGGAAATGCGACGGTAATGTCCCTACAGCCACCCTTGGCAAAATAGGCTGCCATGTCGAGGGAAGAGCATGTAATGGTATCGACGCCCTTTCTTCGGAAGTACTCGTAGATGGTCAAACATTGGGCTGTTTTCATGTGTGGCCGGAGCTGCCAACCAAAGTGGCGACTGCGCGCTATCATGCGATCGATGTTTTGCGAAACACGAGACCAGTCGAGTATCACCGTCGGGGTTTGGATGTCGTCAAAAGTCACTGTGCGGAAGGATTTGGTAAACGGGTGGTGAAAATATACGGTCATACGAATCAGATGGGCCGGCTTTGGTGCAGATCGAATGAAAAATTGTGAATGCATGGTGGGGGCCCGGTTTGTGGGGCGTGTACAGGGTTGTGCAAGCTTGGATCGGGAGCGGATGGGAAGGCAAAGGAGCGTCAGGGGAAAGTTGGCACAATTTTTTAAATTAAGATTATCGAAATTTCAAAGCCCTCCTTTTCCAAGACACTTTTCAGGCACTGCATACTATGAGAAAGTCCGGAAACCGAGCTTACTACACTCACTTCTCATTTTTCCGATTTCCCCTCTGGACTTTTCTCAACCACTAAGCTGATTACACACAGGTAGCCGAAGGAGCTGCCCGTGCCCGCCGTTTCAATTGCCAACGGCATTTGACAGATGAGTCTTACATCCTCGCCAAAACCTACACACCATGACCGGAGCCGGTCAGGGAGCGGTATGTCCCGCACGACCGATCCTGCAAGCGGCGCCGGAGTTCACAAGGATCCACTATTAACGCAATTATAATCTCATGGTAAAAGGTTACGGTTTTGCTCCACGCAGGATGTTGCAGCTGACCCTCCGACTTGCCCCCCTACAGTTCGGTTGGTTCATGTTCATGGCTGTAACTGTACGTTGTAACACGGCTGTGGCATTCCTGTGTGGGCAAACCGCCTTTACCAAAAACCCCGGTTTTGGGATGAGGATGCGCAAGATGAAAACTGTCAGACACACTTTTCCAATCGCCGCTTTTTTAACTGCCATTTCCCTGCTCTTTTCCTCGGTAGCCTTGTACAGCCAGTGTGCACTCGTGTGCAAGGGAAGTGCCCAAGTAGCACTCGACACCAGCGGCCAGGCCACCATTTATCCATCGACCATTTTGCTCAGCTCGGTGGGTTGCAGCAACAATTTCGAAATCACGGTTACCGATACCCTTGGTAATGAATACGGGACCGTGCTCGACGATACCCTCATGGGGCAGCCCCTGACGGCTACCATCCTTCATCCCGCCAGTGGTAATTCTTGTTCTACTTCGATTACACTCGTCGATACCCTTGCTCCAACCATTACCTGTGGTCCTGATACCCTCTGGCTTTGGTGCAATTTCCCCATCGACAGCCTGGAAGCCCCCGCTGTGAGCGACAACGTAACCGATTCGGCGCACATCGAGCTCTCTTGGATCGACACTTTGGTAGATCTGCCCTGTTTCGATACTGTCGATCTGGTACCTGTCACAGCCTGGCTCCAGCGAACCTGGACAGCTACGGACGAAAGCGGAAACAGCAGCTCTTGCACGCAATTCATCTGGTTCAAAACCGCCACGGTCGATTTGGTGCAATTCCCCCCCCATCGCGACGGCAACGCTGCCCCGGCCTTGGAGTGCAACTTGGACGATCCCAATGACCTAACCCTCACCGGGCAACCAACCATCGATGGTTGGCCCCTCGATAACACGAGCAATTGCGATCTCGTCGTCTCCCACAACGATCAAACGATTCCCATCTGTGGAGGTGCCAAAAGGCTCATACGTACTTGGACCGTCTTCGATTTGTGCACGGAAGATTTCCGGGTCTATTCCCAAATCATTCGCATCCTCGACACCACCCCCCCGCAGATCACATGCCCTGCCAATCTCAAAGTAGCCACCTACAGCAGTTCCTGTACGGCCCAGGTGTTACTGCCCACTGCCTCTGCCACCGATGGTTGCTCAGGTGTGACCGTTGAGCCATCTTGGGAATTCGGCAAGGGTTATGGCCCTTTTTACGAGGTACCTCGCGGCATTCACACTGTCAAGTACACTGCCACCGACGGCTGCGGCAACACGAGCACTTGTGAAATGAAAGTGGAGGTCGTGGATGAAAAGAAACCCACTGCCTTGTGCCAAAATTTGGTCACTGCCCAACTCGAGGAGGATGGTACCGTCATCGTATTTGCTACCTCGTTCGACAATGGCAGCTACGACAATTGTGGCATCAGTCAACGCCTGGTCAAAGTGGTGGGTCAGGAGTGGGACGAGTTCGTCTCTTTCGATTGCAGCGACCTGGGCCTTTCCATCCCGGTTACTTTGCGCATCATCGACTCCTCTGGATTGGAAAGCACCTGCCAAAGCACCGCACGGGTCTTCGATGCCATCCCGCCAAGCATCACCTGCCCGGCCAACAAGACCATCAACTGTGGCGTGAACTATAACAACCCCATTCACACCGGCCTGCCCTATGCTACCGACAACTGCGCAGTGGCGTCCACGACTTTTACCAACCAACTCAATCTGAACGCTTGTGGATTGGGCACCATCCTGCGAACCTGGACAGCCAAGGACTATAGCAACAACGCCAGTTCTTGCCAGCAAACCATTACCATCGTCGATGATACCCCCATCAGTGTGGTTTGGCCACAAGACTGGGTGCTCTATGAGTGCCAGCCCAACACCGATACGACTGTGCTGGGCAAACCCATCGTCAGTGGCGCCGATTGTGAGCAGCTCCAGATTACCCATACCGATTACATCTTTTACACCGCCGAGCCTTCCTGCTTCAAGCTCATCCGCAACTGGGCCGTCATAGACTGGTGCGTCTATATTCCCAATGACCCGAACAACGTAGGCTTCTGGTCGCATACCCAGGTCATCGAGGTGCGCGACACCATTGCCCCCACCATCACGTGTCCCCAGCCCCTTACGGCGAATATCCAGGGCAGCGCGTGTGCTACTTTCGTCAATGTGCCATTGCCCACTGTGGATGATTGCAGCCAACAGATTGCGATCGTCAACAAATCGCCTTTTGCCCAAAACAGCAGCGGTGCTGCCTCGGGGGTCTATCCGCAGGGCACCCATACCATCGAGTACACGGCCTTCGATGGCTGTGGCAATAGCGCCACATGTACCATGCAGCTCACTGTCAAGGATGCGCAGCCGCCCCTACCCGTGTGTAACAATGGCGTCTCTGTCTCTTTGCAGCAGAACGGTTACGTGACCATTACCCCCGCCATGATCAACAACGGCAGCTCCGACAACTGTACTCCTCAAAATGAACTCGTACTTCAGGTGAGCCCCAATACCTTCGACTGCCAGACCCTCGGCAGCAAGAAAGTGACCCTGACAGTCACCGACAAAAGTGGAAACAGCGCCTTTTGCGAAACCACTGTGAACGTGCAGGACAACTTCCAGGTCTGCAGTGGGCAAAACACCTTCACCATCGCCGGCAAACTCGAAACCGATGGAGGTACCCCACTGAGCAACAAAATCGTAGGCCTCACCGGAGGTATCAACATCGCCGTGCATACCGACCAAGATGGTACTTTCGACTTCCCCGGCCTGACTCCCGGCCTGTCCTATACGCTCAAACCAGAGTTCGACAAGAACCACGCTAACGGCGTGACCACCTACGACCTGGTTCTCATCCGAAGGCACATCCTGGACATCGAAAAATTGCCCAACCCATATCGGATGATTGCCGCCGATGCAAACAACAGCAAGACCATCACCACCCTCGACATGGTGGTATTGCAAAAACTCATCCTGAACATCACGACCAAACTTCCCGATGGGCAGAAATCCTGGCGCTTCATCCCCAAGAGTTACAAATTCCCCGACCCGAAGAATCCCTGGGCAGAGACCTTTCCCGAAAGCCTGACCTTCCCCAACCTGGAGAGCAACCAGTGGAACCAGGACTTCATCGGCATCAAAATCGGCGATGTCAACGGCAGCGCCTTGGGCGGCAACGTCGACGATGACTCGCCACAGGAGCGCCATTTCATCGACAACCTGACTTTCACAACCAATGATATCCGACTGGAGGCCGGCAGGGCATATACCATTCCCTTCGTGGCCGAGTCTGCCCGTTCCATCGCCGGTTTCCAGTTTTCTTTGGAATTCGACCCAACGTCCATTGCCATCGAGGGCGTAAGCAGCAGCTTGCCCGGCTTCGATGCGGCGACCAATGCGGGGCTGGAGCGCCTCTCTGAAGGCATGCTGGGCTTCGTGTGGGTGCAGCCGCAAGACATTGCTGGTGGTGAGGCCAGCCTCGGGTTCACCTTGCGTATTAGGGCCCTGCGCGAGACTCCTCTTTCGCAGGTGCTTTGGATGGGGGATGCCCCTGTACCTGCCGAGGCAGTGGCCGGGAGCCTGGGTTCACCTGCTGCCGAGTTGACGCCACTGGGCGTCGCGCTAAGCTTTGAGCCCGCTAATGACCACAAGACATTCACCGTCTATCAGAATACTCCAAATCCTTTCCGACATACGACTACCCTCCGCTTTTACCTGCCACAGTCCACACAAGTTCAGATAAGCGTCTTCGACGCACTTGGGCGCGAATTGGGCACCTGGCAGGAGGTTTTTCCCGAGGGTGAAAACGAATGGTCGTTGGACTTGAGCCAACGAACCGTGCATGGCGTGCTCTATGGCCGCATTACGGTACCCGGCCAGGGCAGCCACACCATTCGAATGCTCGCCGAGGGCTCATGACGCCCGACGCTCCCGTTCCTGTTTGCTGAAATCACAACCCGCCAAACCCTTGCACCATGTAGCTGGCCCTCCGGCCGTGGCCAGCAACCCTGCCTGGGTTTGCCCAAAGACAACCCGATTTCGATCATGAACCGACAGTCCCGGTACGTCTGCGATTCTCTAACCACTTACACACCGAGCACTTTGACCAGAATTACACGCAAGCAATCGATGGACTGTCGAAATGGTACCGGGTCGTAATCCCATGGCAACGGGGCGAAGGCCCCGCAAAGACAGGCCTTCAAGGCCCATACTATGAGAAACTGCCACACGCCGGCAAGGAAGGGAATGCGCCGGCACGACCCCAATGGGTACCAACCAAGGCGTCGAATGTGCAACGGACTGGTGTCGAATACTGACACCGCCGTTGCCCTTCCGCCAGGGTGTTTTTTGAAAAAAAAAAAAAGAGCAAATGACTCCCGGACACCGAAGCGCCCTCGAGGCCATGCCGTGTGCCGGGGTTGACGATAACAAACGAGCCACCACACGTGGCAGCAACACACCGGACAAACACGACATGCGAACCGTTTTTCTTCATCAACACAAGCATCCCATGAGAAAACTCGTGTTTACGACATCAACCCGAATGACCCGCATCGGCCTGCAGTGGCCGTGGTGCTGGCGGGTTGCCGTGGTGGTACCGCTGGTGATCCTGCTCACCAGTATGGGAACCAGGACTTACGCGCAATGTGCCATGGCCTGCAACGACGACGTCAACGTCTCTTTGCCAGGAACCGCCGACGACTGCGAAATGGAAGTCACCTACGACATGCTCCTCGAGGGTAGCACCACCTGTGCGGGACCCTTCCAGGTCACCATCATGAACCTGCAGGGTTTCCCCATTCCGACCTCCCCGGTGGTCAATGCTTCGCACATCGGGAAGACCTACATCTACTCGGTCAGGGATTTACCCAGCGGCAACAATTGTTGGGGCACCCTCAAGGTGGAGGACAAGTTGGGCCCCGACATCTACCACTGCGACGACATGACGTTCCCTTGTCTGGTGGATTACCTGCCCACCACGGAGGGCGGAGACGTGCCTGCCCCTGACATCGAGGACTGCTCCCAGATCATCAACACCAGCTTCCAGGACAACATCACACTGGGCAACTGCAACACGCCCTACGTGGCCATCGTGCAGCGCATCTGGACGGCCTCTGACAAGTACAACAACACCAGTACCTGTACGCAAACGCTGACCTTTGAGCGTATTTCTCTGGCCGATTACACGCCGGTGTGTCCTGCCAACGTAACCCTGCAGTGCGATGGACAAAACCACGACACTTCGCCGGCTGCCACGGGCTATCCCACCATCCAAGTCAACGGCGTCAGTTACGAAGTGATCCCTGGTGCAAACAATTTCTGTGAGCTGGCAGCATCGTATTCCGATGAGGTTTTCAACCTCTGTGGTGGTGGGAAGAAAATCCTGCGTACCTGGACCATCTTCGACTGGTGTTTGCCTAACAACCCCCAGAATGGCAATCCATTCACGTGTGTCCAGGTCATCAAGATAGAGGATACGCAGCCGCCTGTCATCACCTGCCCTGCTCCCATCACGAGGCCCACGTCGGCTACGAGCTGTTCGGCTACGGTTACCCTGCCGGCAGCCAACGTCAGCGATGCCTGTTCGGCCGTGACGGTGAAAATCCTCTCGCCGTTCGGCCAGGTCAATGGCAACGGCGGCACCCTGCCCAATGTGCCGCTGGGCAGCCACCAGATCACCTACGTGGCCACCGACGCATGCGGCAATGTGAGCAATTGCCAGACCACCCTTAGCATCGTGGACAACAAGCAACCCACTGCGGTGTGCGATGAATTCACCACCGTGTCCCTCGATGCCCAGGGTACGGCCATCGTGCAAGCTGCCACCTTCGACGATGGCAGCACGGACAACTGCGGCGTGGATTATTTCGAAGTGCGCCGCCTGCCTTCATCCTGCCAGCCAAACGGGACGCCTTTCGGTGCTTATGCCACATTTGACTGCTGCGACCTCGGCGAGCAGATCATGGTCGTACTACGGGTCCACGACAAAAATGGAAACTACAACGAATGCATGGTAGAGGTGAGCGTACAGGACAAGATCGCTCCTACCATCACCTGCCCGCCCGACAAAACCATCGAGTGCCACCAACCCGTGCCACCAGTGGAGGCGCCAGTGGCCAACGACAATTGCCCGCAGGATACCACCATCACCGTGGTCACGGTGGCCAACTTGTCGAACTGCGGCACTGGCCACTACCTGCGCACCTACACCATCACGGATGGGGCTGGCCTGTCGGCATCTTGCACCCAAACCATCACGGTGGTCAACCAGTACCCCTTTGGTGCTGCCGACATTACCTGGCCAGCCGATTACACCACCAACCAGTGTAATGCCAGCCTGCACCCCGACAGCCTGCCGCCTGCTTATGCTTACCCCATCGTCAACGACGGGCCTTGCGACCAGGTGGCCGTCACCTATACTGACCAGCTGTTGCCCACCAGCATGCCGGCCTGCTTCAAGATTTTGCGCAAATGGATCGTCATCGATTGGTGTCAGTACGATCCGAACATTCCTGGCAGCCCGGGCTATTTCGAACGCACCCAGGTGCTCAAAGTCAACGACAATACCCCGCCGGTGCTCACGTGTCCCAAGGATACCGTCATCACCAGCTTAGATGCCAACTGCGCTTTTGGGCTCGTGGCCCTACCCATGGCCAGTGCAACCGATTGCAGCAACACCCTCGTATGGAACCGTCAGACTGACTACTACAGCGATGGCACCGTGGACGAAGTGGGCAACAGCCCCAACGTCAACGGCAACTATCCGTTTGGCAAGCACAAAGTAGTGTTGAGCGTCGAGGACAAATGCGGCAACTTCAGCAGTTGCACAGTCCACATCGAAGTCAAGGACGGCAAGAAACCCACGCCCGTGTGCGTCAACGGCCTGGCGGTGGAACTCATGGCCGATCCCCAAGGCAACGGCGGGATGGTCGTCTTGCAGCCTTCCCATTTCGACCAGGGCTCTTTCGACAACTGTACGGCCCACGAGGACCTCGTTTTCAACCTGACCCCGAACGTGTTCACCTGCGACGATGTGGGTACCAACGTGGTAACTCTCTTCGTAACCGACGAGGCTGGCAACACTGATTATTGCGAAACCTACGTCATCATCCAGGACAACATGGTGGTGTGCCCCGACAACCTCACCGCCGACGTAGGGGGCAAGGTGGCCACGCCCGCCGGCACTGGCGTGCAGAACGTCCTCGTCGAAGTGAGTGGTAACGGCCCCCTGACGGCTCCCGTGATGACCAACCAGCAAGGCCAGTTCCTCTTTTACAACCTCGATCTCGGCTACGACTACACCCTCACGCCGAGCAACAACCAAAGCCCGCTCAACGGCGTGACGACCTTCGACATGGTGCTCATCACGCGCCACATCCTCGACATCGAGAAGCTGGACAGCCCCTACAAGCTCATCGCCGCCGACGTAAACCGTTCGGGCACCGTCACCACAGCCGACATCGTGGAGCTGCGCAAACTGGTGCTGCAGATCATCCCGACGTTTACCAACAACACCTCCTGGAGGTTCGTGGACAAGAAGTACGTCTTCCCTGATCCACAGAATCCGTTCATGCCGCCATTCCCAGAGTTTTTCAACGTCAACGACCTTTCGGCCAACGTCACCAATGCGGATTTCGTGGCCGTAAAAATTGGCGATGTGAACATGAGCGCCGTCACGCATAACCTCGGCGACGATGTAGCCGACGACCGTGCCTACGGTGGTGTGCTGCCATTGGTTGTGGAGGATCAGCCTTTCCAGGCCGGCCAGGAGATTGTCGTGCCGGTGCGCACGAAGGATTTCACGAACCTGCAGGGCCTCCAGTGTGCGTTGCGCTTCGATCCGGCGGCGCTGGAATTGATCGACATCGTCAGAGGAGCACTGCCCCGCCTCGAAGAGGGCAACTTTGGCCTTACCCACGTGGATGAAGGCATCATCACCTTGAGCTGGGACAATACAAAAAACACACACTTGCAAGACAACACGACCATTTTCTCACTGGTGTTTCGCACGCGCACCAATTCCACTTTGCTCAAAACCCTGGGCATTGACCAAAAGCGCATGCCAGCCGAGGCTTATCGCTACGATGGCAGTGCTTTCACGCTCCTTGGCGTAGCGCTGGACTTTGGCCAGCAGCTGGCAGAGGAGGAGGGTTTCGAACTGTTCCAGAACAATCCGAACCCCTTCCGCACCAGTACTACCATCCGCTTCCACCTCCCGCGGGCCGATCGGGCCACGCTGACCGTGTACGACCTGTCGGGAAAGGTCTTGACCCAGCTTTCGAAGTTCTACGAAGCGGGCTACCACGAGGTGGAACTTGGTCCGGAAGTACTCGGCAGTTCCGGCGTGTTGTTCTACCAACTGGAGACGACCGAGTTTACCGCCACGCGCCGTATGGTGCGCCTGTGAGGAAAAAACACAGCCTGCCAGATCCCCCCTGGCTGGACCCGATGAACTCTCCCGCTCGCCAGAGTCGGGGGAGTTCTTTTAGTTGGTGCCTGGCCACCTTCAAGGGCTGAGGGCCTGACGAACGTGATGGATCAGAGGCGCCCAGCTGATTCCCATCCTGTTGGCTCGATGCAGTGGATGCACTTTGCGAATCGTAGCTTTGGAGCAGGAAAGTCCGTCGGTACGGGCGGCGTTTTCGTCCAACAGGAGGGCCACGGCCGACGGTCACATGGGAAGCTTGCATGCCGAAGTATTCCCGCAGCTGCCATCGATGAATGCTGGCGCTGCCTCGAAAAGCTTGAAAAAATCCGCAACCACTCATTTAAAAACCGAGCCATGAACGAGCGTAATCACATCGATACCGAGCGTTCCAAACACGCCGATACCATCATCCGAAACCACATTCTGTTTTCCATGGGAGCCGGCGTCATTCCCGTACCCGTGGTGGACATTTTCGCCGTGAGTGCTTCCCAGCTCGATATGATTCGACAGCTGTGCCGGGTTTACGACGTCGATTTCAGCGAGACCCAGGGCAAGGCGATCGTGAGCAGCCTCACCACGGCTACCCTTGCCCGTTTGGGAGCGGGTAGCCTTGCCAAACTCATCCCACTGGTGGGTTCGTTCGTGGGCAGCGTGACCAACGCCGTATTGGCAGGGGCGTCCACTTATGCGCTCGGACAAGTGTTCAAGATGCATTTCGAGACGGGAGGCACCATCCTGGATTTCGACCCGAAGCGCCTGAAGAAGCTCTACGACGAGCAGTTCGAGAAGGGCAAGAAAGTGGCCGAAGAGCTGCGGCGCCAGCAAGAAGCCAAGCGCAAGGCCGCTGAAGAAGCCGCCAAGAAAGCCAACACCTACACCGAGCAGGCGGCCGACCCCTCTACGTTGGTGGATAAACTCAAGGAACTCGCCGAGCTGAAACAACAAGGTATCATCACGGATGAGGAATTCGAAAGGATGAAAAAGAAGATCATTGGCGAGTGATGGCCCAGTCAAGCCGGGCATTTTCCTCAGAAAAATCCCTATTCACTGTGCCGATGTGGGTGGCGCCACCTGCTCCCATCCTTCCTGGCTTTCGGCAATGGCCTCGACGAGGGCCTCGAGCTCTTTGAGCTTGGCGGGTGCGCCGAAGTAATCCATGATTCGCTTGGTGCGGCCTTGGTGGCTGAAGGTGAGCCAGATGGTGGGCATGTCGGACACTTCGCCTGCGTATTCGTCCTCGAATTGCCACACATCGGCGTCGATGAATGATTGAAAAAGCTTGCGGGTGGCTTCGGGGTCGAGCTGCCGTTTCCAAGTGCCGGTTTTTTCCACGTTGCGGATGCCTTTGAAAATGGCCTGGCCCGTACCGTCGATGCGAAATTCATACACCGGACAGAAGCCGAAACAGGGGTCTTTTTTGAGTTCGATGAAAGAATTGGCGTCGAAGGTTTCCTGCTTGCAAGCGGAGAGGGCCAGCAAGAGGAGGCCCCCTATCAGGAGGGTGTTTTTCATTTTGGATTATTTTGCCGTTCGATTCATTGCAGATGCAAAGATTGATTTTCACTGAGAAATGGCGGGCAGGCTCGGATTGTTCGGCCGCTGGTGCGGCGATTCGAGCAACGTCCCGTTTCAAAAGCTCCACCGATGGTCAATGAAGAGGAAAAGCGGCTGGTAAACCACATCGACACATTTCTGCGCAGCGAGCGCAATACAGCTTTGTTTTTGATGGGCTGGGCAGTGGTGGTGCTGGTGCTGACGGCCTGGTGCTGGCTCCACATTGCCGACTGGCTGGTGCAAGGATTGGCGTTTCCGATGATGGTTTTTGCGGCTTTACACCTGGCAACTGGATTCATGCAGTGGATGCAGTGGAGGCAACGCCGCCGGAAGTTGGTGAAGGGCGACGAGCCGCCGGAGTACAGCGCCCTGATGGAGGAGCTTTTGCGCCTCGAGATCCAGATGCCCAGGCTGCAATTTTTTCGAAAAACCTCTTTAGGCATTTTCCTCTTCGGTTTTGCCATGATGCTGGTGGGCATGTTTGCGGGTTGGGGCGAGTACGTGGTGGGCACGGGCATCGGCCTGACGGTTCAGAGTGCGGTGACCTTGGCGGTGGACTTGTTCAAGTCCATGCGCACGGGGTTGTTCCACCACGAGTTGAAGCGCTACATGAGCTGAGGGTCGTCAGGGTTCGTTGGTTGTGTCGAGGTTTTGGCCGCGGTAGAAGTCAGTGAAGAGGTCTTTTTTCCATTTGACGAAATAGGTGGCCTGGCCGGTGTGCCAGGAGAAGTGCTCTACGACGTGCACCAGCACACTGATGCCGTTTTCGTCGTAACCCTGGACGCGCACGGGGGCGAGGAGTTTTTCGGCGGTGATGCCGTGCAGCACGGATTGGGCCTCGGTCATGGTTTGAGCGAGCATTTCGAGCAGACGTTGACGCGGGATGGGCCCGCGCTCGTCGAATTCGGACTGGCGTTGGCGGGTGTCGGGCTGGCCGCCCAGGCCCGAGATGAGCCACTGACGCACGTTGCCACACAGGTGCAGCACGAGGTTTCCCACGCTGTTGCTGTGGTCGTTGGGCCGCCACCAGATTTCGTCGTCGTCGAGCAGTTCCAGGCAGCGCACCAGCCGGGGCCAGCCCTCGTGCAAGAGCCGACGCTCGATTTCTTCGATGAAGAGGTCTCTGAAACGGTTTTCCATGGAATGGAGCATTGAGTAGGTGGTGAAAAGCGGCTGGCTTGTGAGGAAACAGCCACAGCCTGGGCCATTGCTGCACACGGCGCTTCAAAGATGAACAAAGTCTTCGACAAACCTACCGCAGCCCTTGCCGCCTCGCAAGTGACGCTTCCTTTGAGCCAAACTCCCTACCTTGTCTGCTCAACAAAACAAATTGGATCATGGAAATGAACTGGATTGCAATCATCGTAGCAGCGCTGGTGCCTACGTTTACTGGCTTCATCTGGTACAACCCGAAAGTGTTCGGCAAGGCCTGGATGGAGGTGGCCGGCATGGACGAGGCCAAAATCCGATCTACCAATATGCCTCTCATTTTTGGCATTTCCCTTTTGTTGAGTCTGTTGCTGGCTTTGTACATCCAGACACTGGTCATCCATCAAGTCCATATTGGTTCCATCCTGATGAACGAGCCCGGCTTTGGCGATCCCAACTCGGAAATAGGGTCGTTCATGACCGACTTCATGAGCAAATACGGCAACAATTTCCGCACCTTTGGCCATGGTGCCTTTCATGGCTTTGTGGCAGGCCTCATGTTCGTGTTGCCCGTCTTGGGTACCAATGCACTCTTCGAACGCAAGGGGTGGAAATACATCTTCATCAACACTGGCTATTGGACGCTGACACTTGCCATCATGGGGGGCATCGTTTGTGGATGGGTGTGATCGAGATGGGAAAGTGTTGTTGAAACAAATGGCTTTCCCTGTAGAACACCTCGTTTTTGGGTTGTTGGAAAAGCACCTCCTCATACCCCAAACAGCGGCGAAATGCCACCCTCACTGGCGGGTGGCACTTTATTTGCCCATGCTGTGCTGACATTCTGATGCTTGCCCCAGCTGTACTCATTCCACACTGCATGAATTGGCCATCATTCATTAACTCCGAGGTTTTCTGGATGCGACTGTTGTTGCTGCTGGGAGCGGTGGCCATTCCCTCCTTTGGCTTCTTGGAGAAAGCAAATGTGACTGAGTTCGATCCCATGGTGCACCGCTACGTGTTGTCGGGGTTGTGGCTGTTGACCTTGGGGGTCAGTTTTTACAGCGACTACATCCAGCGGCACCTCGTCTCCATCACATGTTGGTTGATGTACGTCACCCACCTCTGGAGCGTCTGGATGGTTGATCTACAGATGTACAGACCCGAATCACTCATAGGTTTCGTAGTATCCTTTGCAGCGCTCAATCTCACCTTCCTGCGGCCTCAGCTGTACTACCTTTTCATGACCAGCTCGCTCTTTGCAAGCATCGTCATGCTTTATACCGGGCCGCAACCAGCCGTTTCGATCAACCTCATTGCTTTGATGTTAGGTGTGTTGTGGTTGGCTTTCATGATCACCTCGAGTATCATCATCGTCTCACGGGAGCGCCTCACCCACCTGAATGAAAACCTGGAAGCGCTGGTCGCGGAGCGGAGTGCCCAGGCCGAAGCACGTGCCCAGGCCCTGGCACGCAAAAACGAGGAGTTGGAGCAGTTCGCCTTTATTGCTTCACACGACCTCAAGACCCCCTTGCGCAACATTGCCAGTTTCGTCCAGCTCATCCAACGTCGGCTCGAGGCGAATACCTCCGCCGAGCTTCAGGAGTATTTCCACTTCGTCAACGAAGCCGTACACCGGATGAACAACCTCATCAACGACATACTTTCTTATTCTCGCTATGGGTTTGCCCAAATGGAACGGCGCCAGCTCGATGTGCGCAACCTGCTCGAGGAATGCTGTTTCTCGTTGGCCAGCAAACTCCAGGAGCGAAACGCCAGTGTCGAGTTTCACATCGAGTGCGATGAAATCCTCGCCGACCGCAACCAGTTGCAGCAGCTTTGCTACAACCTCCTCGACAACGCCCTGAAGTACAACGCATCCGACAGTGTCGAAATCGTCGTCAGCGTGGTGGATCGGCCGTTCAGCTGGCTTTTCTCCTTTGCCGACAACGGCATTGGCATCCCCAAAGACTATCATCAAAAGGTCTTTCGGATGTTCCAGCGTTTGCACAACCACACCCAGTACGATGGCACTGGCCTCGGTTTGGCCCTTTGCAAGCGCATCGTCGAAAACCACGGCGGAGAAATCTGGATAGAATCCGAAGAAGGGCAAGGCACCACGGTGCGGTTCACCATTTCCAAAGAAAACTACCTGGCCGAGCGCTATTTGCTCCCCAGGTCGAGAGCGACTGCCAACTGAGACGGCCGGACCCTCCACCGAGTGGGCGAGCACACCCGGGCATTTCCTCCGTGAGTGGCAATTCGTTTCTTTGCCTCATGAGGTTCGAAGCCACACTTTCCATTTTCGAAGATTCCAATCTCTGGAAGTACCACCTCGAGGTGCCAGCCGAAGTGGCTGCCAAACTGCTCCAAACGGGCAGCCGCCGGGTGGTGTGTACCCTCGATGGGAAGGTGCGCTTCCAATGTGCGCTCATGCCTGCTGGGGCCGACCGCTGGTTCATCAATGTCAACCAGGGCATCAGGCGCAAACTGGGCGTCGAAGCGGGGCAGCGGCTGCAGGTGACCCTGGAACCCGATGACAGCCCCTACGGCCTGCCCATGCCCGAGGAGCTGAAAGAATTGCTCGTCCAGGATGCCGAGGGCAATCGCCTTTTTCACAACCTCACGCCAGGTCGCCAGCGCAACCTCCTCTACATAGTCGGTTCGGCCCGTCGCTCCGAAACGCGATTGCGCCGCGCCATCGTCTGCATAGAACACCTCAAGCAGATGAAGGGCAAGATCGACTTCAAAATCCTGAACCAATCTCTTCGCAACCCCGACTAAGCCCATCCCGGCTGCTTCCACACCTTTTCTCGCTTCTCGATCGCTCGCAGAAAGATTGAACCTGCTGTAAACGGCCAATGAGGTGAAAACCAGTTGGGTGGTCCAACTCCCCACGCTCTGCCGGACGAGCCCTTCTTTTCGCAGCAGCCTGGCCGGCGTCTCGGGCCTCGCTGGCGCGTGCAGGCGGCTGACTTGCACCGCATATAGCCCATCGGTCGTGAAACCGGCAGCCGGTGCCTGCTTCCTCGAAGCAAGGCAACTGCTCGAAAGGAAATCAGAAATTAAAACAACGGTAAAGCAGTCGAAAAGGAGGCTTAATCCAGGCCAGGTTCCTTTGCGCCATCATCTGACCCGGGTGGGTCACGGTGAGATCCAACCACATTTCGAAACAAAATCAAACTTGTATGAAAACGCTTAACCACCTGCTTCTTCTCACAGCGCTGGCCTTTGTGGTGCTGCTTGGCGCCTGCGATAAGGACGACGATCCCAAGCCCTCCGAAGACACCATCGCTGTGAATGGGACGGTAAAAGACGATGCGAACACCCCGCTCGAAGGCGTCAGCATCACCTCCATGCTCGATGCCACCAAAACGGCTACCACGGCTGCCGACGGCTCGTTCAGCATTACCGTGGCCAAAAACGACAAGCTGACTTTTTCGAAAGACGGCTATGAAAGCGTAGAGGCCGACGCCCAAGCCACGCTCAACGTGACCCTAGTCAGGCTGCCCCAAACGCGATTCGCCGCCTATTTCGACGCCGCTGGCAATATCTCCCAAAATCCTCAGCTCGAACCAACCACCTTGAAACCGGGCGCCAACCTCGGAACGCTGAGTCCCTATCCGGCAGGTTTCATCCCCGTCAGCTTCAAAGGTGCCGTGGATCCTTCTGGTACCCCCTGGTATGAAGGCTGGTCTTTCTTCAGCCGCATCGTGAAGGGGCAGCTCACTTCTGCACCCATCACCCTTGGCACGGTGGAAGTGTGGAACGATGCCAAAATGCAGGCTGCCGGCCCGGACGTATTCTGGACTTCCGACAAGACCTACGTGCTCGATGGATTCGTATTCGTGGGTGCCGGCCAGACCCTGCACATAGAAGCCGGTACGGTGGTGCAAGGCAAGCCAGGTGAAGACGTCAACGCCTCGGCGCTCATCGTTGCGCGTGGAGGCAAGATCTTGGCCGAAGGCACGGCCGAAAAACCCATCATTTTCACCTTCGAGGGTGATACCGGTGGTTCGAGTGCATCGCTGCGCGCCCAGTGGGGCGGCCTGATCATCCTGGGGAAAGCCCGTCTGAACTCCACTCCCGGCGAATCGGCCATCGAAGGACTGCCGACCAACGAACCTCGTGGACTCTACGGTGGCAACGACGACGCCGACAACTCTGGCGTACTGCGTTACGTCTCTATCCGACATGGCGGCACCAACATCGGAGCCGACAACGAAATCAACGGCCTCACGCTCGGTGGAGTGGGTAGCGGCACCACGATCGAATACGTGGAAGTGGTGGGCAACAAAGACGATGGCATAGAGTGGTTTGGCGGCACAGTCAACGCACGCTACCTCATCTCGGCATTCTGTGCCGACGACGGCCTGGACTACGACGAAGGCTATCGCGGCCACAACCAGTTCGTCATCGTGTACCAAGACCCCGCCGACGGCGCAGCCGACCGGGGCGGTGAGCACGACGGAGGCACCGACCCGGAAACGGGGACTCCTTACGCCACGCCAATTTTCTATAACGTCACCTCTGTGGGCAACCCCGGCAGCAGGGCCCTGACCTTCCGCGACAATGCCGGGGGTGAATACCACAACAGCATTTTCGTCAACTACGGCAGGGGTGTGGATGTGGAATACCTGACCGGCCAGGAGCAGGACTCTTACAAGCAGTGGCTCGACGGCCTTCTCAAGCTCGAGAACAACATCTTCTACAACATCGCCAAGGGTACCACGGGCAAAGACCTTTTTACCCTTACGATCAACTGACCCGCTCGACGGGCCGGCAACCTCCGGCCCCCTGAATCTGGAGACTATTTAGCTTGGATAATAGTTGCTGGCACTGTGGGGCTTGCCCTGCAGTGCTTTTTCATTTTCATCTCCTGCTTTCCTCCTGCCGCTGTTCGGTCGAGTTTCCCGTGGAGTGGCACTTGTCGGGGTCGGCATCGGCTGGCTGCACGGCCTTCTTAATACACACTTCACATGCTTTTAAAAGAGTGGTGACCATGGCAAATGAGCTTTGCGCATCCTTTCCTGGAGCGACTTTCAAAAAATACTTGTCGTATGTTTTTCAAACCCGCCTTTTCCAAGCCAAGCCTCGAAGTCACACGTCCTTTAGCCATGCTACTTGGCCTTCTCTTCACCGGGTTCATCGCCATTGGTCAAAAGCCAGGCACCCTTGCCGGCAAGGTGGTAGAGGAAGCATCCGGCCTCGAAGTAATAGGTGCCACGGTGTATGTGCCCGAGGCGGAAAAAGGCACCACCACGGAAATCGATGGAAGTTTTCAATTGCAATTGCCTCCTGGACAGTACGCAGTAGAGGTGTCCTATGTGGGATTTGCCACCTATGCGGTACAGGTGGCCATCCAGTCTGGCAAGGTCACGGAGCTTTTCGTGCAGCTATCGGAGCAAACCCAACAGCTCGATCTCGGAGTAGTGGTGACGGCCGAGGCACGCCACAGCTCGGTGCTCGGTCTGTTGAACATGCAGCGCAAGGCCCCCGTGGTACTCGATGGCATCAGCAGTGCCCAAATTTCCCGCACCGGTGATGGCAATGCGGCCGAAGCTGCCCGGCGAATCCCTGGCGTGACGATCGAAAAAGGCAAGTACCTGTTCGTGCGGGGGCTTGGCGATCGATACAGCAAGGTTACCCTCAACGGGGCAGAGGTGCCTGGCCTCGATCCCAACCGCAACGCCCTCCAATTGGACCTCTTCCCGAGCGGCCTGCTCGACAACATCGTGGTTTACAAGACGGCTGCCCCCAACCTGCCAGGCGACTTTGCCGGCGGCTATGTGGACATTGCTACCTTGGCCTACCCCGATGAACGCACCATCCAGATTTCGGCTTCTACCGGGTATCGGGTGGGAACCGCTTTCAACAGTGCTTTCTTGAGCTATCCCGGAGGCAAGACAGATTGGCTGGGAATCGACGATGGCACCAGGCGGGTTCCTGCGCCTGTACGCCACCTGGAAGGTGCTTTTCCCGAATATTCCAGGGCGCTCAACGATCCTGTGGAAGCCCAGCGCCTGGCCAGCCTCACTCGTTCATTCCCCAACACTTGGCGCTTCACCAACGAAGCACCGGCCTTGAACCATAGCTTCGGGCTCTCGGTCGGCAATCAAAAGCAATTCTTAGGCAAGCCTTTTGGCTATGCATTGGCGATTTCCCATCAGCGGGATTATCGCTTTTATCGAAACGGCGTCTATGGCATTCATGAGCTCACGGGCAAAGTGGCGACCACCGACCAACTCACCACCCAACTCTTGCTCGAAGATACCCAGGGCACCTCTGAAGTGCTTTGGGGGGCTCTTTTCACTGCCAACCTGAAGCTGTCGCCCACCCACCGGCTCGGTCTTTCACTCATGCACAACCAAAGTGGCCAAATGTCGGCTCGATACCTCGAGGGCTTCAAGTTCCGCGACGAATCCGAAGACATCTTCCAAACCCGCACCTGGGACTGGCTCCAACGCGGGCTTTCCTCCGCGCAACTCACGGGCAAACACTTGCTTTCTTCTAAAAGCAAACTCGAATTGTCCTGGAATACCGCGCTGACCCGCTCCACGCAATACAATCCCGATTTGCGCTTCTTTACCAACCGCTTCATCCCCGACCTCGGCCAATACAAGCTCAAGCCTTCTTCCGATACGCCACCTACGCGCTTCTATCGGGACCTGTTGCAATACACATGGTCCCACAAAATCGACCTGTCCATGCCGTTCACTCAGTGGGCCGGCCTTACGGGCGAACTCAAAGGAGGGCTGAGCCTGGTAACCACCCAGCGCGACTTCGGCGAAACCCGCTACAATTTCAACAATCAAAGTCTGGCACTGCCCAACGGGGACGTTTTTGCCTATTTCTCGGAAGACAATCTCGTTCAGGCTGGAGACAAAGGTCTCTCTGGCAGCGCAGGTGTGTACGCAAGCGACAACTACAACCCCCGCAACAACTACGATGCCTCGCAGCAAGTGGGCGCGGCCTACCTGATGATGGACCTTCCCGTCGATGCAAAGCTGCGGCTGCTCCTCGGCGCACGCCTCGAGCAAACGGCCGTCCAGCTGCGCACATTCGACACCCTGACCACCCTTCTGAAATACCCCCAGCTCGATGGCGAAACCAATTTGTACCACAACCTGGACGTGCTCCCCTCGCTCAATGTCAATTACCAGCTCAACGATGTAAGCAAGCTGCGGGTGGCCTATTCCCGAACCCTGGCACGGCCCAATTTCCGGGAGTTAGCCCCCTTTGCCTCTTTTACCGTAGATGGTGGCTTCGTCCTCGTCGGCAATCCCGACCTGAAGCGCACCCTCATCGACAACTTGGACCTGCGTTGGGAGGCAATCGGCGATGGCGGGGAAATGCTTTCGCTCAGCGCTTTTTACAAGTATTTCCGCAACCCCATCGAGCGGGCTTTCAACCCCAAAGCGCAAAACACGGAGCTGTCTTATCGCAACGTAGGGCAGGCGTTTCTGGCGGGCTTCGAGGTGGAGCTTCGCAAAAAACTCGGCTTCCTGCACGAGGGCCTCACACCCTTCTCCATTGCTTCCAATTTCTCCTGGGTTTTCAGCCGCACAACCATCGATGCCGAAGAGCTGATGCTCATCAGGGCCGATGACCCCGAAGCCTCTGACAAGCGGCCCATGTACGGCCAGGCCCCTTACACCGGCAATGTCATCTTGCAATTCGACAATGGCCCCTGGAAGGCAACCGCCGCTTTCAACATCACGGGCCCGAGAATCGTCACCGTGACCAAAGGTGCCTCCCCCAACTACTACCTGCAACCACAACCAAACCTCGACCTCCAAGTGGCCTATGAATTCAAAAGCGGCCTTGCCCTGAAATGGGCTGCCTCCAACCTGCTCGATGCCCCCTATGAAGAGACGGCCACCTATAAGGGAAAGTCCTACCGCGTAGCCTACTGGAAAACGGGTCGGGCCTTCTCCGTCGGGTTGAGCTACCGGGTGCCTCCGCCTCGGCGCTGAATGCCCCCCTTTTTGCACACTGTGAAGTTGGTGTAGAAAAACTGAGCCCTTTTCCAAAGCGGGCGTTTGTCGGCGCCGGTGCGCCAGGTGGTGCGGCGCAGGTTCCACCTAAGCCCGCCAATCACGTCGGAACTGTCGTTGACTACGAGTGCGCCGTAACCGCCGTGATCCACCCATGCGGCATGGTACCGGCAGTCATTTTTTTCAAAAAAATACACCCAGGGTTCCCCTTCGGAATACGCGGCGGAGACGGCGTGGCAGATGCTGCCGTCGGGCAGGGTGTCGAGGCCCTCATAAGTGAGGCGGGCAGTTTCATCGGCGAGTAAAAAGGGCATGAGTGCGGTGTATCGGGCCGAGGCCACTTTGCGCAGCAGGGCAGCCGTATCCGCAGCGAGGGGAGGAGTGCCGTTGACCGTGTAGGATACCGATTCACCCGCGACATCCAGGTGGTACGCATCGCCGCCGTGCACCCAGCGAATGGACGTCAGGCTCGGCGGGGTAAAGGTGAGCAGATGAAACTCGGTCTGGTCGGAAAGGACGTGACCGTTGGAATCGAGCAGGATGGAGCGCTTGGTGTATGCGAGGGTATCGAGCTGACCGAAGTCGTCGAGGCCGCCGGCGGCTTCCAGTGCACAGTGCAGGATGTGCCTCACCTGAGGGTCGGCTATGTGCGAAAGGGGTGCTGGCTCGGCAGGGCGGCAACTGGCCAGGGCGATGACACATAAAGTAATGTATATGGGCAGGCGCATGGGTTCGTCTTTGGTGCGCCACAAGATACGCTTGAAGCGGGGTGTGCACCGCCGAAGGCCGACGGGATGCAACTGAGGTGGGTGCCCACTCGCCACCGGCGGCGTCTCGGCTGCTCGCGTTGGTCGCTTCCTCCACCCCCTGGTACGGTCCTCCGGCTTAGGGGCACCTTTGAGCGGTATCAGCCCCGGGCGAGGACTGCATGCACTTGCCTCGGCGAGCCATGGGCAAGTTTTGCAGGGCATTCAAAAAAAATTGGCCGGCAGCCACGAAGGCCACCGACCACTTGCAATCCCTTTCGCAAACCGGATCACTGCAAAGGAGGGATACGAAGCACCTGACCCGGGTAAATCTTGTCGGGGTCGCTCAACAAAGGCCTGTTGGCCTCGAAGATGACCATGTACTTGTTCGGGGTGCCGTAGTGCATTTTCGAAATCTTGGAAAGGGTGTCGCCCTTTTTGACTTCGTAGAAAACGGCTTCCGGTTCGGGTTTTTCAACGGTGAGGTTGTCTTCGACGGCAGCGATGCCAGCCACGTTGCCAATGGCGAGGATCACCTTTTCGCGCTCGGATTGCGAGGGCACTTTACCACTCACGAAGGCCTTGTCGCCATCGACGCTGATGTGCAGTGCTTCCACTTTGAGGCCGAGTGCAGAGACGTGATTGGTCAGCCGCATGGCCATTTGGGTATCGGACATGCGCTTCATGGCGTCGTCTGCAGTGCTTGTTTCAGCAGGTGGCGGGGTGGTTTTTGTCTTGTCGGCGCCCCCGACGAGGGCGGCGCCCGCATTTTTCAGAAATGAGAAAAGTCCCATGTGCTATGAACTTGATTTTGATGAAAAAGTACAGCTAAGCGCTGTGGGTTACGTTGGGCCCTAAGTTAGGAAAATGCCCGGAGGGAAAATGGTTCTGAACTTTTTGCAGTAGCGTTTCACAGTGTACCGCCTCCGGGCGCCATTGAGACGCCAGGCTGGAGACGGGTCACAGGGTGTGGAAAAAAATGCGGCCCGAACTGCCTGGTGGATGCAGGGAAGGATACTTGTCGGGGTGGCGGCACAAAAAATTGGCGAAAGACCAAAAGGCTTATATTTGCGCAGTTTTTTCGAAAGGTACCTCGAGGGGCAGGAAATTCTATTCCTAAACCTTTGATTCTAAGTTTTTTGAACCAACTTTTTTCACTCGATTCTCACAATCCATCACCGTGGATTTCACACTGGAAAAAGGGGTGAAGTGATAGCGGAGCGCGTGCAGTGATGGCCTTGGCCGTCAGAGGCGGGTGCTGTCCCCCTTTTTTTCCAAAAAATTGTTGCAGTCATGCAAGGAAAAGGCATCGTCAAATTTTTCCTCATTGCGCTGGCAATCGTTTCCGTGTATCAGTTTTTGCTCATCCTGCCCACCCGCAAGGTGGAGAAGGCAGCCGAGCAATACGCGCAGACCCTAGCCAGCACCGCGCCGGAAGCCGAGCGCTCGAAAGTCTTCAAAGCTGCCTACTCGGCCTACCTGGACTCCATGTCTTCGGAGGTCATCTTCAGAATCCCATTGCTCAAGTCCTACACCTACCAAGACCTCAAAGGTTCTCAGCTGAACTTCGGCCTCGACCTCAAGGGCGGTATGAGCGTGTTGCTCCAGGTGGATTTGAGCGATTTCATCCGCTCCCTGGCAGGGAACGTAGAAAATCCGGAACTCGAGGCCACCCTGGCCAAGGTGCGCGAATTGCAAAAGAACTCCCAGGAGGATTTCATAACCCTCTTTGCCCGAGCTTGGAGTGAAACCACCGGAGGGAAGCCGCTCAATTCCTTGTTCAAACGAAACGAGGCCCTCGCCGACAAAATCAACAACAACACTCCCGACGGGGAGGTCATCAGAGTGTTGCGCGAAAAGGCCAACGAAACCGTTGACCTCACCTACAAGCTCCTCAAAGAGCGCATCGACAAAATGGGGGTCATTGGCCCCAACGTGTCGCTGGACGCTGCCCGCGACCTCATTCTCGTAGAGCTCCCCGGGGTGGACAACCCGCAGCGGGCCCGTGCTTACCTGCAGGCTGCTGCCAAGTTGGAATTCTGGAATGTGTACCGGATCACCGATCCCGGTATCATGGAAGCCTTCATTCGCGCCAACGAGAAGCTGCGCAAGTTGCAGGAACAGGAATCGGCCTCCAAAACCACCGCTGCCGACACCACGGCCGTGGCCGATACTGTTGCCGTGGCCGCCGCCGACAGCCTCGCCGCCGACAGCCTCGCCGCCAATCAAACCAAAGAAGATACGCTGGCCAACCTCTCCACTACCCAAGGCCCCCTCTTCGACGTGTTCACCCTCAACAGCCAGGGGTTGCTCGGCCTGGCTCCCATGGGTACGGCCGAGAAAAACAAGCGCCAGCTCGTCATGGAAATGCTCACTCGGCCGGGCATCAGAGAATTGTTTCCCCGCGATGCCATGTTCCTCTGGTCGCGATCCCCGGTCAAAAACCTCGGTGATAACATCCCTGCCGACAAAGAACTCTATGAGCTGTACATGATCAAAAAAGAGCCGGGCAAAAACACCGCCCCGCTCGAAGGCGATCACGTCACCGATGCCTATGTAACCACGGATCCCAACACTGGCCAACTCGCCATCAGCTTGCGCATGGACAGTGAAGGTGCTCGCATTTGGGGTCAGATGACCACCAAGGCCGCCAACGACAACAACCGCGAAATAGCCATCGTACTCGACAGCCAGGTGGTATCGGCGCCGAGGGTCATCAACCCCATCACCACCGGCGACTCACAGATCACCGGCCAGTTCACCGTGCAGGAAGCACAAGACCTGGCCAACATCCTGCAGATCGGTAAACTGCCAGCCCGCACCCAAATCATCCAGGAATCCGTGGTGGGGCCCTCGCTCGGTGCCGACAACATCCAGAAGAGCCTCCGTGCCCTCGTCATCGGCTTTCTGCTCGTGCTGGTGTTCATGATCTTCTACTATGGGACGGCCGGGGTGGTATCCATTGCGGTGTTATTCCTCAACGTGGTATTCTTGCTGGCCGCGGCTGCTTCTTTTGGTACGGTGCTGACCCTGCCAGGCATTGCCGGTATCGTGCTCACCATCGGTATGGCGGTCGATGCCAACGTCATCATCTATGAACGGATTCGAGAGGAGTTGCGAGCGGGCAAGACCATGGCTGCGGCGGTGCGCGACGGTTACCAGAACTCCTATTCCGCCATCATCGACGGCAACGTCACCACCCTGTTGACGGCCATCGTGCTGGTGGTATTTGGCCTCGGCCCCATCAAGGGCTTCGGGGTGATTCTGGCCATCGGTATCATGACCACGTTGTTTACGGCCGTGTTGGTCAGCCGGCTCATCATCGAGTGGTGGTTGTCAAAAAACCGGCCTTTCAGCGTGTGGACCAAGCCGACCAAAGACGTGCTCTCCAACCTGAACGTGGACTGGATGAAGCACCGCAAGAAATTCTACATCCTGTCGCTGACCATCACCATCCTGGGTGTGATCAGCTTCTTCACGCGGGGCTTCGACTTGGGCGTGGATTTCAGAGGTGGCTACTCCATCAACGTCGAATTCGTGGGGCAGCCCGTGTCGGCCGAGCAAATCCGTCAGGCTTTGACAGCGGCACTCGATGAAACGCCGGTAGTCAAAGCCGTCGATACCGAAAATACCTACAACATCGTCACCGACTATCTGGTGGACGACCAAAGCGACGATGCGCCCGAGCGGGTGCTGGCCAAGATCCACGAAGGCCTGGCCTCCCTGGCTGGCAGCGTCAGTTTCGAAGAGTTCAAGGATGCCAGCACCGTGGGCAAGACCCACATCACCTCCCTTAGCAAGGTGGGTCCCACCGTGGCGGACGACTTGCGCGAGAGTGCCGGTGAAGCCGTCGTGTTTGGTTTGCTGGCCATTTTCCTGTACATCCTGTTGCGATTCTCGCGTTGGCAGTACAGCCTTGGTGCCGTGTTAGCCACGGCTCACGACGCCCTCATCGTGGTGTCGGCGTTTTCGCTGTTGCACGGCATCCTCCCCTTCCCGATGGAGGTGGATCAGGCTTTCATCGCTGCCATCTTGACCATCATAGGTTACTCCGTCAACGACACGGTGATCGTGTACGACCGGATCCGTGAATACACAGGCCTATATCCCGACAAGGAGAAAAACGAGGTCATCAACATGGCCATCAACAGCACCATGAGCCGTACGCTCATCACGGCGTTGACCACCTTGTTCACTGTGTTCGTGCTGTGGTTGTTCGGCAGCGGCAGCATCAAGGGCTTTGCCTTCGCCCTCGTGCTGGGCGTGGCCGTGGGTACCTACTCCTCGGTGTTCATCGCCTCGCCGGTGATGAGCGACCTGACGAAGGGTTCGATCCGCATTGCCCGCAAGTCGTCTGACAAGGACAAAAAGACCATCAAGCGGCACGTGGCCAAGACCGAGTGATCGAAGCGCTGAAGCGATCGGCGAGGGGACCTGGCGAGTGGCTGGGTCCCCTCGTTGTTTTTCGAGCGCCCGTGGGGAAGGTTCATTCCTGGATGGTCTTCAGGTAGGCGACGATATGCTCGATTTTTTGCCGCACCACTGCCGGGTCGTCGATGTGTTCTGCTTTCTTGAAGGTTTCCCACCAGGCGGGCATTTCGCCCAGGCTATGGCCGGGAACCCGTTCGGCGGTGGCGATGATGCGGGCGATTTCGTCTTCGGGAAACTGTCCGTTGCGCCGTTGGGCGATTTTGCGCAGGTCGAGGGGAGGCGTGCTGAGCAAGCCGGCCATGCTGCCTTTGCCATCGGCATTTTCACCGTGACAGATGGCGCAGTAGGACAGGAACAATTCCCTGCCTTCGGCAATGGCGGCCTTTTCGCTTTTGTCGGTGCAGGCCTCGAGGATGGAAAGGGCGATGGCGGTTGCCAGCACAGCGACGACGAGCAAGTGCTTGGAAAAGGGAACTTTCTTCATGGCGGCTCTAATTTTTCGAAAAACTATGGAGCCAGGCCGTTGATGGGCACTGACGTACAGCACCTCCGGTCGATGCGCTTTGTCATCCGCGCTTGCGGGCGCTGAGCATGAGGTAGCGCACGTGGCCAATGCACGGGCCCATTCCCAGGGAGGCCAGCAGCGCCTTGGCATAGGGCAGGGCACCAGGCACGGGATTGCGGCCGAGCGAGGCCAGGAACAAGCGGCAGGCCACCCAGGGTATGTGCAAAGCCGAAGGCAGGGTGCGCCAGGTGAGGTCGGTCGTTTGGATGTCGTGGTAGCCGAGCAGGCGCAAACGCTCTTCGATTTTCGGCAAGACGGGAAGCTCGTCGATGGCCCAATGTCTGGCAATGGCATTCACCAATGGGCGAAGGGGGCGGGGAAGCGGTTTTTCATCGAGCCGGAAAGCATCGACGATGACGACTCGGCCTGCGGGGCGGAGCACGCGGTTGATTTCCTGCAACAGCAGGGCCTTGTCGGCTCCGGTGGCATAGCAGCTGCTTTCGATACAGATGGTGCCGTGGAAGCAGGCCTCTTCAAAAGGCATTTTTTCAAAATCTGCTTCGATGAGTTCGATGCGGGATGAAAGCCTTTGCCGCTGGTTCAGCTGGCGTCCCAGGTCGAGCAGGGTAGGGGCCTGCCCGATTCCGCAAAGCTGGATGTGGCGGGTCGATCGGGCGATCAGGCGGAGGGTGGCACCGGTGCCGCATCCCGCATCGAGCAGGCACATGCCAGGCTCGTCGGGCAGGTCGAGCCGTCGGAAAACCTGGCGGTTGAGTTCGGCGAGCATGGCTTGTCGGTCAAAAGGGTTGATGCCGGGGTGCCAGTAGCCGAAGTGGATGTCGTATTGGGGGCTCCAGAAGCGGTAGGCTTGTAGGAGGGCTTCGTTGTGCTGGCGGACGGCGAGCAGGTGTTTGTGGTGCTTGTGTTCCATGGTACAAAGGTGATACACCCCGGCTTTTGACCAAATGCCAGTAGTTTGGGCTGATGGAGGTGGTCGATGGGGAGTGAGTTCGTACCTTGCGGCTCCTCAATCAGCCAGGCCCATGCAAGTGCGCGCATTCCCCGCCAGTTACCCCGAAATGGCCCTCGTGTCTTCTGCCGATGCGTTCGTGGACGGGATCAAAACGACCTACAACCGGTATCGGCAGATGGGTTTTTTCCGCACAACCGACCGACCGGTGTTGCTCCATCACCGCATCGACACGGAGGCGGGTACCTTCAATGGGCTGGTGGCAGCCATAGACGTGGAGGACTACCTGTCGAGGCGTATCGTACCTCATGAAAAGACCATCGCCGAGTTGGAGCAAAAGCAGGTCAACTTGCTGATGGACACAGGTGCGCAACTCAAACCGGTCATGCTCACCTATCGCGAGGTGCCGGCCATCAGCAACCTGCTGGAGCGGCTGGCGCGGGAGCGGCCCACACTGCTACAGTTCACATTCGAGGGGTTCAACGAAACGCATACCTTCCAGCCAATCGAAGAAGGCAGTGGCCTGCGTGCCCTGGCATCTTTGTTCGAGCGCGAGGTGGAGCGCGTGTACATTGCCGACGGGCACCACCGCATGGCTGCCAATGCCCGCCTGTACCAACAGGGACAACATGCCCATGCCGCTTCTTTTCGGTGGGTGCCTGCGGCCTTGTATGCCCACACCTCCGTGCGCATCTTCGAGTACAACCGCGTAGTGACAGGTCTGGAAGGGCTGCGGCCGGCGTGGCTAATGGCTGCCCTGTCGAAGTACTTCGAAGTGGAACCCCTGCCGGGGCCGGCGCGCCCGGTGCGTGCAGGCATGTTGACGATGTACCTCGACCAATGCTGGTTCAGCTTGCGCTGGAGAGAGCCCCTCGCTCCCGGCGAACTCGACGTGGCCCGGCTGGATGAAGCCATTTTCGCTGGTGTGCTGGGCATCACCGATATTCGCACCGATTCCCGGGTCATCTACGTGGAAGGCATTCAACCTTTGGAGCGAGTGATGGCCAAGGCAGGGAAGCCTGGCTCGGTCGCCTTTTGTTTGCATCCTTTGGACGTGAATACTTTCATGTCTCTGTGTGACACAGGCCGGGTGCTTCCCCCCAAGTCCACCTGGTTCGAGCCGCGCATCCGCAGCGGCCTCATCGTCAGGCAGGTGTTGTAATGGCCGGGGAAATTCAAACGCCGATCACTACCTCAACCCACAACCAGAATCAAACCACCATACGACATGCAAGAAGTATTCATCATCGCTGCAGTACGGACCCCCATTGGAAGTTTTGGGGGGGCATTGAGCCAGATTTCCGCCACACAACTCGGCGCCACGGCCATCCGGGGCGCACTCGAACGCAGCGGCATCGACCCGACTGCCATCGACGAGGTGCTCATGGGCAACGTCGTTTCGGCCAACCTCGGCCAGGCACCAGCTCGGCAAGCAGCCAGATTCGCCGGCCTGCCCGATCACGTACCCTGCACCACCATCAACAAGGTCTGCGCCTCGGGCATGAAAGCCATCACCCTTGGCGCCCAGAGCATCATGTTGGGGCACAACGGCATCGTCGTGGCCGGCGGGATGGAGAACATGTCTGCCATTCCCTACTACATCCCCAACGCCCGCTGGGGTTACAAATACGGCCACGGTGAAATCGTGGATGGGCTGGCCAAGGATGGGCTCACCGACGTGTACAACGAGTGCGCCATGGGCGTTTGTGCCGACAATACGGCCCGTAAATACGGCATCAGCCGCGAGGAACAAGACCAGTACGCCATCGACAGCTACAAGCGTGCTGCCGAGGCAACTGCCCAGGGTTGGTTCAAGCAGGAAATCGTGCCTGTGGAAATTCCCCAGCGCAAAGGCGACCCCGTGCGCATGGACGAGGACGAAGAATACAAAAAGGTCATTTTTGAAAAAATCCCTTCCCTGCGCCCCGCATTCACCAAAGACGGCACCGTGACGGCGGCCAACGCTTCCACCATCAACGACGGGGCAGCAGCCCTCGTGCTGGCGGGAGCTGACAAGGTCAAAGCCTTCGGATTGAAGCCCCTGGCCCGCATCGTCAGCTTTGCCGATGCCGAGCAGGCACCCGAATGGTTCACCACTTCGCCTACCGTGGCTGCGCCCAAGGCCCTCGAGCGGGCAGGGTTGAAAGTGTCCGACATCGATTACTTCGAAGTGAACGAGGCTTTCGCCGTGGTGAGCCTGGCCTTCGAAAAACTGATGGGCATCGACCACAGTCGCACCAACGTCTTTGGCGGCGCCGTGGCCATCGGCCATCCCCTGGGAGCATCCGGTGCGCGCATCGTCGTGACGCTGACCAATGTGCTCCGGCACAAGGGTGGCCGCTATGGCCTGGCAGCCATCTGCAATGGTGGCGGCGGTGCCACGGCGCTCATCATCGAGCGCATGAGCTGAGCAGGCGCCGTTTTTTTCACCAAAAGCACATCGACCATGGAGGCTACCATCGAGGCTCACGGTTTGCACTTCCGACCGATGATCGACCGGGAAGCGATCGACGTCGCCGTGAGGCGCTTGGGTGCAGACATCGCCAGGGCTTATGCCGGCAGCAAACCCCTTTTCGTCTGTGTGCTCAACGGTGCCTTCATCTTTGCCGCCGACTTGCTGCGCGCCTGCCCCATCGATTGCGAGGTGGCTTTCGTGCGCTTGAGTTCCTACCAGGGGGCTGCTTCTTCAGGCAAAGTGACTACCATCTTTGGCCTCGACGTGCCCATCGAGGATCGCCACGTCATCGTGGTCGAAGACATCGTGGACACTGGTCTGACCCTTCACCATTTCATGCGTGAACTGCGCCAGCACAAGCCGGCCTCGCTGCGCCTGGCCGTATTGCTGCTCAAGCCCGATGCCCTGCAGGTGGACATCCGGCCCGATTACCTCGGCTTCGAGATTCCCAATCGCTTCGTGGTCGGCTACGGCCTCGACTACGACGGCCTGTGCCGCAACCTGCCCGACATCTACGTGCTGGCTGAATGAAAGGGTCAATCATCGGGACGCGCCCCTCCGGAGGGGCTGTTCTGCTGAGCGGGGGGTGAAGGAAGGGGAAGGGTTTTGTCGAGCAACATGATTTTTTGCCAGATCTTGTCGGATAGGGTGTGCGTCAGCATTTCGACCTCGTTGACGGTTTTGAGCACCTCGGAGTCCTGAAAGTGCTGCAAGTGGAATGCAGCGAGCTTGGAACTCAGGGCCAGCAATTCGGTGCAGTAGTCGAAGTAACGCGACAGCTCGAATTGCGTGTAGGTGCGTTCGGGAGAAGACTGGGTGGCCGGCATGCCAGCCAGTAGATAGACGGGGTCTTTGGTCAGCTGATGCATGTCGATGACGTGTGAAATGGAACGCAGCCGATGCAGGCTTTCGAGTGCAACCCGGCGTTTGAGCCGTTGTTCGAGGGAGGCGAGGAAGAACACCGCCAGCGAAAGCAAAATGATTTCATTAATGGCTGCCTCGACACCTTGCAGCAGTTCTACCAGGCCGCTTTCGCCAGCCGGCAGCGATTGGAAAGCCTTCGTGGCCAGAAAAGCCGTCAATCCCATGAGCAAGGCGATGGCGATAAAGGTGAAAATGCGCACCTCCCACATGGGTTTGGAGAGCTTTTCCGACAGGCGAAACACGGCTTGTGCCACCGAGCGCATTTCCTGCGCCACCTGCCGCAGGCCTGAATCAGGAAAGCGGTCGGCGATACGGCGCTCGAGCTTGTCGAGTGTCAACAACAACTTCTCAGGTTTGAGGGCGCTGTAATTGCCATTGGGAAACGACTTACCGAGGAACATGACCCTACCGATTTGGAGGCATATTACAGAAAATTTTTTCCTTGCAACTCAACCCCAGTGCACGAGCGCCGCTGGTCGGGGGCAAAGTCGATGATGCTCAAACATTCCCCCTCGAAGCCTGTTCTTTTGCACAATGTCCGGCAAAAACCCTTTGGCGGGCTTTTGCAACCAAAAATCCAACAAACGATTACCTCCACAGACCATGTCAGAAAAACCCAAAACCCTCGGCGAGCTGAAAAAGAGTGGCTACCGGCCGCGCTCCGTCAAAGATGAGCTTCGCCAAAACCTCCTGCGCAAGCTCCAGGCGGGTGAACCCATCTTCGAGGGCATCGTTGGCTTCGACGATACCGTGCTGCCCGACATCGAGCGTGCCATTTTGTCCCGCCACAACATCCTGCTGCTCGGCCTGCGCGGGCAGGCCAAAACCCGCATCGCCCGGCTGTTGGTGAACCTCCTCGACGAGTACATGCCTATCGTGGCGGGCAGCGAACTCAACGACGACCCGCTGCAGCCCATCTCCCGATACGCCCGCGACCTCATCGCCGAAAAGGGCGATGACACGCCCATCGAATGGGTGCACCGAAACCAACGCTACGTCGAGAAATTGGCCACCCCAGATGTGAGTGTGGCCGACCTCATCGGCGACGTGGATCCCATCAAAGCCGCCACCCTCAAATTGCCCTATTCCGACGAGCGGGTAATCCATTTCGGACTCGTACCCAGGGCTCACCGCAGCATCTTCGTCATCAACGAGCTGCCCGACCTGCAGGCGCGCATCCAGGTGTCGCTGTTCAACATCCTGCAGGAGGGCGATTTGCAAATTCGGGGCTTCAAACTCCGCCTCCCCCTCGACATCGAGTTCGTCTTCACTGCCAACCCAGAGGACTACACCAACCGCGGCAGCATCATCACCCCGCTGAAGGACCGCATCGAGAGCCAGATATTGACCCATTACCCCCGCACGGTGGAGGTGGCCCGCCAGATCACCAAACAGGAGGCCCGCCCCGCCCCGGAGCAGCTCGAGCGCATCAGCGTGCCCGAGGTGCTGGAGGTGTTGCTCGAAGAGGTGGCCTTTGCCGCCAGGGAAAGCGATCTGGTGGATGAAAAAAGTGGTGTATCAGCGCGGCTCAGCATCTCCGGTTACGAGAACCTGCTCAGCACGGCCGAGCGCCGCATGCTGCGCAACCGCGAAAAACAAACCACCGCCCGCATCACCGATTTCTGGGGCGTCATTCCAGCCATCACGGGCAAGGTGGAGCTGGTTTACGAAGGCGAACAAGAAGGCCCCTATGCCGTGGCGCTTCACCTCATCGGGCAAGCTGTCAAAAAGGTGTTTTTGCAATACTTCCCCAACCCTGACAAACTGCGCCGGCAGGAGGGACGCGACCCCTACGGCGTCATCAAGGCCTGGTTTGCGGGTGGCAATGAAGTGCAGCTGCTCAATGATGCCAGCGACAAGGACTACCGAAAAGCCCTCGACAGCGTGGCCGGCCTGCGCCGGGTGGTGGAACAGGCTGGCATTCCCAAAGACCAACAATACGTCTTCATGGAGCTTGTGCTGCATGGCCTGGCCGAGTTCAACGTCATCAACAAGAACCTGATGGATGCCACCCTGACGTTCAACGACAGCCTGGCGAGCATGCTGCGCGACGACGATGACGACCAGGATTGAACCTGCGCCGAACAACCCGGCTTCGGCCCGCAGTTTTTCGATAAAATCTCGTGGCCTATGAAATGCCTCTTGACGCTGTTGTTGACTGGTGCCGTGGTGCTTGCCTCGCAGGCACAGGACAGCCTCGACTACGCCTCCCAAATCGCACGCTATCGGGAAGCACGCAAGGTGGAGTTCATCGAAAATCCCCGAGCTCCGCTGCACTCCGAGGAAGAGCTGAACGGGCTGCGCTACTTCCCGCCCGACGAACGCTATCGGGTGGTGGCCACTTTTCAGCGAACGCCCAATGAAAAGCCCTTTCTCATGGCCACTTCGGCCGGCATCGCCAGGGAGTATGTCAAGTACGGCGTGGCCTATTTCGAGCTCGACGGCCAGCGCCTGCGCCTGGCTCTCTACAAGGACCTGCGCTTTCGTAACGTACCGGCGTATGCGGGACTCTTGTTCGTGCCCTTCCGCGACCTGACCAACGGAGAGGAAACTTACGGGGGCGGGCGCTACATCGACCTCGAGGAGGCCGACATCCAGGACGGCAAAATCATCATCGATTTCAACAAAGCCTACAATCCCTGGTGCCACTATGCGGACGGATACGCCTGTCCGATTCCACCAGTGGAGAACCACTTGCCCGTGGCCATTCGGGCTGGAGAAAAAATTTACGAAGGGGCCTCCCACCATTGATTCACCCCTTTCGGCCCATGCGCAAGCGATGCATGGCGAAACTCGTACCGGGTTGGCAAATGGCAAGGGTCTGTCCCTCTGTTTGCAAGCGGGGGAGCTCAAAGGAAAAAAGCCTGCGGTACTCGCTGCCAGCAGGAGCAAAACCTCGAGGATGTGAAGCGAATCTTTACGGATATGCTGGGGCGCGAGGTGGAAGTGGCATGGCCGCCTCGGCGCATCGTGTCGGTGGTTCCTTCTCAAACGGAGTTGCTGGCTGAGTTGGGATTGGAGAAGGAGGTGGTAGGCATCACCAAATTCTGCGTCCATCCCGAAAGCTGGTTTCGGACAAAGACCCAGGTGGGGGGTACCAAACAGCTCCACCTCGACCGCATCCTCCAACTTGAACCCGACGTCGTCATAGCCAACAAGGAAGAAAACGTCCGCGAGCAAATCGAGGCACTGGCAGGAAAAGTCCCCGTGTGGGTGAGCCACGTGGAAGACATAACCGGGGCACTTCACATGGTCAGGCAGGTAGGGGCGCTGGTTGGCAAAACCATGCTGGCAGAGGGGATTGCTTCGCGCATCGAGCAGGCCATAGCCAGGTGGCAACCACCGAATCGCCTCAGGGCAGCCTATTTCATCTGGCGACGGCCGTGGATGGTGGCAGGTGGGGATACATTCATTCACCACATGATGGCGCTGGCCGGTTTCGACAATGTCTTTGCCGACCGGCTTCGATATCCGGAGATCGATGCAGAGACATTGCGGGCTACAGCCCCGGCGGTGCTTTTGTTGTCCTCAGAACCATACCCCTTTAAACCATCGCATGCCGAAGAGCTTCTGGGCGCTTGTCCAGGCAGCAGGGCCTTGTTTGTCGATGGAGAGATGTTTTCCTGGTATGGCAGCCGAATGCTGCATGCGATACCCTATTTCGAATCTCTGTGGGAGGGTTTGGAAACGGGTTGAAATGCGAAAGGCCATTGCCAGCCCAATGACTCCTCGCTGTGTTTTTGCCGACCAAAGGCATGATACCCTGCAGATGGAAGGCCCAGAATGCGTTTTTTTACGTCCGTCGTGGTGGCCGGCAGTCGGCTGCCAACGCCATTACCAAATGTCAACCGATGACGATGCTCGACACGATTTCAGCGATGCTACGCAACTCCATTTTCGCAGGACTTTTGCTTTCGTTTTTCCTGCCCCCGCTCGCCGCACAGCGGGCGGGAGACGCTGGCAACTGCGCCTTGCAGGAAATCATCCTGCGAATCGCTCCGGATACAGACCCACTGGCATTTACACGAGCCGAGGCCGGGCGCAGCGCTGAATACCGACTCGAATACCTGCGCCCCTTGAGCGAGCGCTTCGGCTTCCACCTGTATCGCTGGGCGGGACAAGCCGAATGCGATGAAGTCGAGCGCTGGCTGTCTGGCCAACCCGGTATCATCGACGTGGCCTGGAACACCGAGCTGCAATTTCGCAACACCACACCCAACGACAATTTTTATCCGCTCCAATGGGGCTTGAGAAAAATTCAGCTGGAGCAGGTCTGGCCCGTGAGCATGGGCGGGCTCACCACCGCAGGCGACGAAATCGTGCTCGCCGTGCTCGACAAGGGATTCGACATCAACCACGAAGACCTCGCCCCCACGCGTTGGGTCAACCCGGGCGAAATCCCGGGCGATGGTTTCGACAACGACGGCAACGGCTACCCCGACGACCTCTACGGCTGGAACTTCCGGCTGGGCTCCTCGGTGTACCAGGTGGAAGTGCACGGCACCGAAGTGGCGGGCGTCATGGGTGCAGCCACCGACAACAGCGTCGGCATCGCCTCGCCCAACTGGCAGGCGCGCATCCTGTACCTCGGCGTGTTCAACGTGGCCGATGTCATCCAGGCATTGCAGTACCTGCTCGACCTGCGGGAGCGCTACAACACCTCTGGCGGCACACAAGGGGCGCTCGTGGTGGCTGCCAATGCGAGTTTCGGCTTCGACGAGGTGTTTTGCGACGTGGACCCGCTGTGGAGCCCGCTCTACGACCCCATGGGCCAGGCAGGCATTCTGAACGTGGCGGCGGTGAGCAATGAAAAATGGAACGTCGAAGAAAAAGGCGACATGCCGGGCACCTGCACCAGCCCCTACCTGATCGTCACCACCGCCAGTACGCCATCGGATCTGCACGGAAGTTTCGGGGCCTGGGGGCCTGTTTCGGTCGATTTGGCTGCGCCGGGCGACTCCATCGTCTCAGCCATTCCCAACGATCAGTACGCTTTCCAGATTCGCGGCACCTCCCTGGCGTCGCCCCTCGTGGCTGCCACCATTGGCTTGTTGTACAGCATGCCCTGCACCGATTTGTCCGAACTGATTCGCAGCAACCCCGAGGCCGCCGCACTGTTGGTGCGCGATGCCATCCTGCACGGCACCGCCCCGTTGGAAGCATTCCGAAACAAAACCGCCACAGGCGGCCGCCTCGACGCCCTGGGCGCCTTGAAATACCTCCACAGCTGGTGCATTGCCAAACCCGAGGAAAGGCAAAACGAGACTTTCGAAGGCCTGTTTTTCGGCGAAGACGCCATAGTGGCCCTGTATCCGAACCCCGTCAGGAGTGTGCTGAAGGTGAAACTGCGGGTGCCAGGCTTCGGCTCCTATCGGCTCGCCATCCACAATGCATTGGGGCAGCTCGTCGATCCGATCCGCGACGTGGAAGTGCGACCCTTCGAAGAGCAGATCGTCGAAATGGACGTGGCCTCGCTCGTGCCTGGCACCTACTACCTGTCGATCGTCGGTTCGGAAAAAAAAGCCACCATGGCATTCATCCGCTTGTAATCTCGGTTGTCATAGCGGCGGCGAATGAGGATGAATCACGCGAGGAGGATTTGAGGATGTGAGGATGTGAGGATTTGAGGATGTGAGGATATGAGGATTTGAGGATGTGAGGATATGAGGATTTGAGGATGTGAGGATGTGAGGATGTGAGGATGTGAGGATGTGAGGATATGAGGATGCGAGGATATGAGGATGTGAGAAACCGAAGAGAGTCTAGCCGCCCTGAAACATATTCAGCCTGAATCACCGGAGCTATAAAAGGAGCGGATAGAATTTTGGGCAAATGTTTTTCTTTCTTCGTGAAAGCCATATTTTTGCCCCCGCCTTTGAAAAAGGCACCCGAAGTGGGTGTCGACCAGCCGGCTCAGAGGCTTGAAAAACATGGCTCCGTAGCTTAATTGGATAGAGCACCTGACTACGGATCAGGAGGTTGAAGGTTCGAGTCCTTCCGGAGTCACTAACACAGCAATACCATCATCATGGCAAGAGTTTGCGACCTGACTGGAAAACGCCCCATTACCGGAAACAACGTCTCGCACTCCAACCGCAAGACCAAGCGCCGCTTCCTGCCCAACCTGCAGAAAAAGCGCTTCTACATGCCAGAGCTCGACAAGTGGATCACCCTCAAGGTGTCGGCCAAGGCCATCCGCACCATTTCCAAGCATGGGGTTTACGACTACGTCAAGAAATTGCACGCCAAGGGTGAGGCCCTGCACATCAAACTCTAATCACTGACCAAAGGAGCTTGTAAAATGGCAAAGAAGACCAAAGGCAACCGCATCCAAATCATCCTCGAATGCACAGAGCAAAAAGGCACCGGCGTGCCAGGCATCTCGCGGTATGTGACCCAGAAAAACCGCCGCAACAACCCCGAGCGCCTCGAACTCAGGAAGTACAACCCCTACCTGAAGCGCTACACCATCCACAAAGAGATCAAGTAATTCCGGCCCGGTTGTTGACCTCAGGTCCGGCTCGATATCCCCATATTTTCACGCTTAATTCCTGATTGTCATGGCAAAAGTCTCAAAGAACGCCAAAGTCGCTCAGCGGGTCGCCAACCAGGGCTCCGGCCGCGACCACGTCAAGGTCATCAAGCCCATCAAAGACCCCAAAACGGGCAAGTACACTTACAAGGAAGTCATCATCCACAAGGACAAAGTCAAAGACTTCTTCAACCAGAAGTAAGCATACGCGAAGACCTTGCAGCAAAGGCTTTTCTTTCACCCGGCGGGCAGAGAAAAGCCTTTGTTGTTTTGTCTGCCCCCAACCTCCTTCTAACTCAGCAGCCCAGACCCTCAGACCTTTTCACCAATGAGCTTTTTCAAAAAATTCTTTACCCGGGAAAAAAAGGAAGACCTCGAAAAAGGACTCGAGAAAACCAAAACCGGTTTCTTCGAAAAACTCACCAAGGCGGTGGCTGGCAAGTCCACCATCGACGTCGAAGTGCTCGATGAACTCGAAAACATCCTCATCTCGAGCGACGTCGGCATCGAAACCACCATCAAGATCATCGAACGCATCGAGCAACGCGTGGCCAAAGACAAGTACCTCTCGGCCTCCGAGCTCGACGAAATCATGCGCGACGAAATCGTCAAACTCCTCGAGGAAAACAACACCGAAGACCTCGATGACTTCGACATACCCCCGGACAAGCGGCCTTACGTCCTGCTGGTTGTTGGCGTCAACGGCGTAGGCAAGACCACCACCATCGGAAAGCTGGCCTATCAGTTCAAGCAAAAAGGCTACAAGGTCGTCATAGGTGCTGGCGATACCTTCCGCGCCGCCGCCGTCGATCAGCTCAAGATTTGGTCGGAACGCGTGGGCTGCGATTTCTACTCCAAAGGCATGCACACCGACCCGGCCGCCGTGGCTTACGAAACAACCGATTTCGCCGTGCGCAATGGCTGCGATGTGGCTATCATCGATACGGCTGGCCGCCTGCACACCAAGGTCAACCTGATGAAGGAACTCAGTAAGATCAAGCGCTCCATCGGCAAACGCCTCGAAGGCGCTCCCCACGACGTCTTGCTCGTGCTCGACGCCACCACCGGCCAAAACGCCATCGAACAAGCCAAGCAATTCACCGCCGCCACCGAGGTCACCTGCCTGGCCCTCACCAAACTCGACGGCACTGCCAAAGGCGGTGTCGCCATCGGCATTTCCGACCAGTTCAAAATTCCCATCAGATACATTGGAATCGGCGAGGGCATCGACAAGCTCCAGGTGTTCAACAAGCGCGCTTTCGTCGAGTCGCTCTTCAGCAAGCAACCCGCTTGAGGCCACCCCCTCACCGCCACGGAGCGCTCATGTCCACATTGGGCTGAAACCACAAGGCGCGATTGTCGAGATCAAAGGCGCACAAGTTGCCCAGCCCCTCATATTGCACATACACACAGCCGGCGTCGATGTCGAGCACTCTCCACTCATCGAATCCGAGCAAATTTTCTTCGATCACCTCGCGTGGCGTCGGCGTATGGCCATGCACGATGTACCGTTGCCCCAGCCACTCGTAGTCGATGGCGGAATACCATTTTCTGATTTCGAGCATGCACGTGTCTGGCCGGAGCGGATCGTCCGCATAGAAATCCAGGCCCGCATGGACGAGGATGTAGTCCTCCACCTCCAACACCCAGGGCAATTCATACAAAAACTCGACGTATCGCTCGGGGATTTCACCGACTTCCTCCACGCCGAAGCTCTTCAGCGTATTGGCACCTCCCCAGCTTTCCTTCCAGAATTCACAGAATTCAGGATCCTTCCCCGCCCTCAGCAGGCCGATGTCGTGGTTGCCAGCCAGGCATTGCACCTGGTATCCCTCGTCGATGAGCTCAAAGACGAGGTCGAGCACCCCCCGGCTGTCGGGTCCCCTGTCGGTGTAGTCGCCCAAAAGGAAAAGCCGGTCGTCTTTTTGCAAGTCGATTCTTCGCAGCAAAGCCCGAAAGCTGCGAGCACACCCGTGAATGTCCGATATGGCAATCTTTCGCACGCTGGATTCGATTGTGTCGGGCAATGATACGACAGCGGGGCAGGAAAGGAGGATTGTGCCGCCAACCAACTCGCCACACAGCTCCGACACTCGGAGTGAGGATTTTTTGCGCATCCGTTGGCCACGGCCAGCGCATGTGGACGCCGTCAAGCGTTTTGGTGCCAGTTGCTCCCGGACTCACTACCTTGCGGCAGGCCAAGCACCAGCCTGCTCGCTTTCACCACAGCTGCATTGCACCTCGAAACCTGCAGTCGGCACTTGCGTTTTTTACAACGCCCGAGTCAGACTCGCGGCGACATTTTCCTGCGCCCAAGGGCAGGGCTTTGGGAAAAAAAACGATCGAAAGCCGTTTCTTGCCACGGATATAAATCACACGGCGATGACTGAGCGTCCTTACAAGCCCATCGATTGCGGGTTCCACTCGGAGCTGGAATTGCGGGCTCTGCGGGGGCAGCCCTGCCAAATCGAATGGGTCGATGAGGCTGGACAGCTGCACCAGCGACTCTGCCGCATCCAGGACATTTACACCAGAGAGCGGCAGGAGTTTCTACTTTTGCCCGACGGTACGGAAGTGCGGCTCGACATGCTCCGCAGCGTGGATGGATTGACGCCGCCGCCCCCAACCGAACCCTGTTCCACGTGAATGTCGAACCCTGCATCGAGCCAAAGGCTTGCCTTCTCAACCACCCTTTTCGAACCCTTTTCCAAAACCTGAACCCATGTCAAACGAGCCTGCCCCCACGCCGATGAAGCAATTGCTCGACAGCATGCCGCAAGTAGGGCGTGTGGAATACCTCAGCGTGCGACCCGAACGGGGTGCGCCGGTGGCATTTTGCGAATCGGTGGAAGCCGTGCCCGGCAAGGGCCTCGTGGGTGACCATTACAGCGGCGGTGGCAAGCGCGAGGTCACCCTGATGCAGTTCGAGCACCTGCAGGTCGTAGGTCAAATCCTCGGTGGTCGCACCATAGAACCTGGCCTGACCAGGCGCAACATCTTCATTTCGGGCATCAACCTGTTGGCTTTCAACGAACGCCGTTTCCGCATCGGTGAGGTGGTACTGGAAATGACTGGCCAGTGCCACCCCTGTAGCAGGATGGAGAAAAACCTCGGCCCAGGCGGCTACAACGCCATGCGTGGCCACGGAGGCATCACCGCCCGCATCGTCCGTGGAGGAACCATCCACGTAGGTGATGAAGTGAGGCTCTTTGCCGAGCCCGAATGAAAGCCCTGACCCTGCCCATGTCCACATCCACACCACGCGTTTCACTTTTAGAAAGGTTGCGACACTGGGAATTCTGGCCCATGTGGCTTGCAAACGCACCCGTGGTGGCCATTTGGTTGTGGTTTGCCCTGCGAGCCCGTCACCCCTTTTTCTTTTCGGCCGTCAATCCCGCCATCGAAACGGGTGGGGTGCTGGGCGAGTCCAAAATCGACATCCTGCGTCGGCTACCCGAGCACGTGGTACCGAAGACGCTCTTCATCCCGGCAGGAACACCCTTGCAAAAAATCGTTCAACAGATCCAGGCTTCCGGGCTGGGCTTTCCCCTCATTGCCAAACCCAATGTGGGTGAGCGCGGTTTCCTGGTCAAAAAACTGCACACTCCTTCGGATCTTGCGAGTTACCTCGACCGACAGCCCCCCGATTTCCTCATCCAAGAGTATGTGGACTGGCCCGTGGAACTGGCGGTGATGCACCACCGATACCCCAACGGCGAGCCAGGCCGGGTTACCTCCGTGTGCATCAAGGAAATGCTCGGCATACGCGGCGACGGTAGCCACAGCGTGCGGGAATTGATGGCCATGGACTTGCGCAGCCGCCTACAACTCGAACGCTTCGAGCGCGAGCACCCCGCTTGGCTTGACAAAGTGCCCGCCCCTGACGAAAAGATAGAGCTCGAACCGATCGGCAACCACTGCAGGGGCACCAAGTTCCTCGATGGCAACCACCTCATCGACGAACGCCTCCACCAGCTATTCAACGAAGTGGCTGCGAAGATGAACGGCATCTATTACGGCCGCTTCGACCTGCGTTGCCCTTCCCTGGACGGCCTGCGATCAGGTGTGTTCAAGGTGATGGAATACAATGGCATTGCCGCCGAACCAGCCCATATTTACGACCCCAGCGTGCGGCTGTGGGATAAATACCGCACCATCTACGGGCATTGGAAAATCATTTACCGCATCTACCAGCAGCAGCGGCGACGTGGCGTGAAGTGTATGTCCTTGGCTGAAGCCTGGCGACACCTTCGGCGCTACCTTGCCTTGCGTCGTTCACACAAACAGGCATGATGAATCCTGCTCTGCTCATATTGACGGGCTTCGGCCTCAGCTTCATCGGGAGCATTCCATTTGGAATCATCAACATGACCGTGGCCCATACGGCCTTACGCAAGGGGATGGCCGCGGCGCTCATGGTGGCTGCCGGCGCTGTACTCATCGAGTTCTTTCAAGTGTTCGTGGCCTTGAAATTCACCTGGCTGTTCACCGATGGAGGCAGCCTGGAATCCTGGCTCCACTACATCGCCATGGTGGTGTTCGTATTGGCAGGCGGCTACTTTCTGTTGTTTGCCAAATCCAGACCTCCCAAAGGGAACGAAGATCAGAGCCAACGCCTGCGGAACATGTTCGCCAGGGGCATGTTCGTCAGCACCCTCAATGTGATGGCCATTCCTTACTGGGTGTTCTACGGCACCTGGCTGACGGCCCACGGCTGGCTGTCGAAAGAGAACAGCGCCGTTTTAACCTTTGCCCTCGGTACCGTACTCGGCACTTTTGCCCTGCTGCTTTGCTATGCCCTCATGGGCGACCGTCTCATGAGCAATTACGAACATTTCACCCGTTGGGCCAACCGATTCGTGGGGGTGGTACTGCTCGCCATGGGCGCGTATGAGCTTTGTCAAATCACAGGGATTCTGTAAATCGACCATCCTCGGGTCGAGCATCGCCGTTGCTTTGATCGGAGTCCTTTTTGGCCTGCAGAAAAGCGAGGACTACCAGTGCCATTCCCATCTTTCTCCTCCATGGGCTCATCTCACTGACTGATGCAGCATACCCAACATTGGGGATGTCTACCCAACTGTGGCCGGGTATGAAATTGCTCGCAATTCGGTATTTCCAGCCCTTGCCTGCCCTTCTACTTTTGCCTCGCAATGTTGATTTAATCCAAATTACCCAACTTATGAGACGAAGATTCACAATGCTGATTTTGCAGTTCGCATGCCTGTTGGTTGCGGGTGCCATACAGGCCCAAGACGCCACCATCGAAGGGCAAGTCATCTTGAAGGGAACAGACCTTCCGCTGGAAGGGGTGGCCATTGCCGTGGAAGGTACCTCGTATGGTACGGTGACCAACGGTAACGGCTGGTTTCGCCTGAGCAATCTGCCTGCGGGACAGGTAAAGGTCGTGGCGACATCGGTGGGCTTTGGCACCTGGTCGCAGGTATTCGATTTGAAAAAAGGTCAAGTGGTGAAGCTCGACATCGAATTGGAGGAGCGCGTCATGGATCTACCTGAAGCTGTGGTGGCTTCGGCCTCACTGACGGGCGGTTTGCGGGGTTTGCGCAACGTGCCCGGTTCGGCGCATTATCTGTCGCCAAAGGACTTGCAGGTTTTCAGCTACACGGACGTAAATCGGGTGCTGGGTGCCGTGCCCGGCGTGAACCTGCAGGAGGAGGATGGCTTCGGGCTCCGACCCAATATAGGACTGCGCGGCAGCGGTTCCGAACGCAGCTCCAAGATCACCCTCATGGAAGATGGGATCCTGGCAGCCCCGGCACCCTATGCAGCCCCCGCCGCCTATTATTTCCCGACCATCGGGCGCATGGCGGCAGTTGAGATCCTCAAGGGCAGCAGCCAGGTGCGTTTTGGCCCTTACACCACCGGCGGCGCCATCAATTTCATCTCGACCCCAATACCGGATGAATTCAGTGGCAAATTGGAGCTGAGCGCCGGCGAGTTCGGTGGCCGCAAGCTGCACGCATACGCAGGCAATTCCCACCAGAACCTGGCGTATTTGGTCGAAACCTTCCAGTACCTTTCCGAAGGTTTCAAAGAATTGGACAACGGTGGACCCACGGGTTTCGACAAGAAGGACTTCCTGGCCAAGGTGCGTCTCCACACCAGCCCCTCGACGGCCATTTACCAAAGCCTTACTTTCAAAGTGGGGCAGACCACTGAAGCCAGTCACGAAACTTACCTGGGCCTTACCGATGCCGATTTCCAAGCCACCCCCTACCGCCGTTATGCGGCTTCGCAAATGGACCGCATGGATACCGAGCACCAACAATACAGCATCCAGCACGTCATCAGCCCTGCCAATCACCTCGACATCACTACCACGGCATACTACAACAAGTTCCATCGCAACTGGTACAAGCTCGACAAGGTGGCACAGAGCGACGGCCAAAAGCCCGGCATCGCTGCCATCACGAGCGACCCGATCACGTACGCAGAGGCCTATTCCATTCTCCAAGGCGCCGACAGCGCTTTGCCAGGCGCCCTGGAGGTCAAAGCCAACAACCGGGCCTATTGGTCGAAAGGAGTGCAAACCCTGCTGAGCTACGAGAAGCTTGACGCCACTGTCGAGCATCGCATCGACTTGGGATTGCGCTTGCATGCCGACCAGCTCGACCGCTTCCAGTGGGTAGATACTTATCGGATGGAGGACGGTGTAATGAAACTCCACACGCCTGGCACGCCAGGCACCGAGAGCAACCGCATCGAATCGGCCACCGCATTCGCATCATACCTTCAATACAAGCTCAAATGGGGCCGGCTGACCTTCATTCCGGGCCTGCGTTTCGAGTCCATCACCATGAAGCGGGAAGACTACGGAAAGAGCGACCCCGAGCGCACGGGAGCCAACCTTTCCACCTCTGAAAACCACGTCAACGTCTGGATTCCCGGAGTTGGCCTGACCTGGTACATCGGCCGGGGTATGGACGCCTTTGCCGGCATTCACAAGGGTTTTGCCCCGCCCGGTAGCAAGGACGGCACCAAACCCGAGCAAAGCATCAACTACGAATTGGGCTTCAGGCTGCGCCAGGGCGCCCTGACCGGACAGTCCGTGTTGTTTTTCAATGATTACGACAACCTGTTGGGTGCCGACCTGGCTGCAGGCGGCGGCACGGGCTCTGGCGACCTGTTCAACGGCGGCAAGGCCCACACCTGGGGTTTGGAACTGGAAGTGGGCTACGACCTGATGCACCACCAGGTGGGTTGGGGCTTGCCCCTGCACCTGAGCTACACCTTCACCAGGGCGGAATTCCTGAGCAGCTTCGACAGCGATTTCGAAGGCTGGGGCAAGGTGAGCGAAGGCGACGTATTGCCCTACCTGCCCAAGCACCAGCTGGCTTTGCAGGCAGGTGTGCGCCGTGGAAAATTCGATGCCAACGTACAGCTGCGTTACCAGGGTGAAATGCGCAGTAAGCCGGGCCAGGGTGCCATACCGGCCTCCGATCGCATCGAGGCTTTCACTGTGGTGGACTTCAGCAGCCATTACCTGCTGCACAGCCAGGTAACATTGCAGCTTACCATCAACAACCTGACCGATGCCGCTTACGCCGTGTCGCGTTCGCCTGCGGGTCTACGCCCGGGCCTGCCTCGCACCATCCTTGGCGGCGTGATTGTCAGGTTTTGAACACTTGGCAAAAGGCCAACTGACCTGCGGCAGAAAATCGTTCGGCAACAAACATCCATGGCCTATGAGCTCCTGCAGGCCCCGCACCATCGGGGCCTGCCTGCTTTTGGGAGGGGGATTACGAGGATTATGGGGCCTGCTGGACACGAAGGGATCGGGCTAGGATTGGGAAAGGGCTAATTTTGGCGCTCAATGATTCCGATGCGACTGAGGTTAAAAATCATCGACAGGTTGTTGTTGCGGAGCTTTCTGCCTCCGTTTCTGGCCACGTTTTTCATTGCCTTGTTCGTCTTCGTGATGCAGATGCTATGGCTCTACATCGACGAGATAGCGGGCAAGGGTGTGGGATTTTTGCTCATGAGCGAGCTGGTGGGCTATCTGTCGGTGTCCATGATTCCGATGGCTTTGCCGGTGGCGGTGCTGATTTCGTCGGTGATGGTGCTGGGCAACCTGGCCGAACGCTACGAGTTGTCGAGCATGAAATCGGCCGGGGTGAGCCTGTGGCGGGTGATGCGGCCGCTGATGGTGCTCACCTTGGGCATTTCGCTGTTTTCCTTTTTTTGCTCCAATTACTTCATCCCTGTTTCGAATCTCAAGTTCAAGTCTCGCTTGTACGACATCCGTCGTCAGAAGCCCACACTGAGCCTCGACGAGAGCATTTTCAACGATGATTTCCAGGGCTATTCCATCCGCATCGGCGACAAGCTGCCCGACAACCAGACTATACGGGACGTGCAGCTCTTCGACGACAACCTCGCCACACAGGGCCGTATGCACATCGTGACGGCCGACAGCGGCCGCATGTATGGCTCCAAGGATGGCAAGTTCTTCATCATGCACTTTTACAATGGCCATCAGTACCTGGAGCCCAAGCCCGTGATGAAAGAGGGCAAGCGGAATTACCCGTTCATGCGCGCCACTTTCCGAGAGTGGACCAAGGTGTTCGACCTCGATGAGTTCGAGCTCGACCGTACCGACGAGAACCTCTTCAAGTCGCACTATTCCATGCTCAGCAATCGCCAGCTGGCCAAGGCCATCGACTCCATCGACACCGACATACGCTCGCGTATCGACCAAATGGCCCAACAACTCGAACGCAATTTCTATTTTTTCGAAAAGGAGCAAACGGAGCGCATGCGTCGGCAGCGATGGGAAGAAAACCGCAAGCGCGACTTCATCCAGGGTTTGGGCCGCATCCCGGATTCCATCACCTTGCACGAGTACATGCAAAACACGCCGGCTTCGAACCCCTCCGCGGGGAAAGCCACCTCCCGGCCCAATGCAAGCCGCCCCAGCGCCTCGCTCCCCGGTGGCAAGGAAAGCGCCAGCGGGGTGGATTCTGCAACCACTGATACCGGGATAGCAAAGAAACCAGGGGAGGGTTTCGACCCCTTGCGCCATCGAAGTATCCTCGAGACCTTCAAGCCATCTGACAGGGCCGAGTATCTGGGCAAGGCCAAAGTGGCAGTGCGCAACACGCTCGACCAACTGAGCAACCTCGACAGCAACCTGCGGCGCATCCGAGAGGGCAGGGTGCAATACGTCTATGAGTTCCACTCCAAGTTCAGCTTTGCCTTGGCGTGCTTCATTTTTCTCTTCATCGGTGCGCCGATGGGCGCCATCGTGCGCAAAGGCGGCTTTGGCTGGCCCCTGCTCATTTCCATTTTCTTTTTCATGCTCTTCATCATCATCAGCATTTTCAGCAAGAACATCGCCGAGCGCTTCGTCATCGATGCCACCCTGGCTGCCTGGATGAATTGCATCATCATCTTTCCCATGGGTTTGGTGCTCACCTGGTGGGCCATGCACGACCAAAACCTCCAGCAGATTGCCGACAAATTGTTGCCTTGGCGAAAAGGGTGAACCAGCAGGGAGCCCGCACGCCGGAGCGGTCCAGCTGCCCAAAGAGCCGATCGGGATTTGGCGGCCAAAGACCGTTCAGACCATTTTCCCAGGTGTCCATTGCGGAGAAAAATTTTTTCTGAATACCTTGCGCCGTCGTTAAAATTCTGCTGTAGGCGGGCCTGGCTGTATTCAATTAGGCTCGCCGGCTCATTTTCAAGCAAAATCCAACACAAACAAAACTGGACACCAATGAGCACGAAAGAGGCTTGGGGAACCCGGATTGGTTTGGTACTGGCCATGGCCGGCAATGCCGTAGGGCTTGGCAACTTCCTGCGTTTCCCGGTTCAAGCTATTCAAAATGGAGGCGGGTCGTTCATCATCCCTTACCTGGTGTGTTTCCTGTTGATGGGGCTGCCGCTGCTTTTCGTGGAGTGGAGCATGGGGCGCTTCGGCGGCCAAAGGGGGCACCACAGCACGCCCTTCATCCTCGACGCCATGGACAAAAAGCGCCACTTCTGGAAGTACTTGGGTGTTTTCGGCCTTTTTACCAACATCGCAGTGGCTGCTTACTACTGCTACATCGAATCGTGGGCGCTGGCCTATGCCTTCGACAGCGTGATGGGTGTTTTCGCAGGCATGTCGAAAGAACAAGTGGATCAGTATTTCCAGGCCTATGTGGGGTTGGGCACGGCTGAGCCGATCGTTTTCTGGCTGATTTGTCTGGCGCTGAATACGTGGGTGCTATCGAGGGGCTTGAGCGGAGGCATCGAGATGGTGGCCAAGATCGCCATGCCCTTGCTGATCATGTTCGGCGTGCTGTTGGCCATCCAGGGTTTGACACTTACCGCAGGAGAAAGAGGTGCCGTGTACGATGGCATCGTCGGCCTCAACTGGTTGTGGGAACCCGACTTCAGTTCCATCTGGAAGGCCGATGTATGGCTGGCAGCTGCGGGGCAAATCTTCTTTACCCTCTCGGTGGGCATGGGTACCATCCAATGCTATGCCTCCTATCTGCGAGCCAAAGACGACATCGCCCTGAACGCCATGAGTGCTGGGTGGATGAATGAGTTCGTAGAAGTGGTGTTGGGGGCCGCCGTAGTCATTCCCATTTCGGTAGGTTACTTCGGCATCGACAAGGTGATCGAGATCGTGCAGAGTGGGGGCGGATTTGGCCTGGCCTTCCAAACCCTGCCATACCTGTTCCAGAAGTGGGGTGACGTGCTGGCGCTCGTAGCTGGTTTCAGCTGGTTTGGCTTGCTGTTTTTTGCCGGCATCACCTCCTCGCTGGCCATGGGCACACCATTCATGGGCTTCCTGCAAGACGAGTTCGGTTTCAACCGGCAGAAAGCGGCCTGGACCTTTGGTCTGATCATTCTGTTGCTCGGTCTGCCAACCGTGGTATTCTACAATCAAGGTGTATTTGCCGAGTACGATTACTGGGCGGGTACCGTATCGCTGGTGGTGTTTGCCGTGGCGGAAATCATCGCCTTCGCCTGGATTTTCGGTATGGAAAAAGGCTGGGAAGAAATTACCCGCGGAGCCGACATCGAGGTGCCCATCATTTTCAAATACATCATCCAATGGGTTACGCCCCTGATCCTGCTGGCGGTCTTCATTGGTTCGCTGCCGGGCATCTGGGATACGATCAACTTCCGCGCCACGTCGGGTTACCTGGCCGAGGAAGCCAACAAGCCCTACATCATTTTCAGCCGCTTGCTCCTTGTCGGGCTCTATCTCGGCCTGTGCTACCTGGTATGGATTGCCTACAAGCGGCGCTTGAAAGAGGGTAGGGAAACGTGATTGCCCGGCATTGGGCGCTTACATTCGTCACCGGCCGGCTTCGCCCGGCCTCCAGTTCATTTTTCGAAGAAAACTCCTGAAGATATGTCCACCTCTGCGCTGATCATGTGGCTCACGTCCAACATCATCGTCACGGCTTTCACGGTGTACTTTTTCATCAAGGTGCTCCGCAATCCTTCCAAGGGAGAAGAGGACTTCCCCCCGGGCCCCTGAGGCAAGGGTGTGCGGGCTGTGGAGTTGCCCAGCGGCACTCAGGTGGTACGGGCCTTTTTCCAAAGGGCTTGTGTGGCTTCCTCGAGTGCTTCGCGGTGTAGCAATCCAACGAGGTCGCCCTCCTGATCCACCACCGGCAGGGCGTCGAGCTCAGTGGCTCTGAACAACTCACGAGCCTCTGAGAGCGGATCACCTGGATGAAGAACGGGTACGTCTGGAGAAGCCAAGGTGGCAGCGTCCATGCGCAGCCCCCCGCCACTGGCTTGCAGTGCTTCCACCCGGGAACGGAACAACAAACCGACGAAACGGCAACCTTCGAGCACCGGCAAGTAGTCGACAGGACGCAAGGAGAAAGCCTCCAACATGACGGGCAGGTCTGCACGCGCATCGACGATGAGGCAATTGGTGGTGAGCAACCGGTCTATGGTGTGGGTATTGGGCATGGTAAAAAGATGTGATTTGCCAACGGATGAAAATATGCTCCTGATACGGACTGCACTTCGATTATAACTGCAAAAGCAATACCATCGCCACGTTTGCCTCTGGTCATCTTTCCCACCAACCACGATTTCTGCTCCTCGGGGTGAACCTCGATGCACCCGAGCTGTTCGAATGCCGGATGGGGAGCTGCCGTGACGGCATTTGGCCGCCACAGTCGAAACCACCTGAAAGCCCCCCCTGTACTCAAATCAAAAGCTGCACATCATGAAAAGTGACGTCACATACGCCCTGGATCATCTCGAAGAAGTGGGCTACCTCGACCTGGAAGTGGACCCCACGCTCGACCTGGTAGCCGAGATTCAGAAACTCAAAGAGGAAAAAAATGCCATCATCCTGGCGCACTACTACCAGGAGCCCGAAATCCAAGACATCGCCGACTTCATCGGCGACAGCCTCGGCTTGTCGCAGAAGGCTGCCAAGACCGATGCCGATATCATCGTATTTGCAGGGGTGCACTTCATGGCCGAAACCGCCAAAATCCTCAGCCCGCAGAAGAAAGTCCTATTGCCCGACCTCAAGGCCGGCTGCTCCCTCGCCGACTCTTGCCCCGCACCCTTGTTCCGCAAGTTCAAGGAAAAATATCCCGATCACATCGTGGTGAGCTACGTCAACACCACGGCCGAAATGAAGACCCTGACCGACATCTGCTGCACCAGTACCAATGCCGTGCAGATCATCAACAGCATCCCCGAAGACCAGCCGATCATCTTTGCCCCCGACATCAACCTCGGCCGTTACCTGGTCAAAAAAACTGGCCGTGACATGGTGCTCTGGAATGGCACCTGCATGGTGCACGAGATGTTTTCGGCTGAAAAGATCACCAAGTTGATGGAACGCCACCCCAACGCCTTGTTGATCGCCCACCCCGAATGTGAGCCTCACATCCTGGAGCGAGCCCACTTCATTGGCTCTACCACCGGCCTGCTGAACTTCACCATTGAAAGCGAGGCCACCGAATTCATCGTAGCCACCGAAGCCGGCATCATCCACCAGATGCAAAAGCGCAGCCCGCACAAGATTTTCATCCCGGCCCCGCCAAACAACACCTGCGCCTGCAACGAGTGTCCGCACATGAAGCGCAATACCCTCGAGAAGCTCTACCTCTGCATGAAATACGAAAAGCCCGAGATCATCCTTCCCGACCACATCATCGAAGGTGCTCGCGCCAGCATTGACAGGATGCTCGAGATTTCTGAAAAGGCTGGCCTGGGGTTGAAATGAGGAAAAATCGAAAGATCAGGGGATTCGGCAGCAGCTGGTTTTCACTCGAGCAGGCCAGCGGGTTCGGCGGTTTTTGCCCAAACGAGTTCCCACCAGGGCTTGAGGTCATTCCAAAGTTTGTCCAGCGGGTCGTTGCTCTGAAGGAAGGGCAGGTCGCGCAAGACAGTTGGCAGTTGGCCAGGCTGGAGCAACGAACTGCGTTCCTCTGCGAAAAACAGTTTCCCATCGTGATTGAAGTAAAAGTAAACCTCCCGGGCCAGCGGGGTGGGGGTTTTGATCCACTGTCTGAGGTGGGCGGCCTGGAGCTGCTTGTCGAGCAGGAAGAATGTGGCTTGCAACTCCATGGTGTCCGAGCGTAGCTGGCAATTGAGGATGGTGGAATCGGGCGGGATGTGGAGGTAGTTGAACATGTTTTCACCGTCGAAGATGGTGGGGTTGAGGCGTCCGTCGTCGCGGGCGCGAACGGCAGCTGCGAGCATGGAATCGCGCAGGGCAATGAGCGCTTTGACACGGACGGTATCCACCTGGGCAAGGGGAGGAGGTGCCTCGGCAGGGCTGGGCCCCGTGGTGCAGCCAGCCCACAGGCAAGCCAATGAAAGACAAAGGACAATGAAGAAACAACAGGAGTGTCGCATGTCGGGTGGCTTTTTTGAAGGGACAAAAATGGCTTTTTCGGAACGAGCATCCTCGCAACCTCAAATCTTCTTTCCTCGATTCAAAATCATTCGCCAAGGCTCCCTTTGAAAATACCTCGAAAGAGGTATTCCTCCGGCAAATACCTGGCGATACATTTGCCAGCGCAATTGGTGCTCGTGCACCGTTTTCCTTTCTGGTATATCGATCAGGTTTTTTCCCGAGAAAAGTAGGATCAAAAAGATCTCGCAAAGGCTTTTTATCAAGCCCAAACTCCTTTCTGTTCCTGGGTATCAACCATTCTGATTTTACTCCTTGAAACAAGGCTGAGGCATTTTCCATTGCCGGCACCCGAGGCTTCGGCATAGGGGCTCGTAGTACCATGGCATCATCCCGGTGCCAGCGGGGAAATGCCCACCCTTTTTGGACAAGCTGTTGTAATCTCTTGGAAATGACGAATCTTACAAGACCCTCACGCGCCGTGTCGAAAACGGATGAAAAGGTTATTGGCATTTGCCTGCGGGCAGTGGCAATAACCTTTTTGTTTTCGTGCCGGCCTGGGCATGTGGAGGCGGCATTTCCTTTTCCTAAAACTTGTAATCCTATGAAAAACGTGAGTCTTCAGAAGTGGCTGATGGCCATGACCCTGGTGGTGTGCGCAATGGCATTGCCGTGCACCAGGCTGGCAGCCCAACAAATTCCACAGGGTATCACCGCCCCTGCACAGGGCAATTTCATGAACTCGGACCAGGCTGGTGTCGTGCTTTACGATGAAATACAGCTTCTGGGCGTGCAGATGAGCAGCCTCACCCCCGGTAGTCCGCTGTACAATGCCGTGCGCCGCAAGGCCCTCTACTATCGGGGCATTTACATGTCCATACAAGGCGGCAACAGCGTGGCTTCTTCCATCGGGCTTGGCTTCCAGCACCTGTTGAACAATGCCGTCGATGCCAATGGAGCCACCAAGGCCGTGTTGCTCCAGCTGCGCAAAGATGCCGTTCAATTGCTCAGCAACTGATTCAGCCATGAATCCGGCAAACCCTACTTCTCCAATTTTTTCAAAACAAATTCTCGATCTCATGAAAACAGCGAATTCTACGCTTAAACAATTGCTCGGGGTCTTTGTCCTGCTGTTCGTTTCCGCAGGCGTACAGGCCCAGGTCAATATCGTCAGGACTTTCTCTCCTGGCAGTTTTGCCGCCGAGTGTGGGTGGGAGATTATCAATGTGGGCACCAATACAGTCTATGACTGCGAGGCTGCAGGTGGTACGACTCCACCGACCACTCCAGCCACCCTCAGTGTACCTGCTGGCACCTACCAGGTCAGGGCTTACGACAGCTTTGGCGATGGTTGGAATGGCGGACAGATTTCGATCACCCAAGGTGGGGTGAGCCTCTGCCAGGCCACGTTGAGCAGCGGAGGTTTCTCCAACACCTGCCCCGGCCCCAACCCGACGCCCGGCACCGTGATCTGTACCTTCCAGGTGCAGCAGCCCTGCCAGGTGACCTGCCCCGGCAACATCGTGGTCAACAACGATCCGGGTCAGTGTGGTGCAGTGGTGAATTTCACCGTCAATGATGCGGGTTGCTCTCCTCCCGCCACGGTCACCCCGCCATCGGGATCCTTCTTCCCCATCGGAACCACCACCGTCAAAGCCCAGGCTGGTGTGGCTCAGTGCCAGTTCACCGTGACGGTCAACGACACCGAGCCACCCAAGATCAACTGCCCGGCCGATATGGTGGTTACGCTGGCTCCTGGTGAGTGCGAGCGCACCATCAACTATTCCGTGACCGGCTCCGACAACTGCCCATTCCTCATTCCCCAGCCCAACTACCAGTTCCCCGCTTCCTTTGCCAACCACGGCAGCGGCACGGTGTTCACCTGGGCCGGCAACAATGCCCCGGGCGGTTATTACTTCAACCTGACGAACAACGGAACCCAGCCCCTCCAGGTCACGGGCTTTGGCGTGCGTTTCGGCAACCCGGCTTTCGGTGCGGTGAATCCACCCCAAACGGTACAGGTCTTCACGGCTCCCACTTTCGTGGGCAATGAAACCAATGCCGCTGCCTGGACCAACCTCGGCCCCGCCACGGTGACCTCCATTCCTCCTTACTTCGCCACGGGTACGGGGCCGCTGGCCAGCGTCAACCTCAGCAGTCCGGTCAACATTCCTCCCGGACAGACGCGAGGCTTCTACATCTTTGGTCAAAATGCCTGCCCGGTATTCAACTTCAACTTTGGCGTATCGCCTCCTGTCACCAATGGTCCCTGGACCATGACGGGAGGAAACATCTCCACTGGCCTGTTCCAGGTGCAGAACCTGTTCCCTGGTGCCAACTGCATTGGCAACATCCAGGTGTACAGCCAAATTGCCGCCAGTGCCACCCCGGTACAGACGGCAGGCTTGCCCTCGGGCTCTTCTTTCCACATCAACCCCGGGGTCTATCAAAACTGTTTCACCCTCACCGACATCAACGGCCTGAGCAGCTCCTGCTGCTTCAACATCACGGTGAAGGAATATCCCAACCCCACCAACACCCTGGCTTGTAACGACAAGGTCCAAATCAGCCTCGACGAGGACTGCTCGAGCGTGGTGGGTGCCGACATGATCCTCGAAGGCGGCCCCTACGGCTGCTACGACACCCGCTACACGGTGATGATCCTTGGACCGACGGGACAAAACCTGGGCAACATTGTGACAGCCAGCTTCATCGGCAAAGAATGGACGGTCAAAGTGACCGACAACAAGACCGGCTCCAGCTGCTGGGGCAAAATCACCGTCGAGGACAAGCTCAAGCCCACCATCACTTGCCGCGATGTGGTGGTCGATTGCAATGGCACGCTGCCAACCATTCCCGCACCGGCCATCATCGGGGAGCAAATCCAGCTCCAACAGCCTTTCGACATCATCGAAAACGGCCCAGGCACTTCGCCGAGGATTTACAACTTTGACTACAGCTACCTGCCTGCCGGCACGCCCGTCCAGGATGTCAATGTGCGCATCAAACTGACGGGGCACACCTGGCTGCCCGACCTCAACATCGAGGCCATCAGCCCCGACGGCACAGCCATCAGCGTGTTCCAGGTCTCGGGTTGCTTCGGACAGGAATGGCCCATCGACGTGTGGTTCGACGATGAAGGTATCGGCGGCATCACACAATGTGCGGCACTCAACGCCGGTGGTGCTCACATCCAGTGCTTCCAGTTGCCTGGCGTACAGAACCCCAACGTACTTGTCGGCTTCGATGGCAAAAATGCCAGCGGCAACTGGAGAATCCGCATCACCGACAACTTCCCTGCCGACGACGGCGTGATCGAGGAAGTGGGCTTGGCAATCACCGTGAACGTGCCCCAGGTCGATCCAGCCGATAACTGCGGCCCCGTGACCACCAAGGTCACCGACAGCTTCGTGCCTGGCAACTGCGCCGGCCCCAGCGCCGTAGTGACCCGCACCTGGACGGTCACCGATGCCAGTGGCAACAGCGCTACCTGCAACCAGAAAGTGACCTTCAAGCGGCCCAAACTCGACGACGTGCTCGTGCCGCTCGACATCAAGTGGACCTGCGAGCAGTACAACAAGTTTCCCAATATCACCGCAGCCAAGCACCTGCATCCTTTCATCAAGGACAGCGACCCCGCTACGGTGATCATCGATGTGAACCTGGATCCGAATTGCGACGACGACGACCAGACGCTCACGGATGCCAACGGCAACATCATTGCCAGCAAAGACTGGCCGAGCGTGAACAGCACCAACACGGCCAACGGCGGCAATGGCTGCCCGGGCGCTGTGTACTCGTTCTTCCCGGCGCCGAACAGCGGTTTGGATGATGCCGACGTACTTGCCCTGACGGGTTCTGGCATTCCCACCATCGGTGGTGCCCCGCTGGACTCCATCTGTGGCATCAGCTATGAGCACGAGGACCTGCTGGTCAATGTGTGCCCGGGTACGTTCAAGATCGTGCGCAAGTGGACCTTGATCGACTGGTGCGCCAACCCGGTTGACGTGCGTCAGTTCAACCAGGTCATCAAGGTGGTGGATGAAAAAGGGCCGAGCATTACGGCTCCTGCTGATCTTACTATTAATGTGTACAGTGCCAGTGTTCCGGCGGGCGGTGGCCCACATGCCGTGTGCCAGGGCAACTTCGCCGTGCCTGCAGCTTCGGGCATTTCCGACAACTGCAGCACTGTGACGAGCTATACCACCGAATTGTGGAATGGCAACACCTTGCTCAAGACCATCAACGGCAACGGCGGTATTTTCACCGGTGTGCCCATGTTCCAAAACGGCTTGCCAGCCAAGTACACGGTGCGCTACTATGCCACCGACGCCTGTGGCAACCAAAGCTCCGCCAGCACCAACATCACCCTGGTGGACAAGGTGCCGCCCGTGGCCGTCTGTGATGAAATCACCGAAGTGTCCATTACCAACAATGGCATCGGCATCGGTACGAGCTGCTCCACCGTCAACGCCTCCGTCTTTGACGATGGCAGCTACGACAACTGCAAGCCCGTGTACTTCCTGATGGCGAAGATGGACGACAGTTTCTCGCCCAACATCTTCAATCGTTGCTACTACAAAACCCGCAACTTCTGCTGCGACGACATAGGCGAGCAAACGGTCATCCTGCTCGTGCTCGACGGGGATCCCACGCCATTCTTCACCAACCTCAACTCGCCCAGCCTCGGCTGCGATGGCACTCCCGGTCTGTTCCTCACCAGTGGCTTCAGCGCCCTGAACTACAACACCTGCATGGTCACCGTCCAGGTCACCGACAAGTTGAGCCCCGTGCTCCAGACCTGCCCGCCCAACCAGCGCGTGTTGTGCGACTGGTATGCCGACAACCTGGAGAACCAGCTCAAAGGCCTCAGCTCCTCGCAACAGTGCGACTTGCTCAGCCAATACTTCGGCACGGCCACCTTCTGGGACAACTGCTCCGTCAACGTCACCTGCAACACCTCCATCAACATCGACCAGTGCCTCGAGGGTACCATCACCCGTACCTGGACGGCCAAGGACAACGCCGGCAACAACGGCTTGCAGTCCTGTACCCAGACCATTTTCGTGGACCACGTCTCCGACTGGGTTGTCTCATTCCCGGCCGACATCACCGTGAACTGTGGCAGCCAGGTGCCTGACTTTGGCGAACCAAAGATTTTCTATGAAACCTGCGAGCTGGTGGCCATTTCGCACTCCGACCAGGTGTTTACCACCGTGCCTGATGCTTGCTACAAGATCCAGCGCAAGTGGACGGTGATCAACTGGTGCGTCGTTGGTAACAACATCGACCAGGAAGTGGTCGAAGCTCCAGAAAATGCCCTCGGCCTGCCCTTCCCACAGTGCGACCTCGACAAGGATGGAGACTGCGACAACCGCACCTTCCGCGACAGCTGGAATGCCACCAGCAAGCCCACGGCCGCCGATGCCACCAAGCAAACCGGCCCCGACACAGATCCCGACAGCGATCCCTGGGATGGCTACATCGTCTATGAACAAGTCATCAAGGTGATCGACAACGTCGCACCGGTATTCACTCAGGGCTGCGCCATCCCCGATGTGTGCATCCTCTCCAACGGCTGCTCCGCCACCGTGCTGCTGCCTACGCCCACCGTGCAGGATTGCAGCCCCAACGTGACCATCACGGCTACCAGCAACATCCCCGGTGGTGCTTCTGGCTTCGGTCCGTTCACCAACGTGCCTCCCGGCACCTACAACGTGACCTACAAAGCCAGCGACAATTGCAACAACCAAACGGCTTGCCATGCCACGGTAACCGTCAAGGATTGCAAGAAGCCCACGCCCTACTGCAAGAATGGCCTCGTCATCGAACTGATGAACACCGATCCGGCCATGGTGCAAGTGTGGGCCAGCGACTTCAACGCCGGCAGCTTCGACAACTGCCCCGGCACCCTGAAATACTCCTTCTCTGCCGACACGACTGTCAAGAGCCGCACCTACACCTGCGACGACCTCGGTCAGCAACCCGTCCAGATGTGGGTTACCGATGCCGCTGGCAACCAGGACTACTGCGAAACCTTCATCATCGTGCAGGCCAACATGGGCCAGTGCAATGACGATCCGCTGGTAGCTGGTGCCATCACCTCCCACGCCAACAACCTGGGCGTCAAGGGGGTGGCTGTCAACGTCAACTCTGGTAGCGGCGGGTTCCAGCAAACCATTGCAACCGACGCCAATGGCCATTACAGCTTTGCCAGCGTGCCCAAAGGCAGCGACATCTCGGTGGTGCCGCATCTCGACACCAACCCGCTCAACGGCGTGACCACCTTCGACCTGGTGCTCATCAGCCGCCACATCCTCGGCATCGAGAAACTCAACAGCCCCTACAAGATCATCGCTGCCGACGCCAACCGTTCCAAGACGGTGACTACTTTCGACCTGGTGGAATTGCGCAAGTTGATCCTGTTCATCAACACCAACTTCACCAGCAACACCTCGTGGCGATTCGTTGACAAGAAGTTCGTCTTCCCGGATCCTACCAATCCATTCCTGACCGACTTCCCCGAACTGGTGAGCATCAACAACATCTCTGCTGACCAACTCGCCGTCGATTTCGTGGCCATCAAGGTCGGTGATGTCAACGGCAGCGCCGTGAACAACTTCGACCAAGGCACCGACGATCGCACCTTCAACGGCAGCCTCATCCTCCAAGCCGACGACGCCATCGTGCGCAAAGGCGATGTCCACACGGTCGAGTTTCGAACGGCTGATTTCCTGGCCAGCGGCTTCCAGTTCACCCTGAACTTCGAACCCGAGGCCCTGGAATTCGTCGACCTCGTCCCGGCTGTGGCCGACGCCGGCAACTTCGGTCTGTCGTTGCTCGACAAAGGCGCCATCACCGCCAGCTGGAACAGCGACGACCTGGTCAGGCTACCTGCTGACGAGGTGCTCTTTGCCATCAGCTTCCGCGCCCGCAAAGACACCCGCCTCAGCGAAGCCCTCGGCATCAACGGTCGCTACACCGCCGCCGAAGCTTACGGCCCCGCTGGCTCCCTGCTCGATGTGCAGCTCAGCTTCGGCAACCTGACCTCGAGCCCGGGCTTTGCTTTGTTCCAGAACACCCCCAACCCATTCGCTGCCGAAACCAGCATCGGTTTCATCTTGCCAGAAGCCGGCCCGGCCGTGCTGACCATCAGCGACGTGCAAGGCAGGGTGGTGCGCATCATCCGGGGTGAGTGGAACAGTGGCTACAACGCCGTCAACATCAGCCGCAACGAACTGCCTGCCACCGGCGTGTATTACTACCGCCTCGACGCAGGTGAACACACGGCGACGCGCAAACTCGTCGTCATCGAGTAAATGCTGATTGGTACATCCGGGTGAAGCCTGAAAGGCGCTTCACCTGCATCGAGAAGGGCAGCCCTCGCAAGAGGTGCTGCCCTTTCTCGTGGTACTGAGGAGCTGATCCATGCCCCCTGCCCACCTCCCACTGCCCCCTGCCAACTGGAACTTGAACGCGCACAGGTCGGGAGCGCTCAGAGGGGTGAATAAATTGTCACTTGTTTGACAATAGTCGATTACTTTGCACTGCATTTCGTCGAAGATACTTCTCCCAGGATCGAGCCCTTGGGCACCTGTCGAGGGCATTCGGAGCAAGCGTCCACTTTACAGGCCCTGAACAGCCATTGATTTTACTTCCATTTTTTCCAAGAACCGATGGGTGAACTATTGCCCAGGCTCCAGGAGATGGGAAGAACCATCGAGGCCTGGAGGCGATGCAGCCGGGTGCCATTCCCAGCTGCATAGTTGGAGACTGAGAAGAAATGATTTTTTGGTAAAGGATCAAATCGAGTGACCTTATGAGCCGGATGATTTACCTCCTGACGATGATGATCCTGCTGGGCTCGTGCAAGCAATTGGGCGAGACAGCCAAGGACGCCGACGAGTTCGATGCCCAGTTCGTGGAGCATCCGCCCTCCGAGAGCGGGTTGCTGTTCGAAAACGTACTGGATGAATACAGGCTCGTCAATCCTTTCGCCTATGTCAACGCCTACAACGGAGGCGGGGTGGGCATTGGCGACATCAACAACGACGGCTTGCAGGACGTGTTCATGACCGGCAACATGGTCAGCTCGAGGCTTTTTTTGAACAAGGGCAATTTCAAATTCGAGGACATCACTGAAAAGGCTGGGGTGAAAACCATCGGCTGGTGTACCGGTGTGGCCATGGCTGACGTCAACAACGACGGTTGGCTCGACATCTACGTCTGCCGGTCATACTACGACATACCCGAACAGAAGAGCAACCTGCTTTTCATCAACAACGGCGACGGCACCTTCACCGAACGAGCTGCCGAGTACGGCGTCAACGATGAAAACTACAGCATCGCCGCCAGCTTCTTCGACTATGATCGCGACGGCGACCTCGACCTCGTGGTGGCCAACCACCCTCGCGACAAAGTCATCCCCTTGCAGGTACACTACAATTACTGGATTGACCCGCCCAAACGCTTCAGCAGCCGGCTGTTCCGCAACGATGGCGGCCGTTTCACCGACGTAACCGAGCAGGCTGGCATCCTCTCCTACGGCTTTTGCCTCGGTGTGACTACCTCCGACCTCGACAGCGACGGTTGGCCAGACATTTATCTGTCGGTCGATCACGAAGAGCCGGACCGCATTTTCTTCAACAATGGAGATGGAACCTTCACCGACGCCCTCAAGACCGCCCTCCACCAGATCAGCCGCAGCTCCATGGGCATCGATGCCGGCGACCTCAACCACGACCTCTATCCCGACGTGCTCATCGTGGAAATGCTCAGCGAGGATCATTTCCGCGAAAAGGTACTCATGGGTATGCAATCCGTGGATCGCTTCCAGTTCCTCGTAGATACCCTCGGCTACCAATACTATCAAATGCGCAATTTCCTCCACGTCAACAACGGCAACCGCACTTTCAGTGACGTGGCGCAGCTCTCCGCCGTCCATCGCACCGACTGGAGCTGGGCAGCACTGTTCATGGATGCCGACAACGACGGCTGGCAGGACATCTTCATCAGCAACGGCTATTACCGCGACATTTACAACAACGACTATTTCAAGCCCCTCGACGCCCAGATGATGGCCCTGGGCGATGATATGGAAGCCAAGAACCGCCTGGCTTCGGAGTACGCCCGCAATTGCCCTCAGACCAAGATCCCCAATTACCTGTTTCGCAACTTGGGGCAGCTACATTTCGAGAACGTAACTACCCGAACCGGCTTGGGCAAGCCCACCATCTCCACAGGTGCTGCCTATGGCGACCTGGACAACGATGGCGACCTCGACCTGGTGATCAACAACCTCGGTGAAGCATCGCTGCTCTATGAAAACAAAAGCCGTCATTCCAACAACTTCCTGCGCATCAAATTTGCCCACCACGACAAGGTCAGCGCCCTGGGCGCCAAAGCGATTTTGGAAGTGGGAGGTACTACCCAGCTGCGGGAATTGCTCACCACGAGGGGGTATCAGTCCAGTTGTGAGCCTTTCATTCACTTTGGCATGGGCCGGTCGCAAAAAGCCGATCGGCTGAAGGTAGTCTGGCCCGACGGGCGCATGCAGGTCTTCGAAAACGTGCCGGCCAACCAGACCCTGGTGGTTTCCTACGAACAGGCCGATCAGACTTACGAGCCTCCTCGCCGCCAGGAATGGGTGCATGAACTACCTGCCAAGCAGACCGGACTCGATTATTTCCACTGGGAAAATCCGTACGACGACTATGCCGACCAGGTGTTGTTGCCGCACAAGATGTCGGAGCAAGGGCCTTTCGTATCGGTTGCCGATGTAAACGGGGACGGACTCGAAGACGTATTCGTAGGCTCGCCGCACCAACAGCCCGCCGCGCTTTTCCTTCAGCAGCCAGACGGGCATTTCCGCAAGGCTCCCAATCCTGCCTTCGATGCCGACAAAACATTCGAGGACACGGGCAGCGCTTTCTTCGACGCCGATGGCGACGGCGACCTCGACCTGCTCGTGGCCTCGGGCAGCTACGAATGGCCCGACGGCGATCCACTGTACCAACCCCGGCTGTACCTCAACGACGGAAAGGGCATTTTCGTCAAAGCAGCGGATGCCCTGCCTCAGTGGCATTCCAGCGCCTCCTGCGTCCGACCCGTCGATTTCGACGGCGATGGCGACATGGACGTCTTCATTGGGGGGCGCCAGAAACCCAAGCGCTACCCCGAGCCTGGGCGCAGTGCCTTGTGGCTAAACAACGGCGACGGCACTTTCACCAACGCCACGGCCGAGCGCTGTCCCGAGCTCGAATTCGTTGGCATGGTCAAAGACGCCCTCTGGACTGATCTCGATGCAGATGGCAAGGCGGATTTGATCGTCGTGGGCGAGTGGATGCCAATCACGTTCTGGGTACAACAGAATGGCAAGCTCGTCGATCAGACGGAAAAGTACCTTCCGGGTTCGCCGGTGGGGTGGTGGAATAGCGTGGCTGCTGCCGACCTCGATGGCAATGGCCTCACTGACATCATCGTGGGTAACCTCGGACTCAACTACAAGTACAAGGCCACGCCTCAGCGGCCCTTTGCCGTGTATGCCAAGGATTTCGACGACAACGGCACTTTCGACATCGTACTCGGAGCCTACTATGGCGACATCATGTATCCCGTGCGGGGTCGCACCTGTTCCTCACAACAAATTCCGGAAATCAAGGTGAAGTTTCCCACCTTTTCCGATTACGCCAAGGCCGACATCAAGGGAGTCTATGGCGATGAGTTGGAAACGGCTTTGCACTATGAAGTCACTCAATTTGCTTCGGTGGTGCTCTACCAGGAGGCTCCGGGCAAGTTCGTCCTGCAGGAGTTGCCCAAGCGCTGCCAATGGGCCCCCGTCAATGGCATCGTCATTCACGATGTCAACGGCGATGGTCGCCTTGACTTGATCCTGGCCGGTAATCTCTACCAATCCGAAATCGAGACGGGCCGGGCCGATGCAGGTACAGGTGTGATCGTGCTCAATGAAGGCGAGCGCAAATGGCGCACCCTGGAGGTGTATGAAAGTGGGCTTTACCTCGCCAACGACCTGAAATCCCTGCAAAAAATTTCCCTTGGTGTGGAGAAGCGCTTTGGACTGGTGGCTGGCAACAACAAAGGCCCGCTACAACTCGTCGTGTTCGACCAGCCGCCGGTGCAGTAAGCCGGCGAGTGGTCGGGGAAATTGATCGAGTCAGCTGCCGAATGTCGGAGAGTCCAGCGGAAGCAAATACGGGCTGCCAGTTTTACGAAAGATTGGCGGTTGGCTGTGCCAATGGTGGCTTGCGACACAGGCAAGCATCCAACTCATTTTCGTCCCGATGATTTTTTATTTACAACAAACCCAGCAAAATGAAGCGATTCCAGATCTTGTCGTTGATGGCTCTCATGGCCTTGGCTGGATGTACAGCCGAGAAAGGGGAACAGGGCGTCGATGGGGAGCCCTTGTTCGAGCAAGTACCCGCTGCGTACAGCGGATTGGATTTCTCCAATGACCTCGAAGAAAATCCGCTGACGCGACACAACGTGTTGTCTTATCCACATTACTACAATGGTGCGGGGGTGGCCGTGGGCGACGTCAACAATGACGGTCTTCCCGATCTATTCTTTACCGGTAACGAGGTGCCCAATCGCCTGTACCTCAACAAAGGCAACCTGAAGTTCGAGGACATCACCGAGCGCGCAGGTGTCAATCCACCGAACAAGCGCTGGAGCACCGGCGCCGTGTTCGTGGACATCAACGGCGATGGCTGGCAAGACATTTACGTCTGTCAGTATGGACCATATCCGCCGGAGGAACGCCGCAACCTCCTGCTGATCCACAATGGCGACGCCCAAAACCCGGCTTTCACAGAACAAGCTGCCGCCTGGGGACTCGACGACCCCAACGAGAGCATCCAGGCGGCTTTTTTCGATTACGACAAGGACGGCGACCTCGACTGCTACGTCATGAATGAGTCGAAATATGCGCTGGTGGTGTACCAGGAGGTATTCGAGGATTTGAAGGAGAAAGAAAACCTGGAGGCGGCCAGCGGCAAGTTGTTCCGAAACGACGGCGGAAAGTTCACCAACGTGACGGAGCAGGCCGGCTTGCTGCGCTATGGGTATGGCCTTGGCCTCGTCATCAGCGACATCAACCAGGATGGATGGCTCGACATTTACGTGGCCAACGACTACTCCGTGCCGGATTTCATGTGGATCAACAACGGGGACGGTACTTTCACCGATCGCATCAAGGAAACCACCCGGCAGATTTCTTTCTACGGCATGGGAGCCGATATCGCCGACTTCAACAACGACGCCTATCCCGAGATTGCCGTGGTGGACATGGCCAGCATCGATCACTTTCGCGACAAGACCCTCATGGCCTCCATGGACGTGGAGGGGTTCTGGTATTTCGTCAATACCTTGGGCTACCAGTACCAGTATATGTTCAACACCTTCCAGCTCAACAACGGCAACGGCACGTTCAGCAACATTGCCAACCTGGCTGGCATTGCCCGCTCTGACTGGAGCTGGGCAGCGCTGTTGGCCGATTTCGACAACGATGGCTGGAAAGACTATTTCATTAGTACCGGCTACCGACGGTATGCTCGAGACAATGACTTCCGCAATGAAATGAAGGCCATCCGCGATGCCCATGGGGGTACGGTGCCCATGGAAATGCGCCCGCAACTCTACGCCAAGATGCCCGAGATCAGCTTGCCGAATTTCATATACCGCAACAACCGGGACTTGACTTTCAGCAACGTCACCGAACCTTGGGGCCTGAATGTGCCCAGTTTTTCCAATGGAGCTGCCTATGCCGACCTCGACGGCGACGGCGACCTGGATCTTGTGGTCAACAACATAGATGACAAAGCCTTCCTCTTCAAAAACAAAGCCTCTGACCTGCGCCGGGGGCATTTCCTGCGCTTCCGCCTCGAAGGAGAATCACCTGCCTCACCCCTCATCGGCACACAAATTCTGGTCAAAACACCTGACGGGCAGTTGCAGTACCAGGAGTATGGCCCCGTTCGCGGGTACATGGGCTGTATGGAAAACGCCGTGCATTTCGGCTTGGGTGATCATACCCTGGCCAGCGAAGTGGAAGTAACCTGGCCCGATGGGCGATACCAGGTGCTCACCAACGTGCAAGCTGACCAAGTGCTTACCCTTCGGCAGGCCGAGGCCCGTCAGCGTCAACAGCCGAAGGTAGAGCACCAGACTTTTCCGATCGAGGCAGTGGATGGTAAAACATTGGGGGTCGATTTCGTGCACCGCGAGAATCCCTTCAACGATTTCGCCAAAGAAGTACTCTTGCCTCACAAGCAGAGCACCTTGGGGCCGAAGGTGAGCGTCGCCGATGTCAATGGCGATGGCTTGCAGGATTTCTTCATCGGTGGTGCCAAAGGCCAGGGGGGTGCGCTTTACCTGCAGCGACCCGATGGCACCTTCGTCAAGGGTCCTTCGCAGCCGTGGGCCGAACTCGACGCTGCGAGTGAAGACATGGATGCGCTGTTTTTCGATCCCGATTCAGACGGCGACATGGATTTGTACATCGTCAGCGGAGGAGGGGGTGATTTCGAAGGCATCGAGGCCGCTTTACAAGATCGCCTTTACATCAACCTCGACGGCAAGGGTACTTTTGGCCGGGTGGGCAATGCCTTGCCCGAAATGCACACCAGTGGCAACGTGGCCCGTGCTGCCGATTTCGATGGGGATGGGGATATCGATTTGTTCATCGGTGGAGCGGCCAAGCCAGGCCGATATCCCTATCCCGACCGGAGCTACCTGCTTCGCTTCGATACCAGGACGCTTCGCTTCGAAGATGTCACGGCCGAGCTGGCTCCTGAGCTCGTGGCACCTGGCATGGTCAAGGACGCCCTGTGGACGGAGCTGAACGGCGATGGCTTTCCCGACCTGGTCATCGTGGGGGAATGGATGCCCATTCGCATCTTCCTGAACGAAAAAGGACGGCTGGTGGATGCATCCAGTCGATTGGGTACGGAGGGGTTGAAAGGATGGTGGTACAGCATCGCCCAGACCGACATCGATCGCGACGGCGACCCGGATTTCGTGGTGGGCAACTTGGGCCTCAACGGCAAGTTCCACGCGTCCCCGGATCACCCCTTCAACGTCTTTGCGAATGATTTCGATAAAAATGGCACTTGCGACATCGTGTTGACCAAGGAATACAAGGGGCGACTCGTACCCACGCGAGGCAGACAGTGTTCTTCGGAGCAGATGCCCTTCATCAAGGACAAATTCCCAACGTACCGCGATTTTGCCAATGCTGATATCGAGCAGATTTTCGGCAAGAAAAACCTGGAAGAAGCCCTCCATCTCCAGGTGACTACTTTCGCTTCGGGTGTGCTCATCAACGAGGGGGCCAAAGGCTTCAGCTTCCGCACTTTACCCAATGAGGCCCAGATTGCTCCCATCAATGGCATCATCGTGGCCGACCTCGATGAAGACGGAAGCGACGATCTCATCATAGCCGGTAACAACTTCGATGCAGAAGTTGAAACTCCTCGCTACGATGCTGGTACAGGGCTGGTCCTCAAAGGAAATGGCAAAGGGGATTTCATACCCGTGTTGGCCAGGCAGAGTGGATTTTATGCGCCATGGAACGTCAAGGATGTGGACATGCTGGACCTGGCCGGTGGGCAAAATCGACTGTTGATTCTGGCTGTCAATGATGCTGCGCCAGGGTTTTTCATCGTGCGTAAAAACGCACTGATTTCCATGAAATGAGCATGCCCACCCGGTTGGTGGCAGGCAGCCTACACTTCGAAGAGCTGGGTGTGGTGATTATTTGGGCGACCCCCTCGGCCGGCTGGCACCATCCTGCAAACCTGAACATCCGGGTTGGCCGGCCGAGGGGCCGGGTGCTGCAGGGCTCCGCTAACGCTCCCTGTCTGCCGATCAGGCAGGCCTGTCTGCCGACCCGTCTGCCGACCAGGCAGGCCTGTCTGCCGATCAGGCAGGGCCCCTTCCGCCCCCTGGCGCGGACATCCTGCAGGCTTGCACCGATGCTGCCATCCCATCAGGAGCTGACTTCCGGTCAGCTCCTGAATTCCCGTCTCCTGACATTCCTCTGAAAACAGGAGCTATCTGAAAGTTAGCTCCTGTTACCAGGCCAGTCAACCCGTCACGCGTCACACCCCTAATCCCTCAGCCATCACCGCATCTACCTGTCTCGCTTGGCTTGGCTCAACAAAAAAAATGGAAGAAGTCTTGGTCGGTTGTGAACTGATCAATACTTTTGGCGCACGTTGTGGATTCCCCACCGACCGATTACATACGCATTGACAAGGACGTCAAATCGATTTTTACCTGCATGAGGGTATGTTGCCCGCAACGATGAGGAACTACCTTTGCAGGCGTCCGACTAACAGATTATAATCCAAACCTGAGGCATGAAGCATTTGTACTTCACTTCCTTCATTTGCGCTTCGAAGCATTTCACTTCCCAATCCACAACGTGACCATGTAGCGTATCGGCCTTTTCAGGTTGGATTGATTTCTGTTGGTAAATTTTGCTCCCAAACCGATTGCTAAAAAGACCTGTGACGTGAGAGCACGTTTTCGTGTTGCTTCGTCCTGTTTGTGTGTTGACAACGGCAAGTTGTAATCTCGTGAAATGAACGAACGAATCTTACATTCAAGCCCAAAAGGGTTAAAAGGCATTGGCATCCGGATATGAACCGGAGGAGCCAGTGCCTTTTCGTTTTTGCATGGAATCGATCTCTGAACCATAGTTCGTAAACTTTCAAAATTTGAATTCTCATGAAAAAAGTGAATTTCAGGCATGGCTTGATGGCGCTTTCGATGGTGCTCTTGTTCCTGCTTGCAGGCATGAGTACGGCGAGCGCACAAGCAAGTACCGGCCTTACTGACGGTATCACTGCCGTTCCACAAGGCAACTTCATCACGCCAGAGTCGGCGTTGATCGTCGTGGAAAACCACCTGGGTCAAGTAGCTACCCAGATGAAGTCTGTTCCTGTGGGGTCGGGTGCTTACAAAGCTGCTCTGCTCGAGCACACCTACTTCACCGCCATCAACGACAACATCGGCAACGGCATGAGTGTGCCCCAGAGCATAGGTGAAAGCCTCAAGGCTGTGATGACCGACGTGCTGCCGGCTACCAAGGCCCAGCTCATCACGCTGAAGCAGACTGCAATAGACCTGCTCAGTCAATGACGCGAAGACTCGATTTTTTTGACTCAGACAATTCTCTAACATAACAAATCTTGCATCTCATGAAAGAAGCGAATACCCTACGGAAGTTGAGTGGTATCCTGCTTGGTTTGTGTCTGGCGGTGGCCGGGATGGCTCAGACGTTTTCGTCGAGCCCCAATGCCCCCATTTCCAGTACGCTCCCCAACGGGATTACCCAGGACGTCATCAATGTGCCCTTGACTGGTACGCATGGCGTCGATTACTTCATTACCGACGTCACCATCAATATCCAGCACACCTGGGTAGGTGACCTCGAAATCCAGCTCATTGGACCTGGCGGAACGCCCGTTGCCAGTGGATTGGGTATCTCCCCTGGTCAGAACCGGATTTACCTGGTCGAAAACGAGGGAGGCTCTGGTGACAACTTCACCGACACCCATTTCAATGACAATGCCACCCAGTGCATTGGCAATTCTGGTTCTGCTCCCTACACGGGTGATTGGTTGCCAGAGGGAAGCAACATCGAAAACTGCAACATCAATTTCCAGCAGGCTTTCAATGGCTTCTCTGTGAACGGCAATTGGACGCTCCAGATCGACGATGAATTTGGTGGCGACGACGGCGTGTTGCTCAACTGGAGCATCACCTTCAGTCCGCCTTGCCAGGTCAGCTGCCCCGGCGACATCGTGGTTGACAACGACCCCGGTCAGTGCAGCGCAATCGTCAACTTTGACATCACCACGGACTGCCCGGCAAGCGATGTGACCGTTGATCCGCCATCGGGGTCCGAATTTTTCCCTGGTACCACCACTGTGAATGTGACAGGTCCTTTCAACTCCTGTTCTTTTACCGTGACGGTGAATGACACCGAACCACCGGTACTGAACTGCCCGGATGACATCGTGGTGAGTTTGGCCCCTGGCCTTTGCTCTGAGGTCATCAACTACGAAGTGACAGGTTCTGACAACTGTCCGTTCATCGAGCCTGGTTTTTCACTTTTCACCACTTCGGCTGGTGCGCCCGGCAACTTCTTCAATGCCTTTGCTGGTGTGACCTTCGACCTGCGCAACGATGGAACGGATCCGCTCATCATCGACGGTTTCAAAGTGCCCCTCACGGGTACCATTGGTACGAACGTGGTAATGAACGTGTATTATACCACCACGGCCTCTTCCAATGTGGGTGTCCAGACCAATCCCGGTGCGTGGACGCTTTTGGGTAGTACTACCATCACCCATACCCAAAACGCCACCCCGTGGGATCCCAACACATTCACTGATGTACTCATAGGCGGTTTGACACTGCAGCCCGGTCAGTCCAAGGGGATCTACATCCACATTGGCAACTATACTGGAGCGGTCTTTTACCGTTACACAAACGGCAACTTCACCGCTACCGATGGTAGCTTGACCATTTTGTCGAATGGTTATGGCTCCACGGGTACGGCTTTCCAGAATATTTTCTTCCCGCGTGCATTCGTAGGTACCGTTTACTACTCTGCAGGAGGGGATCCGGAAATCGTTCAGACATCTGGTCTGCCTTCCGGTTCGGAATTCCATGTGGATCCTGGTTTTTACGAGAACTGCTTTACCCTGGCAGATGCCAACGGTCTTACCACTTCCTGCTGCTTCACGGTGACCGTCAACGAGTATCCGAATCCGACGCAGGCGTTGACCTGCAACGACAAGGTGCAGGTGAGCCTGGATGAGGACTGCTCGAGCGTGGTGG
>FWWM01001510.1_pt1 | contig 69530 bp, 70 predicted proteins | sample 2228351 | NCBI WGS metagenome assembly FWWM01 (sample SAMEA103939774, study PRJEB20133) | metagenome | reverse complement strand
ACTAGAGCGCGCTTTTTTTCGACACGAAAATTTCGTGTTTTGGAAATGTAAGATGGGTGGTCGCCTTGACCCACCTTTTTGATATTTTGTTCCTTAAATGATGTTTCTAATTTTTGGATTGTTTCGTTTGTACTTTTTGAGTCAAGCCATAAGACAACCTCACCGAATTGCGTGCAGCAAGTAGAATTTCGTCCTGTCATCGTACTGGAACACTTTCTTGACAGTCTTTTGCAGCATAGCTCTATCATTGTTGTCTTATGATCATGATTGAGCATTAAAGATGCCTGAGTTTTATCATGTTCATGGGTGTGGTTGTGCCATATTAGGCACAATCCAAAAAAGCGGTCTGCAGCGGGCCATTGATGAAAAATAATATTGAATAATGTGGGCCTGCTGATATAGAACGCAAATTTCTTGATCGCAAGACGAAATAATGTACGGGGTCAAACAGAACATGAGTGGAACTGAGAGCAGAGCAGTTAGGTGGCATGCGCTGCCGTCTGCTGACGTAGCCACTCGCCTTGGAGTTGTACCAGAGAAAGGGCTGGACGAGCCCGAAGTACGCAAGCGACTTGACATTTACGGAGCAAATAAAATCTCTGCAAGAAGGGGAAAACACCCTGTTCTGAGATTTCTGCTGCAGTTCCGCGAGCCTCTGATGTATATTCTGTTGGCGGCCGGCGTCGTAACTGCTGCTATTGGGCAGTTGGTAGATTCTACAGTGATTTTCGGCGTTGTTCTGGTAAATGCAATAGCGGGCTTTATCCAGGAAATGAGGGCCGACAAGGCCATGGAGGCTCTTATCAGTATGGTCACAACCGAAGCAACAGTGGTCAGAGGGGGCTCTAGGAAACGCGTGTCTTCTTCGGAGCTGGTCCCCGGAGATGTCGTAATTTTGAGGTCCGGAGATAAGGTCCCTGCAGACATCCGGCTGTTTCAGACACGTGATCTTGGAATTGACGAATCTGCCATTACAGGCGAGTCTGTTCCCGCAGGAAAGACTGCCGAAATCGTCATGCAAGATGCGATACTTGCTGACCGCAAGAACATGGCGTACTCTGGAACTCTGGTGACGTATGGTCAGGGATTTGGAATAGTCGTGGCTACCGGGGATGAGACTGAGGCAGGCAAGATCTCAAAGGGCATATCTCTATCGCGAGAAATGGCTACTCTGCTTATGCGCAAAATAGCCCGTTTCAGCAAGTTTCTGTTGTATTTTATAATTGGTCTGGCCCTGGCAACGTTTGCAGCCGGCCTAGCTCAAACTCAGCATACGGTTGAGGAAAGTTTCCTGTCTGCAGTCGCCTTGGCAGTCGCGGCAATCCCTGAGGGTCTGCCCGCCGCCCTCACGATCACTCTTGCCATTGGTGTAAGTAGGATGGCCCGGAGGCATGCCGTAGTCCGTAGACTCCCTGTAGTCGAGGCTCTTGGGAGCATTACAGTAATCTGTTCTGACAAGACGGGCACCTTGACAGAGAACCAGATGATAGTCACAGAGGTTTTTGCTGGCGGCGCCACATTTGAAGTTGTGGGAGCCGGATATAACCCCGAAGGTATGATAAAAGGCCTCGGGGCAGCCGGCAACCCGTCTCTGATAGAGTGCTTAACTGCGGGATTGCTGTGCAACGATTCACAACTTATAGAAAGGGATGGAAAGTGGGATGCAGCAGGAGATCCCACAGAAGTCGCATTGATCGTTTCAGCCAACAGGTATGGACTGGATGAACGCGAGTTGCATAGGCGCTTTCCCCGCATCGACGAAATACCTTTTGAATCCTCCATTCAATACATGGCTACGCTGCACAGAGATCTGGAGAAAAATCACAAAGTCATCTTATGTAAAGGGTGCTCCTGAAAAGCTGATGGAAAGGTGCTCCTTTGTAGCCAAAGACGATGAAGCAGGTCAGATTGATCATCTACCTCTTCTGGCGGACGAGCGTAAATGCCTGCTTCAAAAGGCCGATGAAATGGCTGCCATGGGGTTGCGGGTGCTTGCATTCGCGAAAAAAGATGTTATTGTGGGAATGCAACAGGTTGATTTCACTACTGACAAGGACTTGAATAGCCTTGTGTTTTTGGGTTTTCAGGGAATGCTGGACCCTCCGCGCCGGGAGGTAGCGTCTGCTATCGCGTCGTGCCATAATGCCGGCATCAGGGTGAAAATGATCACTGGTGACAACGCAAAGACTGCCGCAATGATAGCTAGGATGATAGGTCTGGACAATTGTGGCAAAGGGGACAGACATGGTAAGTCCTCAGAAGTCCTTGCGGTTACCGGCTACGACTTGGCAACCTATTCAGATAGTGAATTGGGCACTCTTGTGGAAAGAGTAGATGTCTTTGCAAGGGTCTCTCCGGAGCAAAAGTTGCGTCTGGTCCGGATTCTTCAATCAAAAGGCGACATTGTTGCCGTTACGGGTGACGGCGTTAACGACGCGCCAGCACTAAAGCAGGCAGACATTGGAGTGGCAATGGGTATCAAGGGCACGGATGTAGCCAAAGAGGCTGCAGATATAGTACTGACTGATGACAACTTTACTTCAATCGAGGCGGCCATCGAAGAGGGGAGGGGAATATTTGATAATGTCAGAAAGTTCATCACATGGACTATTCCCACAAATTTCGGCGAGGCGCTAATTATAGTCGCGGCAATATTTGCAGGCCTTAGTCTCCCTCTGCTTCCTGTGCAGGTTCTGTGGATAAATATGACAACAGCTCTAGCCCTCGGAATGATGCTTGTTTTTGAACCAAAGGAACAAGACATAATGAGGAGAAGGCCACAGAACCCTGATTCTCCCATCCTCTCCCGTGGCTTGTTACTGCGCATAATGTTGGTGAGCCTCATGATTCTGGTCAGCGTACTTGGATTATTCATCTGGCACCTGAATGCCGGCGCCAGTATAGAAGAGGCGAGGACTGTCGCTGTAAATGGAGTCGTGATGATTGAATTATTTTACGTGTTCAACTCTAGATCACTTAACAAATCGATATTCAATGTAAGGCTGCTATCAAACAGCTGGCTAATTGCAGGAGTCGCCATTATGATAGGTCTGCAGATGCTGTACACATACCTTCCTACGATGAATTCGCTGTTTCAGAACGCTCCTATCGCTCTCGAATCCTGGGTAATGATAATTGCACTGGCATCTGTCACACTCATTGCCGTGGAGGTGGAAAAATGGATGACAAGAACGATGTCTTTCTGTAGACGTAAGAATGTGCTCGCGTAGTGCCTACTGCGAAAATTCCGGCACTTGCGATGGTATCGGCATATTGAGTCCGTCGTCTTGAGGACCGCAAAGTTCGCAGATTATTTGACGTCCTGGCATTATTCATCAACACCATTCTCTTCCCTATTCTTTTTTCTTTCACCCGTGACTCTCAAAATCATTTACTCTACAGATGTTGGGTCTTGTCGCTCTTGCCCGCATCTTACAGTTGTTGTGATAGATCCGCAACAGCTGTAGTACAGAAGCGCAGACAGCAGTACAGCTGTTGTCGCTCTCTGTGGTATCTATGTGCAGGAACAGCGGGTGTATCCTGAACGTAGATTTAAGTTACACTATGTCAAAGGTTCTATTGATAGTCCCTCTTCAGTGATAAACGATAGCCTGAGCTATCTATGATTCATACGGATGCATCACCAGCTTTAGCCTGATAACCGGGGTATTTTCGTATCTCGATATTTGTCCGCCCGGTGGTCTATTCCCTGAACATTACTGCTGCTGTACCTTCTAGGGCGCATGCAGAAGTCTATTTGATTCCAAAAAGGACGAACCCGCATTTTGCGACAGCTATAATCTTTGAGCTGGTCTAGATTTAAACAAACTATAACCTCCCCCCGAGATCAACTTCACACCAATCCATCATCAATTACTATTGTCAAAATTATGAATTTGGAATTAATGGCTAGGCCGTAAATAGTTAGAGATTTTAGATGGTAGTCCGAGGATGATTGTTGATGCCGCGGCTCAGAATAGGGGTTGTGCAAATGCACATCTCATCTGACATAAAAAGGAACTGCGCAAACATCCTGAAACATATCGAGCATGCAAGTTCAAGAAATCTCGACCTTCTGTGCTTTCCCGAGTGCGCGCTTACCGGATACATTCGAAACCACGGGCAGATAATTGAAAGTGACGTAGCGAGTGAAATCATCAAACTGCACAATGCATCGGATTCTTCTGGAGTCGCGCTAGTCGTAGGAACTTCTCTTCCTTGGAAAGGAAGAACTTTCAATTCTGCTTTGATAATGTTGCCGGGCAGCAGAATCAAGAGATACTTCAAGCACACGCTGACTGATTACGACAAGAAATATTTTTCACCTGGCACAAACGTCCAAGGGTTCAGGATCAATGGTATCAATTGCGGAGTACTGATATGCAGAGATCAGAACGATCCGTCCCTCCCAAGAAAGTTCAACAAAATTGATGTCCTGTTCTACCTATCTTCCCACTACTATTCCTGCAACGAATTAAAATACAAGGAGAGGAAAAACAAGGCTTTCCCGATAGTCCGGGCCATAGAAAACAGAATTTATGTTGCAAAGGCAGATGCAGTGGGGCATCAAGGTGGCCTTGTAAGCGCTGGATCCAGCATGATAGTGAACCCCGATGGTGTGGTCATTGCAGAGGCACCACGCATGAAAGATGCCCTGCTAGAACTGAGCCTTTAAAGTGACTATTTTGAACGGATGCACTTCCAGTTCTACTGTTTCCCGTCCAATGTCCGTACCTTCGTCTAACTCATTTTCAAGAAGATCCAACAATTGAACCTTCTTCACCGGCCTATCAAATCGAAGTCGTGCTATGGTTTTCCGCCCCTCCGTTTCATAGAGTCTTACTATTATTGAAGGCATCTTGCTCCTGCCATCTGGCGCTGCTGGCTTTATAGTGCTCAAGAGTATGTTCCGCGGCTCAATTTCAAGAAAAGAGTAACGCATCTGTGGTTGTCTCTCGTGGTTGTCGTGATCAGGCACCGTGCCTAGCTGCACCGCTACAAGTGGCATGTTCACTTCAGCTGCGCGCCGGTAAGTTTCCGCCTCCCTCCAACTTTTTCTGTGAGGAAGGATGGAATACCTGAATGTGTGCCGCCCCATCTCGTTGGCATCAGGAGTGGGAATACATGGGCCTTTGGTCCCATCAGCTGAGAGTAAGACTATGCTCCGCAAAAGCGTAAGGTACAACTTGCCGTCCCTCACCTCGTGAGAAGGTGTCCCTTGATGCAGGAGGGAGATGCCCTTATCTTTCTTGGCGCCTCCGCTAGAACAGTCCACCCATTCAAATGATGGAAAAACACCTGATGGCTTTTCCTTCCATCCTTTTTCATCCTTCCGGTAGTAGAGGTCAGCTTTTCTAGAGATAGCGCCAAATTGTGTTCCGCACCAATAGGATTTCCCATGGCCAACAGGAACATCGAACCGTACTCTTAGCCTTGAGTGGGGGTGTCTATCGTCAACACTAGTTACAAAATCTATCCTGTCCAAGTCGCGATAGATGATAATTTCTTTCTCAATATCGATAAAATTGTGTCTGTAAATCATTGACTTGTACTTCTCGGTAAGCCGGTAGGGCCATCTGAGCGCATAGTACTTGCTCTTGAACCTGATTATGTGGCGGGTCCTTCCTTTCTCTACTTCGTAACCTTCTGCCTTGAACGCGCCATACTTTATACCCTCACCTGTCTCTGACTTCATCAGACCTATCGTGTCTTTATGGTAGTATAGGTCTCCAAGCTCCTCTTCGAGTCTAAGCTCGTTGCCTTCACCAAAGTCCTCGCCCTCGTGATGTATCCTAATAATTCCTGTTTCCGGGTCGATTTTCACGTCAAAATTGTCCGTTGAAAATGACGTGTCAGAGGCTAGGGAAGTCGTTATCCCCGTGCGTTCATCGCCAGGTATCACTTCAAACATTCTAAAGCCCAAAGCCGGTATCTTTGCCATAAAGCCAATGGTGGCATTCTTGATTCCACTACCATTTTCGTACATTGAATACTGTAGAATGTCAATCTCGAATGTCTCGCCCTCTGATCGCAGATGACTGATCCCCTTCATCTGACCTTCCTCAAATTCTAAGGTGCACTCGACCCAGTTCTTCACCTGCCAGGACAGCGAATTGAATACAACTACGATCTTGTTGCTTGCTCCGGCGGCCAACTTGGTTGCGATAGACACCATACAATCACGAATGGACTTCATTATGGTATCGCCAGCACTATGGAATATCTCCCTGACTTCGTTATACACTTCGTCTATGCCAGTTCCCGGCACAACGTCGTGCATTGCAATAAACAGTATGTTTCGCCAATAGTTTACTAACTGTTCGGAAAAATCGGGGCAGCCGGGAATCAGCCTAGCGATTGTGTTCCAGCGCTCAAGTGTAAGGATGGCATTTTCATACATCTTGGCGCCTTGCTTTATCCATGTTCTTGACGATGTGCAATCCGGGAATACCTCAGACAGCCTGCCCGAGTACATCTCGCCCTTTCTTACCTTGAATTTTTCTCTGGACTTTTCAAGTGCAACAAAAAATTCCTCTGGAGTAGATATTTCCATCTTGGCAACATTGCCTCTATCCTCATTCCATTTCCTGACGATACTTGATGTCTCTGGCTGCGGCAGGGTCACGCCGCTACCCGAGGGCATGAAAATGTTTCCAGTGGCCGCGTGCTTTTTTAGCACAGTATAAGCGTTGTAAAGCTTTGTAAGGTCAAGCCCTGCCCTGTATCCAAGCGGCATCCAGTGACAGAGAATCTGTGAGCCGTCAGGCCCTTCCCAGATGAATTCTGATGGTTTTCCAGAGTCGGCGCCTCGCCGGAATGCAAAGAACCGATAGCCGCACCCTTTCAGTATCTGCGGCAACTGAGCGTTAAAGCCAAATTCGTCGGCTCCCCAGCCAACGACTATGTTCTTGCCAAACTTTTCCTTGATGTACTTTTTTCCTTCGGTGATCTCTCTTATCAGAACTTCACCATGCGGGATCATCGTATCTGAAAGCAGATATTGTCCTCCAGCTATAGCTAGCCTATCTTTCTCGATAACGCTCTTTATCTCTGAAAAGAGATGAGGGTGGTTATTCTCTATGTATTCCAAAAGAAAGGTCTGCTCTATGGTAAACTTGTAGTCTGCGGTTTTCTTGATAAGGTCTATGGCATTCTTAAGAATCAGCTCTGTATTAATGTAGTAGTAGTCTTCTTTGTTAAATGCCCACACTGCATCGTAGTGGGTGTGTGGAACAAGAAAAATTCTATCAGGTGCCACCATCGGTTCCCTCTGCCTCCTGCATTATCTTTGCAAATGCACGTTCCCAACCTGCAGGGCCTATGCCCTCGACCCTTACAAGATTTGGAATATCCACATCTGCCCATGTGCCGTCATATTTCTGCACAAGCATTGCAACATCTGTATATTTGAGCATCGGTATGTCATTTGAGCTATCGCCTATTCCTATGAATATTGGTTTGCCACCCAACTTTTTCCTGTAAAGATCCTCAAGTATCTGTACGGCCTTGCCCTTGTCGTTACCTGCTGTAACATCGAAATATCTTCCGCCGTGTATCACTTGCAGGCCCGGTCCTTTGCGCAACGCCTGCTCAAACCGAGCTTTCTCCTCCCTGTCAATCTGCAAGATGGTCTCTCCATACTGCCTTTTTGCCATCCTTTCTGCTTCAGCATGCGTCATCCCAACTATTTTGGCAAGTTCGTCTATCGATACATCGCTGACGCCCCTGAAGGATATGCCTGTAGTCTTGCGAATCTCCTGAAGCGCATTTCTTATCTGACTTGAAGGCTTGCCCAGTTCTATAACCCTATAACCGTCGACAAGCCGCGCGCCATACCGATCAAGGTCTCTTGCATCAAAATAACTGTCGGGAATTACTATGGCTCCGCCATTTTCTACTATGAATGGCTCGCTTTCAAGACCCAAGTCCTTCCTTAGTGCATTCTGTTCCGACCACGTTTTCGAGGAGCAAAGCACGACTGGTATTGACGATTCATTCAGCCTTTTCACTAGCTCGATGGATCTTCCGTACTCTCGCGTAAATGCGTCGATCAGCGTTCCATCAATATCGGTAAAAACCACTACGTTCTTCTTGGAATAATGGGTGCCATTCACTCCCATTTCGCCCCGCTTCTAACAAATTTCATAGGGCCGACAAATCTGAGTGCAAATCTCCGCTCTTTGTCATAGCAAGGCAGCACCTTGACAGCCTTGATCTCGTTTTCAAGAATCCTTGTACTCTGGCCGTCTGCTATATAGGAATGCGGCTCTCCTGCCACGTCTACAGAGACCAACGGCTGTCCGGTAAATGCCCTGACGCCATTAATGTCCTTTTCACAATGATCATAACCAACTTTCAGCGCCCTGTCGACCTTGTCGTTTATGACACCCTTTCTCGATGTCAGGACAAAAACAGTCATTGATCCATCTCTTACCGGAACCCTCCAAGTCATACCCTTCATCTCATCTTCAATATCTGGTGGGATTTCTCCTTTGGACTTGGCAGCTCCTGTAGTGGTTGGTGTGATGGACATCGAGACGGCTCCGACACGCCTAGAGTCCTTGTGCGGCTCATCCCTCAATAGTAGATCGTTGATGTATGTATGGGTAGTTGTCATGTGACCACTCTATATTCCAAATCTGTCATTAAGAACTTTTAGGAATGTTGCAATGCAATTTGCGGCGCACGACGGCTATTGACACAGATGCAAGAATCCAAAAATTCAGCTCGACTTACATTCTCTCGCTTTTTGATATTGATTCTGATTATTTTATTAGCTCATCATAATTTTGGTAGCTAATGGAAACACAAATGCCTAAATAACAAATTCCGCAATACTGTGCCAGTAACAGTGGCCGAGCGGTTGGCAAAAGGAACAACATCTGATGTTGGAACAATCAAGAGAAATGCCTTACAAATGTCGCTCGTCGCCATTTCATCTGTCTTTGTCTTTGAATTTGTAGCGGGCATTCTCACGAACAGCCTCGCCCTCATAACAGACGGGGCTCACGCGTTGCTGGACGCTGTAGTCACAGCGATCCTGATAATTGCAGTAACACTCGCCCTCAAACCACGCGACATTGACCACACCTATGGTCATGGGAAGATCGAAACAATTGGCGGCCTGATCGGTGGTATTGCGCTCTTTGTAGTTGCAATATTTTTCATTTATGAGGCTTCTATGCGGATTGTCTTTCCCGAGCCGTCCGCACTGGTGAACGCAGGTACTATAGGATTTGCAGCAATCTTTTACACCCTTGCTGTTGATGGGTTCAGGATAACTGTGCTTCGACGGGCCATGAGCAGGACTGAGTTGACTGGAGGGCAGTCCACCCTGAAAGCAGACTTTTACCATGCATTTGCAGACCTTGCTTCTACAACTGTTGCTTTCGCCGGCATATGGCTTGCCACAGCTGGGTTTGGCTATGGGGACTCTATAGCAGCCCTGATACTGGGAGTCTTTCTTGCATATCTGAGTAGCAGGTTTGCGTACCAGAATGCAATGGAACTTACAGACGTGATATCGCCCAAACTGGTTGCAACAGTAAGGCAGGCAGCAAACTGCACTGAAGGAGTTCTTGAATGCAGTGATGTCAAGATGCGCAGAGTAGGCAGGGATACTTTTGTCGAAGCGACAATCATGATGAGCTCTGACAAGAGTTTTGAAAGTGCACATGATATCAGTGCACAAGTGGAAAGCAACATCGGAGAGAGCCTATCCAAGGCTGGCCTGGATGTCAAACCAAGTAACATCACTGTACACTTTGAGCCAAAAGACAGTAACCTGCCACTGGAATCACTGATCGAAAAGGTGACTGCCAGAGTAAGTGGCGTCAGAGGCGTACATAACGTCATTGTGTCAAGAATTGGAGGTACTGATTTGATGGGCATATCACTTCACATTCAGGTCAACAGGTCGGCGACGCTCAGCGAGGCACACGCGATTGCTAATGCTGTCGAAGAAGCGATAAAGACTCGGCTCAAGAGTGTAGACAACATCACAGTTCACTTGGAACCTTTGATGCCCGAGATCAGTGGCATCGAGCCGGTTGCAGACGATGATACGCAGGAAACGATAAGGGGAATAGTGGCCAAAGCCAGTGACGTAAAGAGAGTTGGCAAGATTGCCACATACAAAGCGTCTAATGTCCTAAAGATAGATGTGGATTGCGCCTTCAATAGTGATATGACTATAGAACAGATACACGAGCGCGTTTCTGAGATCGAGAAGCAGATACGAACAAGATATCCTGGCTCGATCGTGACTATACATGCAGAGCCTAGCACCTAGTGGGCTGCAAGAATCACGTTGAGTCTTTCTACCAGGTTTGGAATCCTTATTGGTTTTTTTATGAAATCTTTAACTTTTATGGATGGTATCACCTTGGAAAATTCGTCTTCATTTATTTCAAAGGCTGTGATGAATGCAATGGGTACCGATTCATTCATTTCCCTTATCTTGCGGTAAAGATCAAAGCCGCTCATCTTGGGCATTTTGATGTCTGTCAAAATTAGGCGATAACGATCGGGAGGACTGCTTGAAAATGCCCGAAGCGCCGCTTCTGCACTACTGAATGTGTCTACTACAAACCCGCCTTTTGACTCCAAGCCTGATTTTAGAATTGATAGTATGTCTCCTTCATCATCTACGATCATGATTCTCGGCAGTGAATTCTGATATTCACCTCTTCCTCCGCCGCCGCTCGTCATGCTAACGGTAGAATGTGCCGGGCGTCTATTTAACAGGATCGTATTAAGATAACATTTCCTTCTGAATTTCTTCTATTGTAGGCTGCAAGAAAAAAGAAATGTAGTCTAGTAGCAATGACTGATGCTACTATTTGTCAATTGGCCCAGTTTGCCTGGTCTGCTATATTGGGCGCAACGCTCATCCAATCAGGCGCGCCGTAAACGTAATCCACCTGATCTGTTATGGCCTTGAACTCGTTTTCATTTGGTATCCCGCTATGTGATAGCACTCCGAGCTGGCTTTCGCTTATTCCGTTAGAATCAACACCTTGTGGCAGACCTGCATTCTCGTTGACGATGATGATGTCCCCTATGTTCTCGTAGGATTTCGGTACGGGCGCGCCAGGGTTCAGGATCGTAAGACCCGCGCCGTCAACCACATTATTATAATATTCTTCATTTGATGGGCTAACTTCGTCGAAAAAGATTCCGTCAACGCCATACCAGTCATGGTATGCATTAACTTCGTATTTCACTGCGTCTGCACTCTTGCCCGCATAACCCGTTGCAACATAGCCAACGACCTTTATGTCCGCACCTTGCAGATCATTAATGACGTTTGTCCAATGCGAATCTCTGCCTACTCCGGGACCGTTTGACGGGTTGATGATTGCAATAATTTCTGTATCTCTGTTTTTCTCCTTCGCATCAATCAACGTGCCCCATCCCGAGTCCCATCCATACATCGGTACTACCAAGCCATTGCCGGTGTCCGCGAATGCATGGCCTGCTGTTGTCAGAACCGCTGTCAAAAGCGCAGCTGCAACAATCACTGCAGCTGTTATCTTTGGTCTCTTGTCTGATTGCATTAGAGCGAGCAGCCTTTCGCACTTCATTTATCATTATTGGAATGGTTTTCAGACCTCATCTTCGGAAAGAATCGTATAACATGTTAAAATAAAATAAATCCGATAGTTACCCGCTAACATCAGTGAACCGCATTTGGTTTGATTTGTCTCGTGAATCATTGGGAAAGTTTATCCGCCCATGGACATTGTACCTACCATGTTTCATAATTGCCAAAGGCAATCGCAGTTACAGATAGGGTGATAAGAAAGTTCATGCCTCCGCGCTCGCCTCAGGCGAGGAAAGGCGATAGCGGGGTGGTGTTAGTAGCAGGCGGCAGCAGATTCTACCACGGCGCGCCAGTGCTTGCATCGATGGCCGCTCTTCGATCTGGATCTGATCTGGTCTATACGGCAGTCCCACGATCAATATTAACCGCCGTCATTCTATTCTCTCCTGCGATAATCGCCCTTCCGCTACCAGACGACAAGCTGACAGTCGGATCGGCAAGCAGGCTGATCGCAATGATGCCGAAACACGCAGATGCGGCTGCGATAGGCATGGGGATGACGCTAAAGCCGGAAGCAATATCCGCACTGGTTGGCAAGCTAAGAGAGTCCGAGACGAAGATGCTGCTTGATGCCTCTGCCCTCATACCTCAGGTGCTGACGGACATCTCTGGCACTGGAAGCATCGTAACGCCGCACGCAGGCGAATACCGGCGGCTTTTTGGCAGCGATCCTGGAACGACAAAGGAAGAGATGATATCAACCGAAAAAAAAACTGCGAAAGAGCATGGAATAACAATAGCGCTGAAAGGATGGATGAATGTGATTTCAGACGGCGAACAAACTGCTGCAATAAAGAGGTCTACTCCTGCAATGACTGTGGGCGGGACGGGTGATGTTCTATCAGGGCTCGCTGCGGGGCTGCTGGCGAGAATGAAAAAACCTTTTGAAGCTGCAGTTTCAGCTGTATATCTTAACGGGATAGCAGGCAGCATTGCGTTCAGGCGCACTGGTCTTCACATGATAGCCACCGACCTGATTGACAGCTTGCCCAACGCGATGAAACCATTTGACAGGATCGAGTAGACGAAAGTTCATACACACAACATCTTTTGCGATGTTTCCAGTGGAAAGATGCAGCAGCACTCCAGCATTTCCTGCTCAAGAAATATACATCTTTCAAACGCAAAGCCCGGGGCTGGGTAGCCGGAACGTCCACAGGAACGCACTTTCTATAGAATTAGATCTCTGTAGGTGCGTCAATGTTTGGGACTCTGCGAAACATGTACTTCAGACGTCCCCTGCTTCCATACCTAAATGGGAATAGTTGCTGCATTCGTATATAAGACTCTAATCTAGCCCAACGTTGTTCGTTGTCGATGATGCTACTGATCTGGAAAGTGAATTTCGATCATGAAGTTGGAACAAGGCGAAACCCTGCAAAACCCCTGACGCAACCAATTTTAATGGCTCCTCTGTCACTGGAGGTGTATCTATATGAGTGAACCGGCTCCAGAGCACCTGATCACGTTTGAAGAGTTTTCAAAAGTTCACTTGAGGGTGGGCAAGGTGACCCACGCAGAGGCAATGCCGGGTATGAAGAAAGTGTTCAAGGCGACTGTGGACATAGGTAATGAGCAGAGGGACCTTGCCGTGGGAGGAGCCCTGCACTACAAGCCGGAAGAGTTTGTGGGACGGATAGTGGTAGTCTGCACCAACCTCGAGCCGAAAAAGATAGGCAACATTATTTCAAGAGGCATGCTATTAGCTGCTGACGGGCCGGAGGGTAAGCCTCTGTTTCTGACAATTACAGAAGATGCACCGGTGGGCGCACCGATACATTAGGAATGCATCAAGCGCATCTATTCCTAGGATGCACTATCCATACTACTAATTTTGCATGACCGCTTTTTCGTGTGGGCAAGAATGTCTTATGATTGAGCGTGGACACGTGTACTTTCGGCGCAAGCAATTGTGCGCTTTTGGAGTTGCGAACTACTCAAACTTCAAGATACACGCTTCTTGCTTTCCCGGCTGAATCTCGCTTATCCGTTTCTGTTGTTGTGGGATGCCTTAGAGGTTTTTTCTGTCTGTACAACAAGAGCCTGCAGCTGGCACTGCCCACAACCTCTGTGTGATGGTGGTTGTAGTGGTAAACAGGAACCTGTCATCATGCAGGAACATCAAGAAGCCCTCCAAGGGTTGAGAAGATATATCTGCAGGGGCCGCTAGCCTATACCTGGACCGAATTTTGATGGTCCATTCTTCCTGCTCTGAATTTCCTCAAGAATCGACTCGTATTGCCTGTCAAGAGGCTTTGTGTCTATCGCTATATTCTCCAGTTTTGAAAATGCGGAAATTATTGTCTTTGCGGCAAGGGGCTGCGGCATACTTGTCTCGGCTATCTCTCCAAACAGCCCTATTGCATCAATTCCTCTTTCTACTGCAAGCCCGAGGATGAGGCCGTTGAACCATGTAATGGTCGTTATCTCGTTTCCCACAAGCTCGATGCCAGCTTTTGCCAGCACTTTCTTGAGCTCCGGCCTGTTGACGACACCACATGCTCTCGGCGCGCCTGTCACCTGCTCGCGCAGGTACCCTCCAGCACCATAAAGCCTTGTCACTTTGCCTATCGACTGGGCATAATCAAGCAACACGTTACACAGCTTGTGAAGCGACCCGGGGTCTTGTGGCTGCGTCTCGCCGGTGAATATCATCAACTTGTGCCTCTTATCATAGCTTATCTTGTATGTGTCAGTCGCACTCTTTGCGACACCGTCGGAGTAACTGACCCATGGCTTGTCACTTGAAACTATCTCTGCTACGAGTTCTGCTTTTAGATGGTCCGATAAGAACGAGGAGACTAGCCCACCAACCTTGCCCATGTCGGGGAGCGATGCAAGTAAAGTGAATTCAGAAGCCTTGATGTCATTCAGCTTGTTTACCCTGATCATTTTTTCTTCCTTCCATCCCGTTTATCTTTGCCAAAAAGCCGCAGATAGATGTATAGTCCTGTTGCGAAAAGCCGCTATTGTTTGCAGCGCGAAATATCTGCTCTGCTAGCGCAGTCTGCGGCAGCGTGATGCCTGATGACCTGGCAGTGTCAGTTGCAAGCTCCAAGTCCTTTAGCATGTTCTTCAGATGAAACGACGGCGTAAAATCGTTCCTGACCATCTTGGGGCCTTTCTTTTCAGACAGGCCAGTCTTGAAATAAGTTGAATTCAGTATCTCCACAAACATCGATGGGTCAATCCCTGATCCCTTGGCAAGTATTATGCCTTCAGACACTGCGCTTGCGACAAGTGCAATGTTCAGGTTCATGGCAAGCTTGATCGCGTTTGCAGACCCGTCTCTGTCTCCGATGTAAAAGGTCTTGCCAAGTTTTTCGATGACTTGTCTTGCCCTTTCAAAGGCCTGCCTGTTGCCTGCCACCATTGGCACTAGGTCGCCTGTCTCGGCAGCAGCCGGTCCTCCCATCACTGGCATTCCGAGCATCTCAATCCCCGCATTGCGCAATTCGCCTGCGCAATAGGCTGACTGAGCAGGAGATATGGTGCTTGCGTCGGCGACTATTACGCTGCGATTGGATGTTTCAATGATGCCACTGGTGTCCTTGCCGAACAATATTTCCTTGACCGCTGCAAAATCGGTAACAACTGTTATAACAAGATCGCAACTGTCAGCAAGCTCTTTTGGGCTCGATACCACTGTGGCACTCTCTGAAAACCTGCTCGCCTTAGAGACAGTTCGGTTATACACAGATACCTTGTGGCCAGTGCTGATCAACCTTGTAGCAATGCCCGAACCCATGAGACCGAGTCCTGCGACGCCAACTCTCATATACAGATGCCCTCAACAACAGCGAGCATAAAAAACTATGCTCCTGGAAGACCCTCCCTCCCTTGAAGGTGCTCCTTGATTTAATACATTGAGTACAGTTAATGATGCGCATCAACATGTCTGGCCTCTGGTACAGCGGAGCAGCGGTTCTTGAAGAAAAGAAGAGCAAATCAATACTTCATCCGTTCTCTGTCAAAGGCTATAGCGGCCTCGCGATAAACCCGTACCAGGGATGCAGCCACCGATGCGCCTACTGCTATGCCACATACGAATGGTCTCCAGAATTTTACGACAGGATTTACGCCAAGAGCAATGCCGATGAGGTGTTGGACAGGCAGCTGGCGATATGGAATTCTGATACAATCGACACGGTAATGGTGGCTTCGGCGACGGACGCATACCAGCCGGCAGAGCTACGATACGGCCTTACCCGCAAGTGTGTTCAAGTATTGCAGAAATACAACGTGCCCTATTGTGTGTTTACAAAATCGGCCACAATAATCGAGCGCGACCTTGAGCTCCACCGCAAGTATCGTCACAACTGCTTTCTCATCTGGTCTATAACAACAGTCGATGAAAGGAAGAGGAGGGTAATTGAGCCCGGCACCCCGCCGGCGAGCAGGTTGTTTGAGACAATAAAGAAATTCACAGATGCCGGCGTGTGCTGCGGTGTCAATGTTGATCCGATAATGCCGCTTGTCACTGATGCCGATGAAGATCTGGAGGCGATAGTCAAAGCCTGCAGCGAGGCGGGACTGAACCATGTCTTTGGAGCGATGCTCAGGCTTCGGGCCGACATCTGGGAACGTATAAAGATCGCCTTGAGGTTGCTCGGAAACGCTGATGGGGTTGAAAGGTACAAGCAGTTCTACGGGTTCCAGGAGCCCCTTGAAGCTGGCTATGTTTCAGCCAAGAAGTGGTACGCAGATCAGGTCATTAACAGGCTTGAAAGCCTGGTGAAGATCTACGGGATGTCCTGTGAGTTCCCCGACTTTCTGGGGCCTCGGCGCATAGATAGGTCACATACAGGGCAGACGAGCCTGCACAATTTCATCCATGTAGGCTAGCAACGTGCCCATACCCAACCTGCATTTGATTTACTTCGTCTTGCGGTCAGTAAAAAATATCAGTTCACATTCACAGTGACCGTCAATCCTTATCTGTCTTCCGCATCTTGGGCAAATTGACAGAGGGACAGGAGTCTCTTCTGCAGAGAGAGCTGACATACTCTCTATTGGCCACCGGTATTAATAAGAATTTAGTACATTTCAAATATGCTTCGATGAGTTTTTCTTCCATGACAGATGATATAGAAGAACTTCAAGTATAGTGGGTGCCAATATTGAAATTTTTGCAAATCATAGAATCATTATTAGCACGCCAGACAATCCTCAGGACATGCAATATCGCAATCCTACGCCCACAGTCGATATCATCTTGCAGCGTCAATCCAAGATCTTGATGATAAGGCGTAAGAGGGATCCCTTCAAGGGCCAGCTTGCGCTTCCCGGAGGCTTTATCAACGAAGGTGAAACCGCAGAAGCGGCTGCGAAGAGGGAGGCTATGGAGGAGACTTCGCTTGAGATTGAGCCGATAGAAATCTTGGGAGTATATTCTGACCCAAAGCGCGATCCTCGCAAGCATATCCTCACTGTCGTGTTTGTCGGGATAGTTGTCGGGGGTTCGGACAAGGCAGGCGATGATGCTGAAAGTGTGGAATGGGTAGACCTCGCCGACATTGAAAAACAGCGGATCGCCTTTGATCATCTCACAATACTCCGCGATTACAAGAAGTGGAAGGCGTCAGGCGGAACCTTCTGGTCAACCAAAAGAAGAAATGATTAAAATCCCTGCCATCCAATGAAAAGCAGTTTGCGCACTGAGAAGGACATTCGGCTCAGGATAGACCTGCTGGAGGGCCAGTCCAGTTCCATCGCTAAGATGCTAACAAAGGCCATCCGCGACAACAATGAAAAGGCGTTCAAGGAGTATGCAGAGCGTTTAGCTGCTAACAGGGGTAGGGTGGAAGAATTGTTGTGGGTTCTCGGGGAAAGGGCAGGCCAGAGCGTGCTTGACCTGCAGGTTGTAGGCAGAAGCAACCTTTCCGTAAAGGATGCCATTGAAAAACTTCGAACGGGTGAGATGAAAATGGATGATCTTTCATCAGACGCGCAGGCGATGATAAGAAAAGGTGCGCTGGAAATGAAAAATGCGCGCAAACCTAGCTGATATTTCTGGTATTAGCTTGTACAAATTATTTGAGATGCGCTCGTATACTGCAAAATATATATAAAACATAACAGCGTTATATGAGCTGCACATGACCGCAAAAGAAGACCTGAACATGGATTATAGCAAGTATGACTTTAAGGATTCAACAGAGCTTTATGTATACCTCAGCAAGAAGGGGCTCTCTAGAGGCACTATCGAGGAGATCAGCCGACTAAAGGGCGAGCCAGACTGGATGAGGGATTTCAGGCTCAGGTCGTATGAGGTCTTTATGAGCAAACCAATGCCAAACTGGGGAGGCGACCTTAGCAAGATTGATTTTCAAAATATCTACTATTATGCCAAGGCTGCCGAAAAAAGCAGCAAGAGCTGGGAAGATGTTCCCGAATCCGTAAGGAATACTTTTGAAAAGCTCGGCATCCCGGAAGCAGAGCGCAAGTTCCTTGCAGGTGTGGGTGCACAGTACGAATCTGAAGTCGTTTACCACAATTTGAGGGAAGATCTGCAAAAGCAAGGTGTAATCTTTGTCGACACCGATACTGCAGTCAAGGAATATCCCGAGATTGTAAAGAAACACTTTGGCAAGGTCATCCCGCCGGAGGACAACAAGTTTGCAGCCCTCAATAGCGCAGTATGGTCTGGCGGATCGTTCATTTACGTACCACCAAACGTCAAGGTCGAGTTGCCTCTGCAGGCCTATTTCAGGATAAACGCTGAAAACATTGGCCAGTTTGAAAGGACGCTTATAATAGCTGACGAAGGAGCAGAGGTGCACTATATCGAAGGCTGCACCGCGCCAGTATATACTACAGAATCCTTGCACTCTGCCGTAGTCGAGCTAATTGCAAAGAAGGGTGCCAAGATCAGGTACACTACCATTCAGAACTGGAGCAAGGATGTCTACAATCTTGTTACCAAGAGGGCGTATGCTTACGAAAACGCCAAAGTCGAGTGGATCGACGGCAACATCGGTAGCAAGCTGACCATGAAGTATCCTGGCGTCTACATGCTCGGCAAGGGAGCACACGCCGAAGTCGTGTCGGTGGCTTTTGCAGGAGATGGTATGCACCAGGACGCGGGGGCAAAGGCGGTCCATCTTGCGCCAAACACCACTTCAAGAATCACGAGCAAGTCTGTCAGCAAGGACTCTGGAAGAACTACCTACAGGGGCCTCTTGCACGTCGCCAAGGGCGCGACCGGTGTCAAGTCAAATGTCAGATGTGATGCATTGCTCCTCGACGAGCGGTCCAGAACGGACACGTACCCATACATCGAAGTCAACGAGGACGATGCCACGATCACACACGAAGCGACTGTGGGAAAGATTGGTGAGGACCAGATATTCTACCTGATGAGCAGGGGATATTCAGAGTCTGATGCACTGTCACTCATCGTGGGCGGGTTCATGGATCCATTCACAAAAGAGCTGCCAATGGAGTATGCAGTAGAGCTTACTAGGCTGATCAAGCTCGAAATGGAAGGCTCTGTCGGATAAAACCCGGTCGCGGTGATTCAGTAAAAATGGCTACTACTTTGCTATCCTCAATTGACAGCACGTACATAGATTCACTAGCCAACGGCGGGCCCGGCTGGCTCGTTGCAATGCGCAAACAGGCGTTTTCACAGTACCAGACGTTGCCCGCAGAAGTTTCGCCGCTGTATTCAAAGTATTCCGACGTAAACAAGATCAAGTCGCAGAACGTGCACCTTTCGCAATCAAGGCAAGCGGCGCTCAGCAAGGACCTTGCTGACCGGCTAAAAGAGCTTGAAAGCGAAACGGGAGTGTTGCAGGTCGGCCAAGAGATCGACCGGATTTTTGTCAAAGATGGTGTAGCCAAACAGGGCGTCGTTGTTTCGAGCATAAAGGAGGCGCTTGTCAAGCATGGTGATTTGGTAAAATCACACATGGAGGCAAACCCGCTCAATTATGGCGAAGACAAGTATTTGGCACTTGAGGCATCAGCATTCCAGTCAGGCATTTTTATCTACATTCCGAGGAATACTGTACTGGAAGAGCCGATTAGGATAATCACTTCGCTTGCTGATGATGGCACTTCTCTGATATCTCGGAACATTGTTGTAGCTGACACTGGCTCCAAGGCGACTGTTGTGCAGGAGGTCTATGCTCCCGGCTCGTCTGGACGGCAGGAGATCCAGCAAGGATACTTTGAGCTGATAGAGACAAGCGTCAAACCAAACGCCCACCTGGAGCTGGTCACTCTGCAGGCGATGGCTGCGGACACTGTCAATGTTTCAAACAGGAAGGCGATTGTTGAGAGGGACGCCAAGATGTCGTGGTATCTCGGCATGTTTGGATCGCTTTTGTCGCGCTACAAGACTGATAGTACCATGAAGGATGCAGGCGCATCCGCAGAAGACGTGGAGATCATTTTCGGTGATCAGAACCAGTCCTTTGACGTGACTTCGAACCTGATACACAACGGGAAGCATTCAAGAGGTAGGGTTCTGGTCAAGTCGGTTCTCAAAGACACATCCAAGTCTCTGTTCAAGGGCATGATCAAGATCGGGAAAGACGGCAAAGGCACCGAGTCGTATCTTGCCGGTCATGCAATCCTGCTTGACCGGGGAGCAAAGTCTGACTCCATACCTGGCCTTGAAATTGAAACCAACGAAGTAAAGGCGACGCACTCTGCATCAGTTGCCCAGATCGACGAGAACCAGATCTATTACCTCTGCACACGCGGCCTGAGCAGGGAAGGCGCCAAACGCGAGATTGTGGCCGGCTTCCTGGAGCCCCTGTCCAGAAAGATGGGTCCAACTATCAGGGCGTGGGTTAACTACCTTATCGAGAACAAATGGCAGGGCAAGCAGCTAATGCTGAGGACAGATGAAGCTATGGAGCAGATCTTGGAAGTAGAAAAATCTCGCTACCGCGAAACACAGGACATTTTCGAGAAGCACTACAAGTACCGGTAGTGGTGGTGCTAGAAGAGGTAGCAGAAATGTCTGAAGATTGGGTAAAGGTGTGCGATGACAAGGCGCTCAAGGATGGAGACCTGCTGGATTTCGATTATGGTGACAAGAAGATTCTTCTTGTAAGGACTGGCGGCAAGGTGTTTGCTACAGACAGAATTTGCACACATGCATACGCCGATCTGTCAACTGGAATGTTGAACGAGGAAGAGAAAACGGTCACCTGTCCGCTTCATCTGTCTGCGTTCAAGCTCGATTCTGGAGTGCCGCAGAATCTGCCTGCGGAAGAGCCGCTCAAAACTTACAAGGTTAAAATACAGGACAACGCAATTTATATTCAGTTGGGATAATAGGATGATGCAAAAGGGCGTTCTCGATGTTGAAAAGATAAGGGCAGATTTTCCTATCCTCAATCGCAAGGTAAGCGGAGGCAAGCCCTTGGTATATCTCGACAATGCAGCGACTACACAAAAGCCCCTTGCAGTCATCGATGCTATCCATGATTATTATCTGAATTACAACTCAAACATCCACCGAGCAGTTCACCAGCTTGCAGAAGAGGCCACGATCGCTTTTGAGAAGACGAGGGAAAAGGTGGCAAAATTCATCAATGCGAGGTCGACAGAAGAGATCATTTTCACCCGCAACGCGACAGAGGCACTCAACCTCGTTGCATACTCGTGGGGCCGGTCCAACCTCGAGAAGGATGACAAGGTAGTGATTACAGAGATAGAACACCACAGCAATATCGTGCCATGGCAGATACTGACTTCTGAAAAGGGCGCTAGGCTGGAATACATTGGCGTCGACGACAACGGCTACCTGAAGATGCACGAGTACAAGCAGCACCTTGACAGCAACAGGGTCAAGCTGGTATCTGTGACACACATGTCAAACGTCCTTGGGACAATCGTCCCTGTTCACGATATTATCAAGATGTCGCATGAAAAGGGAATCCCTGTGATGATAGATGGCGCACAGTCTGTTCCACACATGAAGGTGGATGTGCAGGAGATGGATTGCGATTTTATGGCGTTTTCCGCTCACAAGATGCTTGGTCCAACGGGAGTCGGGGTACTGTATGTAAAACGAGACCTTTTAGAAAAGATGCCGCCGTTCATGGGAGGTGGCGACATGATAAAGGAGGTCCACAAGTATGAGACAAGATATAACGATCTGCCATACAAGTTCGAAGGTGGGACTCCAAACATTGCTGATGTGATTGGCTTTGGTGCTGCGATTGACTACCTGAACAAACTTGGTATGGACAGGGTCAGAGAGCATGAAATTGAGCTGACAAAATATGCTATTGATGCTGTCTCGGGTGTAAAGGGTGTTACACTTTACGGCCCACGCGATGCAAACGACAGAGGGGGCGTTGTGTCGTTCAACATTGGCGACATTCACCCACACGACCTCGCTACTATAATGAACGATCACGGGGTCGCGATAAGGTCTGGACACCACTGCGCACAGGTGCTTATGGAGAGACTCGATGTTGCTGCTACGTCGCGAGCAAGTTTTTATATCTATAACACAAAAGAGGAAATAGACACATTCATTGGAGCACTGGATGAAGCAAGGAGGTTATTCAAGATTTGAGTGATGATATTTACCGGGAAATAATCCTTGACCACTACCGCAACCCGAGGAACAAGGGTAAGCTGCCCGACGCCGACGTGAGCATACACGATAGCAACCCTCTGTGTGGCGACGAGATTGACATACATCTCAAAGTTGACGGCGACAAGATAAAGGACATTCGGTTCGAAGGCAGGGGCTGCGCAATAAGCCAAGCAAGCGCTTCTATGCTGACCGAGATGGTAGCCGGAAAGCCGCTGACTTCTGTCAAGGAGCTCACAAAGGATGACATTCTTGAGAACATTGGCCTGATGAACCTCGGACCAGCCAGAATCAAATGTGCGCTGTTATCGCTCAAGGTGTTAAAGCTGGGCATGGTAAAGTACTATTCCGACAGGGATCCTGCTTCTGCCAAGAAACTGCAGGAAGATTCGAAGGGTCTGTAGATATAGATGCCCCGGGTCAACAGCCACGATATTCGCAAGATTATATTCGACAATTTCAACGACACCGATACACGATTCTCTAATGACGAAATGCTTGGTTACCTGAACCAGATGGAACAGTACAAGGCACTGGACGACGTGCTTGACTTTGAGGATGTTCTCCTAGACATGGAAAAGTCTGGCCTGCTCCGTCCGATCGCCCAGAACTTTAACACCCGCTATTATCGGTTGTGGAACACACTAGAACCGGCCACGTGCGGGGCTTGCGGACTTGCGACCTATTTTGCACCAAGCGAGGAAGGCAAGGTCTGCCCCAAGTGCAACGCCCCGATGTAGTAGTTGTAATCTGAGGGAAAACAGTTAAACGACAACAACCACGCTCTTTTCACTGGTTGTCGTTTGCGCCTGTAAACAAGCCCCCTTGGATGATAAGGACGCGCTCAATGCATTTTGTCGCGCTCGTGACAGCGTTCATTGTATTCAGCGCAATAGTGGTATCTGGCGTCACGTCCGGAGCTGACGACGCGGCAAGCCGCTACTTCAAGTCAATCCAGGGAAATGCCGCAGTTGATGCAGTAATGATAGTCATAACTACAATGGGCGATGTATCGACGTTATTTCTTGCTGGCATAGTATTGACAATAATCAGGCGTACAAGGAAGGCTGGCATGATCTTTTTGATCGCATTGATAGTGATCGTTGTTCTGGTGATGTACATGAAACCCTTGATCGGCAGAGAGATCCCTCCGTACGCGTTTGAGCCTGCACTTGAATTTCCAGAGAATTTCCGCCTCGAAAACGATAGTCTCGCTCCGTTTGCCGCCGATTTTGGATATCCTTCGGGCCATGCGTCGCGCACTACTGCCTTTGCCTTCATTATTGGCTTTGTCCTCTATCAGAAATCAAGAAAGGCTGCCTATGCGATCTGGGCACTTCCGGTAATGGTCGGCATCACACGGCTCTATGTGATGCAGCACTACCCGACCGACCTTATCGGAGGATTCCTCTTTGGCGGCATGGTGTCTGTGGTACTTGCAAATGCCATGAAGCTCGAGCAGCCTTTCTTTATGTCGAGGATAAAAGGCAAGGAAGACAAGCCCTCTTCCAAGCCGCCGGGTGGAAATCTTTAATTTTGGTCAGGGGGTATTGTACTACCACTGGATAATGCCTCTATTATTGAACATCGCCGGGTCAGAGTGGGTGATAATTATACTGCTTGGGCTAATCTTGATCTTTGGCACCAAAAGGCTCCCACAGGTTTCGAGAACGCTGGGCAAGGCGATGGGCGAATACGAAAAGGCGAGGGCAACATTCCGGCGCGAAATGGAGGAGGCAATGGAACCTGTAAAGAGTATGAGTCGGATGCCCAAGATTACCGGTCCTGTTGCCACCGAGAGGGAAAAACTCGAAACAATCGCCAGTTCGCTTGGTATAGACGACTATGAAGGTCTGACAGACGAGCAACTGCGCACCCTTATATCAAAGAGAATGGCCAGCCAATAACACTTGTAGAGCGATTCTTCAATTCTTCAACACTTAAATACACAACTGTGAGACACCATTGCCATGTCAGCAACAATCAACCCGTTTGAGGTCGCTCTTAAACAGCTTGACGAAGCGGCAAAGATCATAAAATTAGATAAGGGTTTACACCAGGTTTTGGCACACCCAAAGCGCGTTCTTACGGTTTCGTTGCCGGTTAAAATGGACAACGGCGAAATCCGTGTCTTCACTGGGTTTAGGTCGCAGCATAACGACGCTCGCGGCCCGTACAAGGGAGGCATACGCTACCACCCGCAGGTGACCGTTGACGAGGTCAAGGCCCTGTCGATGTGGATGACTTGGAAGTGTGCAGTTGCAGACATCCCTTACGGAGGTGGCAAGGGTGGGATCATCTGCAATCCAAAGGAAATGTCAAACGGCGAGCTTGAGCGCCTGACCCGGCGCTATGCCTACGCCATAGCAGACATTATTGGCCCGCACACAGACATCCCTGCGCCGGACGTATACACTGGCGGCAAGGAGATGGCATGGATAATGGACACGTACTCTGCGCTCAAGGGCAACTATGTCCAGCCAGAGGTCATTACCGGCAAGCCTATCGCAATTGGCGGGTCGCTTGGGAGAAACGAGGCTACCGGACGCGGCCTCGCCTTCACTGTTAGAGAAGCGGCAAAGAAATTGAATATAGATATGAAATCCGCCACGGTAGCGGTTCAGGGCTTTGGAAACGCCGGCCAGTTTGCGTCGCAATTAGTTGAAGAGCAGGGCGCCACCGTCATTGCGGCCTCTGACTCGAAAGGTGGTGTCTTTAACAAGGAAGGAATGAGGGTAGATGCTCTGCGCAAGCACAAGGAAGAGACTGGCTCTGTAGTCGGGTTCCCGGGCGCAAAGTCGATCAGCAACGAGGAGTTGCTTGAAACAGAGTGCACGATACTGATACCCGCAGCCCTTGAAAACCAGATCACTGGCAAGAATGCCGGCAGAGTGAAGGCCAAGGTTGTCGCAGAAGCGGCCAATGGACCTACAACTCCTGAAGCTGATGAAATCTTGTACAAGAACAAGGTCTTGATCATCCCCGACATCCTTGCTAACGGTGGCGGTGTTACTGTTTCGTATTTTGAGTGGCTGCAAAACCTGCGCAGGGAATACTGGACAGAAGCAGAAGTCAACGAAAGGCTGGACAGGAATATAACCAAGTCTTTCCTTGACACTTATGAGACGTCAGAAAAGTACGGCGTCAACATGCGCAAGGCCAGCACCGTCCTTGCCGTGAACAGGGTTGTCGAGGCAATCCAGATAAGAGGGCTCTGGCCGTAAGAGTCTCTGCTTCTTTTTCTCCATTCTTTTTCCAAAGTTTTTCAGACAGCAAAAAGTCTTGAGCGACCGCTGGGTCATGGAAAATTAAGTGGAAAATTAAGAAAAGAGGGGTTTCTTCTTGCTTACTCTGTGCTGAACGAGTGTCCGCACGAGCAGCTCTTGGTTACGTTGGGGTTGCTTATCTTGAAACCCGAGCCCATGAGGCTCTCGATATAGTCAATGTTGGCGCCCTTTAGGTATCTCTGGCTGTAGCTGTCGAGCAACAGCTTGACGCCGTTTTGTTCAAGAACCTGGTCGTCCTCATCTGGTTTTTCTTCAAACCCCATCCCGTAAGACAGTCCTGCGCATCCTCCGCCGGAAACGTATACTCTCAGGTAAAGGCTGGAGTTGCCTTCTTGCTTCATGAATTCGGCAACCTTCTCAGCTGCCTTGGGGGTTATTGTTACTGTTTGCTGCTGAACGCTTTCCATCAGGCTACTCTTGACCAATTAAATATAATAAACTTTTTCCCCTGTTACTGCTTGGCTTCAGGGGTAGTCGCTTCTGCCTTCTTTGGCTGCTCTTCTGCCTTCTTTGGCTGCTGTTCCTCTACCTTCTTTTGCTCAGCTTCAGGTGCAGAGTAGGTTTCCACGAATTTAACGTTCTTGACAGATGGTACGAACTTGAAGATGTCGTTTGCCACTGCGCGCTTGATTATCTGCAGACCTTCTGCAAGGTATGCCTCTTCGGGAAGCTCGATCTCGACATTGGGCGCTGCAAGATTGATCTTGACCTTGCTTTCTTCCAGTCCTGTCCTCCTTTTCAAGAGTGCTGTTATCTTTTCATTGTCAGTTTCCAGCTTCTTTGTTACGCTTACATCGTACAACAGCGTCTTGCCTGCGAATCTGTGGTTAAAATCGACCTGAATCCTGCCAGAACCGACATAGCGGACAATTCCCGTCCTGTCGTCGACTTCAATAACGTCTCCAACACCGACTTCGTCGGCCTTGTCGCCCAGTTTGCGCTGGGGGATCATCCTTACCTTGTTTGGGTCGCGTTCGCCAAAACCCTTGTCTGGCGTGATCTCCACGTTGAGCTTATCTCCCACATTGGCGTTTGCAAGTGCCTCATCTAGGCCCTTGAGTACCCAGCTTTCGCCTACAGAAACAAGACGTGGCTCATACTTGCGCGTCGGGTCGTACAACTGGGCCGTCTTCTTGGCCTCTTCTTCAATTGTTGTTTCGAAAACTTCGTTAGTGTCTTTAACTCTAGCAGTGTAATCCACCAATATGAGAGAACCCTTTTCCAAAGGCATAGAAACCGACTTCTGTTTTACCTTATATTAATCTTCAAAAAGTGAGGAGGGTGTGTTATCCAAGCGCCTTTAGCTTGTCCATTGCCACTGATGTTGCTTCTGGATTTGTCTTTATTCCAAGCATGTTCATTGCAGAAGCGATTGACGATATTGTCCTCATGACGTGATAGCGACCAACTTCGCCCATTGATCCAACCCTGAATACCTTGCCCTTCAGGTCGCCAAAGCCCCCTGCAACCAAGACCTTGAATTCGCTTGACAACAGACCGCGGAATTTCTTGTCGTCCATCCCTGGAAGGTAATTGACTGCAATGATCATATTGCTCCTTGCGTCCGGCTTTGCAAATGGAGTTAAGCCAAGCGCGCTCAAGCCCGCATAGAACGCATCCGCGCAGATCTTGTGGCGCCTTATTCTGTTCTCCATACCTTCTTCGAGCACAATGTCCAGTGCTTCTCTGAACGCATAGTAAAGTGGCAGGGCCGGTGTGAACGGCGTTTCATAATGTTCTTCGTAATACTTGAAGTACCGCTTCAGGTTCAGGTATTGTGTCGGAGGTGGGTTCTCCTGCATGTACTTTTTCGCGCGTTTGCTTACAGAAACTGGCGAAACACCCGGAGGAGCCGCGAGGGCCTTCTGAGAAGCAGTGACGCAAATGTCGACATTCCACTTGTCTACTGGAAGCTCGTCGCCACCAAGGATCGAAACTGCGTCAGCAATGAAATATGCACCTCTTCTTGCTGCAAGCTCACCAAGTTTGTCCATGTATCTTATCGTTGTGCCAGTGGAAGTTTCATTGTAAACCGCATAAAGCGCCTTGATGTCCTTGTTGTTGTCAAATGCCTCTTCAAACTTGTCATAGGGCGGGTTCTCGCCTGGCGGCGCGTTTATCCTTATCGCCTGTCCGCCCCAGCTATCGATCAAGTCGGCAAGCCTGGTGCTGAATTCGCCGTTGACCGGGATGATTGCCTTGTCTCCCTTCTTTATCAAGTTGACGACCGACGCTTCGACTGCGCCAGTGCCAGAAGTTGTAAGGAGTACAATGTCGTTTTCAGTCTGGAAGACCTTTTGGGTCTTTTCGACCACTGACTTGTATAATACGCGAAAATCTTCGCTCCTGTGATTTATCACAGGCGCCAGCATTGCATTCATGACCCTGTTTGGCACGTTCGTCGGACCGGGGAGCATTACGAGGTATTCCATGATAATCCCAAGACTGCGGGCAACTCAGCCATATTTAAATTAATTTGGGATGTCCGCGGGCCCTGCTAATCCGTACTTTACTGTCAACAGCCGATAATATCGGTGAATGTCAGAGTATGTGTCCAGTCCATACCAGCGGCAAAAGGGAACATACAGCCAAAACGGTCAAGAAAAATGGCAGAAAGGATGGGTGCTTAACTGCCGGTGGGCTAGCAAATGAGCAAGTTCCTGGCCAAAGCAGGAGCAGGCCGGACAATGTGCGAGACCTGTGCTGGAAAAAGTAGAATTAGAATCCCTGTGAGCATATGCAAACAAAGTGTATCCTGAAGCATTGACTGCCGGGATGCTCAAGTTATTAGAGACATATCCGTCGTCATGAAACATTTTATAAAACTGACAAAGCCGTGTGTTCCTGTTGTTGTCGTTGTCGTCGTCAATGATGAAGGCTCGACGTTCCAAGGTACTGCGGTATGCAAGGCAGGCAGGCTACGGCGTGATTGCAGCGTTCGAACCTGAGAACGTGTTCTACCTTACGGGATTTTGGGGCGAAGCCATAGCAGTCTGCACCGATGATGGTACGAAACTGATCGCACCAAAACTGGAATATGGCCGGGCCGAAAGAACCTCGATCGATTGCGAGGTTGTCTCCACAGAACGAGGAAGCGAGCTCATTTCTACTTTTGTGTCGCAGATAAAGAACAAAAAAGCGTGCACAGACTGCAGCAACTACTCTACTGTCGGGTCTGTTCACAAGCAAGGAGGTGACATTGCGGTCAACACTGAACCTTTCTTCCAAGCGCGCAGGATAAAAGATGATGTAGAGATCAAGACAATTGCAAAGGCATCCGGAATTTTAGATAAACTGTACGAAATATGCGAAGATGAGATCAGGGCTGGCTTGTCAGAGCGAGACCTTCAGGCGAAGCTGGTCTATGAAGGGATGCGGATGGGGGCAAACCCGCCTTCCTACAAGTCCACGCTCAATCCTCTCATTATTGCAGGCGGACCTAACGGCGCCCTCCCGCATGCAGAAGTCACCACTAGAAAATTCAAAAAGGGTGACATGATAGTCGTGGACCTGACTCTCAGGCATGCCGGATACATCGCCGACGCCACAAGGACTTTTGCACTCGGTTCGGCAACTACAGAGATGAAAAAGGTATATTCGATTGTGCAAGAGTCGCAAGAAGCTGGTCTTGAGGCGGCCAGATCGGGAGTTATGTGCGGCCACGTAGATGCTGCATGCAGAGACCTTATAGCAGAACATGGTTATGAAAAATTCTTTATACATTCTACCGGACATGGAATCGGATTGGACGTGCACGAGCCCCCTTGGCTTAGAATGAGAAACTCTGAAGAACTTAGGACCAATATGGCAGTAACTGTCGAGCCAGGTATATACATAGAAAACAAGTTTGGAATCCGGATAGAGGATAGCATCATTGTCACCAATGGAAGACCGCGGGTGCTCAACAAATTCACAAAAGACCTAGTTGTCATAGGTTGACTACGCAAAAGTAAGAATCCGTGTGTTTTGTTTCTTGATCGTACTTTTTTAATCTCACTTCTGTGCGTTCTTGTCATTGTTAACAGATTGTGCAACAATCTCCAAAATTTTTCTTGCTATGGCAGCCTTGCTCTCAAGAGGCAAATGGACGACCTGTTTCTTTTTGTCTACGATAAACACCTGATTCTTGTCTGATCCTGATTCCGAGCCTTTTCTACCAAGGTCGTTTGCAACTACGATGTCGGCGCCCGATTCCTGCAGCTTTTTGAATGCTTTTTCAACCAGCACAGAATCAGATACCCTATAGTCTGCTTTGAAAGCGACAAGAAAAGTATCCTTGCTCTTCTTTTTCACTTCATCGATTATTTTCTTTGTAGCGACAAGCGATAGTTCAAGCATACTGCCTGAACGCGTGTCAATCTTTCTATCTGATTTTCTTGACGGGGTATAATCGGCTACCGCGGCCGCCATTATCGCAATGTCATATTTTTTTGAGGATAGTTCTGAAACGATTGCCTTGTACATCTCCTCGCTTGTGCTCACGCGCACTGCTTTTCCGTTAGCGTTTTGGGTGCCATGCCCATAGATCAGGGTCACGTCTGCGCCCATCCGCTCGGCTTCTTGAGCTATCGCGATTCCCATCTTGCCTGAGCTGGTGTTTGTAATCACCCTTATAGGGTCGATGTGTTCGACAGTGCTGCCTGCCGTGACGATGACGCGCTTTCCTGTAAGTGGCCCTCCTGACAATATTCTGATGGCTGCAGCGGCCACCTGCTCGGGCTCGGCAACCTTTGCCTTGCCCTCTTCAACACTCGGCTCTACAAATGTGACTTGCATCTTCAACCTCTCAATATTCTGCTGTATGAACTTGTTTTCATACATCGCCTCATGCATCGCGGGCGCAATAATTATCGGGATCTTGCTTCCAAGCGCGACGCTCAGGACTGAAGTGACTGGGGTATCGTCTATTCCTGCAGTCATCTTGCCAAGCGTGTTGGCTGTGCAGGGGTAGACGATTATCAAATCCGACATGCCATAGTCTGCAAGCATGACGTGTTCTAGGTTACCGGTCAGCTTTGTGACGACATCGTTGCCTGTAGCCCACTTCATCATTTCAGGGTGCAGGAGGGTCGCTGCAGTTGATTCTGTCATGACTGCATGAACATCTGCTCCATGGCGCATCAGCAACCGCGCAAGATCAATGGCGCGGTATGCCGCCACACTGCCTGTAATGCAGAGTACTATTTTCTTATCGACAAGCTCAGTCCCGTCAGTCCTGACAATGTCTTTTGAAGGGTGCACGCCTCGCTTTGTCTTTATCATTTCTCGTTCACCGCCCTTCTGAATTTCTCCAGCTCTTCCGGTCCCATGTGAAATGTGTTTGATTCCTCCGGGAATCTTCCTTCCTTGACTTCTCTTGTATAATCTGAGACGGCATCAAATATGGACTTGCTAATCTCGGCGTACCTCTTTACAAACCTCGGCTTGATGCCTTCGTAAATGCCAAGCATGTCGTGGAGAACCAGAACCTGCCCATCGCATCCTGCACCAGAGCCTATCCCTATCGTCGGAACAGACACACTCTTTGTTATCTCTTCTGCTACTTCGCTTGCGACCATTTCGAGCACGATGCTGAAAACACCGGCCTTTTCAAGGGCCTTTGCGTCTTCGATCAGTCTTATCGCAGTGTCTTTCGTCTTTCCCTGGAGCTTGTAACCCTCCCATAGCGATGATGTCTGTGGCTTTAGTCCGATGTGACCCATCACCGGGATTCCCGCATCCACTATCGCCTTTACCGTGTCAACGGTCTCCAAACCGCCCTCTAGCTTGACTGCATCACATCCTGCCTTTACCAGCTGCACTGCGTTCTCAACTGCAACACTTGGATTTGGCTGGTAGGAACCAAAGGGCATGTCGCCGACTATCATCGCCCTTTTGACGCCCCTTGCCACTGCACCGCAAAATATCGTCATTTCCTGCATGCTGACCGGCACTGTGCTAGTATATCCAAGCACCACATTTCCTGCGCTATCGCCCACGAGCAGCACATCAACACCTGCTTTGTCGCAGATAAGAGAAGTGGAATAGTCGTATGCGGTAAGGACTGAAATTCTCTCTGACCCCTTCATCGCTATGATGTCGTTCACACTTACCTTCTTTTTCGTCTGCGCCATTGTCATCATGTTCCCCCTGCTCTTCTGATTATCTTGATAGATTCGCGAAGGTTCTTCTTGTTGTCGAAGCTTTCAACAATATTTTTCAGCGACCTGCTTGATTTTATCTTACTGGACGTCTCTATCAGGGCTGGCATCGCCCTTGTGATATTGTCGACTATGGTAATATGTGCGGTCTTGGCAGTTCTGGAGAGCGGGTTTAAATCGACCGTGATCACCCTCTTGCCCATCTTTGCGAGCGCTTCTGTCCTATCGCCGTCCTCAAGCGGTACAAACACCGTATCGGCTATGTAGATTCCTTCCGGATCGACACGTCTGCGCTCGCTCTGGAGTTCTGGAATTCTTGCGGATGCCCTCGGGCCAACGCCAAGTATATTTCGACCACCGTGCTTTTCAAGTTCAGACCTGATTGCCTGTTCTCTCTCTTCTGTCCTGTAAAAGAGATTGACTTCAATGGCTGCGCCTGTGGACCTGGCCAGCTCTACAATTTCTCTTGGACAGAGCGCGGCCGTGTTGCCGTTGACTGAAATCACCGGTCTTTTTGAGAGTAACAGCATCGCTGCAGCGGCCCTGATGGCTCTTTGTGCAGTCTTTGTTGTGCGTTCGCCCAAAAGGTAGTCATACGCCTCTCCTCTGCCATGTGCTATCAGTCCCTCAGCCGCCACAAGGCCGCGCCTGTAGCCATCGACCAGTGCTTCGCGTGTATGCAGGGATTTTGCACGTGGGTGGTTAGGTGGTATCTGGATACGCGCGTGCAATTCCTAGAGCACTCTAGCCCCTTTGTTGTCGATGCTGGAGACAAGAAGTGTGCCTTCAAACCTCTTGAGGGCGTTCACCGCTTCCTCCGCTCTTTCCTCTGGCACCAGTGTGAAAACCGTCTGGCCAAAGAGAGCAACGCTTGCACCAATTCCTTTGGCTCCAAGTGCCGCCAGCGGCTCCCTGCATTTTCCTTCTGTCAGACCAAGCTTCTCTGCAAACTCGCGGGACATCCTGAGAAAGTCGTCCACGCTTCTCGATTCTGATAACTTTCCCAGCATAGTGTCGCCAAGGCCATTAATCTCATTCATCCTGTTTGCAAGAAATGATTTTGTTGAAATGGGTTCAAGACAGAGCACCACTGCCTTGTATTCATTGTTCAAATCGATTTTTGTTATAGCGCCAATACCTGGAGCTCCTGCGGTGGTGCGCATCTCAAATCCCCCTGCAAATTCGGCAATCACGGTGCCAAGGCCTGTCTTGCATTCAATCTCTGCGCGGTGTGCTATTTGCGCAGCCTGTGTCCTGCTGAGGCCAGTGTCAAGCGTCTCGTTCAGCGCGTACGACAGGCTTAGTGCTGCTGCTCCGCTCGACCCTAGACCAAAGCCGATCGGGATTCCAATGTCGTGTTCTACTTCGATATAATATGGCCTGTCAGCGAGCTTGAGGTATTCTTCAATTACCCATTTTGACACCTCAGCACCGCGGGTTTTCGATCCGTTGATCGCGATCTGGTATCCCGGTTTGCCGCTCTCATAGACCTGCACTGCCGTGGCAATGCCCCTGTCCAGAGAGAAACCCGCGCCCTTTGACCCTCTGTGGAGAAAGTGAGAATATTTCTCATGTGGTATTGCGAAAAAGCCTGTAATATGGCCTGGGCTGAATGCCTTTGCTACAGCTACGGGTGCCGTGACCAGCGCTGATGCCATGACTGTTTATAAGATACAAAAAATATAAAAATAATGTTTAATTAGTTTAAATTGGTTTATACTTTGTGACAAGGTACGCCAGACGCCTGCAAAAGATAGGTAGCAGCATTCTAATCTCGCTTCCGAGCCAATGGGTGAAGAACAACAACCTCAAGAAGGGCAGCATCGTGCCTGTCGACATCAACCGTGACAACTCGATCTCGATTTTCCCATCAGAAGACATGGCTGAGGAACCAAAAGATGTCACTATCCCATATTCGTCCACATTGATGGACACACTCATAAATCAAGTGTATGGCGCATACCTGCTTGGTTATGATGTCATCAGAATCAAGGCAGCATCTCCGATATCTTTTGAAGACGCCGACAGGGTAAAGAGGGCGATACGCAAGCTCGTTGGTCTGGAAATAGTGGACGAAGATGGATTTCACATTTCTGCGCAGTTCCTGCTCGATGCAAACACGCTTGACGCCGAAAAGATACTGCGCCGCATGAGTGCTATCGTAGCAGGCATGTATCGAGATTTGTTCGAAGCAATAAAGACAAAGGAGAACAGTATGCGCAAAGTGATAAGTGGAAGGGATGACGAAGTGGACAGGCAGTACTTTTTGCTAGTCAGGCTTATTCGCAGCGCCATGATGGACCAGAGGCTGGCAGGCAAGCTCAACCTAAGCAACATCGACATCCTTGACTACAGGATTGCTGCAAACCTGCTGGAAAGCGCCGGCGACTATATCGTCGACCTTGCAGACAGCAGCACGCGTGACATATCGCGGATAAAGTTCGCAGACGAAAAAATACTGGAGGCAGGCGCGCTTGTTGAAAAGATGCAGGAAAAGTCCGTCGCAGCGTTTGTGAATAAGAACAGGGGCGATTCTAACGTGGTCGTCAAGACTTATGAAAAATTCAACGAGATCATAAACTCGGTAAAAAGCAGCGCAGAGTCCGGTAACAACCACGAGTCTGCAATCGCGTTGCTTAACCTGACTTACTCTATAGACAAAATAGCCCGCTGCTGGGTGGATATCGCCGATCTGGTCAAGCCCGTGCACCTCACTGCTCCTCTCAAAAACGCATAATTACAAAAAGCGACCATCATCACTACCATGGTTCACGACCACGGGTTAGAGAACGTGCTTGTGCTTCAAGGAGGGGGATCGCTTGGTGCCTTTAGCTGCGGGGTATTCAAGGCGTTTGCAGAAAGGGGCGTCAAGATAGACATTATAGGTGGAACTTCAATTGGTGGAGTTAACGCCGCCATAATAGCAGGCAGCAAGCACCGACGACCCGAAGCCGCACTGGAGGAATTCTGGATGGAGCTTGCGAAAAATTCTGTAGATCTAGAGTCCTTTTGGCCCTCTGCACTTAGCAGCAATGACAACGGAAGCAACTACGGCCCTTATTACGAAAAGGCAAACATCTCGCTCAGGCACGCCCTTACATTTTACAGCTCGGCAGCATATGGAAACAACAAGATGTTTCTTCCGCGGTGGATGCCAGAGTATGCGACAAAAGATTCACAGTATTTCCGACCCGACCGGTGGACCTATATTTATGATCATTCTCCTCTAGCATCAACGCTTGAAAAATACATCGACTATGACAAGTTGAGGCCGGGAGGAAAAAACCCAAACGCACGTCTGATAGTAACTGGAGTCAATGTCCTGACGGCCGAACCTCTAACATTTGACAGCATGCGCCAGCCGATAACGGCAAAGCACCTGTTAGGCATAGCCGGCTACCCGCTGTACGGGTTTCCGTGGGTTGAAGTGGAAAAGGGGCTATATGTGTGGGACGGGAGCCTCCTGAGCAACACCCCGCTGAGAGAAGTTATCGACGCGTCGCCTATTGTAGACAAGCGCGTATTTATCGTCGAGAACTATCCGAAAAAGATCCCAAGGCTGCCACAGAACCTGCTAGAAGTGGGCCACCGGGCACGAGACATTATGTTCAGCGACAAGACGGCTCACAACATCAAGATGTCAAAAACAATAACGCGCTACCTGATGTTCATAGAAGAGCTGTATGAAATCGTGGAAAGCAAAGTTGATCCCGCAAAGTTGGATAAACAAAAGTGGGACAAAATCCAACGCACGTACAAAATGATGTTGAAGGACCGTGGATCCGCGATTAAAAAGATCGCCTACATTACAAGAGAGGAGCGGTTCCCATACCTCTATGAGAACACGGACTTTTCCCGGGAGGGAATAAGGAACCTGATCATGGAAGGTGAGTCAAAGGCGAAACAGGCCCTACAAGAGGTTGGCCTCTAGGCAATCAGCAGACCTTTCCTATCTATCTCTACTTCAAATGATTCGTAACCGGCAGCCTTTGCGCGCGCTGACATCTTTGCGCTGTCCTGCTTGTCTGCCGCAAGCGCTATCACCGCCCCGCCTCCTCCAGCTCCGGTTATCTTGGCACCGAGTGCGCCTGCCCCCATGCAGATGTCTATCAGGTCATCGGCCTTGTAATGAGAGACCCCTATCTGTTTGAGAATCTCCTGGTTTTCGTTCATGAGCTCGCCAACCTTGGCTCGGTTTCCCGAAGCGATGGCCGCCTTGGCCTGAACGCAGATATCTGCAGCCTGCTCTGCAAGGACTGCAAAGAGCGACTCTTTTCTCTCTTTGAATCTCTTGACCTTTGCCACGAGGTCTCCTGTAGAGTGCCTGACCATTGTACTTGAGACGACGAGATCCAGTGTTCCTCTTGCCCGAATCTTCGTAAAGCCGCTTTTCCTGCTATATTGTATCAGCCCTCCAAAGGTGCTGACGTAACAGTCGGCTCCGGAAGAGTTCACATGGATCATACGCTCCGACTCTATGGCGATATTGCATATCTTTTGCCTGCTTGGGTTTTTCTGGAAAAGTGAATTTACTGCCGCAACTGTCGCCACACATGCCGCGGCAGAAGAGCCCAAGCCGATTCCGTGAGGAACCGTCGAGGAAATATCTACCTCGATGCCTGCTTTTCTCGTTGAAAGCACTTGCCTGATCGCACTATGCAGCGGGTCGAGCGCTTCCTTTGCTTTAATGCCTCCTCTGATCATCTTAAGACCTGTGCCGTTGTATTCGCCAGCGATTCCAATGTCTGATCTTATTGTTATTTTTCCCTCTGCTGATTTTCTTGCATTAACCATGATCCGCCTGTTTATAGATGCTAGTATCGCCGGGTTGCCGTACACGACAAAGTGCTCTCCAAATAGTATTACCTTGGCCGGTGCCGACGCCTTCCCTATTACTGTCATACAAACACTATCGAAGAGTATCCTACCACAGCGTCTGTGTCTCCCGTTACGTCTCCACTTGTTGCATATTTCAATAGCTCACCTCTAGTCGCACCCAGGTTCCTGGCCGCCACCATAATGGTCGCTATGGCTCCATAACCGCAAGCGGATACGTCAAGCCTCTCAAGGACTGCATAAAACTTGTTAACATCAAGCGCGAGAATCGCCTTTATGAGCTCGCCATCTTTCCTGTGCGCCTCGCTGTTTTCCTCATAATGTGTAAAGTCAGATGAGGCGATGAGCAAGGTGCTGTCAATTCTGCCCTTCTCTATTATTGTCTCTGATATGGCATTCCCAAGTTCGTAGGCAGTATCACTCCTCTGGGACACAAGTACTATGGGCACAATACGGAAATCCTGCTTGATCGACTGCAAAAATGGCAGTTGCACCTCTAGAGAATGGTCGCGGCTATGGGCAAAGTCATCAAAGTCAAGGATCGACGACCTTGATGCAATTTCGTTAGCAAGCTCTGAATTGATCAAAACTTCGCCTAGTGGAGTTTCCCATTCGCCCTCTTTCATTGCAGCTACCCAGGAGCCTATTCCATAGTGGTTCGGCCCTACCATCACGACATCTTTGAAATCCATGGACGATGCCTCGTAAAAGCCGTTTGCAGCGACTGCGCCAGAATAGACATATCCGGCATGCGGCGAAACAATGCCGTAGATCTTGCGCTTGTTGCTTGAAGGAGGTACCCTTCCCGGGCCAAAGCGCTGGTCGCGAAAAGACTCGTCGATAAGCACTCTGAGCTCTCTGGAGTTGTCTGGATAAAACATTCCCGCGACAGCTGGCGCCCTTCTTACCAAGGTGATACTTCCGCGAATCTATGTGGAAACAAGTAATATAATTGTGATTTCTGATTCAATATCGAACCGGATGGATGGGGAAATGGCACCCGGCTGATTTTTTTCGCCACAAGATCTTGATCCATGAGCTTTCTGAGCCGATGTCCCACCCTTGATATTCTAGATGTTGTTGGATCCTTCATTCCTGTCGTCAGGTTTCGCCCAGTGAGTCAGAGGCTTTCTGTCCAGCATGACTCTTTCAGCTATTCTGTGAACCTCTCTTAGATGATACCTGATCTGCTTTGCGTCTACAAGCTCATGGCATAATTGACAGATGACCTGCTTTCCGACCTCCAAGCCCCATCAATTCTCCGGTCATTCGGAAGAACTGTATTTAGGAAATCTGGTGCTATGTTGTAGAAAATATTGCATTAAAACAGTATCCGGATTTCTCCGGAATTGAGACGCTATCTGGTATGATGGAATCTGGCTTGTGCTACAAACCAGAATTTCTTCGCATTTTTCGACTACTCTCAACAATAGCTCAAAAAGACCAAGTGTATATCCCGGCACCTCAAGGTTGTGACACAACCAAGCGCTACTGGAACGTATTCCTAGAATTACTGGGTCGCAACGCTACACATCTGGCAAGTACAACACACTGTGCAATTACAAACGCCGAGAAAGGGGAGAATCTGGGGGGCAGGTGGCTTGATCCGCTATTGAGACGTGTGTACTTCACTTCCAATAGGAAAATAATTCTCCCGCCTAGGTGATTTGTTCGACCAGCTTTGTTTCAAAGTCGTCGATGGAAGCCTTCTCCAGCATTTCGCTGTCTGACTTGATGGCCCCTTGTTTCTTGAGGACTTCTCTTGCTAGGAGCCAGTAGACTGTGGCCAGAGCCTTGCGCCCTCTGTTATTTGCGGGTATTACCAAATCGACCTTTGAAGTAACATTGTCGCTGTTGGCGATCGAGATTACCGGCACGCCTGCCCTTGTGGCCTCGAGGACTGCCTGCTGGTCTGCCTGTGGGTCGGTTACCACCACTATCTCAGGTTCCATGTAGTTTGGAAGTGACGGGTTGGTAAAAGTGCCTGGCATGAATCGGCCTAGAATCTGGGTTGCGCCTGTTAGCTCGCAGAACTTTTGTACCGGGGTCTTGCCGTACTCGCGGGCAGAAGTGACTGCCACCTTGGAGATACTTGCCCTCCCTATGAATTTGGCAGCCACGTCAATCCTTGCCAAGGTCTTGCTGATGTCAAGGATGTAGAGGCCCTCCGGGTTGGCCTTGACTATGAACGGGGCCATAAACTTGGTCTTGACCGGCGTGCCTACGCGTATGCCTGTGGAAAGTATCATCTTTTCTAGATTATCAGTATCAATTGCCTCCTGACCTTCCTGAGTTTCAATCGGCGCAACAGACTCTTCTTCTTTCACAGCCTCAGCGCCTGTGTTCTCGACGTCAGTGGCGTCTTCGGGATTGCTCATTATGCAGAGGTCAGTTCAGCCATACCTTCTATTAAATCATACTCTGTCAAGCGCACAAGCTCGTTCAGCTTGGCGACTCGCTCGCCACCCAGGACTCCTGTCTTGATCATCTTGGAACCAGTGGCAATTGCGATGTGTGAAATGTGCGAGTCCACTGATTCGCCGGACCTGTGTGATGTTATTATTTTGATGTTATTCTTGGTGCATTCTTCGGCAAAATTCATTGCGTCATATAGGCTCCCCGCTTGGTTAACCTTCAGTATTGCTCCACTGCATGCATCATACTTTACGGCCTCTTTTACCTTGGTAGCGTTTGTAACCAGCATGTCGTCACCTGTCACCAGCGTTCTTGGGTTCCTCTTGGTAAGCACTGCCATGCTTTCGAAATCGCCTTCGTGCACTGGGTCTTCTGCATAAACCAGCTTGTAGTCGCGCATCAGCCTGCTTGCAAACTCGATCTGCTCGCCGGTGTCGCGCTTTAAACCTTGCCTTGCATAGTCGTAAACCTGCTTTTCTTCATCCCAGAATGACGAACTTGCAAAGTCAATTCCGATGGCCATGTCTTCGCCAAGGGTGTATCCGCAATTCTTTACCGCCTTTTCCACAATTTCGAGGGCCTGATCGTTGTTCACGTTTGGTGCCCATGCACCTTCATCACCTCTGCCATATGTAAATCGCTTGTCTATTGATTCTATGACCTTGCGGGTCTCTGCATGCAGCTTAAAATTCATCTCCAACGCCTCGACTATGTTCTTTGCACCAATTGGGCAAGCCAAAATCTCCTGAATGTCCGGAGTTCCGGGCCCCGCATGAGCGCCTCCGCCAAGAATGTTGCCAAGCGGGAACGGGAACCTGTAGGGTTTGGATGGTTCTAGCAACTTGAAAAGCGGGACGTTGAGTGCCTTGGCTGCCGAATCCACAGCCGCAATTGAAAGAGCGTACGCGACAGATCCTCCGATAATGGAATAGTTGTCAGAATTGTCGATCGATCGAAGGGCGTCAAATACTGCTTTCATGTTGTCCGCCTGCAAACCGACAAACTTCTTGGAATTTGCATTGAAAGCTTCGAGTGCTCTTTCTGGCTTGTTATCTGGAAAGCTCTGGGCCTCGAATTTGCCAACCGACGCCCCGGACGGCGCGCAGGCCCGTCCCATGAACTTGTCATCTGTCACAACATCAATTTCAATAGTCTTGCTTCCCCTGCTGTTGAAAACTATTCTACCTCTAACTGCGGTTATAGAAGGCATATACAAGTGTGACCTGATTCCGACGTTATTTATTATTTGTTTAAAATTATTCTATTTCTGACTGGATCTCGGACATCCGTCTTCTGAGTGCCTCGTAGTATGGGATGATCTGATAGATTGTCTCAACGCTTGAGATGTACATTCTCCTGCAGCAATAGCGCGTGATGTTGAGAGAATCCATGACCTTTGCTGGGTCCTCTCCTGCCTTTACGCGGTTTGAATACTCGCCATACTTATCCGCAATAAGCTTGCCGCAGGTGAAACAGCGCACCGGGATTAACATCTTCTTCTGCTGATGTCAGTGTTCTCAGGCATTATAAAAACCATTGCTGCCACGCAATATTCAAATTAGCGCTAGGAAAGCGTGTTAACTAGCGAACAGGAGCGGGAGTCGCCCAGCTTGGCCAAAGGCGTAAGACTGAGGCTCTTATCCCTTAGGGGTTCGAGGGTTCAAATCCCTCCTCCCGCACCTTCTTGTATCATAAAGTCCTGCTGCCCTTAGCATACAGCACTTCGTGGTTGCCCGGAGTCAGGTCTTCCCACACTACGTAGATGTTATCACCGGCTATCGCAATTGATGGGCACTCCGATATCTTTGCGTTCTTGCTCAGGTTTATGGTGCTAGTTGCGTTGTCTCCGTAGATGGGTAAAAGAAGGATCTCCTCGTTGCCATCTACAAGGACCTGTCCAGCGACATATGCGAGATCTTGACTTGCCGCAGCTATTTCGACGTTAGTGGGGTTTACAAAGACTCCGTCTGCGTCGATCAAAAGCGAATCAGAGAATGTTTTTCCGCTGTCGGCGCTCTTGAAGAGGTAGAATCCGCTTATATCTATCGGATCAAGACCTCCTGATATCACATAGACTGTCTCGTTGTAGGCTGCAACCTGTGACTCCCCGGGACTATCGCTGAGCTTGATGGGGTCGCTAAATGTGCTTCCACCATCCGTGCTCTGCAAAGTATAGTCCGTCATCATTTCCCCTGCCTATTACATTCCAGGTCACATAGACATTGTTATTTCCGTATGCTGCGACCTTGGGAAAAGACCCGACGTCTGCTGTGCTGCTTATCTCTACTGCTTCTCCAAAGGTCGCCCCTCCGTCAAGGCTCGACTTGAAGAGGATGCGCGAATCATCTTCCACGTTCCTGTCAAGCCATACCACATACACGTTGTCTCCATAGGCAGCTATCTCCTGGTTGTGTGAGTCAGAATTGTCCCCGCTCAGGTTCTGTATGGCTTCAAAACTGGTGCCATTGTCTGTGCTTCTGGAGAAAAGGATCTCTCTATTGCCGGGGCTGTTGTCTGCCCAAACTGCGTACACGTTGCTTCCATAGACTGACAGTTGTGGATGTTCTGAAAAGCCGGAGTTGTTGCTCAGGTTGATGTGCGATCCGAAGGTTGTGCCATTGTCAACGCTTTTCTTGATGAAAATATCGTAATTCCTGCCGCTGACAGAGTCTTGCCATATTACATAGACGCTGTTGTTCCAAGCCGCGACCTGGCCGTAGACCGAATCCTGTTCGTTGTTAGTCAGGTTCGTGGCATTTTCAAAGACAACCTGAATTGATTCACTGCCATCAACAACTTCGCTACCAATTATATCACGTTCGGGCTGTGGCTGGCTCGCAGCCAAGGCAACGGCCGCCAATGTTCCGCCTGCGATCAAGACAATAATCAGGACGGCTGAGGCTTTCACACATCAAATATGGGCTGATATTATTTTAATGATGTCGAGGCTAACTAGTCGAACTTTTTGAGGATGTGATAGTAAGGAGAAGTCTTGTGTCGGTCGACGCACTTGCCACATATGGACTTGTCGCCATACTTTTTGTGGCATGGACAGTCACAGATACTCTGTATTGACGCCAAGAACAGCTGGAACATGCCGGAGAAGTTATTTAAATGTACAACAGACACCGCTACCACCCGCATTCTTTGTTGCGGGCAAAGCTCAGAGCTGGAAGTGGATTCATGGCTCTGGCAGGTGGAGCGAAAACAAGAACTCTGTTCGATTCTAAAGGAACAGCGCGACGCCGAATTCGGGGGAGCTCGTACATTGCACGCCCAAGCTTATACAACCGTCAAGAACAACCTAGTCAGAAGCTACCTGCATGCGCTCCTCACAGACTAATTGCGCCATGTCGAATATGTTTCCTCGATGATGTCTGGGATCGAAGGGGCCCACCGACACAACACTATCCTGACGAAAAAGGAGTCGCCGAATCAATCAGAGGCGAGCAGGATTTAAGAGACATCCTTTTTGGCGTGTGCCGAACTAGCGAACGATTCAGAAACTGCCGTGCATTGTTTAAGAACATCGACACTTGTGAACACCATATCCGGATCCTCGAACACCTCCCGGAACAGGTTCATCCGACAAAATAGAAAATGCGTATAGAGTCTTGTTGCATATATCTCTTAAGTATACATAATATGTCAAATTTTGACATACGATGGATTCACATTATGAGCCTAGGATGGAGCGACACCGGAGCAAGGTGGATATTGTCTATGACATCCTCGTCTCTGCTATGGGTGGCGGTGCTAAAAAGACCCATATCCTCTACAAGGCCAACATCAGCAGCACGCAGGCCGAAAGCTATTTCTCGGCGCTTCTTGCCCATAACCTGCTTGAAAGGGCGCTTGACATTGACGACAACAATATCTATCGCACTACGGAAAAGGGCATGAAGTTCGTAGAGTGCTGCGAGGAGATGCGCTCGCTTATAGGGATTGTAATGAATAACCGCAGGATAGATCCAATGTCTGATTTTTATGCATTTGACCACCGCAGGCGCTAGCTCTGGCTTCTCAGCGCCTCAAAAACTTCCTTGCTGTGGCCAGCTGGCTTGACCCTTCTGAAAATCTTGATTATCTTGCCGGACTTGTCCACCAGAAACGTGGAGCGGTTGACACCCATGTACTCTTTGCCCATAAAGCTCTTGAGGCCGTAGACCCCGTACTTTTTGGACACTTCGTTTTCAGTGTCTGCGACGAGCGGATAGGGCATACCCATCTTGGCGCGGAACTTGTCATGCGACTCCTCATCATCGGGCGATATGCCAATGATTTCAATGTCTGCGTCTTTGAACTTTTCGTAGTCGCGGGAAAACTCTGTAGCTTCTGTTGTACAGCCGGGCGTGAAATCTCTTGGATAAAAGTAGACTACGACACTCTTTTTGCCACGCAAGTCTGATAGCCTCAATGTCTTGCCATCCTTGTCCTTCATTGTAAAGTCGGGTGCCATGCTGCCCTCAGCGAGCTCGACCTGCTTTTCTTCCATGGCTCAAAAACCGTCGAATCAGAGATAAAAAACTTACCCGAATACGAAAGTGTAGAACACAAAATTGTCAGATCGTGGGATTATTTCTATTTCGTGCATTTCTGCCTTGTCAGTTTTCACTAAATTGTGCATGAAAGGCCAGTGGATATCTGCTATGCTGCTGTTGCCCTCAAGCTTGGCATCTTTGCCCAGCTGATCTTTGCTCAAGTAATTACCGTCAAGCTTTATCTCTATCCTGCCGGGCTTGCCATCTGACGTGCCCATTATGCCATGAACCCTGCTTGCGGCATTGTAGTTCATTATCACAGCCGGGTTCTGCTCCTTGCCGCCTGGCGCATACTGAACGCCCTCTCTCTGCCAAATCCACTTGCCGCGCAGGTATACTGCGTTAACATCGTGAGAGCCCGGATCAACTACAACATTCGCAACATCGGGCTTGAGCGTCTGGTTGTTACCAAAGCGTCTGAGCCGTGAATATCCCACACAGGTTTCCGGTGCCATGCCGAAAAAGTGCATGCCATATGTGTCATAGATCTCGTCGCTTGGGTCGGCATCGTCTTTCCCTTCTGCCGGCTTCTTGCCTGCTTCCTCCAAAAGCTCGACTACAGTGTCCTCAAAATCGGCGATGCCTCCATAGCCTGCGTGTTCATAGCGGATAAAGCCATTATGATCGACAAGGACATGCTTTGGCCAATACATGTTGCCGTACGCATCCCATGTCTTGTTCTTTGTGTCAAACGCGTTCGGGATGTCAACGCTATAGCGCTGTAGAGCCTTCATGATGTTGGCGTGGTCGGTCGCAAAATGGTATTCGGCAGAATGCGCCTGTACGACCTGCAAGCCGTATTTTCCATACTTTTGCTGCAGGCGCCTCAGTATTGGGAGGGTGCGCAGGCAAAAGATGCAAGTATATGTCCAGCAATCAAGAAGTACCACCTTGCCTTTGAGACCTTTTATTGAAAGAGGCTGAGAATTTGCCCAGCCGGTAATCTCTCTAAATTCCGGAGCAGGCGTTGCTGGTATAACGTCCATCCGAATATTCATGCATTCAAGACAGGATATAACTGTTAGATTTTTTATCGGCTACCGCATCTTGACAGTTATTGGACAATGGCTGCTGCCATAGTTACCGGAAGTGGTAGAGGAATAGGACGGGAGACTGCCATCATGCTTGCAGGGCGGGGCGTGGATGTGGTCGTCTGCTCACGGACACAGAGCGAAATTGACGAAACCGTCAATGTGATCAAGGGCATTCATGCTGGCGTGATGGGAATAAAATGCGATGTCAGCAATGCACTGCATGTTGGCAATCTGGTCAAAAGGACCGTTGAGGAATTTGGCGGAGTTGACATTCTGGTAAACAACGCCGGCATCTTCACTGTAAAAAAGCTGGTAGACACCTCGGATGAAGAGTGGGATCAAATACTTGATGTGAACCTAAAAGGTGCATTCCTGTGCTCAAAAGCTGTTCTGCCCTATATGTTTCGCAATAATTCCGGAACAATTATCAACGTCAGCTCTGGGGCCGGCAAGGTCGGCTTTGATAGCCTGTCTGCCTACTGCGCAAGCAAGTTCGGCATGATGGGGCTGACAGAGAGCCTCGCATGGGAGGTTGCTGGTAATCATATAAGAGTGATGGCGATATGTCCTGGCGAAGTTGCGACAAGGATGCAAGAATCCGATCCCGAATATTATCGTGAAAACAGGGACAGGATGCTCAAACCCGAAGAGGTCGCGGGAAAAATCATCGACATGATCTTTAGCAGCAAGTACAGGAACGGCCAGTCTGTTGACATCTAGAGGCGTCTGGACCAGAGCCTAGGAACCTGAATTGCAAAAAGTAAGATGTGGTATGATGGTAGACGGCCACCGTCAAGATCATACACATGACCCAAACATGAATCACAACAAAGCGCTGCCTTTCCAAGACCTTTGCTAGCCGGGCACTAGAACGAGCACGTGTGCGTGCGTGAATGCATGCATGCACGCGTGCATGCTTACGTCTACGCATATACGCAGGTGCACTCAGAAACAGAGAGAGGTTTTGACGTCCTGCAAATTAACAAGACTTTGATCTGCTGCTGCAAAACACGCGGGTTTTCTAGCTCACCAAATGAATAATAGAATCCCTGAGGTGTAGACAGCGTGATGCAAAAATCAAACATTGCGCAGGTGGCTTTGGACCAGTCGATGTTGAACTATTTTGAAGGCAAGGTCGAAATAAAGAAAATGATAACTGATGCGCTGACAAGAGAAGTCGAGACGTTCCTTGTAACGTTTATCGATGGTGCGAGGACCAAGCTTCACTACCACGAGACAGATCAGGTCTTGATCGCAACCAAGGGTAGAGGAATCGTCGCGCTACAGACCGGGGTCAGAATGGAAAATGACACCACCGCGACCGTCAAGATGGATGAGGTGCACTATTTGGAAGAAGGAGACTTTGTCTGCATTCCTGCTTGGAAGTGGCACTGGCACGGCGCAGTGAAGGGAAGCACATTTGCACACTACCAGATTAAAAAACCAGGCAAAACTGTCTGGCTGGAATAATGGTATAATAAAAAGATACAGATATACAGATAATATAGCGACTGGAACATGAACGTGATGAATGATGAGGCCAGCGCAATCGACCGGCTCAGATCGCTGATTTCTACATCAAAAGGCGCAAGCTATGTGGAGGCGCGCTACCATTCAAGGGTCAGCACTGAAGTCAGTTTTGTCAACGGTAATCTTGAAAGGATAAGGGTAGTGGAGACCGCCGGCTGCGGCATCAGGGTTTTGGTGGACGGCTGCTGGGGCTTTAACAGCACCAACAACCTGTCGCTCTTGAAAGAATCACTTGCTCAAGCAATTTCGGTAGCACGCGTCCTTGGCCAGACAAAAAAGAACAAGGTCAGGGATCTGGCCGATTCAAAGATGGTTACGGGGACCTTCAGGACGTCTTCCCATGGGAGCCTATCTGACATTGATATCGAGCAAAAGGTAAAGGTCGCAAGGGAGGGAGAAAAGGCTGCTCGCAGCAACAAGGCCGTCAAGGCAGCGTCGTGTACCTACCGCGAAACACTCGACTACAAGGCAATAGTCAACAGCGACGGCGCCGATGTCGAGATTTACGATTCAAAGCCTGAGTTCAATGTCTCTGCAATTGCTAAGAGGGGTGGGCAGAGCGCGACTGCACACGAGGGAATCGGCGTGACAGGCGGATGGAACGACCTTTTCAAGAAGAGCCATCTTGATTATGCAATTACTGCGTCTGAAAGGGCTTCAAAGCTGCTTGATGCCAAGCACGTGACCGGCAACAAGGCAACGATAATACTGGACCCTGCAATGGTCGGCCTGCTCTCGCACGAAGCCATTGGACACACCGTTGAGGCAGATTTCGTGCTTTCCGGTTCAGTAGTGAAGGACAAGATTGGGCAGCAGGTGGCAAGCGAGCTGGTCACATTAGTAGATAGCGGCAGATCAGAGATCGCGGACAACGCAGGCGGCACCATAATGGTGGATGATGAAGGTGTCTCCGCAGATAGAACTGCAATAATCGAAAAGGGGATATTGAAATCGTTCCTGCATAATCGCGAATCTGCAACGATATTTGACACCGAATCAACCGGGAACGCTCGGGCATTCCAGTACAGCGATGAGCCTCTGATCCGTATGAGGAACACGTTCATCGAACCGGGAAGAGACAAGCTTGCCGACATGATAAAGGAGACAAAACACGGCTATATTGTCAAGGGTGCAAGGAACGGACAGGCTGATGCAAATGGCGAATTTATGTTCGGTGCAGAAGAAGTCTACCTTGTTGAAAATGGTGAAGTGAAAGAGCTCATGAGAGGGGCAAGCATCTCTGGTAACGCTTTTGAAGTGCTGAAGTCAGTCGATATGGTGGGCGACGAGTTCCAGTACGATATTGGCACCGGATACTGCGGCAAGTACCAGCCAGCAAAGGTGGATGGCGGGGGGCCCTACATCCGCTGCACGGCTGTCATAGGAGGGCTGCAGCAGTAGTTGGAGAGCCTTATGCAAACCGCGATAAGGGCGGCCGAAGCGCTTGGTGCAAGCGATGTCGAAGTATACGCAGCTACAAGCAACGAATCGGAAGTATTTATCGAAAACAACGATGTCAAGCAAGCCAAGTCACAAAAGTCAAGCTCGATGGGGATAAGGGTGCTGCTGAATGGCGGCTCGCTCGGGTTCTATTCTACCAATATCTTGACAAAGGATCGGATAAAGGATGCGGTGGCGACCGCGATAAAAATTGCACGTTCTAGCCCCCGCGACAAGTTCAACAGGCTTCCAGGCAAGTCAAAAGTGAAAGCGCTGAGGGGAATCTATGACAAAAAGGCTGAGTCGTTTGCGGCACCAGACGCTGCAGTCAAGGCCACAGAGATGCTTGAAGCGGCCAGGTCATACGACAGCAGAGTGAGCGTGGATAGCGGCAGTTTCAACGCTAGTGTGGCGACTCAATGGCTTGCCAACTCTAACGGCGTAAGGATGTCGGAAAAGATCAGTGTCTTTTCGTGGTCAATAATGGGTATGGCCATAGATGGAAGCGACATCTCTAGCTTTGACTTTCAGCTTGGAGCCTCGCACTCTGTCAAGGGGATTGACGTGCGAAGGGCAGCAACCGAGTTCGCAGAGACGGTGGTAAACTCCCTAGGCCCGCGCAAAATAGAGAGTTTCAAGGGCGAGATGTTGCTGACGCCATCTGCCTTTAATGAAATGATGGAGGAGGTAATCTCACATTCGATCAATTCAGACGCCGTCCAGAAAAAATCAAGCCATTTTGCTGGGAAGATTGGAAGGCAGGTATCATCAGACCTTCTGTCAGTTGAGGACGATGCGACCAACGTAGACGGGCTCGGTGCGTCCAGCTTTGACAGGGAAGGCACTCCTCATCGCAAGAATGTTGTGATAGAGAAAGGGGTGCTCAAGAAATTCCTTTACAACACGTACACAGCAAGAAAGGATGGAGTCAAGAGCACAGGCAACGCAAGTGGCTCGACCGGCTCGCCGCCGTCTGTGTCAACGACCAACTTTGTGGTCAGACCGGGCAAACAGAGCGTAGATACTTTGATCTCGGAGATGAAAAGGGGCATCATTATCAGCAGGTTTTCAGGCAACGTCAATCCTGTGAACGGTGATTTTTCCGGAGTAGTCAAGGGAGGAAGGCTGGTCAGGAACGGGACAGTGCAGCACGCAGTAAGGGAGGTGATGGTGGCCGGCAACGTCTTTGAGGCGCTGCGCAAGCTAAACGGCGTATCCAAAGAGCAAAAAATAATTTATGATTCTATACTGCCGTTCATGCGGTTTGACGAAATCTCATTCACGGCAGGCTGAGTAGAAAGTGGAAGAAGAAAGATGCTGCTATGATGTTGTCGTAGTTGGAGGTGGTCCTGCGGGACTATCGGCAGCATATTCGGCAGCAAAGGCGGGCGCGAAAGTGATCCTGTTTGAAAAGGACGAAGCGATTGCGCACAGTGTCAGGACAAGCGGGGTAACATGGATTTCTGAAATGGAAAGGCTTGGCATTCCTAACGAGTTCTACAACCCAGTGCAGAACTACCGTTTCGTGTCGCCTTCAAACGATGTCATGATCACTGGAAGTACTCCAAAATCGTGTGTGCTTGATGTGAGGGCAACATACCAGCACCTAGCCTTTACGGCAGCAAAGGCGGGCGCCACGATCATGCTAAGGAGCAATGTGATAAACGTAGTGAAGGAAGGTAATGGCAGGATCGCTGGCGTAAAGGCAAGCACGCCAAAGGGCGACCTGATAGTACGTTCCACACTTGTCATAGACGCAAGTGGCTTCTCTGCTTCAGTGGCGCGCCGGGCCGGGGCTGTGGATGAATGGAAGCGCTATGGGGTTGGTGCAGAGTACGAGTGCTACTGCGACGACATCGACAGCGCGACATGGGTTCTGATGATTGGACAGCAATACTCTGAAGCCGGCTATGCGTGGGTATTCCCGCTGTCAAGTAACAGGGTAAGGATTGGAGTTGGAATAGGAAGGCCGGAATCGAGCACAGATCCGCTTGAAAAACTGCATTCCATTCTGGAAAAGAGGCTAAAGCCCCTTGACACCCTTGGAAAAATACAGCCCATTGAACTGCACTATGGATTTATTCCAAATGAAGGGGTCCGGCAGGATAGCATTGCGGACGGTTTGATCATGGTGGGCGATTCTGCAGGGCAGTCAAATCCGCTGGTGCTAGAAGGCATCCGCTATGCGATAGAATTTGGAAGGCTCGCCGGTGATGTGGGGGCAAGGTCGCTTGCGAGCAATTCTACAAGGGAGTCTCTTGTGGAATACGAGAAGGTCTGGAAGGCAAAGGTTGAATCCAAGATCCAGTCTGCTCTCAAGGTGCAAACCCGCTGGCTGGGTCTGACGGACGAACAGTGGGATCGTGAAATAGAGATCCTCAGAGACATGACAGTCGACGAATTTCTGGACTTTATCAGGGCCGACTTTACTGCGGGCAAGATGATGAAACTTGCGTTGCACCACCCAAAACTTGTCGCAAGACAGCTGTTTAACATGATATTGAAGAGCTGATTTGCGAAAATTGGAACCTGCTCGTTAGGTTTTTATACCTTCGAAAAACAGCAAGTCATGCCTTGGCTGGAGAAACCGCCGCGGAGTTTGCTCCGATCCTATACATGCTCGGTTTCGGCCTTTTAGCCGCGGTGCCCGCACTGATTCTGTCGAGGCTCCTTTCGCCAAGACGCCGGTACAACCCAGTCAAGTTCCTGCCGATGGAGTGCGGTCAGATGCCAACAGGCGAAGGTAGGTCGCATTTCATGATGCAGTATTACGCTTACATTCTGATGTTCGTGGTCTTTGACGTGATGTCTATCTTTCTCTATGCTTGGGGAACTGCTCTATTCAACATCCCACGCGCCGCGACACTCCCAATAATCGGCTTCCTCGGAATAATGTTTGCAGCCATGGGTTATGCGCTCTATCTTTCAGGGAGGAAAGGGATTTGGTGACGATTTTGCTAACAAGTATTAAATATTTATGCTGCGGAGAACAACACGAAGAAAAAAAGGAGGACCGGCATAATTGAAAAAAGAACTCGTCAGCCCCACCAACTTTAACGTGATGGTGAGCAAGCTTAGCGACATACTGGTAAGAGCGCTGGATGCGCCGCTAGGCTACGCCATAAACTGGGGAAGGGTCTGGTCACTCTGGCCTGTGCACCTTGAAACCGCCTGCTGCAGCGTCGAGTTTGGAGCCGCTTCAGGCCCGCGATATGATGTCGAGCGATTCGGCATAATCGAAGCTTTTGGCTCTCTGCGTCAGTGCGATCTTATTGTGGTGCAAGGGACAGTGACAAGAAAGATGGCCCCGAGGCTGAGGATGGTCTATGACCAGATGCCGGAGCCAAAGTACGTGATAGCGATGGGTGCATGTGCCATTACGGGCGGACTCTACATTGACTCGTACAATGTGCTTCCGGGCGTTGACGGCATTGTGCCTGTCGACGTGTATGTGCCTGGCTGTCCTCCAAGACCTGAAACGCTTATCCAGGGCTGCATGTTGCTGCAGGAAAAGATCAAAAGGTCAAAGATAAAGTAGCATGAGCGCCAAGAAGGACGAGCCAAAAAAGCCCGCCGCCAGCCCACCGTCGCCAAATCCTGCCGCTGCAAAGCCACCTGCGCCAGCAAAACCAGCACCAACAAAACCAGCATCTGCAGCAGCGCCTCCTAAGAAAGAGCCGGAAGCGCCACCTTTTGAAAAGGGGTTAGTTGAGGCGATAAAGAAAGAGTTTGGTGAGTCGACCATCAAGACCGTTTTCATAAAGCCTCTCAGGATCAAGATACAAGTAGAACCGAAGGACATTGTCGAAGTGGCGACCTTTCTACGGGACAGTATGGGCCTGGATCATGCCGAGTCTGTCGCAGGCGTCGATTACCCGAAAGACAACCAGATCGAAGTTGTCTATCATCTCGGGTCGTACACCCGCGAAGACCTTGGAAATCATGTTTTCTCGCTAGCTACACGCACAAGCAGGGATGACGCCCGTCTCCCAACGTTAATTAACGTGTATAAAAGTGTGGAATATCACGAGAGAGAGACGTTCGAGATGCTGGGAGTCTACTTTGAGGGTCACCCAAGGAATGAGAGGTTCCTCTTACCTGAGGACTGGGCAGACATCCCTCCGCTCCGTAAAGACTTTAGGATAAAAGGGAGATAGCGACATGGCAAGCCTAGATGAAAAGTTTGAAGAATCAAAGAAACTGGGACTCCAAATAGTTAAAGAGTCTGAGGAAGACCGCCTGATGACGCTCAGCGTTGGCCCGCAGCATCCTGGCTCCGGTCACTTCCGGTTTACCATCAAAGTTGACGGTGACTATATTGTCTACTGCGATCCCGATCCGGGATACGTCCACCGCGGGGAGGAAAAAATGTGCGAGTACAGAAATGTCATCCAGAACATCCCGCACTTGGAGCGTCCTGTAATTCATGATTCTACAAACATTACCTACGCTTACAGCCTTGCAGTCGAAGAGCTCGTCGGAATTGAAGTGCCAAGGCGCGGTCAGTTCATCAGGGCGATTGCGTCGGAGATCAATCGCAGCGTCTATACCCTGTACTGGCTTGCAATCTATGGCATATTTCTGGGTCATTCAACAATGTTCATGTGGCCAGCCGGGGACAGGGAGCTACTGATAGATCTTCTTGAAGCGCTCACGGGTGCCCGGGTTACACACGCCTACAACATCCCTGGCGGCGTGAGAAACGACATGCCAGAGGGCTTCAAGGACCGGTGCCTGAGGCAGATCAGGTACTTCCAGAAACGTCTCAAGGAATATGAGGACATATTTTACAACATGCCCTTATTCAGGCAGAGGACTGAAGGCGTGGCAGTGCTTTCAAGGGAAGATGCCATCAAGCTTGGCGTAACAGGTTCTGTCCTGCGCGCGTCAGGCATCCCGTACGACATCCGCAAAGCCGAGCCTTATGACATTTACAACGAGATTGATTTCAAGGTCCAGTACATGAAGACTGGGGATTGCTTTGCAAGGTCATACGTCCCATTCTTGGATATGAAAGAATCGTGCTATATCATTGAGCAATTGCTTGACAAGATGCCGCAATCAGGTGAAGTTCGAGCCAAGCTTCAGCCAAACCCCAAAGGTCCTGCTGGCGAAGCCTACAGAAGGGTCGAGTCTGGCAGGGGTGCGCTGGGTTACTATATCATAAGCGATGGCACACCAAAACCATACCGCGTAAAGATCTCTGTGGGTTCGTTCCGCAACATGCTCGCATTACCCTATCTGCTCGTTGGACAGAGACTGGCGGACATGCCTGCTACTTATTGGTCGCTCAACTACTGGCCAGTGGAGGCTGATAGATAGAGATATGGCAACGTATCCGCAGAACTTCCGCTTTGGAGAATTCGTTGGCAGCCTGCTATGGCTCATATTCTGGATAATAATCATCGTCACACTCGTAGGACTGCCGCTCCTGTTCATAGTCCTGTTCTACGTGCCGCTCCCTGAAGTCGATGGAGAAGTCCTGACGCCGTACCTCTTTCTGACGTCGATATTGTATCCACAGAGTGCTATTCCAGTACTTCAGACGCTGATGGCAAGCGACCTCTTCAGGGTGGCCATGTTCCCTGGCTTTACATATGCAGCCCTCATAGCAGCAGCAACGATCTTTATCGAACGCAAGTTCTTGGCCAAGATGCAGTTGCGCGTCGGGCCGCTGTATGCTGGCAAGATAGAGGGCATCCTCCAGCTGATTGCAGACGGGCTGAAACTGATCGCCAAGGAAATCATTGTCCCATCGGGAGCTGACAAGCCATTGTTCTGGGCGGCCCCTATAGCATTTGTTGCGACTGCGGCAGCAGTAGTGGCCCTGATACCCGCCGCACCAGGGTTTGTCGTGGCAGATGTTGATGTAGGCCTGCTTGCAGTCTTTGCAATACTTGGGTTCTTCCCGCTCATTGCCCTGCTCTTCTCGTGGGCTAGCAACAGCAAGTATCCGTTCATCGGTGGTCTGCGTGCTCTTCACCAGATGATCGCCTTTGAAATCCCGTTCATACTGTCAGCACTTTCTGTGGTAATATTGGCAGGAACGCTCAATCTGACCGGCATTGTCGAGTCTCAACTCCAGTCCTACTGGTTCATCTTTTTCCTCCCGATAAGCGCATTTGTCTTTTACATCTCGGCATTGGCAGAGCTTGAGAGGATCCCATTTGACCTCCCCGAAGCCGAATCAGAGATCGTAGCCGGCTGGCTTACCGAGACTTCTGGCATGATTTATGGTCTGATCCAGCTCGGCTCTTACCTGAAGACCTATGCACTGGCTGCCCTCTTTGTAATATTGTTCCTTGGCGGATGGGCCGGCCCGATGGTCTTCCCTCCGTCAGTCGAAACGCCGATAGTTGACATTAACCCACTCTACAACCAAGAGGCGGCCAACGGTACCCTGTGGTTCACGCTCAAGACTTTTGGGATGATACTTCTCATGCTTCTGCCCAGAGGCATCAGCCCCAGAATCAGGATAGACATACTGCTTCATACAGGCTGGTACAAGCTGATCGTCCTTGCATTCATCAACATCTTCGTAGCCCTTGCACTAATATATGGCGGAATACTTGGTCCGGGAGGTCTGCTAGTTAGATGACATCTGCGGGAGGCTTTATCAAAGCTATCGAGTCAGGATCGAAGCATCTTATCATCAAGCGCTTCACCTTCCGCTATCCTGAAGAGAAACTGAAATTTGTGGGCGACGGATATCAGTTCGATCCAAAGCGAGGTGTCGGAATTGCCGGGTACCGCGGACGCCACATCCTGATGCATGACAAGTGCACTGGATGCCAGCTTTGCGCTATCGCATGCGAAGGTATTGCAGAAGCCATCGGAATGGTCAAGGTCGACGAATCGTGGAAGCAGAACAAGAAGAGTATCATGCCGCAGATAGATTATGGCAAGTGCGTGTTCTGTGGGCTGTGTGTGGACGCATGCCCCTTCTATGCCCTGTTTATGACAAACGACTACGAGCTTTCTGCATTTACAAAGGAACACCTGATTTACACTCCTGCCCAGCTGGCAGTCAAGCCAAAGTATCAGGGTGACGTTGAAATCGTAATAGACGACAGGGGGGCTACACATGGCTGACCCTGTGTTTATTGCAGTTGCAGTGATGACTGTCGGAACTGCCATAATCGCGCTTGAAGCCCGCGAGCTGATCTATGGTGCGGTAGCGCTTGCGATATCTATGCTTGGTATAGCCGGCTTTTTCCTGCTACTGGATGCGCCTTTTGTGGCCATGTTCCAGATCGCAGTCTATGTAGGCGCAGTGGCCGTGCTCATTATATTCACAGTCATGCTGGTAAGGACGCAGGCCCTCTTTACAACAAAGGAGGATAAGAAGCGCAAGGCCGCGGGGATTGCACTCATGTTGATTATCATGGCAAGCCTGGGAGCTTTGCTGCTTGCGTCAGGACTGAACGGCGAGTTTGGGAACTTTGCAAGCGCGCCAGCGGTGGACTTTACCGAAATAGGCGAGCTGATGCTGACCTACTATGCACCTGTTCTCATACTTATGGGGTTGACCCTTGCAGGGTCTGTAATTGCTGCGCTTGCACTAGCGCGCAGAGAAGATGTGGAGGAGCAACAACAACATGAGCGAACTGATTGATTTCCTAATTGTGTCAATGGTGCTCGTAGCCATCGGCATCTATGGCTTGGTGGTAAAACGTAACGCGATCCGGATGCTATTCTCGATAGAAATCATTGCCAACGCTGCAAACCTTGCAGTCATTGCGTTTGCAAGAGGTCTTCCAAACGCCCAGGGTCAGACATTCGCGCTATTCTCGATAGCCATAGCGGCTGCAGAAGTGGCCGTTGGCTTGGGGCTTATCATCGTGGCATACAGGCTGTACAAGGAGATAGACGTAGCAGAATTCAGGAGTATGCGGGGTTAGAAAATCAGCATGGCAGAATCATCCTATTTCCTGTTGGCAGCGACCTTTCTACCGCTCCTTCTTGCGCCAGTCGCTTATGGGGTTGGCAGAAAGTTTGGCGTAAACGCTGCGACATGGTTTTCATTTGGCATACTTGCGATCTCGACGGCGCTCCTAGCGATACCTGCTGTCGGCATCTATACCGGTGCATTTGCTGTTTACACTGAAAGCTATGCATGGGGCCAGTTTGGCAACTTTGGCCTCCGTATCGACGGCCTCAGCCTGCCATTTGCACTCATAATCTATATCCTATGTACCGTTCTTGCTCTCTACTCAAAGCCTTACATGGTGCACAAGGTGTCAGAGGATCTGCCGGAGCACAAGGCTCATGGAAATGGTACTTCTCCTGCTTCCGCCCATGGCAACGGCGGCTCACACGGGAACATCAGCAGCGTCTCCAGTTCGCAACTGGCTGTCCTTGAAAGCGACCAGCGTGTCAAGAACCAGATGGCGCTCTACTTTTCGCTTTACCTTGCATTCTCGATGGGTATGCTGGGAACAGTGCTGGCGACAAACCTGATCGAGTTCTACGTCTTCTTTGAACTGATGCTTGTGCCCTCATTCTTCCTTGTAGCTTTCTATGGCTATGGGGCAAGGCGCAGAATAGCCCTGATGTTCTTCTTCTGGACCCACGTCGGTGCAGTAGTGCTGCTGCTGGGCCTTCTGGCAATGGGCTTCTTTGCAGGTGGCTTTGACTTTGACACTATAAGGGCAAACGCAGCCAACATCCCCGCACAGTGGATGCCGCTCATCGTCTTTGCACTGGTGGTCGGGCTTGGGGTAAAGCTTGCAGCGTTTCTCTTGCATATCTGGCTCCCATATGCCCACGCGGAGGCGCCAACTCCTGTTTCTGCTCTGCTGTCTCCAGCTATGATCGGCATCGGAGCATATGGTCTCTTGAGACTCTGGTTGGAGCTGTTGACTGGTAGCTATGAACAGTATAGTCTCTACATCAACATGTGGGGTCTAGCCACTATGATATACGGAGGTGCAATGGCTCTGATGCAGGATGACATCAAGAAGGTTCTCGCCTATTCCAGTATCAGCCAGATGGGTTACATCCTCTTTGGCATCGGTTCTGAAAGCGTGCTTGGTGTCACTGGTGCCACCCTGATGTATGTTACCCACGGCTTGGGCAAGGCTATTCTCTTCATGATGGCCGGCTCTATTATCCTACAGACTGGTACAAGAAGCATGGCAAAGCTGGGTGGCCTTGCAGGCAAGATGCCATACACCGCGGTGCTTGCAATGATCGGCGCGCTCACAATTATTGGCATCCCGCCCACAAGCGGCTTTATGGGCGAGTGGATCCTGTTCAATGGTGTCCTTCAGACTGCTGCGGCAGACATGGATCCGCTGAGGACTACTATGTTCGCGCTAGGCATACTTGCAACAGTGTTGTCGTCTGCATACATTTTGTGGATGTACAAGCGCATATTCTTTGGCAAGATCCCGGAGGAGCTTGCGCACGTAAAGGATTCCAACAGATATATCACCGCCACGATGGGTGTGTTTGCTGCACTGACGCTGATCATTGGCGTCTACCCTGACCTGTTCCTTGCCCCCATCGAAGACTATATCGGTGGCATGTTCGAAGGCTATGAGGGTGTGCTGCCAATTCCCGTCCATGCAGAAGGGGGATCAACAACCCTTGACGGTGGCGGAGTTGATGTTCTGATTGCAGAAGGTGGAGATGGAGGGGGTCATTGACAATGGTAGAAGCTATGGGATTTGAAGGAATTGCAGTAAACGCATGGATGGTGTGGATACTCCCATTTGTGGGAGCGGCGATAATTGCGGCGGCAGCTCGCGCCGGTCACCGAGCCCGTGACTACACTGCCGTTGCGTTTGCATTGGCAAGCGCAATTTCTGCGGCCACTCTGATCCCGCTTGCTCTCGAAGGTAGTGAAGTGCATAGCCAGATCCCGTGGATCTCATCACTTGGGCTCAAGGCAGGCATTCTCGCAGATCCACTTTCAATCATCATGACGAACCTCGTGGCATGGATCTCGTTCCTCATTGTGGTATACTCGACTGGATACATGCATGGGGACAAGGACCTGACGCGCTACTGGTTCTTTATGCTGTTCTTCATAGGCTCAATGCAGCTGATAGTACTGTCAGACAACCTGCTCATGATCTTCTTTGGGTGGGAAGGCGTGGGGCTCGCATCGTATGCGCTCATCGGCTTCTGGTATCATGACAGAAAGAAGGACTTTGTAGGAAAGGAAGGCCATCTAGCAGGCGGCATTCCTATGTGGGCTACGCCAACACATGCTGGAATGAAGGCGTTCCTTATGACTCGTGCAGGCGACACCATGATGCTCGCAGGCATGTTCTTGATATTCATGCACGCCGGCACTTTTGGCTTCAAGGAGTTGATAGCTGATCCTCAGTGGGCATTTGTGATGGCAGATGCAAACCTGCTTGTGCCGGCGGCTGTGCTACTCTTTGGTGGAGCGATAGGCAAGTCTGCTCAGTTCCCGCTCAACGAGTGGCTGCTCGAAGCCATGACTGGCCCGACCGCAGTATCTGCGCTCATCCATGCAGCAACTATGGTCAAGGCCGGTGTGTTCCTTGTGGCTCGTATCGGGCCGCTGTTCTTTGCACTCGCAGCGCTAGGCGCCTTTGACGTACAGGACTTTTTCGAAGTGGTCGCATGGGTGGGTGCGATAACGGCGTTCCTACTTGCAACACAGGCGCTCGTGAACCCTGAGATAAAGAAGGTACTCGCATACTCTACCGGCTCCCAGATAGGCTACATGATGATGGCCCTTGGTATAGCTGGCCTTTCACTCAACTTTGTAGATGGTTATACTGCCGGGTTCTTCCACCTGATGAGCCACGCTCTGTTCAAGGCGTCGCTCTTTATGGGTGCTGGAGCACTGCTGCACACTGTAGGTTCCCGGTTCATGACGGACATGGGTGGCTTGAAGAAGCACATGAGGAAGACGTATATCTTTATGATGCTGGCCAGCCTTTCGCTTGCAGGCGCGCCACTGTTCACTTCTGGTTTCTGGAGCAAGGACGCGATCTTTGCCGCAGTGCTTGAATCTGGCTACGAGTTTGCATGGCCGCTCTTTGCAATTGCTGTCATCGTCGCAATCATGACTGCGTTCTACACCTTCAGGATGATAGGGATGGCGTTCTTTGGCAGGGGAAGCAAGCACGTCGAGGAACTGGAGCACCATGGCCACCTCCACGAGGTAGGCCGCAGCATGTGGGTGCCTTTTGCCATCCTTGCAGTCGCTTCAATAGTGATAGGCGTAGCCGGCTTTGCGTTTGAAGCACAGATACACCACCTCTTTGCCGGCTACCTCGAACATTCATTTGGGATTGGTGGAGTGGAAGAGCACACCGAAGAAGTGGTAATCCCGATCGCGCCGGAAGGCGACAGAACAGTCCTCGGCCTCCACCCGGTGGCAGCAGCTGCGTCGGTAGGCGCGTTTGCCTTGGGCGGTGCTCTAGGTTACCTGTTCTACATTGGCAGGAAAGCAGACCCGGAGATCATTTCAAGGAGCATTGTTACAAGAGCCATCTGGAAGTTCCTCTACAACAGATGGTACCTCAATACCGCTCTGTACTGGGGCGCGGTGGTAGGACCGCTTGCAATATATCGCATTATCTGGAGATACTTTGAAAGTACTATAATCGACGGTATGAACCCTGCATTTCAGCACTCGATGGCATACATGTCACGTGTTGTCAAAGCGGGCCAGACCGGAATCACTCAGACATACCTGTTCGTGTTCGCGGCGGGCATCATGATAATCGTGATGCTCCTGATGCTATAGGTGGTGAATGGAAAAAATGGTTGACCTGATGTCTACTCCAATACTGGTGACGATACTACTGGGCGTGGTAGGCCTGACCATACCCGTAATTGATGCAGTCAGGCGCGAAAGGGGCCGTGACAGGAACAAGCTCTATAGCGGAATAGCGTTTGGCGCGCTGGTCGTAGCCATGGGAATCGTCATCTTCCGAATATTCTCCGGCGAGGTGCTACCTGCGGTGGCGTTCTCACAGGAAGTGCTGGTGGACGATCTGTTTGGCTCGTTCTTTGCAGTCGCCCTCTTGATCGTCTCCCTGATGGTAACCGCGTCGTCCTGGAACTATTACAAGGGCAGATCAAACCCTGCCGCATACTATTCGCTGTTACTGCTGTCGAGCATCGGCATGATCATGATCGCCTACTCCACGGACCTTGTCATGCTGTTCGTTGCATGGGAGCTGATGTCAATTCCGACCTATGCTCTCGCAGGCTTTGCAAAGCGCGACCCGATCTCGAACGAGGCAGCGATCAAGTACTTCATGTTTGGCGCACTGTCGTCGGCGCTGATTGTGCTTGCAATCGGCATTGTTTACGGCATCACGGGCACCACCAACATTGGCGATTCGATCAGGGCAATGACGAACCTGGATGCAAGCCTCGTTCCAGTCGGACTGTTCGCCGTAGCGCTGTTTATCGCCGGCTTTGGCTTCAAGATGGGCCTAGTACCGTTCCACATGTGGCTTCCAGACGCCTACGAGGGCTCTCCGACTACTATCGGCGCGCTCCTCGCAGCAGGCACAAAGAAGGCCGGATTTGCTGCAGCACTTCGCGTGATCGTGCTTGGCATGTTCGCGCTCAACATGGACTGGACGCTCACGCTTGCAGTGGTGGCAGTGTTTACCATGACGCTTGGCAACCTGGGCGCCCTGACACAGAGAAGCGTCCCGAGGATCCTTGCATATTCGTCTGTCGCTCAGGCAGGCTATATCCTGATAGGCATTGCGCTTGCACCATACTCCGATCAGGCGCTCTCTGGCTCGCTATTCCACATAATCAACCATGCAGTCATGAAATCTGCCGGGTTCATTGCCGTGGCAGCAGTGGGTATTGCTCTTTCCAGCTATGCCCTTGAAAAGTACCGCGGCCTTGGCAAGCGCATGCCGATAACCGCTATTGCGCTCACGATTTCTCTCTTGGCGCTTGCAGGGGTACCTCCACTCAACGGGTTCTGGAGCAAGCTGGTGCTCTTTGGGGCTGCGATCAACTCGGGTCCCTTTGTGGAATGGGGTCCTTGGCTTGCAATCGCCGGTGTCCTCAACAGCGCCCTTTCGCTAGGCTACTATGCGTGGATCATTAGAAAGATGTACATGGAAGACGCACCCGATATGACCCCTGTCAAGGAGCCCCGGGCAATAGTGGCAGTGCTTGTATTTGCAATGGTGTTCATGGTTGGCTTTGGCATTTGGCATGCTCCCTTGCTTGACTTTGCGTCAAGGGCCATACCTGACCTGACAAACATCACTGCTGCATCTATGATGGCTGGCAACTAGGGAATGCGTGCTCCCTGCGACTAACTCTGGAGCAGCATTCGCATATTTCGCGTTCTAAAATGCTGCAATCCCTTTTCATAGCAACAGAAAGTGTGTGGATGCCTGTGTCCGTGGCCATGCTGAAAAGTTCCACCAGCTTGAACTCATGCTGGCATGTGGGGAAAGTCGAGGTATGCTGGAAGGGGAGCCCCGCACAAAGCTTTTTGCAATGCCGGTACAGCATATTGCGCCTGTGCTTTCGATTATTCTAGTAGGTGATGATCTTGTCGATCCTCTTGGAAGAGGCGAGATAATGGAACATATCTTGAATCATGGGGGTAAATGCTAGAACAGTACGCCGCAAATTCTAGAACTGGACTGAAGCCAGATCAGTCAAGTGTTCCAAGTGGCGCTTGGCCTCGTTCTCTGTTGGAATCTTGCGGAGCTCGTTCTTTGCTTTGGCGGCATAGGACTGGTAGAGCTTTTCCATATGGTCGACTAGGTCCTGCGATTTGCCGTTCTTTCTGACGAGCATGTTGAACAGCCTGTTTTCATTGTTCCAGTCGATGAGGTCATCATGTATCTGGTATGCAATTCCTAGCAGGTTTCCAAACGATGTCATGGCATGGATCTGGTCGTCGTTGCTGCCACCGATTATTGCACCTACCTTTGCAGATGCTTCAAAGAGCGATGCAGTCTTGAATTCAAGCACCTTGATATAATCGTCCTCTGTGATGTCGGGAGCCTTGTTCAACCTTATCTCCATCATCTCGCCTTCGCTCATCCTAGTGGCTGCATTTGACAGCTCGTTTATGATGCGCGGGTCCTTGAGTTTCGAGCCGATGTTAAGAATAATGCCAAGCACAAAGTCCGCCGTGAGGATGCTGCTGTTGTAGCCGTACTTGATGTGAAATGATGGCTTTCCTCTACGCTGGTTCTCCTCGTCGATAATGTCGTCATGGATTATCGACTCGGTGTGCAGGAGCTCTATCGCCGAAGCAGCAAGGTACGCGTCCTGCCCTGGCTTTCTTGAGTTGATGGCTTCTGCCGAGAGCACCAGAATCAAGGGCCTGATTCGTTTGCCTCCATCACAGGCATAGCGGAGCGGGGCGTGGAATTCAGACCATGAATATAGGTCAAGTTCGCGCACAAGGGCATCCTCGATTTTTGAAAGAGTGTCGGCAAACTGCTCGGTTAATGGGTTGGCCCCGATGTTGTTGTTCCTCCTGCTCAAAACCCGCTCTATTCCTGAGGATACTTCAAGAGGTGTCAATATTAATTTAATGTTATAGGAGTAAAGTGCTCCGGCCGGGATTTGAACCCGGGATCTGCGACTTGAAAGGCCACAATGCTTGACCGGACTGTGCAGCCACTCAAATGGCTACTACACCACCGGAGCACTCGCAAAGTTTGTAAGAACCTTCACATAAAATCCTTTCCTGCAAAATTTTCGCAAAGTTTTTGAATGAGGGGGGAAAGAGATCACCTATGAATATTGTCCAGAAGATCGATTCGGAAATTGAAAAGCGCAGCCTTCTAAAGCACTCTTTCTACCAAATGTGGTCGGAGGGCAAGCTGACGATCGATCATCTTCGTGGTTATTCAAAGGAATATTTCCAGCTGGTCAAGGCGGTGCCAAGCTTTGTCGAAGGCATTGCAAAGTGGACAGATAATAGTAATCCAGATGTCGCTGTCAACGCAAGGGAAGAGGCTGAACACATCGAGCCATGGATCAGGTTCGCCAAGGCACTCGGTGTTCCAAGGAGCGAGCTTGTCGATTATGATGGGACTGAAAAGACAAACGCTGCCGTTGCCAAGATGATGGAACTTTCTAGGTCGTCGTTTGAGGAAGCCGTTGCAGCTATGTATGCCTACGAGATGGAACTACCTAAGATAAGCAGGAGCAAGATCGACGGTCTGAAAAAGTTCTACGGCATGAGCAGCGAAGACGCTACGAAATACTTTGAGATCCATGAAGAAGTGGACGTCAGGCACGCACAGGTTTGGAGAGAAATCTTGCAAAAGATCCCAGCTGACCGACAGGAACTAGCGTTTGCAGCCGCTGTGGAGTCGCTCAAGGCCCAGCACATGCTGCTAGACTCGGTTCAGGAAAAGTATGTGGGCGACAGCATGAAGAACTGCTGATGCTATAAACCGCCAAACCTTTATACATACTCTAATTTTAGGAATGTTCGATTGGGCCCATAGCTCAGCCTGGCAGAGCGACCGGCTCATAACCGGTCGGCCAGGGGTTCAAACCCCCTTGGGCCCACTTAAAATAGGGTTCTAATACTTGATGTTTTATACAGATAACGAATGCCCTCAACACTGGCTACCATCCTCAAAGGCCTGTACGAACTCCAGAAGGAAGATGCGGTTAACGGGTCGCTCATCCATGAATTCTACCAGTGGATGAGGGAGAACGAATCCTCCGAGGCTCACCAAAAGAACAACCTCAAGGCCATAATCAATTTCACCCGGTGGCTCAAGGCCAGCGAGCCCCAAATGACGCTTCTCGATGTCAACAAGAAAGAGCTTGTCCTAAAGTTCCTCGCTACAAAGGAAAAGACCAGCGACGAGGACCCTGAGGGCAGGTGGATAACGACGTGGAACGACTACCTCAACAGGATCAAGCTGTTCTATCGCTGGGTGTACAACTACCGGAACGTGGATGATGGGATGAAGCGCGTGCCTGTTTCTGAATGGAAGACCCCTGGCTTTGTCCAGATGAAACACAAGAAGAGCAGGCGGGCCAGTCCCTACTCAGCCACAGAAGTCTGGGAACTTGAAGAGCTGCTAACAGTCGTCAAGTACGAGCCGCAGCAGCGCAACAAGGCTGCGATAATGCTCGTGTGGGACCTCAACGCACGCAACCACGAAGTCACGAACCTGCGCATCAAGAACATACGCTTGAAGGAGAACTACGGCGAGGGCGAGATACCGTACGGCAATACGGGCAGCGGCCCCATCCTGCTGACAGCCTCGTTTCCCTACGTGCGGGACTGGCTCAACCTGCACCCTCTCAAAGACGTTCCGGACGCCCGGCTCATCTGCGACCTGAACACCGGCAAGCCTCTGACGCCGGACCGCCTCTGGTTCATCATGACTCAGCTGCGGGAAAGGATCAAGACGCTGCTCAAGGACGGGCTTGTCAGGGACGAAAGCGAGCGCCAAAAGCTGGAATACCTTCTGAAAACAAAAAAGTCCATGGTGAGCTCTGTTTGAATCCAGCTATCTTGAACGAATCTCTAGTGTCAAACCCTAGTCTATGCGCGGGGTTTGAATATGGTCAACCTGCTAAGTAATATGACAGAACCAATTGTGACAACTATAATTGCAAACAGAAAATGATGACCAAATTCCGGGACGACGTGTGTTCCGGTTATTGTGATCTGTCTTGACCCGCCTTCAAATGGTATTGTTAGAAACCTCGATCTTTCATTTTTATCAGGCTCTTCAAAATCGACTCTATTTCCGTCTACAAATACATTATATTCCACATCTGATTCATCTGCACCCTTGGCATCAATCAATACTCTTTCCAGCTCTAGCTGAAGCTCGCCCTTCTGCTGCCCACTGTTAATCAGAACAATCAAGGATTTTGTATCTTCATTGACTGAAATTTCTTGGATGGAGGCATTCATTATCAAATAACGCACGGAATATTCGTTTCCGTCAACTTCGAGATTATAGAAAACATAGCCAGAGCTGGATCCCTCAGTAGCTTGGCTAAAGATAATCCCGGTGCTTCCTGCCAAGAACAAGGCTATCATAAAGAGAAAAGAATAGGACATGTCGCGTTTCATGTCCCTTTCATCTAGGCGTGTGAATTAAGTCTTGTGTCCCATTCGATCGTGTAGTATCCAGTGTTCGTGTCGGTCCATGAGAAGAATTCCTCGGGATGTGCTGCAACTTCGCCGAGAGACCACACGTCTCCCGCTCCTATGCCTGTTACAGATCCTCCAGTACTCTTGGGCGGCGCATACTTGCTTGTGATGCTCGCGTCGATCGCGCCGGCGGTCGTAATGTGGAGTAAATGCTGCCTCATGTATCCACTATCAGATCTGTATGCCACCGTGTAGATCTTTCCGTCCCCAACATTCGGTTTCTGCAGTCCGATAGCGTCTTCAGTATTGATTCCGATGGTGCCGCTGCTGCTACCTGTGGTCCATGAGCTAACCGTGCCGGACGTAGAAAGGGTTCCATAGTAGTACCAGACTTTCAGTGGAGAGCTGTCTGAACCCACTACCACTAGGTCTCTATTTCCGTCATTAGTCAGGTCATAGACTACCAAATCAGTACCCTTGTCCCCAGAGCTTCCTGTTACAGAATACGGGCCGGCAGGACCGGTGTAGGTGAAGCTATTGCTCGACTTTGCCAGATCCCAGAATACAAGGTAGCTGGATCCCGAAGTACCAACAGTGTAGGATACGATGAGGTCGTATATTGTATCTCCCGAGTCCACAATAAAGAGAGTTGCGCCGACATCGAGCACTTGCCCGGTCACAGTGTAAAGGTTCACGGTTGTCCCGGTAGTACCCGCACCCGTGCTTGAGCTTATGTCCCAGATCCCTTTCGCCTTGATAGTCGTTTGGCCTGTGGTGGAGCTGTAGTCGCCCCACACAAATATCATGTCAGGACTAGACGCGCCACCAATCAACGCCATAGCCGAATCGGATCCGGTAATGGTTCCGCTTGCTGCAAGGCTAAAGCTGTTCACCTTTGGGTAAAGCCACCTGATGCCATCTTTGTCCCCCCATTGCAGGCTGCCTGTATTGGCGTCACACATTTCAGGCCTTGGGGTGGTCTCACCGCTACATGAGAGACCCTTCAATGCATACAGATCGCCTAGTCCATACCAGTGCCCGAATTCATGAAGTGCGACGTTGTACATCTCGTTAGATCCGGTCGGAGCCCAAGTAGTAGCACTATCAAAAACCATGTCTGCCTCGTTCTGAATTGTGATAACGCCGCTTGACTGCGCTAGCTTCAATTTTACCATGCCACCGCTGTCTGCTCCCGGAAAATCGCAGAATCCGATTTCGTTGATGTTGTTTGAAGTAGATGATCCTCCAGAACATAGGTCTCCAAACAGGCTCGGCTTTGCGGTCGTAGACCCTCCGTCAGTAAACTCGATGAGTGGTGCTGTGGTGCTAGAAAGCGTGGAATACCAGTTATCCTCTGCCTCAACTATCTTTGCTCGGAGATCAGCCTGCGAATATCCTGACGCAGGTATCGAATCAGCCATGTTTATCTTGTATGATGCAGTTGCAAGGTTCCACTTTGTTGCAGATCTTGCATCGAAAGTGGTATCGGTGCTGACGCGCCCTGTCTGTAAACAGGACTACCTTTCCAAACCTCCTTTGTACCTGCTTCAGGTAATCGATGAATGCATACTGGTCAAACATGTCGTACTGGCGGAACAGCTGCCTTCCGTCGATAGCAAGGGTGCCAAACACGCACGTCTTCTGGTGCGAGCCTGTTACTGTAACCACAGGGCGCACACCTTGTGGCGTCCACAACTTGCTCATTACCAGAACGTCGTGTACAAAGATGGACTCGTCCTGTACCGCTACTGTGAACCCTTCCGGGATTTGCGAGAGCGTTTCCTGTACGTTTTTTTGAAGGCCTCTTTCTCTTCTTCTGATGCGGTGTTGACAAACCTCTTCTGTGGCACCTTTGGAGAGAAACCCCATTTGTGAAGCAGGCGGTAGACGTGCACCTCATGGTACCTGACGCCTGTCTTTTGGTATATCATGTCCATGACCTGCTTGGCCTGCCATCCGGACTGGCTTTCGGACAGCTCCTTTCTTATCCTGAGCATGACTTGTTCTGGTACCTCTGTAGGCCTGCCGCTCCTGGGCTGGTCTTTCAGCCCGTCAAGCCCGTGAGCGTTATATCGTTTCATCCACTTGTACGCCCACGCCCTGGACCGGTGGAGCTCGTCTCTGGCCACCTCTTCGATATCCACGCCATCGACCCTGACGCGCCTGACAAGCAGGATCTCCTTTCCTTCACGTCTGCGTCTGACTCGTGTCGATAGGCGTGGTCCAATACCTCGTTAATCGACCTGTCCACCACCGTACTGTAAACTGCCAAGCTAAAAAGATGGCAGTCAAATTCGTTAGACAGTCTACGTACTTATGTTATTGAGTATAGTACTGTATCTTTCTTGGCACATAGCATATGCTGTAACAGCGCGTCAAATGGGCGAAATGTTTTTACTGCGTACTGAAAGCTGGCTGGTTGCAATTGTCGTTTGGGTTGTGCCACCTTTATGGAGGGATGATATCACAAAATTTTATGTGTAACAGCGATGGTAAGGACTAGCCAAATCTAACTCCCTCTCACACGCGCACACTGATATTAGAATATTCCTTGCCACAGTACGCTTCTGTTAACTTGCTAGGTGATAGCCCAAAATTCTCTGTCTATTAACTGTCGGGTGATGCTTTCCATACAAGAACAGAGCAGGTTGTCATTTTATAAATCGCGTCAGGGGTCAGGGTTTTTTTCATACGCCAATGACTTGGAGGGTTAGTGGTGATCGCCCCATAATATTTTATAACATTGTTCTGTAAGCTTTATTCGTTGCCAGGAAATCGAAATATCGACAGTGTTCTGCATTTTAGAAATGATATTTCACCTTTCTTGGTTCATCTGACCAAGAACGGTGAAGAAGATGCAAAAGCGAATTTCATAAGCATACTAACTTCGATGCAGCTCAGAGCTGGTGACAAGGGTATAAGTGATGCAAAGTTTGGTTATGATGCTAAAACTCTCTTCAATAATCATTCGTTAGAAAAAAAGTTCTTCTCTGCGATATGTTTCACCGAAACGCCATTAAATGAAATTCATACTCTTCTAGAAATTGAAAAGAGAAAGGTGGACTTAGAACCTTATGGATTAGTGTTTCTAAAAGATGGGTTGTCCATAAAAGGCGTATCGCCTGTCATATACTTGAATAACTTCCAAGGCGATAAAGATAGTCTTGTACGAACCTTATGTAACATGATCAATTCGAATCCCGATGAAGCAGTAAAGATACTTCCATACATTGCTATTATGGGTAAAAGGTTAAACCCCGCTGGTGGTACTTCCTCTTACGACGATTATATCGATTTTACATGGGAAAGAGAATGGAGATATGCTTCTGATACCCAGGTTTTCGATTTTGAACAAGATGATGTTTTCATTGGACTTTGTCGTGATGAAGATATCGACGATTTTGAGAAACGGTTTAGTTGGTTGAAATTTGTCGATCCAAGAAGGAATATGAAATGGTATGCAGACCGACTGCTTTATTCTAGAAAACGGTTAGGACTCAAATATAGCGTGGTTTGATATCAAATTATCCGTCATCACCCACTAGTTAATAGACAGAAAAATTTTGGGCAATCGCCCTGCAAGTTAACAGAACCGCTTTAAGTCACTATTTTGTATTACGTAAATCAAGGATTAAGAATGGTGTGTTAATGAACAACGACCCACAGCTTGTGCAAACATACTGGTTGACCTGCATGGGCTAACATGTTGGAACATGGCAACTAATATAGTGTGTCCTGTATCTCTAGGTTTCTGCCAGAAGCATGTAGCTTGGACGTCCGAACTGCAATCGAATCTAATACTGCATCAAGTTATTGCTCTTCGCAAAAGGGTCCCGCTCCATCCATAGCCGCAACAACTGCTAGAAGAAAAATGTGAATTCTGGAGCAAGGCTGATGCCTACTATGGCGATTGGTATGACATGGCTATCAACGGTATATGCAACCGTTCAATGGCGATTACTGCCATTAGCGAGCATTTGAACCCATGTATTTTGGGAATCAAATCCCACTGGCCCCACTACGTTTTTGAGTTCGCTTGCAACAATCTCTTCCAATAGGTCAGACTAGTAATGTGAGTTACATACTAACAAATTATTGGACGTACCGTTAATTGGAGGCGTTTGTGAGATGCCCGCCTTGCTATTCACAACGGTCTCAAAGATCGCAAGGGTGTAAAATGTCGAGAATGCCGCCCTGATGACCGAATTCTTAAGATAAGAGTTGTTGCTAAATTCATTTTGTCAGACTACGACTTTTCGCGGAATCGTCTTTAGCTTGATAAGCGGTATACACTCCTCATGGTGCCCATCCACAAAAGGAAATGCGGGTACTGGTCGTACTAGCATTTGGTGCATATCTTGCAACTGATATTATTGTCAGAAATATTGCCTCTCTGGTCATGGAAAATCCGTGTACCATTGCCGGGAACTGCTGACAATGATATTTGATGCCTAAGAAACTGAACGCCATCAAAACTCTGCTGCAGGTTCTGGTTGGAGAAGAACCTAGAATGGTTTGGAATTATCAAGGCCGTTCGGCGGAACCTAGAAGTGCTAAACCTGCTACAACAGACTGCACTTTGAAGTGGGATTCTGTGAGATATCGAATTAGGTAACAACCTTCACTTTTCCACAAACCTTTTAAAAAAGCAGCTTTTTAAACAAAGTATGTCGAATCAGGGTAAAATGCCAGAAAATCTCCAAGAGTTGATAAAGCAGGCGAAGTCTGTCCAAGAGGCGTCCATTCCAGTTGATGCAGTGCATATTACGGGGATATTGAGAAAGACATCCGAGCAGAGATCTTTTGCTCTAGTCACGAGTGATATGAGCGGCTTGGTAGAAGTCCTTGTGGAAGTAAACACGGACAAAGTCATCAAGCATGAAGTCTTGGGTGAAACTGCAAATAAAGAAAAAATTGTTAGAATATATCTTCCTGCGAACGCCCCTCTGAAAATATCTTACACGGTGCCGGCTGCACTAGCATCAGATGCCAGCACGATGATTCCAGAGCCAAGTTTTGGTATGAGACCAACACCAACAGCTATGGCAAGACCAACACCAACAGCTATGG